>Ga0209542_10001131_pt1 | contig 63683 bp, 83 predicted proteins | sample RifCSPhighO2_01_FD_184028 | JGI IMG/M metagenome (GOLD analysis project Ga0209542, IMG submission 184028) | Soil microbial communities from Rifle, Colorado - Rifle CSP2_plank highO2_0.1 (SPAdes) (version 2) | ecosystem: Environmental > Terrestrial > Deep subsurface > Rock core/Sediment ...
CTATCTCCGCAGCAAGCTACGGAGTATTCACCGCGAAATTTTTCGCTTTCAGCGACCAGCAATTTCAGTCTTTCAAAATCTGCCACAGCAAGCTGTGGGGTATTAAACCCAGATTTAGAAATAAAATTAATACAAAAATCTAATTTTATCTAAGATAAAATTGCTACTTATTGCTTAGAAATTGATTGAGGGAAGTATTATGGTTTAGTGTAATTAACCTATAAATCATGTTCTTGACATCACCACATAATTATCATTCCAGTAATAATGAATATTATTATCGCTAATGAAATCCAAGGAGCAATTCTTTCATCTTTTTCTTTATTATCAATAATTCTGTTAATTTCATATTGAAGATAAAACAAATTAAATATTAATGTGAAAAACCATGAAATACTTACATTTGAACCTTTGTTCATCAAAGCTTCATTTATTATTGCTCTTGCTCTAAATGATAAATGCATAAATAAAATTATTAGTGCAATAAATGAAACTGCAAATAATAAAAATAAAATCAGGACAAAAGGAGTTAATTCTATAACGTTTTTAATTTTTTCAGGTAAATTTCCTTTTAAGAATTTGAATGTGATTATAAATTTGAATATGGTAGCAAAAATCAAGAATAAGAGATAGATTATAATTATTAGATAAGAAATACTTTCTATTTTGTTGATTTTTTTCTCTGTTTTTAAGTTGTTAAATTCTCTTACTTCTTTTATATACCATATTGAAGGATATATTCCTAATGTAATTATTGTGAATAAAATCATAATAAAGATATTCTTTTTTCTAGGAGTATAAATTTCTGATTTGCCTAACATTCTTTCATTTGGCTTTGGACTAATATAACCCTGGCTTAAATTTAAGAATTTTAATTTTATTAAAGAAAGTCCTTTATTTTTAAGAGTAAATTTACCTTCACTTATTGTTTCTTTTTTTCTTTTTTTGTAATAATAAACTAATGTTATTAATAAAATTATCCAAGAAGTTATTATTACCCAATATAACCAATCAAAAAAACTATATTTAGATATACATTCCTGGCAATTTTCACCACCGCAATCAATACCTGTTTCATCATAGTCTTTGATATTGTTATAACAATAGTCACAATATCCTGAAAATTCGCTTATAATAAATGAAATGTCTATCTTAGAAATATTTGTTATATTTGCTATTTCACTCTTTTTAATTCTGCTGACTAAATTATTTGACTCTTTTTCTTTTACTTCAACATATTCTTTTTCACACCAAGTTACTTTATTTGCTTTAACTGGTATGGATGAATCACATGGAGTTTTTTCTATTTTATCTGGTTTACATCCTAATATGTCAACACAAGATCTTTTTTTAATTCCTTGCTTTGATTCAATTCCTTTGATAACATCATTAAAATCATAGCTTGCATCACATTCATTCCATTCTTCACATTTCCATTGGGATTTACATTTTAGGTCTTCTTCTTTTGGTCTTTGGTCACATGGTATTGAATTTGAAGGTTTAGAATTACTGGTTTTACAGTCATTATTATCAATACAATCATAAGGATATGAAGATTTATCTTTATCTGAACATTCTGTCCATTGACAGTTCCATTCTTCTTGACATAATTCACAACTTTGTGTTTCAATAGGTTTGTTTTCAAAAGTTCCGCAATTATTTAAATCCGTACATGTTTTTGTTTGTGTTCCTGTAGTGCATTCATTCCATGAAGAACATTGCCAGTTTTCTATACAAGAAACGCATTGAGCATTGTTACACATTTGATTTTTAGGACATTGTGTAAAAGATTCTCCTCCCCATTCTGTACATGTATCACTGTCATAACCTCCGCAAGTTCTTGTTCTCAAAGTTCCTGAAGTTACACAAATATTTTCTGTTTCACCAGCAGTACATTCATTTGTACAAATTTCTCCATCTCCCTCTTCACCACCAGTATCTCCACCTCCACCGCCTCCTACAGAACATGTTTGTGTTTCTATACATCCACTGCTGTCTGTTTTTGATTGAGAACCCCCAGAACATGTTGCCCAATCACTCCAATTTGTATTAGAACAAACTGCAACATCACCATGAACAGAAGATCCAATATAACTATTAAAGTTATTATCACTTAACCAAACATTCCATTTTAATAAAGAACTGAAAGAATAATTAACAACTACATTTGATGTGTAGTTTCCTGCTGAAACTCTTGATATGTTTCCCGGATAATAAGAAACACCATTTGAATAAATAATTCCTGCTGAAGTTGTTGCATTTGCAGTTATATTCTGAGGATCATATGAAAATGTTCCAGATTCATTTATCTTTGATATTGAGATAGTAAGAGTAGCTGTTTCTCCATCATAATATTTACTGCTATGACCTGGATTAAGACTTAATGTTGAAACATATCTTATTATTGAAACATTTATAGAAGAAGAATTTATATATTTTATATCTGAAGTTGGTATTGAATAATTTACAGTTAAATTTCTTGTATTTATAGATAGACTGCTTTTAGCCCATTCTATTTTGCAGTCTCCTGATGAGTTTGTTGATGAATTTCCCAATAAAACAGAATTATCATAAAAATAACACATTGCTCCTGAGAAGCCTGTTGTTGTTACGAAAGTATACACTTTAGCAGTAATATTTATTGAATTTGGGACTGCAGAAAGGTCATCTTCATTTGCAATTGTATCACTGCCTCTTATTATTTTTGAAATGCTTAATGGAGAAGTAAGATTAATTGCAAGATTTTTTTTAACAGATAATATTCCTAGTCTTCCTGTGAAACTTGAACTTGTGTAGTTTGAAACTGGTTCATTTCCAGAGATAAATCTGCTTGTAGTGTTTGTTGATGTAGAATTTCCAGCTATGCCAAAATCAAATTTGCTGAAGGTATCATAATTGCTTGCAGTTGTATTTCCTTTTAACGCCAAGACAAATGAGCTTAATAAAAATAAGATTAACATTAAAGTTATAAATAAGCAGATAAATAATTTATTTTTCATTTGACCTCTTTTTTAAAATTTTCTTTTTTGAGATAATGCAATTTGCAGTTACCAATAGCCCTGATATTAATTATTTTTTGTCCTTCTAACTTAGCTAAAGCAATAGAAACAGTAATTCTTGAAACCTTAGTTTGTTCGGATAATTCTTGAATTGTTAATCCACGAGTATCTTTTTTTAAAATATCCTTAATTTCAGAAATAATTTTGTTTATTTTTCCCATTTAACCTCTTTTAACCTTATTCAACCTCTTTTAAAACTATACACTATTATATATCACTAATATATATTTATATATAAATGTTTTGGTTAAAATGCTGTTAAGCAAATCACATATCCTAATATGGATAACTGCGAAGAATTGTATAGAGAAAGACATTAATAACTTACCAAAATAGTATGTTTTTCTCTATCTATCAAAAGCACAAAAAGGTAGAATATTAGTGTCCTTTGATATAACTTAAACAACGCAGTTATACAGATAGAGAATGACATACAAAATGTCATACAATTAATGCAGTTCTCTATATATTATTTGCAACTTCATTTGTTATATTGGTATTTTCAGCAGTTGTATTGGCTTCTTCAGTTTGATTTATTTCAATGGTTGTATTTGAACTTGAAATAGTGATATTAGTTTCTTCTTTTGTTTTGTTATTTATTTCAGTAGATTCTTCATCACCTGAAGATTGGCTCTTATTAATTTTTTTATTTATTTCTGAAAATTTGGTGTTTAATACATCTGTTAAATTAAATTCTTTTATTAAGCTTTCAACTTTTTGCGTTTTTGATTTAGGTTTTGATAATTGTTTTGATAAATCTTTAAGCCATTTTATTTTGTCCCTGTTCATTAAATTTTCTGAATTATTTATATTTCCATTATAATCATAAGAATATTCTATCCAATATTTACTTAGTTGGTATTTTAAAACAAGTCTATTATTGACTATTTCTGCTTTTGTTGTTTGAATAGTTAAATTCTTAAAGTTTTCAAGAAGAATTTCTTTTTCCTGTTCTGTTAGTTCAAGAGAAAGTGTGACAGGAACTTCATTTTTTGTTTTATTTGTTTCTTCTTTTGTCTTGTTTGATTTTTCTAATTCTTTTTCAGTTATATTTTTTGCTATAACTGTTTCTCCTTCAACTTCCAAAGACGATGAAGCAGAGACTATTTCTTCATTGTTATAAATAAGGCTTATTTTTAAATTGCCTTTTTCTGCATCTATATCTAGTTTTTTAAGGTCAATGTCTATTTCTTTAGTAATTTCATTATTTATGTACTCCTTACCAAATCCTTCTTTTTCTTCTGCGTAATTTGTTGTTACAGTTACAACATTATCATTGATATTTATGGAAATTTTATCATCATCTACTTTTTTATCATTAACTTTTACGCTTCCTTTATTTAAAGAAGCTGTTTGTCCTTCATTTAATGTATAAGTGTAAGGAGTATCTTTTGAAACTTTTGCTTCAATATTATTGTCTACTTTTAATGTAACTTTTCCTGTCTGGGTTCTTGCTATTCCTAAAAAGAAATTTGAGATTCCTTTAAAAAATCTTGAAATAACATTTCCTGTTATAGTAGTTTCAGATGTTTCAGTATTTGTTTCTTCATTAGTTGTTTCTGTAGATTCAGTTGTAGTTTCTGCTGGTTCATTGGTTTGTTCTTCTGTTGCTCCAGTATTTGTTTCTTCATTAGTTGTTTCTGTAGATTCAGTTGTTGTTTCTTCTGCTTCTTCAACTGAAGGTTCTTCCGCTGAAGTTTCATTTGAATTTTCTGCAGTAGTTGTTTCATTTGTTATTTCTTCTAGTTCATCAGTTTGTTTTTCTTCAGATTCTTTAGTTGTTTCAGATGCTGATTCTGTTATTATATCTAATGTAAATGTTACTTCCTGAGGAATTTCTGCTGTTCCTTTTATGCCATAACCTTCACCATTTCCTGAAATAGGTTTTCCTTCAATATAGTAATTCCCTGAAATTGTTTGTTCATTTACTAAATCATTTAAAAGAAATTCATATTTTTTTGACGGGGTTTCTATTTTAATTATAGATGAACTTGGTAGTAATTCGCCCTCTTTTAAAGAAAAAGACATTTTTCCTTCTAGAGATTCATTTTCATGATATACTGTTTCAACATTTAAAATTGCTTTTCCTGCAATTGATTTTTGAAATATATTAAAGCTAAAGTAAATTATAGATATTAGTATAATAATTCCTATTAATATTAAAACTAAGTTTTTATTGAATTTAATATTCCAATCTCTGCCTTTTCCATGATATTCTGAAACTACTTTATCACCTATTCTTTTACTATGATATTCATAAGGACCATAAACTTTGCCGTTTTTTACTATATATTTTTTATAAGCCATGTTTTTAACAGTTTTTAAGTCAATCTCAAATAGAGCTCCTCTTTTTTACCCTTCATTAAGTAAAAAATAATATATAAACATTTCCTAAAATTGAGATTATTGGAATTTGATTGAGTTTAAGAATTATTTGAAGATGTAGGGTAAAAGGTTTTTTATGGTTAAAAATCTTTAGAAGAACACAAGGATTTTATGATTTTGTTGATTCATAAATAGTTTTAACTTCTGCAGCAGTTAGAGCTTTATTGAATATCATCACTTCATCTATTTCACCATAGAAATAATTTCCTGAAGGAGTTGTTCCAGTTCCATATGTTCCTATAAAAAGAGAATTATCTTTTTTAGTAATTGAAATCCCAGATGTACTTGTTTTTAATACACCATCTAAATATATTTTTCTAGTTGTGCCATCATAGGTTATTAAAGTATGGTACCATATATTTTTAGTTATAGGAGAAATATATACATAAGTAGGTGCGTTTGCTGCGTAAGCAGAACTAATATAAGTGTAAAAAGGAGTTGATCCAAATAACCCAAATGGAATCTCATATACAACGGCACTATCTTTCCATTTTGACCAATATGAAGCTGAAAACCCAGGAGCAATAGTAGAAAGTGCAGGTGATAAAATTCCTACATTAACATAATCATTAACTCCATCAAAACTTGCTGATTTTTTTCTAGCATTTGAACCAGAATCAATATAAGTTGGACAAGTGTTTGTAGCTGAATTACAGGTTCCTTCATTAATTCCTATAATATCTTCTGCATTATCTTCAAACCTATACCAAGAAACCAATCCTCCAACTGATTTTATTGATTGATCTAAGGTTAAGTCTTTAGTTCCGATAACTTCACCAATTTTTTCTTTTCCAGAATTTAATTCAAATACTGGTCTTACTGAAACTTTTTTTATTGCACCTAAACCCCCTTTTGAAATAGATTTTTTTATTTCTTCACCTACTTTAATAGGAGTATTTTCTCTATGAGTATATGATTTTTCTCCATCAAATAATACAATATCAATTCCTTTAATGTTTCCTTCGCCTGTATCTCTTTCAATCTTTAGGATAACTTTATTAGGATCTAAAGGATCAGCTTCAACAGATTTGACACTCATAGAAACCTGAAATGAAGTTGAACTTATTTCTTCACTTTTACTTGAGAGTAAATTAACAACAACAATCCAAATAACACTAATTGCAACAATTACTAACAAAACTAAAACTAAAGTTGTAACAACTTCAGATAGACCTCTTTTGTTTTTCATTAAATCATTACCTTTATACTTTTATTAAAAAATGAAGAATTTAAAGTTTATAAAGTTTAATGTTTTATTAGGATCATGGATAATCTAATTAAAGTTATTATTAATAAAGAATCATTTGAAAAGGCAAGAAATGAAATTAAAAAACTATATAAAGAAAACAAAGAAAATCAAAATAAAAATCAGCAAAATCTAATTGTTTTTAGCAGTGAAAATGATGAATTAAACAGAAAAATTCTTGAAAAAGAAAGGATTGATATTTTGCTTTTAAATTTAAGACAAAGAAAAGACAGACTTAAGCAAAGAGATTCTGGTTTTAATCAAGTTTTAGCTAAAGCTGCAAAAAGCAATAATATCAAGATAGGAATTAACTTTGATGAAATTGCTGATGAAAAAGATTTAATTGAAAAAGCAAGAATATTTTCTAGAATCAGGCAAAATATTAAATTATGTAATAAAAATAAAATTAATATGGTTTTTATAATTCAAAAAAAACAAAATGAAAGAAATATTTATGATTTGAAATCTCTAGGAAGTGTTATGGGAATGCCAAGTTGGATGTTAGCAGGATAGTTGATAAAAGGGATAATATTAATAATTTAGATTATGTAGCTTTTTATTCATAACTTACAATTTTTATAGACAGATGATATAAAGTTTAGTATCTCACTTTAAAAGGATCATTATCCATGAACATGTGTGATTAGAATTTATTTTAGTAGTATAGTATATGATATCCTTTAAAAATTATAGAGAAAGACATTAATAACTTACCAAAATAGTATGTTTTTCTCTATCTATCAAAGGCACAAAAAGGTAGAATATTAGTGTCCTTTGATATAATCTTAATTTGAAGCTTAAAATTGAGTGAATTATTATATTATTCTATTATATAATGACTTTATTTCCTGATAAAAACCTTTTTTAATGCCTTATTCCTGAATTAATAATGAAGTTTAGTAAAGATATTGAAAATAACAAATTTAATCAAAGTAATGAAAAAAGTAAAAATAATGAGAATAATGAAATAAATAAACTGGTTGAGTATTTATCTCCAAATGAAAGAAAATTACTGCCTTTTATTAAGATTAAGGATTTTTATGAATTATGTGAAAAGACGGGAATGGATAATGTTTCATGTTTAAGAGCATTAGAATATCTGCAGAATAAAGGAATCTTAAAACTTGAATCAGAAACAAAGAAAATTGTTGAAATTGGAGTTAATGGTGCTTTTTATCTGAAAAAGGGATTGCCAGAAAGAAGACTTCTTAATTTTTTAAATGAGTTTAAGATGAAATCAATTATTTTAAGTGATGCTCAAAAACAAAGTAAGTTAAGTGATGATGAATTTAAAGCAGCTCTTGGAGTGTTGAAAAGAAAAGTTCTTATAGAGTTAAAAAACGGAAAAATAACAATTAATGCAGGCAGCGATGAAATTGCCAAAAAAATGCTGGAAGAAAAACTTATTGAAGCTCTTCCGTTGGAAATTGATAAATTAGAGCCAGAGCAAAAGCATGCATTTGAAAATCTGAAAAATAGAAAAGATATACTTAAACTGGAAGAAAAAAAATTAATTCAAGTTAATATGACTGATTTAGGAAAGAAAATCTTAGACTCTATTCATTTAATTGATAAAGAAGAATTTATTGAGCAGTTAACATCTGAAATAATTAAGGATAGTTCCTGGAAAGGAAAAAAGTTTAGAAGATATGATGTTTCTTCAGATGTTCCGAAAATTTATGGAGGTAAAAGGCATTTTGTCAATCAAGCAATTGATTCTGCAAGAAGAATATGGACAGATTTAGGTTTTAAAGAAATGAATGGAGATTTAGTTCAGAGTTCGTTCTGGAATTTTGATGCTTTATTTACTGCACAAGATCATCCTGTCAGAGAACTTCAAGATACTTTTTATATTAAAAAAGAAATAGAATTGCCTGATAAAAAACTTGTAAACAGTGTTAAGCAAGCACATGAAAAAGGTGTTGGTGGAAGTAAAGGATGGCAGTATTCCTGGAATGAAGAAGATTCTAAAAGACTTGTTTTAAGAACACATACAACATGCCTTTCAGCACAAAAATTATATGAATTAAGTCAATTGCCCAAGGAAAACAGAAAAGGAAAGTTTTTTGCATTGGGCAAGAATTTCAGAAATGAAACTGTTGATTGGAACCATGGTTTTGAGTTTTATCAAACAGAAGGAATTGTTGTTGATGAAAATGTTAATTTCAGGCATTTGCTTGGTTATTTAGAGCAGTTTTATAAAAAAATGGGTTTTGAGAAAATTCGCTTTAGTCCTGCTTATTTTCCTTATACTGAACCAAGTGTAGAGGTAAATGTTTGGCATCCTGAGAAAAAAGTGTGGATGGAATTGGGGGGTGCAGGAATTTTCAGACCTGAAATAACGATACCCTTGCTTGGGTTTCAAGTTCCTGTTCTTGCATGGGGGCAGGGCTTTGACAGAATTATTATGGATTACTATAAAATTAAAGATCTTAGAGAATTGTATAAGAATGATTTAAATCAATTGAGAAAAATGAAATTTTGGACGAGATAAAATGAATACAGATGAAATGAATAAAATTTTTAATGAAATGTCTGATTTACTTAAAAGAAAAAATGAAATGTATGGAGATGAGAATATAGTAAAAATAGGTGAAGAAGGAATAATAATAAGGATTACTGAAAAAATAGAAAGATTAAAACATCTTATAAAAAACAAGACTAATCCCCCTGAAGAAACAATTGAAGATACTTGGAAAGATATTATTGGATATGGAACAATTGGATTAATGTTAAAAAGAAATAAATGGAAATAAAATGAAAAAGAAAAAGTTAAAAGAAAGAATAAAAAAAGAATGGATGAATATAGTTTTTAATTTAATTTTTATTAGTGCAAATTTATTTATTGTTATACTTTTTTATGATAAAATAATTATTGCAAGTATTTTTTTAGGATTAATGGCAGTAACTGGTTTGATTAGATGGAAATCTTGGATTACAATTATAATCTTTTTTATGAGTGCAATTTTGGGATTTGTTATAGAAATAATAGCAATAAAATTTGATGTATGGATTTATAGTTATTCTAATTTTTTAGGAGCTCCATTATGGCTTTTACTTGCTTGGGGAAATACAGGAGTGTTTATTTATCAAACAGCAATTGAATTAAAGAATTTAGGAGTTAAGAAATAATGAAAAAAACAAAATTAAAAATAGAAGATATTGTATTTTGGATAATCATATTAGCAATGATATCTTTAGCTTTATGGTTAATTTCAGGTTCACCTACTGATACAAGTGCAATAATCGCATTAACTATGTTTGTTACAGCTTCAGAAATCTTAATATGGAAGAATTTATTTAATATTGATAGGAAGACATCAATTGGGTTTGAAAAAATTAAAAATGAATTAGATAAAAAGTTTACAGAATTAAATAGGAATTTAAATAAAAAATGAAAATATCTGATATATTGCTTTGGTTATTGATTATTATTTTAATATCAATAGGGGTTTATGCCCTTTTTAGGTAGAATAAAGAAATTGCCTAAAATTTCGCTATCTCCGCAGCAAGCTACGGAGTATTCACCGCGAAATTTTTCGCTTTCAGCGACCAGCAATTTCAGTCTTTCAAAATCTGCCACAGCAAGCTGTGGGGTATTAAACCCAGATTTAGAAATAAAATGGCAAATATAAAAATCAATAAAAAAATATTTGAGAAAGAAATTGGAGAGTTAGATGAAAAAATGCAGGAAAGAATAACTTTGTTTGGAACACCTGTTGAATCAGTTGATGAAGAAAATCTTGAACTGGAAATTTTTCCAAACAGGCCGGATTTATTGTCTTATCAAGGATTTAAAAGAAGTTTTTTGGCTTTTCTTGGAAAGAAAAACTCAGTTGGATTAAAAGACTATAAACTCAACAAACCTCTGAAAGATTATAAAGTAATTGTTGAGGGTTCAGTGGAATCTGTCAGACCATTTACAGCATGTGCTATTGTTAAAAATATTAAATTAGATGATGAAAAAATAAAAGAAATAATAAATATACAAGAAAAACTGCATTTTACAGTAGGAAGAAAAAGAAAAAAACTTGCTATAGGAATTTATCCGCTTGAAAAAATAAAGCTTCCTATAACCTATAAAGCATTAGAACCGGATAAAATCAAATTTATTCCATTGGAATCTGACAGAGAAATGAGTGGTCTTCAGATTTTACAAAGGCATTCTGCAGGAAGAGATTATGCTCATCTTTTAGCAGGAAAACAAAAATTCCCTATTTTTGTTGATAATGATAATAATATTTTAAGCATGCCTCCAATAATTAATTCCCATTTAACTGGAAAAATAACTGAATCTACAACTGATATTTTTATAGAATGTTCTGGGTTTGATTTTGAAATTTTAAAAAAAGCTCTGAATATAATAATCACTACTTTTTTAGATATGAATTCAGAAGTTTATCAAATGACTTTGCAATATAAAAATAAAAATAATATAACTCCTGACTTAAAACCAGATAAAATGAAAATAAATTTAAATAATGTAAATAAGTTGCTAGGACTTAATTTAAATGAAAAGCAGCTTAAAACTTTTTTAGAAAGAATGGGTTATAGTTATTCCAATAAAACAGCTATTGTTCCTGCCTGGAGAACAGATATTTTGCATGAAGTTGATTTAATAGAAGATGTTGCAATTGCATATGGCTATGAAAATTTTATCCCTGAAATTCCCAGTGTTTCAACAATTGGAGAAGAAGATATGAAAGAAACAAAAAAGAGAAAAATAGCGGAGATACTTGCGAATGTTGGATTATTGGAGGTTTCTAATTTTCATCTTACTAAAAAAGAAGACCAGTTTGCTAAAATGAATTTGAATGAAAAAGAATCTAAACTTGTTGAAGTAGAAGAGTCTAAGACAGATTATACTATTTTAAGGCAGAATTTAAGCCATTATTTACTGAAAATTCTATCTGAAAATGTTGATGCTGAATATCCTCAAAGAATTTTTGAGATTGGAACAGTCTTTTCAAATAAAAGTGATCAGATTGAAGAAAAAGAAAATTTAGCATTAGCTTTAACACCTGGAAATTTTACAGATATCAAGCAAATATTAGAGTATATGTTTAAAATGATTGATGCTGAGATTGAATTAAAAGAACCTTTAAATGTTAATAAGTGCTTTATTGAAGGTAGAGCAGCTGAAATAGTTCTTAAAGACACAAAAAAGGTTATTGGACAAATAGGAGAAATACATCCTAGGATTTTAAGAAACTGGAGATTAAAAATGCCAGTTGGTATTTTTGAAATTAATTTAGGAGAAAAGTAAATCCTGAATCTTAACATGTTTTACTGATAATTCACTTACTCCAAAGTCGCAAGTCATTTATATTTAGATATCCCGCTTTGCTTGGATTTCCTCATTAAAATTTAATTTATAGCAAAGGACGTTTTCAATTTACTATATTTATGCCTTTGCTAGATAGAAAAAGACAAGGGAATGGTAAAAAATTAATGTCTTTTTCTATAAGCGAAAAACTTGATAAAGTCAGTTTTGAGCTATTGATTCACGAGCCTGCGAGTGCAAATGTTAAGTTAAAAAGTTACATTAGGAGAAGTTTTATAAACTCAATTTCATATTGTTTTTTATGGTATTGTGGATTGCATGGGGAATTGTAGGAATTATTCTTTTATTGGTAATCATAGTATTTTATTATTATAACAGGTTCCAGATTCTTAGCAATAGAATAGATAATTCTCTTAGTCAAATAGATGTTCAATTAAAAAGGAGATCTGATTTAATTCCAAATTTAATTGAAACTGTTAAAGGCTATATGAAACATGAAAAAGCAGCTATTAAAGCTGTTACTGATGCTAGAAAAGCATTGGTTTCTGCCAAAGGTGTTGAAGGAAAAGTTAAAGCTAATGAAGGATTAGAAGGAGCATTAAAAACTGTTTTTGCAATTGCTGAAAGTTATCCTGATTTAAAGGCTAATACTACATTTATAGAATTGCATCATGAATTAACTGGAACTGAAGATAGAATTGCCTATTCAAGGCAGTTTTATAATGATTCTATATTAAGCTATGAAAATAAAAGAACAACATTCCCTGGAAACATGTTTGCCAATATATTTAACTTTAAAGAAAAGCAATATCTTAAAATTGCAGAATCTGAAAGAAAAGCTGTGAAAGTTGATTTTGAGTGAGATGTTTAAAAATGGTTGTTGGTAAAAATTGGCCAAGTTGGTTAAAAGCAGGAGTACTTTTTGCAGTTTTTGATATTTTCTTTATGACATTATATTTAATTGTTCATGGTTCAGATTACTTTTTTGTAATCTGGATATTTACCCAATTACCTATTTCATTATTTTTTCGAGATTTAATATCCCCTTTGGAGATATTTATATTGGGCACTTTTAATTGGTTTGTTATAGGTACTATTATTGGGCATGGATTTTATGGAAAGAAAAAGAAGAAATAGCTACTTTCTTAGAAGAAAAAAATAAAATTTTTTACTTCTGCTTATTTTTATAAATAAGGAGGCAACAATAAGAATAATCATGTTCTCTAATTCCTGGACCTAAGTCATTTCTTGCTAAACTAGAAGATATAACCTCAATATTTGGATTTTCTTTGAAAAATTTTTCCATTTCTAATTCTAATCCTACTGTATGATTTGACTCAAATATATGTGTTCTGTGATTATACTCTAATTCATCTACTATTTCTTTAGATGTTTTCTTTTTTTCTGGCATAGGAAAATATATTAAATTAACTCTTTAAAGATATATATACTTAAAAATAACCATCCCCAAATCTTAAAAACCCTTTTTTATTCTATTAATTATGGCAAAAGAATATGGAAGAATAGATTTTAGAGATCAGATTTCAAGAAATAAAAGAAACAGCATTTTTCTAATTATAATTATCTCTTTATTTTTTGTGGTTTTAGGATATTTTATTTCTTTTATTTTTGATCCATCAGTATTTTTTTTAATTATGATAATTTCAATTATAATCTCAATGCTTTATACTGTTTTTAGCTATTACAATTCTGGGAAAATTGCAATTGCAAGTGTAGGTGCTAAAGAAGCTTCCAGAACTCAATATCCTCAATACTATAGAAGTGTTGAAGGTTTAACAATAGCTTCTGGTTTGCCAATGCCTAAACTTTATATTATGAGTTCTAATCAGATAAATGCATTTGCTTCAGGAAGAAATCCTGAAAATGCAGTAATATGTGTTACAACAGGAGCTTTGGAAAAACTTGACAAATATGAATTAGAAGGTGTTCTTGCACATGAATTAAGCCATGTTGCAAATTATGATATTAGATTTATGACACTTACAGCTGTAATGGTTGGGATGGTTGCAATTGCTGCTGAAATATTTTTGAGAAGTTTATGGATGAAAAATTCTGATAGTGATAGCAAGGCAGGAATTATTCTTCTTATTTTAGGAGTTGTTTTTGCAATTCTTGCTCCAATTCTTGTTCAACTTGTTCAATTAACTATTTCAAGGAAAAGAGAATATGTAGCTGATGCATCTGCTGTAAGGTTTACAAGATATCCTAAGGGATTGATTGGAGCTTTAAAGAAGATTAAAAGCGACTCATCTTCTTCTGATAAGAATGTTACAAAGGCTATTGCTCCTTTGTTTTTTGCAAATCCATTCAAAGATTTAACAAGTACACATCCACCTATAGAAAGAAGAATTGAAATTTTAGAGAGGATGTGAATTGATTAATTTGGAATATAAAGAAATTGCCTAAAATTTCGCTATCTCCGCAGCAAGCTACGGAGTATTCACCGCGAAATTTTTCGCTTTCAGCGACCAGCAATTTCAGTCTTTCAAAATCTGCCACAGCAAGCTGTGGGGTATTAAACCCAGATTTAGAAATAAATATTTATAACATTTCTAACTTCTTGAAAATCATGAAAAAAGATAATTCATTATTAGTTAAAACAATTAGAGATTTTTCAGCAGGATTAGTTTTTGGAGGTGTGTCTGATTATTTACATAGATCAACTAATATAGATTACCCGGATGATATTGAATTTTTTGTTGGAGAGTCTATCTTTATGACTACAGCTTATTTTTTAGTAGGAGTATTGCATTCACATATTCACAAATATCCATTTAATTTGGAGAGAGAATTAGCTCAAAGTACTGCGTTTTTTACAGGTTATGTGGGTGGAAGAGTATTATCATCAAGCATTTATTCTTTAATGAATAATTAATTTGTTTCATATCACAATAATTCTTATAAATCTCTATATTGTTATTGTTTATGGCTAAATCAGGTTTAACATCCTTAGTTGTTGGAGCAACCTTATTTTTATCATCACCTTCTGAATCATCTTGTTTGGATGATTTACTGAATTTTAGATGTCAGCCATATCATCAGCAATGTAATCCAAAAAAACAAATTCAGAAGAAATATCCTCCAACCTTTATAGCAGATGAAGTTAAAAAAATTATTGAAGAGAGTGGAGTATACAAAGAAAGAGAAAATAAAGTGTATGGGCTTTGGATGGATGTTTATAAATCTATTAAACAAGGAGATATTTTAAAAGAAGAAAAAGAATGGTATAATGCTTTGTCTCCTATTGAAAGAAGAGCATTTGAAGATGAGATTAGTGATGAATGCCAGCATAATTCTGAATTTATGATAAGATTTGGAGAAGAAATGAGTATGTATCATTTGGAAAAGCGAGATTTTATTTTCTTTAAGAGAATTATTGATTCTGCAGAACTTCTAAGTGAAGATTACAACCCGCCTTTAGGGTTAGGAGATTTTAAAGAAGATAATCAAGAAATAGAAAAAGAAAATTTTGAAAAATATTTCAAAATAACTTATCCATCTGTTCATCCATTTCTTAAGTTTTCTTTTCCTAAAGATAAATTATCATATGAATTAAACAATATTAAAAGATTCATTTAAAAGATGATAAAAACAGTTGATACAATCACAGCAAAAATATATTTAGGGTTAAAAGAAGGTTATACTTGTGAAGTTCATACTTTAGATGAAGTTAAAGATTTTCTTCAAGAATATGTTAATACCCATGGTTTGTGTGTTACAGTTACTCCTACTAATTTTATTTATACAAATGGCAGAGAAGATGGAGTAGTTATTGGATTAATAAATTATCCTAGATTTCCAAAGACTAAAGAAGAAATAAGAAGAACTTCTGAAGAAATTGCTGAATTATGCAAGGATAGGTTTGGACAAAAAAGATTATCAATTGAATATCAAGATCAAACCATAATGTTTGAATAATAATTCTTAATTATTAACATTTATAAACACTTTTTCTTTATTTGATTTATGGGGTTGATAAAAGGTACATTATTGTTTTTTGTTGTGATATTGTTATTTGTTTCTTTATTACTTGCAAATATATTTTTAACAATGGCTTTGTCTTTGCAGCCAGAAGCTGTTAAGCCAAGAATAAGTAGTTTATTAATAAATTCTGATGGAAGTTTAAATGGTTTTGATAATCAAGTTAATTTGAGAAATGCAGTTGATGAAAATCTAGAGTTTATGGTAAAAGAGTGCCAGAATAAAAGCGAATTTCGTTTTGCTAATCCTGAGTTAGATATAGATCTTTCTATTCCATGCAGCAATGTTGCTCAAGGAACTGATTCTATTTTAAATTATTCTGTAAATAAGTTTGTTTTAGACAGTTATTATAAAGACTATGATTGTAATTTTTTTGATTGTTTTGGAAAGACTAATTCTCCGGTATTTCTTGTTTCAAATAAAGCTAAAATTTACTGGCAAGGTAAATTTTATTTATTCTTGCTTGTTTCATTGGTTTTATTTTTAGGGCTTTTGTTTTTAACGCAAAATAAGAATAATGCTTTTATTATTTTAGGAATTTTAATGATTTTATCTGCACTGCCTTTGTTTAAAATTGAGGTGTTTTTGTCTCCTATTTTAAAATTTATGCTGGGGTTTATCAATTTTTCAGATAATATTGCCAATTCATTATTGCCTCAAATTTCTTCAATATTCTTTTCAAAAGCACTAATAGTATTCTGGATTATGTTTATAATTGGAATTTTCTTTTTTTTATTAGGATTAACTATTAAATTATTGCATTTTAGCTTTTTCTTGTCTAAGTTTACAGGTACAAAAGCAAAAGAATCTAATAAAAAAGATACAAAAAATATTGAAAAAGATGTTAAAACTAAAAGTAAAAGCAAGAAAAAATCAGATGATGAAGATGAAGAATAAGTGTGGTTCATTACACAATAAAGTCATGTTTTCTACTAACCCCTTAATGTAAGAAAATAAGAATAGTAAGAGCTTAGTTTTGTGAAGCTATTTATGTATATTCTGGAGTATAACAATACCTAAAAGAGAGGATATCCATAGTTATCCTATGAGAATAATTGAATTAAAGAAAGAAGATTTAACATTAAAGGATAAAATTGAAGGGTTTTTAGAAAGAACTGTTTCCCCTTTGGGAAACAGTGGAAAGGTAGACTGTCCAAAAAGATTTATTGGGAGAAGAGTTTACATACTTATTGCTAAAGAAGATGGGACTAAAAAAAGAGGTAAATTTGATTCATAGATACTACTGTAAAAAATGTGGTAAGATTGTTGAACCTGAAATGACTTGACAGGAAGAAAAATAATATAAAAGGCAATTATTCATTTTTGGGAACAAAAATGATTTACTCATTTACACAAAGTAGCTATGTTTTTTGACTAAATTATTAATAACTTTTTATATTAGACTTTGAGTTAAATTTATAACTATAATCTTGTTGATGATAAAATGGATTATAATGAAGTAGCAGAAGATTACGAAAAATTTGAAGATATAACTGAATGGGAATTAGGTTATAAAGAAGTATTTAAATTATTAGGAGATGTGAATAATAAAATCGTCTTAGATTATGGTGCTGGAAACCTTAAATTTAGTAGGTTTCTTAGAGATAGAGGAGCAAAATGCATAGCTGTTGAACCATCTAAAAAGATGCTCAAAATCGCAGAAAAATATAATAATTCTGGTATAAAAGTTCATGAAATAAAAAATAATGATATATCTTTTTTAAAATCAAATTCCGTAGATATGATTGTAATTAATTTTGTTTTTTGTGTTATTTCCAATAAAGATGAAATAAAACAGATAATCAAAGAATCTTATAGAATTTTAAAAAAAGATGGTTTGTTGGTTATACTTGACCCAAATCCAGAATCAATTGGGAGAGATTTTTTATCATTCAAATCAGAAAAACCTAAATCACAAGAAAGTGGAACTGCTTACCGAATTAAATTAAAGTTAAATTCAGGATTCGTGAATTTAATCGATTATTATTGGCCATTAGAAGATTATATAGAATTCTTAAAAAAGGGCGGATTCAAAAAAATGAAGATTTTAGAGCCAATGATAGATAAAGATAGTGGTAAAAAATGGTTAGATGAGAAGATTAAGCCCCCATATATTATAATCAGAACCCAAAAATAAATATCTTAATTGTTATTAATTTTCTTCCCAAAAACATATACTTGTATTTACATGCAAAAAATGGCACAGAAAGTTTTAAATAAGATATTTAACTGATAATATTAACATAATCCCAGGTGATCCGAAAGGGTTGCCTGATGTTTTTTAAAAATGAGTGAATGTATAATTCTATTAGATGGTGGCTATTTAACTTATATTTCTAAATTCTTTGGAAAAGGAAAACCATTAAAATACAAAATAGAAAAATTTGCGGTCAATCTATCAAAAGAAAAAGGTTTTTCTGTAAAAGAGATTCATTATTATACTGCTCCACCTTTTCAGAGTTCAAAGACAAATGAAGAAGAAAATAAAAGGAAAGCCAATTATGATAGATTTATTCAAAAACTTAAGGAAGTCAAGCCAACAATTATTGTAAGAGAAGGAAGATGCCAGAAGATAGTTAATAAAAACAGAGAAGAATTTACCCAAAAAGGAGTTGATACTTTATTAACTATGGATTTACTTAAAATTGCTGAAAGAAAATTAGCGAACCAGATTATCTTACTAACTTCGGACACAGATTTTGTTCCAATAATAAAAGATTTACAAGAAAATTATAGCATTAAGGTTATTTTAGCTTATTTTACAGATAAACGAAGAAAATCTGCTTTTTCTCTTTCAAACCATTTATGGAATATCTGTAAGGATAAGATTTTAATTAAAAAAGAGCATTTTGAGAAGTAAAATAAATTATATAATCCTTGTTCTTAATTCTTTGGTAAAAAATAGTATACGCTCGTTTACACAAAGTATATCAAAAAGGATATACTTTCTAAAAACATTTTTACTTAATTTCTCTTAACAAATCAATAAATAATTTTTTAGCTGATTCTATCTCTTTTGGATTATAAGCCTGAATACCAAATATTCCTTTAAAACTATCATCAAATTGTGGCTTTTCAATGAATGAGGCCTGTTTTTTTATTGATGCTTTTAAATTGTTTAAATTTCCTCTTAATAAAAATTCTTTTAATTTATCTTTATCACAGGGCATCAATACAATAATATCTCTTACATCAGAAAGTCTTCCACTATGTATTTTCATAGATAATAACAATTCTCTGTCAGGAATTAAAAATTCCAAATCATCTAATTTTCTTTTTTGAGAATTTTTGTCTATATTCTCAAAGCTCCATGTTGCATCAGTAGTCCTTGAAACTAACCCATTTATCAATAAGTCTACATCTACTGGCAAGTCATTCATCTTTTTTCTAAAACGCTTGAAGTTTTCACCATACAAAAGAGTAATCTCCTTTTCATAACCTATACTGAATCCTTCTTTTAACAATAATTCTTCAAATTTTATTAAATCATCTTCTTTTATCACAACATCTAAATCTACAGAAAATCTTTTCTTGTAAGTTGAAACAGCATATCCTCCTATAACTATAAATTTAAGATTGTTTTCCTTAAAAAGTTCAATTAATCTTAAAACTTCCTTTTCTCTCTCCAATAAACCTATTTTTGAATTAACTTTCATAATTTGTATAAACCTCCGAATATCTTTTATTTAAACCTAAATCATATAATAAATCTAATTGTTCTAAAACATTATCTAAATATAATTCTTTGCAATACCTCACTAATTCTCTTAAAGGCATGATAGACAAATTATTTAACTTCTCTATTTTAAACTCATTTTTTGGGATTATATAGACTAAAGGTCTTTTATTAATTAATTTGTTTTCTGTCCAAGATATATTTTTTTCATTTAATATTTTTTTTAAAGAATCAGCATCTTTTTCAAATACCTCTAAAAAATAAATCTTATCGTAAAAGTCTCCTGTTATAAACCCTCCTTTTGTCCACATGGTTATAGCACTTCCTTTAACAAACCTAACACTTAATTTTATGCTTTTAATTAATTCCCAAAACTCTTTATCTTTGTCTATAACAGAAACAGCATTATCCAACTCCTTGAATTTATTGTATATTAAATTTTTATTTATTTTTATTATGTTTTTATTGCCTTTTCTTATTATTCTGATTACTTCATATTTTTCTAATTCCAATATCCAGCCATAAACAGCAGAATATGCAAATCCTATTCTATTAGCCAAGCTACGAATGCTTTCTCCATTCATAGCATTTTTTATAATCTTCAAAGTTATTTCATTTATTATTACCATTATCTTTTAAAAGATAATGAATATTTAAACGTTTCTAATAATATATAGTAACTATTAAGTAGTAAATAATAGTAAGATTTAAAAAGATTAAAGTACTATGTCTAATATGAAAAATACCTTATATCGGTCAAGTTTATTAGAAAGAATTAAGAAAAGAATTGGATTGTATAGAAATCCAAATTTAGATACAGATAAGTTAAGGCCATTACTATTTGATGACCAATTTAATGAAGATTATTCTTTACTTAATCTGGTTCATGGATCTGAAGCATCTATTTCTACTAGAAATTCACCAAGACCCATTTTAGCAAGTGTTGGAATGGGACCATGTATTATTATGGCTGGGTATGATTCAAAACAAGGTATCGGATTTCTTTCACATAATGGGGTTGGAGATTACGTGGGAGTTCTACACGATTTAGTATTAGAAGAATTAAGAAAACAAACAAATTCTAGACTAGAAATGGAGATTTACATTGTTGGAGGAATGCTAGGAAGTAATGCACTAGCAAGAAAATTGAGAGAAAATGCCCAAAAATTTAATCCAAGTAAAATTCACGAAGATCTTGCATTAAAAATTTCAGAATGGACATATCTCGGGAAGTCTCTTTCTCTAGATACAAGAGATGGAAAAGTATACTCCTTAGATGGAAAGGGAAAATTACAATATTGCCCTCCTGCAGAACCATTAATTAGCCTAAAAAAGTGAATTAAGAAAGTATATCTTTTAGAATATACTCGTTTACACAAAGTAGATATTTCTAATTTCTTACTTTCTTTCAAGTTTGCTTAAGAAATTGCTTATAAATTTCTGATTATCTTCAGTATCTCTTAATCCCCTGAATTCTTTTATTGAATAGTAAACAATGCTGCCGTCTGTTTGTTTTTCTGTTTTTACATTTGACATTATTTGGTGATTAAATTCTTCTGAAAGAAGTATTTCTTCTTTAGATATTGTTGCTATTCTTTTGCTTGCTCCAGTATGATTTCCCAAGTTCATTATTTTTAAAGTATCGGGTTCTTTTTTTGCAATTATTTCTCCTTGGTTTAATGAAATGCCATAATCAATCTTTACTTTTGCTATTCTATTGTTATTATCTAAGACTTCTTTTGCTTTTTTCGCGAGGTTTATCGCAGTCATTTCATTTTTGAATGTTTTTGTTATTGATGGAGAAAATACAAAGAAGATATAATCGCCATTTTCATAAAATACAGCCTTGCTGTTTGTTGCTGCATCTGTTATATTTTTAATAACTTCTTTTCCATTTGCCTTTTTAACTTCTTCGCTGTTTTTAATTTTTAAACACAATGTTTTTACCGGCTGTTTGTCTCCTTTTAAAGATAAAGATACTTCTGCTGTATTTCTTTCAATTAATGAATTCTTTAAATCAGATTTTTTTGGTTTTTCTTTTGGGGCAAGGTTCGCATTTCCTATAAAACTTCTCTTGTAGCCTTTTTTGAAGATCATAAATCCTATAAATCCTAAAATTAAAATCATAAATATCCATATAAGAGGGTATTTTATCAGGTTTTTACTTTCAGAGCTTTTTTTAATTCCTATGCTGCTTCCTGTTAACATTACTCTGCCTGTTATTTTGCTATTGCCATCTTCTAATACTTCAACATCATATTCCCCGTCTGGGGCACTCATTTTGAATTTTTCTGATTCACCTACACCTAAATTTAAATCTAAGTAAACTTGTTCGTTACCAATTTTTACTGTTACTGTTTTATTATAAGGAACATTTCCAGTATTTGTTATTATTAAAGTTTTGTTTATTATCTCTGCTTTAATTTCTCTTTTTTCCATTATAGAAAAATCTGATTCAGAAGTAAATTCTCCTGAAACAGCAGTAACTTTCCATTTTGTTGGAGGTTCATTTTTCGCTATAAAGTATTCATGAAATTGGTCAGTTGGCTTGTCAACTACTTTGTCCTTGATTCTATCCTTGTCATCTTTTATTGTAATTATTGAAGTAGAAGGTATTTTTTCTCCTGTTTGATCATGTAAGATTGCTTTTGCTCTTACATTTGTTCCCGGCTCAATTTTTTCATTTTCAATAATAAGTTCTAAGCTTGTAGGAATATGAATCACAGTTGCTTTTAAATTTGAAGTTCCAGTATTTGTTTCAAAACCTTCAAAGTTTTTTTCATAAACTTTTATACTTAATTGATATTCTCCTGCTTTTGTTTTTTGAGGAAGACTAATATTAACCAAAAAATAGCCATTGTTAACTGTGTCTACTGCTTTTATATTTTGATTTGTGATTTTAAATTCTGTTTCTTGATTTTCACTTTCATTGGTATTTTTTTGATTCTGCACAGAAAGCTGGCCTTCATTTATACTTGAAGTTATTTCTATATATCCATCTACTGACTGGCCATTTTCTTTTATTGCATCTCCTTCAATTAGAATATTCTCTCCAGGAGAATATTCTTTTTGCTCTGTTTTTAAATTTACACTAATTTTATTTGAAACTTTAAAATCATTGGTTAATGCATAATCTTCATTTAATATTGCTTTAATTTTACAGTCTCTTGCTGTTACTCCAGTAAGACTTGGCATTAATAAAATAGAAGGGGTCATCTTTTTTTCTTCACCTGCTGAAAGAAAAACATATTCTTTGTAAATTTCTGTTTCTTTTCCATTGCAGATTATAGTCATTGAAAAAAATCCATTTACATTATTGGAGCTTTTTATTGTTACAGGAACAGAAATAGGATCATCTAAGTTGTAAAGGTCTTTTGGCTGGTTTATGAGAATTTCTGCTGAAACAAATGATATAAAATATATGTTTAGAATTAATATAAATGCTAATATTAACATTAATCCAGGCTTTCCCATTTTTATTCAATAAAAATAACAAATTCTTATTTATAAATATTTGTTTAATTTGAGGTTAAGCAATCTTTAAATATACTGTTCTTTTTAATTAGTTATGAAAGAGAATAAAGGTGATGATGAAAGGGAAAAAGTAACTCCATGGGAAGTTTCAGGAGATATTGATTATGAGAAATTGGTTAAGGAATTTGGAATAAGTCCTTTAACAAATATTCCTGCTTCTTTTAATGAAAATATTTTATTCAGAAGGAAAATAATATTTGGACATAGAGATTTTGATAGAATATTGCAGGCTGTTAAAGCTAAGAAAAAATTTGGTATGATGACTGGTTTAATGCCAACTGGAAAATTCCATATAGGGCATATGATTCTTGCACAGCAAATGATATTTTATCAGAAATTAGGAGCTAAAGTTTATATTGTTGTTGCAGATATTGAAGCATATCATGCAAGAGGACAAAGTTTAGAAGAAAGCAGAAAAATTGCAATTGAAGAATATATTAAAAATTATATTGCTCTTGGTTTAAAGTCAACTAATTGTGAAATATATTTTCAAAGCAATAGAAGCAAAGATTCAAAAAAATCAAATGCTTATTATCGTCTTCAGAATTTATTAGCTAGATATGCTACATTTAATGAATTCAAAGCTGTTTATGGAGAAATATCTCCTGGAAAAATGTTTTCATCATTTTTACAAGCTTCAGACATGTTACATGCTCAACTTCCAGAATTTGATGGAAATATGCCAATTGTTGTTCCTGTTGGAATTGATCAAGATGCTCATTTAAGACTTGCAAGAGATATAAGTCAAAGATATAAAGATCATAAATTTATTCAGTTAAGTTCTACATATCATTTATTTGCCCCTGGATTAAAAGGAGATAAAATGTCATCTTCAAATCCTTCTTCATATATTGCATTAACAGATTCTCCCAAAGAAATTGAATCTAAAATAAAAAAATATGCATTTTCAGGAGGAAGAGATACATTAGAAGAACATAGAAAATTAGGAGGGAATCCAGATATTGATGTTTCTTTCCAATATCTTAGATTCTTTTTTGAACCAGATGATAAAAAGTTAAAGAAAATTCATGATGATTACAAATCTGGAAAACTTCTCACAGGAGAACTAAAACAAATTACAATTGAAAAGATAAATGCTTTTCTTAAAGAACATCAAAAGAAAAGGGAAAAAGCAGGAAAAGAAGGGGGGAAGTTTTTGAAAAATTAGGAGTTTAAATCAATTAATTTTATAAACTTTGAATACTCAAGATTGTTATGGTAAATGAATGTACATCTTTTCCAATAGTAGTTATGAAAGAAGGAAATTGGTATGTGGCATCTTGCCCACAATTAGATATAGCAACACAAGGAAAGACAGAGCAGGAAGTTAAAGAGAATATGGAAGATTTAATAGAGGAATATCTTGAAGATGAAGATACCCTAAAATCAGAGGCACAAACTGAATTAAAATCTTTATTATTTATCTATCCAAAAATTTCTAAAAAAGAGATGTTTCATGGGAAAACTCAAACCGCTTAATACAAATGAAGTAATAAAAATTCTTGAGAAACATGGTTTTGAAAAAGTTAGATCAAGAAAACATACAACATTTAAGAAAACTTTACCTTCAGGAGAGATTTTAACAACATGGGTTCCTCATGGAAATGAAGTTACTATTTTTGTCTTGCAGTATATAATTAAACAAACTAGAATTCCAAGAGAAGAGTTTTGTTGAGAGTTTTTGAAATAAAGAATTCAAAAACTTATTTTCCCATAATCTTTCTATTTTGAGTCATTTTTATTTCTAAATCTGGGTTTAATACCCCACAGCTTGCTGTGGCAGATTTTGAAAGACTGAAATTGCTGGTCGCTGAAAGCGAAAAATTTCGCGGTGAATACTCCGTAGCTTGCTGCGGAGATAGCGAAATTTTAGGCAATTTCTTTATTAAAGGTTTCTTCATAGATATTTTTGTATTTTTTCAGAAACTTTTGTTTATCAACTAAATTGTCTTTTAATTCATTAATATCTTTAAGTGTAAAACTTTTTTCAATTTTTTTATCAATAATTTCTTTAGTTATTTTTTTATTTTCTAAAAATAAATTGATTGCAATTAAGTTTCTTGTAAGTTTGTATTTTTCTCTGCCATTAAGAACCTTAAAATTATCAATCATTATTTTGCTTTTTAATAAATTTAAATCCAGTATTTTATAATTTATTTTACTCTTTTTGTCTTCTTTAGATATTTTAAAAATAAATCTTTTTTTAGAAACACATTTATTTAACATTAATTGATATAATGGATCTGTTGAAAATGCTTTGATAAGAGAAGTATTATCAAATATTATAATATGTGTTTTTATTCCTAAGATTGTTTCAATTTGTTTTTCTAAATTTATTTCATTTAATTTTTTATTGGTTATAATAATTATATCTATATCATTAAAATTAAATCCTTTATCCAAAAATGATCCAATGATTATAATGTTTTCATTTTCAGGATTTGTTTTATTTATAATTGTCATTATATCTTCAATTATCTTGATTTTTATTGATTCAAGATAATTAATATTATAAAAATAAGGTTTAGCAATTGATTTTTTAAGTTTGTTTTTATCTATCTCACTATCTTCAACTGGCTTGATAATTACATAATTTCCAATTTCAAAGCCAGCTCTATTTTTTGGGATATAAATCTGATCCATTTTGCTTCCTTTACTTATTCTGCTTATTATTACCATATTACGTAATATTACGTAGTATTTATAAATATTCCTGTTTTGAATCAAAATATTTATAAACTATAACAATTATAATCATTATAACTAATATAATCAATATAAAATGGAAAATACAACAATTGCAATTAAAAAAGAAACAAGAGAAAAGATAGTTGAATTTGGAAATAAAGGTGAAACCTTTAACGATATTATTGAAAGATTATTAAAAAGTGCCAGAGAAAGACAATTGCATGATTTATTAATGGATGAAACAAATACTATTTCTATAGATGAAGCAAGAAACAGACTTAATAAAAAATGGCCAAGGTTGAAATAACTGAATCTTTATATAAAGAAATAGAAAAAAAGTTTAAAGGTGAGGCATATAATATTATTGATTTAATGGAGTCTTTAGAGGATAATCCACTAAAAGGTAAATTCTTAGGAAGTGTTGCAGGAGTGGTTATTAAAGAAATTAGATATGAATCTTTTAGATTTTATTTTATTGCAGATGGATATAAACTTAAACTTATTGAACAAGGCGAGCTTCAGGATATTTTAATTAAATTTGTTAGAATGTCAGATAAAAATTCTCAGCAAAAAGTTATTGAGGAAATAAAAGCAATCTTAAGAAAAATAGGAGAAGAAGGTTTTTAGATAATAGTTTAATACTAAGGATTAACTCCCAAACATTTTCCTCAATTTTTTAGAAAAGAACAAATTTTATTGATTACTTCACTAAACTTTTCTTTTTTTAATGAACCTGCTTTATATTTTATTAAATATTTTTCAATAGATGCAATTTTGTCTATTCTTATATAACTCTCTCTTTTAAGGCTACCTTGCTTAAAATCTTCTTTGTTGAGGGGGATTTCTACGTCATCTTCGTAAGACTCTCCAGTTATTTGTGCAACAATTATATCCTCACCTTTAGGAACTTTTAATATCAAAACTGGTCTTCTTTTAACATCTCTTAAGTTAGAATACGGAAATTCTATTATTATAATATCTCCTCTTACAAATTCTTCCATGCTTCATCCTCTTTCTTATTAAGCCAGGTTTTAGCAAAAGATTTTTCAGATAAAATCGCACTTTCAGGAATAGATTTTTTTAAAATTATCTCGTTATCCTTTCTAATTACAATTAATTTATCTCCCTCTTTTATGTCTTCACGCATATCTAAGGGTATAACTACCTGTCCTCTTGAACTCATTTTAGTTGTATCAATTATCATAAATAAGATTAATCTTACTTCTATTTAAATCTTTTGGTTTGCTAACTAAGAGCGTTTAAGGATTAACTCCCCAACTTTTTCCTCAGCGATATAGGCTTGTGATAAGAATTATTGCTTTATTTGACTATCCAATATTCCTCTTGCTTTGTTAATAAAATCAATTGTTTTAAGTCTTAATTCCTCAACTTTGTTTTTATCAAAATTATACTTAGAGGAATAAGATGCTTCTTCTCTTCTATCTTTTGTATGAACATAGATAAGTAAGTCTTGATAATCTAAGAAAAAGACATTGATTAGTTCTATATCTTCTTTAGTTATGCCCGATTGATAATAGTCTCTTGCCAGTAAACAAAGGGTAGCATCATGATTTTTTGAATAAACTTCTTTTGCTCTTATCAAAGCTAATGCAACTTGATAAATCGCATAATAACAACCAGTTATGCACTAATCGTAGTATTCTAGCTTCATATTATCTAAAACAAACTTGAGATTATGCTCTGATTTTGAGATATGTCCTTTAATTTCCTCCAAATCAAGAGGGACTTTTTGTATAATCTTTTTACTTTCGTAGAACTTTATCCTTTTATTCAAAAGTAAAGGATTTGTTATTAACTTTCTCAAAACTTTAATCTCCATTTAGATACACCTCGTAAAATAACATTTGATTAAATATGGGATAGCCTGTATTTAAAGCTGATTGGATAACTTTATCTTCTTTGAGTTTTATTTCTTTTTTAAATTCTTCATAGGTTATTTGGAAGCAATTAACTTTAATTCCTAATTGAGCATCTACGTAATCTTTTGCAGTATCAATATCTACTTTTTTATTAACAATTAAAAGTAAATCTATATCTGAGTCTTTTCTAAAAGTTTCTTTTGCAGTTGAACCGAACAAGAGAGTTATAATTGGCTTTTCTTGTAATTTATCCAAAAAATAGTTTATAGCTCTTCTTCTTGCTAGTGGAAGTTTATTTAATCTTTCAATATCAAATGATACAAAAATGTTTGATAGCTTTTCACTTTTCTTAATTTTATACTTTTTAAGATTTCCGTCTTTTTGAGAGGTTAATACCCTCTCTTTTTCGAGTTGATTTAAGAATCTTGTTACACTATTGGGATATAATTTAGTTTTCCTAGCTATATCTCTTAAATGAAAGCTTGCTTTTTTATCTTCATAAAAAAGCTTTAGTATCTTACTCTGCCCAATTTTTAACATTGTACTCATTATTTGTACAATTGTCCAAGTTATTTAAACGTTTCTGTTTTGACTTAAGGATTAAAGAACCAACTTTTTCCTCACGATATAAGATTATAGCCTGATTTCTTTATCTAACCATTCAATCTTATTTCCTTGTTTTCTTTGCCAAAATATATCTTCCCAAATATAATGAACTGCAAGAGACGACCATTCACCCCATTTTGAGTTTACATATTTTATAATTTCTTCAACAGGCATCAATTCTTTGTTAAAAAGTAGCCTTGATAATATCTTTTGTTGCCATGGTGCAACATGTTCAAATAAATCATAGTGATGTAATGCTTCTTGTAGCAATATTCTTGCTGTTTCTGGTCCAACACCATAAAGTTTAATCAATTCCTCTTTTGCTTCTTCTTTAGGCAGCTCTCTTAATTTAAATTCGTCAATTTTATCCTTAATGAAAGTATCTGATAGTTTAATAAATAATTTGGCTCTATAACCCACTTTCAAACTTCTTAGTTCTTCTTCTGGAACCTTGATAATATCTTTTGGCTCCCAAAAGACATAAAGTTCTTTGTTGTCAAAGAATAATTTAGTCCCATATCTTCCAAGCATAGTGTTTGTCATTTGCACAGTTCGTTTAACAACTGTGTTTTGCAAAAATATTCCAATCATCAAAAGGCTGTATAAGTCTTGAGCACAACTACCATGCATTCCATACCATTTTTTTAAAAATGGTGCTAGGATTTTATCGTTCTTAAACTTATTAAAAAATCCAGAAATATCTTTATTAAATTCGAATTTATAGTTAAGTACACCCATTACTTCTCTAATTTCGTCATTTGATAACTTATGATTTGAAAAGATAGTTAATAGAATTTTGGGATTGTTATTATCTCCTTTATTTTCCATCTTAACGCCATAGATTTTTTCTTTTAATCTTATACCTACCCAATACTTTCCAATTTCATAAACCTTAGTTTGATCAGGATAATGTGATGGCTTAAAAATTGTAGCATCAAAATTATATGGTGCTTTTGGTTTTATTTCTTTTGATGTTTTATAATTTAAGACTAGTTCTTTGTTCATATTAATATTAACAAAATGATATTTATAAAATTAGAGTTCAACTTTCCTCCACAGCGTTGCACCATTTTGCTCTCTAGTTATTCGGTTTATGTAGCTAACTTAATCCTAAGATTAATGCCCCAACTTTTTGCTCGTGATATAGAACTTATCTTTCATAAACATTCTTTCTATGTCCTACTTTTAAAACTCTGATAGTTTTTGTAGAATTATCAACATCAACTATTGCTCTATAATTTCCAACTCTTAATTTAAATCCATCAATTTCTTCTAAATGTTCAAGAAACCTAAAAGGATTTTCTCTACATAATTGAAGTTTATTCCAAATTCTTTCTTTTATTTGTGGTTCAAGTTTATTCAATGATTCCAAAGCACTCTTTTCAAAGATAAGATTATACATAAATAAATTAAATAAGGTAGATTTATAATTCTTATTATAATCCAAGAATCTTTTTAGCTTCTTCTTCAGTATAGAACTCGCCTTTTTTTATTCTTTCTCTAGCTTCTTTTATTTCTTGTATGGTTTTTTGGCTTAGCTTAGGTTCTTTTTCACAAGTTTTTGCGACAACGATTAATTTTCTAACTAGTTCATCATAACTTTCATTTTTATATTGCCTGAAACTATCAAGTTCTTCTTTAGTATTAGGGTTTATTCTTATTGTTGTTTCCATATACAATTGTATACACCTGTATATTTAAATGTTTCCGTTAAGATTTTGTAATTAACTCCCAACTTTTTCCTTGTGATTTATACAGAAATACATTTTTATATGTGGGTTTTCTGTATAACTTATGATTAATCTATCCGAGAAAGAAACAAGAAAAAAAGTAATAGATCCTATTTTAGAAAGAGTTGGTTGGAAAGTTAAAGGGAGCTATGTTAAGGAAGAAATTAATCCAGTTAAATCTAATTTTCAAACAAAAGAATATGTAGGTATTGAAGCTGGAATAGAGAGGAATGTTGACCGATTTATAGATTATTTATTATTAGATGAGGATAGAAGTCCTTTGGCAATATTATGAAAAGCAGTTCTGGTGCGTGTATTGAACTACAAAGGTTATTAGGAAATCCCATTGATTCAGACGATTGGACTGAAATGGAACAAAGTTGTGCCCTCTACCCTAATTAGAATGTAGTTTGTTATTAGTATTACTTTGTTATACTAACTCATGTCCAACATGTCCACGTTGTCCAACCCTTTTTCATTTAATTAATACTAAGAACACTTTTTGTTTAATAAGATAAAATCTTCTTTCTCAAAGGATAATAAATAACTCCTAAGATAATCAACACTACTCCTAATGCTGCTACACCATAACCAGCATAAACATATTTGATATGCTCTTCAAATAATTTGATTAAAGCTATTCCCAATACAAAAGCACCAAAACCAGTTCTTACATAAGCTAAAGTATTCCTTTCATTAGCTAAAATAGTTCTTTCTTGTGCTAACTTCTTATGACTAATTAATCTCTTTTTGATAAAATTTTCCATGCCTTAACCTCTTTCTTTAATAAATAATATTTTTGAGATTTATAAATTCTCACATTAGAAACCTGCATATTTTGGGCTTTTCTTTAATTACTTTAAATCAGATTTAAATGCCCCCACGAGATGATTAACTTCTTATCTCTTAAAGAACTCAATCTGCCTCATTCTTTTAAGAACTTTAGTATAAGTTTCTTTTTCTACAAGAATTTTCTTTTTATCATGGCTTAAAAGCCTGAAATCATATGCAGAAATAGATTTTTCTAGTTTATTTCTAAATCTGGGTTTAATACCCCACAGCTTGCTGTGGCAGATTTTGAAAGACTGAAATTGCTGGTCGCTGAAAGCGAAAAATTTCGCGGTGAATACTCCGTAGCTTGCTGCGGAGATAGCGAAATTTTAGGCAATTTCTTTATTCTTTCCAGGATAAACTTTCCACCTTGTTTCTTTTTTTAGTTTATGTCCACAAATTGAGAGAATAATATTTTCAATTTTGGATCATCCAAAAGTCCAAAACAAATACACAAGGACTTTTTGATATTGCAAAACCATGAAAAACTAAAGATAGTCAATTTTATAAATATGTTCTATCTCTAATCTTTATGAGAATATTAACATTACATTGCGATTATATAAAATTCAAGCCTTTGAAAAAAGCATTAAAAAAAGTTGAAGAATTAACTGACCTTGATAAAAAAGGCAAAAGCATCAATGATGCTCTTGTTGTTCTTACAGCTGTTGAAAAAGGAGATGAAGATGTAAAAATGATTAGTGAGAAGTTAGTTGAAAATATAAAAGATGTTTCTAAGCAAGTTAATGCAAATAATATTGTTCTTTATCCATATGCCCATTTAAGCTCTAATCTTGCTAATCCTGAAATTGCATTAAAAGTTTTGGAAGATGCAGAAAAAGAATTGAAGAAATTAAAGTTCAATGTTACAAGAGCTCCTTTTGGGTATTACAAAGAATTTGAATTAAAAGTTAAAGGACATCCATTATCAGAACTAAGCAGAGAGGTAAAGTTAACTGAAACTTCTTCTAAAAGAGGTGAAGAAGAAATTGATATTAAAAATATATTAAGAAATTTAGGCAAATCAATTCTTGACAGAAGCAAACTTAAAAATAATGACCATAGGATTCTTGGAAGCGAGATGGATTTATTTTCATTTAATGAAGCTGCTCCTGGAATGGCATTTTGGCATAATAATGGATTAATTATTTATAATAAGTTAATAGAATTTATGAGAGATGAGCTGAAAAAAGAAGATTATAAAGAAATTAGGACACCAGAAATTCTTGATAAAAAACTTTGGTTAGTTTCTGGGCATTGGGAGAAGTATAAAGAAAATATTTTTCTTTCCGAGTATGAAAAAAGAAGTTTTGCATCAAAGCCAATGAATTGTCCAGGGGGAATGCTGGTTTATAAAACACAGCCGAGAAGCTATAAAGAACTGCCTTTAAGGGTTGCTGAATTTGGAATTGTTCACAGGCAGGAACTTTCCGGAGTTTTAGCAGGATTATTCAGAGTAATTGAATTTACTCAAGATGATGCACATATTTTCTGCACCGAAAAACAAATGGAAGATGAGATTTTAAAAATAATTAAGTTAGTTGAAAGAATTTATGGTAAGTTTGGTTTTTCTTATAAAGTTGAGTTATCTACTCGCCCAGAAAAAAGAATTGGAAGTGATTCAATATGGGACAAAGCAGAAAATGCTTTAGAAAATGTATTAAAGAAAAATAAAATATCATATAAATTAAATAAAGGTGATGGTGCTTTTTATGGGCCGAAAATTGATTTTCATATTAATGATTCTTTAAATAGGTCATGGCAATTAGGAACAATTCAATTAGATTTTTCAATGCCTGAAAGATTTGATTTAGAATATACTGAAAAAGATAATGAAAGAAAAAGACCTGTAATGATACATAGAGCAATATTAGGAAGTGTTGAGAGATTTATTGGAATTTTGCTTGAAAATACAAATGGAAGACTTCCAACATGGTTGGCTCCAATTCAAGTTAGGGTTTTGAATTTTACAGACAGAAATACAAAAGCAGCTGAGAAAATTGTTGAAAAATTGAAAAATGAAATAAAAGATTTAAGAATTGACACTGATTTTACATCAACAACTGTTCAGTCTAAAGTTAAAGATGCTGAAATTAAAAGAATTCCTTATATTGTTACTATAGGAGACAGGGAAGAAAAAGAAAAGACACTTGCAGTCAGAGTTAGAGGTGATAAAAAACTCCAGACTTTTAAAGTAGAGGAGTTTATTTCTAAACTTAAAAAAGAAATTCAGGAGAGAAAATGAAAAATAAATGTGTTTTATGTAAAGGAAATTTAAAGAAAAAAGTAATTGATTATAAAATTTATGGAAGAGATATTGGGAAATATCCCGCATTAGTATGTGAATCTTGTAATGAACAGTGGTTTGATGAAGAAACTTCAAAAGAAATTGAAAAAAAAGAGCAAGAATTTGGTGTTTTTGGTTTATCTAGAGAGACAAAGGTTAGTTATTCTGGAAATTCTTTAATTATAAGGATTCCTCAAGAGTTGGCTAAATTTATGAACATAAAAAAAGAGACTAAAGTTGTTTTATATCCTGAAGATAAAAATAAATTATGTGTTTCATTAAAATGAAATTCAAATAAATTTAAATAGTCTTATCTTATTTTTTTAAAATGAATTTTCAATTTTATCTTGAGAAGCTAAAAACTTCTGAAGAATACAAGAAGTTTATGAAGGAACATCCTAATGCATATTTATGCTCTGCATTTTTTATTATAGATATAGAAGGAAAGAGAAAAGGAGATCAGAGTCATATTGATTTTTTTGAAGAAGATAAGAATTTATGGTGGAGTTTTAAGTTAGAGGATGGTGTTAAGTTAATTCCCATGGAAAGAGTTGAAAAAGCAGAAGGTGAAAAAAATCCTGCTAAATTAAAAGCTAATTCTTCTTTGGAATTTAAAGAAATTGAATCTTTAATCCAAAATGAAATGGATAAACAGGAGATTAACAAAAAAATGCAAAAAATAATTATGATTTTGCAGAACATTGAAGATAAAGATGTTTATTTATGCACTGTTTTTGTATCTGGATTAGGAATTATCAAAGTTCATTTTGAGGATGTTAAAGATAAAAGTGATTGTAGAGGCAAGATAACTTTTTTTGAAAAAAAGAGCTTTTTTGATTTTATTAGGAAGGCATAAACATAATCTTTAATTTTCTTTTTTGTATATTAAAAGAAAATAAAAAAACTTATATAGATAATTGACCTCTTCATATTATGGCTAAAACTAGAATTTTTGGAAGCAGTCTAATCTTATTAATGTGTTTGTTAATTAGTATTTTTCTTATTTCTTCAGTTGCTTCATCTCAGATAGAAAGTAATTCTGTTATTAAAGACTCAATTCCACCAGAAGCAATAATAAAATATAATTCGAATATCTACGAAGTAAATGGGTTTGATGATAAAAGTAATGTAACAATAACTAAGAAAATAACTTGTTTAAAAAAAGATGGAGAGATTTGTATTAAAGAACTTAGAAAGTTTATAATAAAAGATGAAGATGGAAATGATTTAACTTTAACAGCCATTCATGAAAAACTTGGAGGACAAGTAAAAACAACTATTTCTATTTTAAAATATCATGGAGAAAATGCTGATGATTATAATGATGAAAAAGTTGGAAGCAATTGGTTTTGGGTTTATAATTTTGCAAATTTTCAACAAACTATAATACAAAATCTTAAAATAGGAAATGAGTATGTAACAGCATATTATAATCCTACAACAAATAAAACAAGAATAGAAATAAAAAATAAGACTGGCTCTATGTCTTATACTAAAGAAGGATATTATAATATTGAATTAAGAACAGATAAAGGAAAGTTGGAGTATGATATACAACCTCAACAAATAGCTTCTGTTGATCCTAAGATCTATGAACAATTTAAAACAAATGATAGGGCAATGGTTTATGTAAGAATGAAAAATCAAGAGGGGCTATTAATAGATGATATATTAAATAATCTTGATGAATCTGAATTTAAATTAAGCTATAAATCTCTTTATAACTTTGGTTTTTTTGGTAACATAACTAGGGCTGGATTAAATAAAGTAGAATATAATTCAAATGTAAGGAGTATTAATTTAGTTCGTTCATTCCCTCTATCATAAGAACACAGTATCTCCGAACAGAGATACTGAAGGCATGAGAATCTATTTAAATCACTTAAAATTTAATTAGTAAAAGGAGGTAAAAAAGATGAAAAAAGAATTAATGTTTTGTTTAGGGGCTTTAATTTTCGTGTCATTTATAATAAATGTTTCTGCACTAAGAATATTTGTAACAAATAGTAGTTATAATGGAAACTTAGGCGGAACAACAGGAGCAGATCAACTTTGTATGAATGATGCTAACAAACCAAACAACTTGACATATAAAGCTTTGATTGGAACATTAAATCGTTCTATATCTGGAAGTGATTGGGTGTTAAAAGCAAATACAACTTATACAAGAGTTAATACTTCAATTATTATTAAAGTAACAAACTCTCAAAAGTGGTTTACTTTTAATTTGAATAACTCTATAGCAAATTATAGTAAAGATATTTGGACAGGATTATCTGAAAATGGGACTGTTTCATCATTTAACTGCAATAATTGGAGAAATACAACTTATGATGGAATGATTGGTAAATCTCTTCGTGTAAATTCAGAGAGCATAGAATATGTTGAAAAGAGTTGTAGTATCTTAAGAAATCTTTATTGTGTAGAGCAGTAAGTAAACACTAACTTTATTTTTTTATTTTTTAATTCTAAAATATAAAGCGTATTGAGTCTTTATTCCAAACTTCAATTAAAATTTCAGATTTAAGCTTTAATACTCTATAAATTTCTTTTATTGCTTTTTCATGATTATTTGGCTTTAGGCAATGAAGTGAGGCTATTGAAATTGCAAAATCAAAGAAGTTATCTTGATAAGGTAAGTTTGTTAGAGTTCAGCAACATTAAATTCTGCATTAATTTTTTCTTGTTCAGCTCTCTTTTTTACCAATTTAATCATTTCTTCAGAGAAATCTATTAAATAGAATGTAGTATTTTTTGAATTTAATAATTAAATAAAATTTATATATAAGATACTGCAATGGATATATTGGAATATATTGCTTTTACATTTCAATTAATTTTATATAATCTGAATTTCTAAAAATATAATGGTTGTAAGACATAGAATAAGGCCAGTTAAATTTAATGATTATAGAATAAAGAAAGAGCATCATACTTTAAAGAAACAGGATGCTGAAGACGAACAATCTGAAGAAAGGAGTGGAAAAGTTGAAAATAAAGGACTTAGCACACATTTTGATCCAGATGCACTTTATAGAGGTTTGCAGTGGAGGTTAAGAGACGAATATTTTGGCACCCCTAAAGTTGATTTTTTTTATGGACCTTCTAAAGACTAATATACCTTAGTAAATCAAGCAGATTATTCAAATAAGCAATGAGGATAATGGCTTAACAAGGTTTATAAAAACGAGTATATATCAAAAGTTATGAGAAATAATGTTAATCAATATAATTGTATTGATAATTTGCTTTTTGTAAGCGGTTTTGAGTTTAATTTACCATTAGAAGAAATAAGGGAAAAAGTTAATTATACAATAGATAAAGGAAGATATATACCTATGCTTATGCCTTTTGAAGATGAAGAAGATGGAGAATTTTTTCCTTGTGAAATACCTCCTGGTGGTTTTTTTAGAATTATTTCTGAGCAATAAATGAAATATTAACTCTATGTTCTAATTTATTTTTTATTTTGAATTTATTTTTTTTAAATAAATTAAAAATTTCTTTTTCTTCGAACAGATAATAATATCTTTTACCTTTATCTCTCCAGGAAATAAATTTTTCTTTTCCTGAATTTTTGAAACGTATTGAATTTTTATTCCATACTTCAACTAAAACTTCAGCTTTAGGTTTTAAAACCCTGTAAAGTTCTTTAACTGCTAAGCTATGGTTCTCTGGTTTTAAGCAGTGAAGTGAAGCTATTGAAATTGCATAATCAAAAAAGTTATCTTGATATGGAAGAGATGTTAAGTTAGAAACATTAAATTCTGCTTTAATATTTTCTTTTTTAGCTTTGTTTTTAGCTAATTTAATCATTTTTTCAGAAAAATCAACTAAATATAATGTTGATTTTTTTAATTTTAATAAATGTCTTCCACTACCAGAACCTACATCTAAGATATTTCCTGATTTACCTTTAAGAAATTCTTTTACATGCTCTGATGGTTTGTCTATTTTGAATTTGTGCCATTCTGATGCAATATTATTCCATACTTTTTGTTGATTTTCTATTGTTTCCATATATGCTAAATATCTTTAATAATTATAAGCTTAACTGTGTGTTAAGTGAATTTTATAACTTTAACATTGACACTTCGTGAGATTTATATTCAAGCGACTTATCGTGATTAAATTATATTATAGTCAACGACATTAATATGGATAACTGCGTTGTTTAAGTTACAATTCTTCGCAGTTATACAGATAGAGAATTGCATACAAAATATCATATAATTAATGCAGTTCTCTATATTTCCACACTTTGTCGTTGAATAGATAAGGAAAGACTTCTGTCTTTCACTATAGTTATAGTTTATATTAGATGCGATGATACTGTCAGTTACATTTTTATATTGGCATTTATTTATCAATTAATGAAAAAGAAAAAGAAGGTGCAGAAAAATAGATTGCAAAAAAAGAATTTGTCTAAAGGCTTATATCCTTCACGTAGAGTTAAAGAATATACACCCCAAGATTTTCAATATACTGATAAAAATGATTTGGGTTTTAAATATTCTATAAAAGGTCCAGAGGTATCAACTTTATATTTAAAAATAAAGAAACTTATTGTTTTGTTTATTATAGTTATATTATTTTCAGTTATTGTTTTTTATGTTTTATTTAGCCTGTTGCTTTTACCAGAAGATAATCCTATTGTTTCTAAAATTAATGAGTTAATAAACATGAGAGCTATAAATGACACTTCTTGCAGTGAAAAGTGGGTTTGTAGTGAATGGGGTAATGTTAATCGTTATGGGGTAAAATGCGGTGTCAGAGATTGTGTTGAGACTAACAATTGCGGGACATATAACAATAAACCTAATTTTGCATTTAATTGTGAGAAAAGTAATTTATTTCATTTAAGCGACGATGCTTTTACTGTATTAATTTTATTCACTATATTTGTTTTAATTGCAATTATAATTTTATTAGTGCATTCTATGCTTAATCATATAGAGCTTTAGTGGTGATGTATAATTTTTTTAGATAAATATTTTTAATAACAAATTATTATTATAGAATTTCTAAAGATATAAAAAGAAAGTTTACTCATTAATTTTATGAATCATAGAGGTGTTATTATTATTCTTACTATTATAGGATGTCTTTTTTTAGCGAGTTATATCTTTTTTATTTTTCAAACATATCCAAGACTTTCACCTATTTCTTATTATGACACATTTGAAAGTAGTGATGGTAATCAAGATCTTAAGAATTCTTTAGGAAGCGGAGGATTGACTTGGACAACCCTTCAAGGAGCATGGGAAGTGGTGAGTGGAGGTTCTTCTTTTATTTTGAGACAAAAAATATCTGCAAATCCTTTTTATGGAAATTCTACGATTATTGCAGATCAAGGAGAATCTTGGCAGGCGTATAATGTTGTTGTGAATCTTTCAGAGAGTTATGTTTCAGGAGATGAAACAGGAGTACTTTTGCTTGTGAAGGATTCTACTCATTATTATGTGTTTGTTCCGTCATATAATAATAGTGCATGGTTGTATAAAGTCGACGGAAATCAACGAACACTTTTAGGAAAAGACACATCTAAAATAAGCCTTGGTCTTCCTTATGGTCCTCTTGCATCTTCCTGGACACAATATAATTTAAAAGTTCTTGCAAATGAAACTGAAAATGTTGTTTCAATTACACTCATGAAAGGAAATGTATCTCTTACATTTGTTGATTGTTCTCCGTCATGGTATTCTGGAACTATGGGTTTTAGATGGACCGGTGTTTCTTCAGAAACATATCATCCTATAGCTATAGAAACTGTTTCTGTTTCTTCTCCTTCATCTTCTGCACTTCCTCACCAAGCAACGCAATGTTCTGATTCAGTAAATCATAAATTTACCGTAGATAACAGGTATGAAGGGGGATGTAATGATGACTGGTCTGGAAGTGAAACTCATCCTTGGTGTACACTTTCAAAAGCTGCAGCTCTTGTTCAGGCAGGAGATATTGTTCATGTTAAAGAAGGTGTGTATAGGGAAATTTTTCAACCAATAAATTCTGGAACTGCACAAGAACCTATTACATTCATTGGAGAAGATGCTGTTATAGATGGTTCAGATATTTTAGGATCTTGGCGTGAAGAAGGAGATGGTGTATATTCTGCTCCTTTATCATATGATCCATTAGAGCTTTATCAAGATGGTGAGCGATGGCTTGTGAAAGCAAGATATCCAGGAGGAATGCCAGGAAATCATACGAGTTGGGCTCGACCTACACTTATAAAAATAACTGAGAATAGTTCACAGGCAGATAAAGTAACCTCAGAAGTTTTTTCTTTATTTTCTTCTCAAGATCTTATAGGAGCATATCTCATTGTTCATATACGTGTACCAAATAGTTTGGAAGGAAGAACAATAACAAGCATTGATGGAAATACTGTTACAGTTGATTCTCCTTATTCTTATACTCCTCAAGCCTATAGGGAAACATTCTTTATAGAGAATAGTAGAGCATTTATGACTCAAGAAGGAACATTTGTATACCGTGATGGAAGAGTTTTTGTTAAAGCCTATGAAAAAATAAATCTTATCCATTCTCCTTATATCCTAAGCGCAAGTAAACGTCCTTATGTATTTTTCTTAGAAGCAACAGGAGCTGTTCAGAAAGGACCATCATTTATTATCGTACAAGGATTTACTTTTAGAAATACGCAAGGAACTGCTCTTCATTCTATGTTTAGCGATGGTGGGGGAATAGGTGGTGGATGTGCTGTGATTGAATCAACTGAAGGAGCGGTGTTTAATAATAATACACTTATCAATTGTGCAGGTGATGGAATAGGGGTTGGAAGAAGTTATAATCTTACTCTCTCAAATAATTTAATACGTCATGCATGGAGCGCAGGAATTTCATTAGGTGGTGGAGGAAGTTATATAAATACTGGAACTACTTCTTCTCCTCTTTATTCTTTTGTTGGTGTTAAAGAAGATGGGAATCTTGTGGATTCTAATGTAATTGAAAGTGTTGGTGATACAGGAATGAATCTTGCTTATTCATATGGTTCAGTCATACGCAATAATATTATTTTAGCTCAAGGAGGAGAACGAGGGCATAGCGATGGACTTCAATATTATATCAATAAAAATGTTCTTATTGAAGGAAATACTATCTATAATGATGGAGGTACAACGTTACAACCAAATTGGCAGAATATTAATGTAACATTTAGAAAAAATATTTTTATTGGAATAGGTGTACGTTTTTGGAAAAGCCAAAACAGCGCAAATAATCAGAGTAGTTATCTTGTTGAGAAGAATACTTTTTATGCTCCTGTGAGTTTGAGGGGAAGTACGATTGACTATGAAAAATCCTCTGTTATTTTGAGAGATAATATTTTTGCTAAAGGATTATATCCTGATTGTCCTTCCCTTTATACATTAAAACTTGAAGAGTATAATATTTTTATTCCTGATAATTCAACAGGAAAAAATGTTTCATATACTGGTTTTATAGATCCGAGCAATTGTAAGATATGGAGAAGGTATAACTTAAGTGAATATGCTCAAGCAGTATATGGAGGAAACCTCCATGGAAATGTAGAAGGAGATCCTTTATTCAAAGATAGTGCTGCATGGGATTTTACTCCTTTGGCAACTGAGATTATATGTGGGAAGGCTCATGATGGAGGAGATATAGGAGCAGTAGCATGTCAGTTATGTGGGGATAATATTAAAGAAGGAAGTGAAGAATGTGATGGAAGTGATTTTGGTTTAAGTAATGGAGGATCTTCATGCTCACTATATAATTCAGAATATACCTCTGGCTCTCTTTTATGTTCGTCTTGTTATATTGATACTTCAAATTGTGCAAAAAGTTCTGGTTCAGAAACACCATCTGGTGGAGATAGGGGTGAAGAAACTTCATGCTCGCTAAACTGGACATGCACTAATTGGAGTGCGTGTGCTAACGAGCAAAAAGTCAGAGTATGTTCAGATAGTGAAAAATGCGGAAAAACTGCTGGTAAACCTACTGAAATTGAATCATGTTCATGCACAGAGAATTGGATTTGCGATGAATTTAATAATATTAATGAGAATGGAAACAGATGCGGGGTTAGAAATTGTATAGATAATAATAGTTGTGGAACTTATGATACTAAACCAGATACAGAATTAGATTGTGTAGGGAAAAAATTGCCAGATTCAGATAATGTTTTCTGGAAAGTTTTAATTATAGTTATAAGTATTTCAATAATAATTGTTGTGGTTTTAATATATATGCGGTTAAATAAAAATAAGTAAACTTTTTGATTTTTAAGATACATATCTAAATTTCTATTCAGTTAGTTTTTTAATCTGTTTATTCATAAATAAGTTATGTCAATTATTTTAGGAATTGAATCAACTGCACATACTTTTGGAATTGGAATTGTAAAAAATGGAAAGATATTGAGTAATGTAAAACATACTTATACAACTGAATCTGGAGGAATAATTCCTACTGAAGCGGCTAAACATCATGAATTGCATAAAAATGAGATTTATTTTGAAGCGCTTGATAAAGCAAATGTAAAAGAAAGTGAAATTAATGCTATTGCATTTTCTCAAGGTCCTGGATTAGCTCCTTGTTTACTTGAAGGAATGAAATTTGCTAAGGAATTAATCAAGAAATTAAATATTTCCTTGATTCCAGTAAACCATTGTGTTGCACATTTGGAAATTGGAAAACTTACTAAAACAAAAGATCCTGTTCTTTTATATGCTTCAGGAGCTAATACTCAGGTAATTGCTTACGCATCAGGTAAGTATAGAGTTTTTGGAGAAACATTAGATATTGGTGTGGGAAATTTTATTGATACATTTGCAAGACAAGCTGGAATAGGTTTTCCAGGAGGCCCTATAATAGAAAAATTAGCTGAAAAAGGAAAAAATTATATTGAATTGCCTTATTCTGTTAAAGGAATGGATATTTCTCTTTCAGGAATTTTAACTAACTTAGGGCAGAAGTTAAATAAGATGAATGAAAAGAATTTGCTGACTGATGAAATAAATTATTCTCATTCACAGGTTTATGAGTTATCTAATAAAATTAAATCAAAAACAGATAATTATCACAATATAGGGGTTGGTGATACTAAACAAATTAATTATACTTTATCAGATTTAGCTTATTCATTACAAGAAACTGTTTTTTCTATGCTAATTGAGGTAGCTGAAAGAGCTTTAGCACATACAGGTAAAAAAGAATTGTTAATTGGAGGAGGAGTTGGATGTAATAAAAGACTTCAGGAAATGTGCAAGATAATGTGCAAGGAAAGAGGAGCTGAATTTTTTGCAGTTGAAAATTCATTATTAACAGATAATGGAGCAATGATAGCTTACCTTGGAGAAATTATATTTAAATCAAATAAAAATTTAGCATTTAAAGGAGAAGATGCTGAAAAATTAGATATTCTACCAAGGCAAAGAACTGATGATGTAATAGTTAGTTGGAGAAAGTAAGGTAAAGAAGATAAATATTTATATACTTTCTAAAATTTAATCTATTATGTTAGAAGAATGTTGTTGATGTTGCAGATGAAACACTTAAATGTCTTTATTCAGAAAAATCTATTGAATCTTTAACAGATGATGAAGAAGTTCTCAGGGAATTTTTTAAACATCAGAATTCCACTCGTGGAATTCTGTATGCTTCAGAAATCAAAGATTTCTGATAGTGCTCAAAAATTTACATTTTTGACATGCTCAAGAACCACTATGATAGTGGCATTTTCATGCCACCAGTCTTTGACTGGTGGTTCTTGATGTAATATTTGTTAAGAATATTTAATGAACATATTAATTAGTTTATCAAGTTGGAATTAAAGGAGAAATATTGTATTTTTTTAGTTCCTGATTAATTCTTTCTCTTAAATTATCAAATTTTTGTACTGCTTCTCTTCTAAAATCTTTATGTAATTGCTGGTATGTTAATTCAGCTTGTTTTAATGTTTTATTGGCTTTTTTTGAAATTTTTTCTTTTGCTTTTTGTAATTCTGTTCCATATTTTGATGAAACTTTACTAACATAGTTAGAGAATTGTTCATATAAACTTTCAGTTTTTACTTGAAATTCATAAACTTTTGAAGTTGCTTCTGTAATTGAGCTAAGATGATCAAATTTTATTGCATTACTTATAGCTTCTGGAAAAGATTTTGGATTTTCAGCTAATGTTCCAAAAACATATTTTGCATATTCTAATCCTCCTAAAGAAAAAAGCTGGTTTTTTAATGATTTTCCTAATGCTAAAATTCCTTCTAGATTAAGATGTGAAACTCTTTCAGGAGGTGTTCTATTTTTTCTAAGAGTTTTACACCTTTCATAAAAATTTTCTGGAGCAAATAGTTTCTGGAGAAAGGTTACATAATTTTTAATCAAGAATTTTTCATTTAGAACTGGATCAAAGTTGAAACTTAAATGATGGGTGTTGTTCCCATAAGTTTCATGACGCAATCTGCCTTCTTTTTCAAGTCTTTTGTATAATTTAGTGCCTTTAATTGCTATTAATAACCCTGTCATTGGAATTACAATTCCTGCTTCTTGAATAAAATCATACAATTTTTCAAAAACATCTGGTTTGTCTTTATCACTTCCTATAATAAAACCTCCAGAAACATTAAGTCCTGCTTTTTGCATTGTGTGAACAGCTTCTAGGGGAGGAATTTTAAAATTTTGTCTTTTATTCATATCTTTAAGAACATCTTCATCAACAGATTCTAATCCAACAAATACTTCTTCAAATCCTGCTTCAACCATTGATTCAAGAATATCTCTATTTCTTGGAAAAGCTAAGTCTATACTTGATTGAGTAAATAAAGGGTATGGAAAGTTATGTTCTTTCTGCCATTTAATAATATAAGGAAGGAATTCTTTAAGATGAGCTGTATTTCCCATGAGGTTATCATCTAAAAACATAACAGAGCCGGAAAAACCTTTATCAAGAACAGCTTGAATTTCTTTTATCATCTGTTCAGGTTTTTTTGTTCTTGGTAATCTTCCATTTAAAACAGTTATATCACAAAATTCGCAGTCAAAAAGACAGCCTCTTGAATATTGAATTCCAACAGAATTATAATTATTTAAATTTAAAAGATCCCATCTTGGGATTGGTGTAGATGATAAATCTGGTTTGTTATTTTTTAATAAAGGAATGTTAAATCTTTTTTCAGAAATTATTTCTTGTTCAGTATATATTCTTTTTGCATTTCCGTTTACAAAGTCTTCAATAAATACTGGTAAAGTTAATTCTGCTTCTCCTGCTACGATAAAGTCAGCCTGAGAATTTTCAGGATAAGATGTTACAGCAGGGCCTCCTTCTATTACTAGCTTATTAAAGTAATGAGCTCTTTCAATAATTTCATCACGAGAACCCTCTTGTATTTTCATTGAAGAAATTCCAATAACATCTGCATTTTTTATTTTTTCATCAGTAAGAGATTCAACATTTAAATCAATTATTCTTTGAACATGAAATTTATCTTCTGGAAACATAGAAGCAACTGTTGCTAATCCAGTAGGAGTCATTACTGATTTTCTTCTGACATATTCCAATGATTTCTTAAAACTCCAGAAAGTATCAGGAAATTCAGGATAAACCAATTGAATATTTATTTTTTCCATGATATTTATTAATAATTACAATAATTAAAAAGTATTTATATTTTTTTAATGTAGTTTTCTGATAAAAAGAGTAAAGATTTTAAAAGATACCCTCTTGTTTATAATAATAAAAAAGGTGTGAAATGATTAAAAATAAAAAAGAAAATAAAACTCTTATTGGAGTGATTGGTGTTTTATTAACTATATTTGGAGTTATTGGAACAATTCCAGTTTTACAAAATAGACAGTATTTACCTTTAATAATAACTGCTATTGCTGTAGTTGTTGGGGTAATTTTAGTTGCTTGGTCACTTATAGAAAATTCTGTTAATTAGTATAAAATTTCTACATAATTTTCTATCTGGATAATTCTGAAAAAGAGTATTCCAATTAATAGAATTATCCATAATGATTAAAATGTATGAAGATGAAAAAAAGAAGAATGTTTTAGATATGCAATTTCAGAAATATTTAATTATTGCTTCAACATCTGTAATTATAGTATTTATTTATTTGGTGGGTGTAGGAATAGCTTTCTTAACAAAACAAGTAAAGTTAGATGATTTTATTGCTATGGGAGTATTGCTTGTTATATCTACTGGAATACTTGGTGTTTGTTCGGCATTATTTTTTAATGCTGTTTTTCATTTAAAGAACATCCCAGAAGTGATTAAAGAAATTTAAAAATTATTAAGAAACATTTATAAACCAACTGCTTTTATCTTTTTTATCCAATGACCTGTGGGAGGATTAATTCTTATAGGTTATTAGGTTAAATACATAAGATAAGTAAAAATAATAAAATACTTTAAAATGGCAGACATTTATCACATAATTGAAACAGCGAGAAAAACCGGGAAAGTAGAAAAAGGAACTAATGAAGTTACCAAGGCTATAGAAAGAGAAACTGCAAAACTAGTTGTTTATGCAAAAGATGTTGAACCTAAAGAAATTATTCAGCATATTCCAATCCTATGTAAGGAAAAAAATATTAAATGCCATGAAGTTGAATCTAAACAAAAATTAGGAATTGCTGCTGGATTAAAAGTTTCAACTTCAAGTGTTGCTGTTATAAATTCAGGAGACAGCCAAAAAGATATTAATTCTTTAAAATAAAATGGAAATAAAAGATTTTACTCATTTACCGAATATAGAAAAAAGTGATAATTCAAGAAGATTTGAGTTAGCTGAAAAAGCTAGAGCAATATTACCCTGTGGTTCTAAATATGGTATTTTTGATGTTTATGTTGCAAGGATTAATAAAGATAAAAAGGTAGTTTTATCAATGAAATTATGTGAAGATGATCCTTCATTAATTGATCACCCCATTGCAATTAATCCTAAATATATTAAAATTTATCAATCATTAAATTAAAAATGGCAAGAAGAAATTTTGTTATTAAAGGTTATTACAATACTGGAAAGGGAGAATTATATTTAGATTTAGATGTAAGAAAATATTTTGTTGAAGAAGAAAATGAAGCAGTAATTAAAGCAAAAATAGAAGGATTAGTTCAGTTAATTAAAGTTACTAACTCTAAACAAATAATGTAATAATTTAAAAAATAAACATACCAAATAAAAATGGCAAAATTAAAAATTTTCCCCTCTTCAAATTTAAACAGAATAGAAATAATAAAAATTTGAACATGGCAAAAATTAAAAAATTTTTGAGCTTCATTTTTTAATGAAGTCAAATAGTAAAAAATGAAACAACAAAGAACTCAGGATTCTAGAGGAGGAGAACAACAGCAAAAGAAAGGTTCTGATAAATTAGTGCTTGGATTAGCTGTGCCTGCTTTTGTTGAAGAAATTATAGGCAGAACCGGCTTTAGAGGGGAAATCACTCAGGTTAAATGCAAAGTTCTTAGAGGAAGAGATGAAGGAAGATCAATGAGAAGAAATCTTAAAGGTCCAGTTAGAATTGGAGATATATTAATGTTAAGAGAAACTGAAATTGAAGCAAGAAGAATTAAATCTAAGGTTTCAAAAGGAGCTTATACTTAAAATGATGCCACCTTTAAAAATATATTATACAGGAAATATTGAAGAACTACCTAAACATTTAGAAGATATGGGTAAAATGTATAAAAATGATATGAATATTCCTCCACATTCTTTAACAGTTGTACTTAAAGGTGATAAAGTATCACTTTTACATTCATTAGAAAAAAAAGGAAGAAGTGAAGGTTATCATGTAGTTACAATTGAAGGTGATTTATATATGGGAGAAGATTTTGAAGATACTGATCCTTTTAGATTAGATAATAGATTAGGATGGCAATGGCCTTTTAATTCTGATGGTAACACTCGTACTTTAATATTTTATATTGGTACTGAGAGGATGGCTGCTTAAAATGACAAATTTATCTAAAAAACAATTAGAAATAATGGCTGCTGAAGTTTTTTCATGTGGCGTAGAATCATTTAAAATTACTCAATTATCAAGAGATAAAGCAGTTAAATATTATGATAAATTAAAGAACAGCGGATATAATCTAGTAATAGGTGGGCCTTCTATAGAAAATGATACTTTAAAAAAACAGCCATTTTATTCAGTGTTTGTATTAAATCCAGGAGTTTTTCAATATGCCTAAATCTAACGATTTCGGACATATAGAGAACTGCGTAGGTTACATAACATATATTTTGCAGTTTTCTATCTGTCTAACTGCGATAGAATGTAATCTAAATCATGCAGTTATCCATATCAAAAATTTAAATAAATGTAGGAGAAATTTTCAATATGTCTAAATGCAGTTATTGCGGAAAAGAATATGAAATTCCAAGAGGACTTACTTTTGTTAAAGTAGATGGAACTGTAAGATATTTGTGTTCAAGTAAATGCAGAAAGAATATGCTTCTTCAAAGAAGAAAAGTCAGATGGATTGAAAAAAAAGGGGTAAAAAATAGATTTGGAAAAAAGAATCTGTAAAGATGTTTTCAATTAAATTTTTAATAAATTAAAAGATATCTCCATCTTTTAAGATGGGGTGTTGCCCTCCGCTAAATATTTATTCTTGATTTGATTATGAAAAGTGAGTTTGATTTTAACTCACTGAACAACATTCATAGTTAGAACTTTCTCAAACTAAATAAATGTTTGCTTTCGCATGAGCGAAAGCTATGGAGAAAAAATGCAAACACAAATTTTACTTAGCGAAAGCTATGAAAGATATACAGATAAACTTGAAAGAAACAGCCACAGCGTTGGGATATCAATGTGGGATTTTGAATGGTGCCCTAAATATAGATATAAAATGTTTAGGAAATGGAAATATAAAAAATTGATAGAAGCATGCATAAGAAAAGCAGCATCTTTGCATGGAATAAAATGGATTGAATTAAATGTTCAGCCAGAACACATTCAAGGAACTGCTGCAATTCCTATGACAATGTCGCCTTCACAGGCATTGCATAAGCTAAAAGGAATTTCAGCTAAAAAGTTTTTTGAGAAATGCCCAAATGCAAGAAAGAGATATCCTAAAGGGCATCTTTGGAGCAGAGGAAAATATGCAGTTTCAGTTGGATTTGTTTCAATTGAAGTTGTAAATGAATATGTAAGAAATCAAGACAAACATCATGGAACTGTTTGGATAATGGAAGATTAAAATTTAGACGGGAAGCCCCACTCCGCGAAGCGGATTTTTTGCGAAGCAAAAAACCTTTAGGGTGGGGAGGACGTCACTTTAGGGTAAATATTGTCTAAAAATTTAATTACTTTTTCAGCATGTCTGTTAATTTTAGTTTATATGTATTAATTTTAGTTTATAAATGTTATATGTTGCAGAAGTGTTTAACTTTAGTCTGTGCTTGAAAACCCTGATAAACCTTAAATCCGATGAATAAAGAAATTGCCTAAAATTTCGCTATCTCCGCAGCAAGCTACGGAGTATTCACCGCGAAATTTTTCGCTTTCAGCGACCAGCAATTTCAGTCTTCCAAAATCTGCCACAGCAAGCTGTGGGGTATTAAACCCAGATTTAGAAATAAACAAAGTCAATTTATTAGGTTTTTATTTGAATCAATTTAATTATAGATCAAAAAACAATTCTTCTTTTAGATATAGAGGATATAATATTGATTTGTAAATTTAGCCATTTTAAGCCTTAATAAACCTGGATTTTAAGAGCAAGGTTTTTAAACTAAAATAAATTTATTTATATATCAACCCGTTTCTTGACGGAAGAATTAAATTACCAACATTAAAAAATATAGTGATAAGTGACCAAAATGGCAACTGAAAAATCCGGATATACTGCTGAATCAATTAAAGTGCTTGAAGGCTTAGAAGGAGTGCGTCGTCGTCCAAGTATGTACATAGGTTCAACAGGCAAAGATGGATTGCATCATTTAGTTTATGAAGTAGTTGATAATTCAGTTGATGAAGCTTTAGCTGGATTCTGTAAATTAATCAAAGTCACATTAAACAAAGATGGTTCTTGTACAGTTGAAGATGATGGAAGAGGAATTCCTGTTGATATTCATCCACAATATAAAGTTCCTGCAGTTGAAGTAGCTTTGACAAAATTGCATGCTGGAGGTAAATTTGATAAAAAATCTTATATCATTTCAGGAGGATTGCATGGAGTAGGTGTTTCATGTGTTAATGCCCTATCAAAAAAATTAATAATTGAGATTAAAAGAGAAGGTAAAGTTTACAAGCAGGAATATTCAAGAGGGCTAGCTAAAACTAAACTTGAAGTAATTGGAAAATCAAAAGAAGATGAAACAGGAACTAAAATAACCTTTTTTCCAGATGAAGAAATATTTTCAACATTAAAATTTGATTATAGTGTTTTAGAAACAAGATTCAGAGAACTTGCATTTTTGAATGCAGGGTTGAAAATTCTCCTTATTGATGAAAATAAAGACAAAAAAGAAGAGTTTGCTTATACAGGAGGATTAATTGAATTTGTAAAATGGGTTAATCAGTCAAAAGAAATTCTTCATAAACCAATTTATTTCAAAAGAGAAATTGATTATACTATTGTTGAAGTTTCAATACAGTATAATTCAGGATATAATGAAAATATATTTGGTTTTGTGAATACAATTAATACAGTTGAAGGCGGGACACATGTTTCTGGATTTAAAACAGCTTTGACAAGAGTTTTAAATGATTATGCAAGAAAAAAAGGAATTTTAAAAGAAAAAGACGAGGCGTTTTCAGGAGAAGATGTAAGAGAAGGATTAACTGCAATTATCAGTTTGAAACTTCCTGATCCTCAATTTGAAGGGCAGACAAAAACCAAATTAGGAAATTCAGAAATTAAAGGATTTTTAGATTCAATTGTTTCGTCTTCATTATCAGAGTTTTTTGAAGAAAATCCTGCAATTGCTAAAAAAATTGTTGATAAAGTTGCCCAGGCTGTCAAAGCTAGATTAGCTGCTAAAAAAGCTAAAGAATTAGTAAGAAGAAAAAATGCATTTTCTTTAGGAGGTTTGCCAGGAAAATTAGCTGATTGCTCATCAAAGAAAAATGAAGATACTGAAATTTATATTGTTGAAGGAGCTAGTGCTGGGGGTTGTTTTGACGGTGATACACAAATAGCTCTCGCTGATGGAAGAAATTTATCATTTAAAGAATTAGTAAAAGAATACGAACAAGGAAAAGAAAATTTTTGTTATACAATTATGAATAATGGAGGTATTGGAGTTGAAAAAATACAAAATCCAAGAATAACTAAAAGAGATGTTGAGGTTGTAAAAATTATTTTAGATAATAATCAAGAAATTATTTGTACTCCAAATCATAAGTTTATGTTAAGAGATGGAACATATAAAGAGGCTAAGGATTTAACAAAAGAAGATTCCTTAATGCCTTTGTATAAACAGGATGTTATCAATATAAAGAAATTGCCTAAAATTTCGCTATCTCCGCAGCAAGCTACGGAGTATTCACCGCGAAATTTTTCGCTTTCAGCGACCAGCAATTTCAGTCTTTCAAAATCTGTCACAGCAAGCTGTGGGGTATTAAACCCAGATTTAGAAATAAAAAATATGATATTATCTTTCAGAAGACATGTACCCCCACCAATAATTAATTACAATCATAAAATAAAAAGAATTGAGTTCTTGAAAGAAAAGATTGATGTTTATGATTTAGAAGTTCTAGGAACCCATAATTTTGCTTTAGCTTCAGGAATTTTTGTTCATAACAGCGCAAAAGAAGCAAGAGACAAAGAAATTCAAGCTATATTGCCGTTAAAAGGAAAAATATTAAATGTAGAAAAAGCAAATCCTGTAAAAGCATTTTCAAGCGAAGAAATTACAAATTTAATTACAGCTATTGGAACAGGAGTAGGAGAGCAATTTGATGCTTCAAAATTAAGATATGGTAAGGTGGTGATTACGACAGATGCAGATGTTGATGGAGAGCATATTAAAACATTATTATTGACTTTTTTCTTCAGATTTATGCCACAACTTATTGAAAATGGCAATATTTTTATTGCTGTTCCTCCATTGTACAGAATTAAGAAAGGGAAAGAAGATAATTATGTTTATTCAGATGAAGAATTAAAAAAAGTTTTGGATAAAATAGGAGATTCAGTAATAATAACAAGATTTAAAGGACTTGGAGAAATGGACCCTTCTCAGTTATGGGATACAACAATGAATCCAAAACATAGAAAATTAAAAAAAGTATTTATAGAAGATGCTGTTGAAGCAGATAGAGTATTTTCAATGCTAATGGGGGATGATGTTCAGGGTAGAAAAGAATTCATAGCTGAAAATGCAAAGGAGGCAAATTTAGATATATAAAATGGGAAAACTAAAAACACCTGACTGGATAGTTGAAGGATATGATTCAAAAGCAGAATATGAAAAAGCTAAAGGATTAAACAAGAAGAAATCCGGAAGCAGAAGCAGTAAAAGCGGCAAAGTGTTTAAGATTAGAGAATGTCCTATATGTCATAGTGATAGTGTTGGTGTTGTTTTAGTAGGAAAAGAAGGAAAATCCAACGGAGAGTGGGAATGCAAAAAATGCAAATGGCAAGGAGTAAATGTTGTTGAAAAAGAGCTTGATGAAGAGGAATTTATGAAATACTTAGATGAAAAAGGAGAAGAAGTTGCATAATGGATAAACAAGATAATCATATTGATGAAATTGAAGTAGAAATTGAAGGAGAAGGAGAAGTTTTGGAATTTGCCTTAAATGAAACTGAAATAAATGAATTAATTAAAAAATTGCAGGAATTAAAGCAAACTAAATCTTCATTTAATTTTGATATAAATGAAGAAAATGAACTAATAATACATCATGCAGATAAGGTAGGAGAAGACGATGAGTAAAGAAGAAAATGATAAGGAGAAAGAAGAATAAAATGAAAGAAGTAAGAATTTGCCCTAGGTGTAAATCAATAAATGTTAAAAAAAATGTAAAATCAACATTATTTGGCACTAAAGATAAATGGGTTTGTAATAGTTGTGGTTTTGAATCAATAATATTTCCAATTAAAGAAATAAGTACTAAGATAAAAATTAAAAAATAAAATGAGTAAAGAAGAAATTATAGAAATAGAATTTAGAAAGAAGGATATAGATAAATTTGAAGATACTTTAAAAAATTTAAGAAATTATGGGTTTTCAACTATTAAAATAGATAACAAAATAATAATTTTATCATGTGAAGAATTAATAAAAAACTATGAGGATTTTGAACATTCACTTTTAAAATCTGGATTAAGTCCAGAAGAGGTAAGCAAACATATTAAAGAATTAAATAAGAAAACAAGAAGAATAAAATGAAAGATAAAGAAAACAAGAAATTTTCTAATATTTCATTTTTAGGAGGAATAGTTAAAAAATGAAAGATAAAGAAAACAAGAAATTTTCTAATATTTCATTTTTAGGAGGAATAGTTAAAAAATGAAAGAAGAAGAACCAACTGAGAAAAATGAGAAAGGTGTATTCAACACTGAAATTTCAGAAGAAATGAGAAAAGCATATTTGGATTATGCTATGTCTGTTATAGTCTCAAGAGCAATTCCAAGTGTTGAAGATGGATTAAAGCCTGTTCAAAGAAGAATCCTTTATGCAATGCATCAAATGGGATTAAAGCCAGGAAGCCAAACTAAAAAATCAGCAAGAATTGTTGGAGATACTATGGGTAAGTTTCATCCCCATGGTGATATGGCTATTTATGATGCATTAGTAAGAATGACCCAGGATTTTTCATTAAGATATCCTTTAGTTTATGGTCAAGGAAATTGGGGTTCAATTGATGGAGATCCTCCAGCAGCAATGAGGTATAGCGAGGCACGATTAATGCAGATTTCTACTGAGTTACTTGAAGATATAGAGAAGGAAACTGTAAAATTTGTTCCTAATTATGATAATTCAACTAAAGAACCAGAATTGCTTCCTGGAAAACTTCCTAATTTATTATTAAATGGAGCTTCTGGAATAGCTGTTGGAATGGCTACAAATATTCCTCCTCATAACATAACTGAATTATGTGATGCTATTGTTCTTTGCATTAAAAATCCGAATTCATCTATAGAAGAGTTAGCTCAAATAGTAAAAGGCCCTGATTTTCCAACAGGTGGTTCTATTTCAGGCGATATGCTGGAATTGTATAAAACCGGAAAAGGCAGAATTATTATGAGGGGTAGAACAACAACTGAAGAATTAAAATCAAAAGAAGCAATTATTATTACTGAAATTCCTTATATGGTTAATAAGTCTGATTTAATAACTGAAATTGCAAGACTTGTTCAGGATAGAAAAATTCAGGATGTTTCTGATTTAAGAGATGAATCTTCAAAAGGAAGAATCAGAATTGTTTTAGAATTAAAAAAAGGAGCAAATTCTAAATTTATTTTAAATGCTATTTACAAATACACAAGATTACAGGATTCATTTAATGCAAATATGCTTGCTCTTCATGATAGTCAGCCAAAAGTTATGAATTTAAAACAAATTCTTGATGCATATATTGAATACAGGAAGAAAGTTATTACCAACAGAACAAAGTTTGATTTGAAAAAAGCTAAAGAAAGGCAGGAAATTGTTGAAGGCCTTCTTATTGCATTAAAACATATTGATAATATTATTACGCTTATTAAAAAATCCCACACAGCAACAGAAGCTTTAGAAGGATTAATGAAAAAGTTTTCTTTAGGCAAAAGACAAGCTCAAGCTGTTTTAGATACTAAATTACAGCAATTAACTTCATTAGAGCAGGAAAAATTAAAGAAAGAATCTTCAGAATTAAAAATAACTATTTCAGAACTTGAAAAGATTCTTGGAGATATTAAAGAAGTTCTTTCAATTATTGTTAAAGAAGTGAATGAGATAAAAAGAAAATATGGGGATAATAGAAGAACGCAAATTCTTCAAAGAGTTTCTGAAATTTCTGAAAAAGATCTAGTCCAGGACAAAGAAGTTGTTGTAACAATAACTGATAAAGGATATTGCAAAAGAATGGACTTAAAAACTTATAAAGAACAGAAAAGAGGAGGAAGAGGAGTTATTGGAAGCAATTTAGCAATGGGAGACTTTGTTAAAAAATTAATTACCTGTTCAACCCATGATTATTTAATGTTTTTTACATCAAGAGGAAAATTATATTGGCTTAAAGCTTATGAAATTCCAGAAGCTGAAAGATACAGCAAAGGGAAAGCAATAATTAACTTATTAAATTTAAGAGATGAATCAATAACAAATGTTATTTCAGTTAAGAAATTTGATGAAGGATTATTTATGGCAACAAAAAAAGGAATTGTCAAGAAAATTCCATTAGAGAACTTTTCAAAGCCAAGGTCTTCAGGAGTTAAGGCAATAAATCTTCCAGATGATAATTCAGATGTTTTAATTGGAGTAGAATTATTGAAAAAAGGACAGGAAATACTTTTAGCTACAAAGAAAGGACAGGCAATTAGATTTAATGAAAGTGAAGTAAGAGATACCGGAAGAAATTCTTATGGAGTAACTGGAATTAAATTAGATAAAGATGATGAAGTTGTTTCATTAGAAGTTCTTGAAACACAAGCTGTTTTAACTATAACAAAAAATGGATATGGAAAAAGAACAGCTGTTGAAGATTATAGAAAAACAGCAAGAGCTGGAAAAGGTGTTATTAATCTTAAAACTTCAGATAAAACAGGAGATGTAGTTACAACTGTTTCAGTTAATGATTCTGACAATATTATTGTAACAACTGCAAAAGGAATTGTTATGAGAACTTCCTTGGATAATATCAGAGTTATGGGAAGAGCTACTCAAGGTGTTCATATAGTTAAGTTACAGCAAGGAGATTATGTAACTGATTTAGTCAAGGTTTTAGAAGCGGAAGTTATTGGTGGGAATGGAGAGTGAAAGATTATGTTTTCATCTCATCCTCTTATTCTCTAATATTTTCCTAACTCGTTCTTTAATATTTAAAGGATATTTCTTTAAATAGTTAATCAATTTTTGCTTATCAATTTTCTTTCTTATCTTTTTCAAATATTCTTCATCAATTTTTTGATTATAAAAGACCATATCGATGAAAGTTTTCTCTAAATCAGAATAAGGAAGAAAAAAATTGCCTTCTTCAAGATATTCTACTCCAAAAAAATACTTTTTATCAATATTTCTCAATAAGACATTTCTATCCATCAAACTTCGTATACCTCTTCTCACTTTTTTTGTTGTAATAATAACTGGAATTGTTTCCTGCTCCCAAATTTTATAATGGCTCAAAGCACTCTGCAAACCAAGATAAGCTGGCTTAAAAGAGAAAACAGCCAAAGATATTTCATTATGCTTAGTATAAACCCCTTTGCCTATTTTTTTTATTTTTCCTTTTTTAACCAAATTGTGAACCAATAATTTAGCATAATTGCTATTTTTAGCTTTGCCAATTACTCTTTCTAATGATTTAAAATCTACAAGAGGGCTTTTATCAAATATTGCCTCAATCTTGTCTAAATATATTTGTTTTCCCATTTTTGTTGTATATAATTAATCATTTCATTTGCAGAAGGAATTATTCCTTCAAGTATAGTAACTTTCAAATCTTCTTCATCAAGAGGTTTTTTATAATTCTTAATTAAATTTCCAACTTCTTTTACTTCTTTTGCATTATCAATAATTTTCAGCAAAAAGAAAACATCCCATAAATCTCTAACTTTAAATCTTTTCAAATATGTGATTGACTTTTCAGCTACAAATGATTTAGGATCAAGGCTATACACTGAGATATTATTTCCATCTGACATCTCATAATCACAAATTATTCCAGGAATATTCTGAAAGGTTGCTTCCAATCTTGTTAATAATCCATCTAATTCTAATTCAGAGTAGATGCTATTATCTGAAATTTTTTTCTTTTCAATTTTAAATCCAACTTTTTCTAAATTTTCAAATAAGACGTTTATTTTTTTCTTATCTTTAGGAAGATAAAAATCCAAATCCTCTGAAAATCTCCTACCATTATAACATCTCCAAATAGCTGTTCCTCCATGCAAAACCGCTTTATCAAAAACAGAATAAACTTCTTTTACAATTAAATCTTGAGCATAGGCTATCTTTCTATGAAGTTCTCGTTTTAATTTTACCTGTAAAGGTATCTTTACCATATTATCTACAAAAGTTATGTATTTATATATCTTTCGTTCACAGTATAAAAATACTCATTCATGCCTTGAGATTATAGGAGCTGAGATAATTAATGGAGAGTAATCTACTTCAAAACCGTTTCTAAAATAGTACATTTATTATTAGAAGTAGGTTTCATTCTTTTTATTTGAACATATACTTCATCTCCAATATTTAAAGGTTCTCTATTCACATATCCAACATAATTATAAATTTCAAATCTTGGACTTCCCCTATCACTCACTCTTGAAATTCTAACATGTAAAGTATCATCTAATTTAAATTCATGATAAAGAGATGCAAAAATTTTATTATAGTTTTTTTCTTGGATAATCTGAGTGATTATAGCATCATAAGAGAATCCTAGTTCTATTATTTCATCATGTGGGAATAAAATGCCTCTTAAAGAAGGAAATACTGAAGAAAGAAATGCATATGCTTCCTGATTTCCGAGAGATATTTTTCTTATTGCTTCTATGTTCCTTAAAATTGAACCTTTACTGACAACTAAATGAGCGTCCAATGTCATCAAGATATTCTTTATTTACTCTTTAAAAGAATTACTGTTCTCTTATTTACGTTTATTTTTTTATTTAATGTAGTTTTTTACTTTCTAATTCTTGTAATGCTCTTTGTCTATATTCTGAAAGGTCTTTTAGATCTTCTTTAGTTGGCGGGTTACAAATTAGGTATTCAATGCCTTTTTTTCCATAAGCATCAATTATAGGTTTAACAAAATGAAATCCTCCGTCATAGTGTGTTTTTCTTTTTAAAAAGTCTTCAGTTTCTTTTGGCCAATCAGAATCTTTAAAATTGTCTTTTCCTCCATTAATGGTTTTATCAAAATATACTGCTACTCCTTCACTAAGGAGTTTAGTTCTGATAATATCTTCTTTTGAAGTATCATCAATCTCAAAATTTCCTTTACCTAAACTTTCGTTTAGTTTATCTATATAAAAATGCCCTAATTCATGATCAATAATATCTTTTACATTATTTATTAATCCTAAAAGAAAAAGATATTGTTCAACTGATGTTAACTGGATTTTTGGAGAGAAATTAAATCCATTTGGAGGGAGATATATTGTATCATTTTCTGCAGTATACATACCAGAAATAGCTAATTTACTTTGAATGTCCTTTATGTTTGGAGGAAAATCGTATATTATTTTAGGTATAACAAAATGTTTTATTCCTAATACTTTTTCTTGTGAAGCAACAATTTATTCAAGGTTTTCTTGAATGTACTGTTTAACTTCTTGATTATTTCTATTTGAGGCTTTAATTGATTCAGGAAGTATTGCACCTAATGTTATTAATGTTGAAACAAGCATATATTCTAATATATATTTACTTAATTTTTTGTACAGTTCCATAAAGACCTTTGAATAATATTAATTTAAAAATATTTCTTTTTAGGGCTTGCCTCAAAATAAAATGCCAAATTCTGGATAATTTTTCAGCAGATTCTCGTATATGAATTATTGTCTTGAGAACAAAAATATGTCAACTTAATTTGCACTGGGCCCTTATGTCTAAATCTGGGTTTAATACCCCACAGCTTGCTGTAGCAGATTTTGACAGACTGAAATTGCTGGTCGCTGAAAGCGAAAAATTTCGCGGTGAATACTCCGTAGCTTGCTGCGGAGATAGCGAAATTTTAGGCAATTTCTTTATAAAATCTTATTCTTCTTTCAGATATTTTGACAAAGTCGGATATTGCTTTTTAGTCTTATCTGATTTTTCTTCTGTTTTTTTTGTCAAAGTTATAGTTTCTTTGAATTCTTTTTCAGAAACATTATTCCATGCAGGGCAAATGTCTTTATATTCACACCAATTGCAAAGCTCTGATTTATTATATGGAAATTCTGCTGAAGATTCAATTTCATTAATAAGTTTTATAACTTCCTGCTTTAATTTTTCAAGCTGTTCATTTGTTCTTGTAGAATGTATTTCTTTATTATACGCAAGATAATGCCATATTAGTTTTACTTCTTTATCAAACCCGAACATTTTTTTTATTGCTAAAGCATATAGTGCCAACTGCCTATCATTATCAGATTTTTCTTGAGAAGGAAGATTATTTCCTGTTTTGTAATCATGAATTTCAAAAAAATTATTTTCTTTGTTATGATCTAATCTATCAATAAATCCAATTATATGGTGTTCTTCATTATCTGATAGGGGGAAAGATATTCTTTTTTCTGTTTCCAATATATTTTCATCAAAAGGAACATATTCCATATAATAATCTAAGAGAAATTTAATTCCCATTTCAAAGTAATCTTTATCTGTTAAATCTTTTCTAACGATTAAAACTTTTGGAGGTAAATTTTGCTGCCATTTTTCAGAATAATAGACTATGACTTCATCAATTGTAGGTATTTTACCTTCACTTTTTTTTATCTGATACAGCCATTCCAATGTTAAATGAACTGCATGGCCGAGAAAACTTTCTATTGTTTCTTCAATTTTAACAGGAATTTTATCAATATATTTGAATTTATATTTAAGTCTGCACTGTTCAAATGTTGAAAGTTTTGAGTGGGAGTAAAATGCCATGAATAACTTAAAATAAAAAGGGGTTATAAATATTTATATAAACATGTAAATTTTTAAAGGCCATGATTCTTATCTTATTTATGCCAAATAAGGTTTTAGCTCTTAAATTAGATGAATATTCTAAAGCTTATGATAAATTAGGAAGAAGAACTGAAGCTCCTTTAGAGGAAAAAGTGCGAGAAGTTTATATAACAACACGCCAATTATTTCCAGATATGAATATTGAGATATGCTCAAGTTTTATACCAACAAGAGATAGTGAGCCGATTTCAAGAAGCGAAATAGCAGTAATTAAAAAAGGGGAAGAGGATGAAACTCAAGTTATTGTATGTTTACTCCAAAATAGAATTTATTTTTATAATAAAGAATATTTAAACCAAGTTGTTGAATTAGCCAGAACTTGTGAACAAGGATTAGGTGAATATTTCTTTTATGTATTAAGTGATGAAAAAAACTTAACATTATCTTCTTATAATACTTTAGGAAATTTAGTTAAAGATGTAATGAAGTCAAGCAGCGATCAAAAAACGACTAGAAGATTTTTAAAAAGAAATCTTAAATGAGGTGATTTTATTAATTATTACCATAAAGGTCTTGAGAGCTCATCAGTAATCTTCATTGATACTTCAACCATACTCCTTTCTTGAGGTGATAACACCGATCTCATGAGTTCTGAAACTTCTTCTTCTCTTTTACAGTATTCATCAAATGTTCTTGGGCCTGCATAATTAAGATTATAACCTTCTCTTTTTAATTTATCAACTTCTGCAATTACTTCACTTATATCTGCTTCAATTGTTTCATCACTACTTTTATTAAGATATCCTTTTGCATGCATTAGTTCATACTTTTCAGGATGTTCTCTGTCAAAAAGAAATAAACCCAGTCCATCTAAATGAAGATTAAGTTCCATCTGTTTCCACTGAGGATGACTTTTTAGGTCTTTTGTTAATACAGTTTCAATCTTTGATTCTTTTGTCTTGTTCATTTTATTCTTCAGTTAAAATACATTCTCCTTTAATAGAATCATATAAATCATAACCTTTGTTTTTACAGCATTCATCATTTGCTCCTGGAGTAACTGTTCCACAATCTGCTCCAAGTAAAGGTTTCTCTTTAGTATCTTTTGCTAAAAATCCCCACCAAGAAGTTCTAATTTTAATAACTTCTCCAGTCTCTGAATTAAGTTGAATTTGAACTTTTTCTCTCACAGGAACCAATCCTAAAAATTTAGCTCTTTTTCTAGTTTCAATTTTATAAGTTCCATCCTCATCTAATTCAATTTTTCCTGCTTCTAATTTGGCATTTAACCTATCCTTTACTTTTTGAAATGCTTCATCAGGAAGAATTATTGTTTTTGTTTTATTTCTAAAAACCCCTTTAACTTTTCCATCATCATCTTTAAATAATGTAACATTTGTTGAAACATTTACCCCTTTAATTTGAACTATGATATTTCCTGATTTTCCTGCAGTTATGGTCATTATTCTTCCTCCATTAATTTCACACTTTACTGTACTTCCAGAACATGTACAGTTACTTGGACACTCGGATTGATTAGAATGAATTTTTAATCTGTTTCTCATCATTTTTTTAAGTCTTTCTTGAAGTTGTTTTTCACATTTTTCTTTTTCTTTAAATGTTTTTAATCCCTTATACATATCTGTTACACAAAATTCTTTTTGACCACACACATTTGTTTCTTTATCAAACCAGTATAAAGATCTGCAACCTTTAAATTCATTATCAGAATTATCATCCTCAGTTTCATTTTCATCATTTGAATTATCATCAATCCTAAAAAGTGCAGAAAGTGAAGCAAATTTAACGATACTCTCAGATTCAAAAATAGTAATCCATTTTTGTTCATCTCCTTCAGGAACTTTAACATAACCTCTTAAAGGACCATAACTAGTTATAGGAGAACCTATTTCCCAGCTTAAATTCTTTGAACTTACTAATAAATTTATTTCATCTAATGAAGAATTATCCTTAAAGTAAACTATTATAACTCCTTTTCTGTATGAATCATCATTGGAATCATTCTGACCAACAAAATTGCTTTGACCAGTTTGGTTTTGACTTTTATTTGTAATAGAAATATTATCATTATCAGCAATTACAAAACTTACTAATCCAATTAGGTATATAAATAAAATTAAACTTATACACACTCTTTTCATTGTATATATTTATAGAATTAGGGGTTTTTAAAATTATCCAATAATTTCCCCGAATCCAATAAGTCTCCAGTGTCCATTGATATTTCTTGCTATTCCAATATTATCTCCTTTTAATGCAATAATGGGAATATTTAAGTCAAGTTCTAATTCATCACCTTTGATTTTTTCAACTGTTCCTACTGTAATTGTTGTATTGACAGAAAGCATCAGCATTTCTTTTGTTTTTATTTTTTCAACACTTTTATGCTCCTGAATTCCTAAAACCTCATCAAAAAGTTTATGGTTTATTTTTATGTTATATGTAATATCCGGAAGACTGCCTTTTTTTGAGATCAAACATCCTGTTAATGCATCTGTTTTTGTCATTATAGGATCTAAAGAAGTTTCAATAGAAATACTTGCACCAGGTGTAATTTTTTCAACATTTTTATTTCCTTTATGCAGTGACAATATTTTAGCATTAATTGTTTCATAAATTTTTTGATTTGCCTTTATAATGTTTATTCCTGGCTTAATTTCAATTTCCTCGCCAACTTTTAATGTTCCTTGTTTTAATATTCCCCCTAAGACTCCTCCTTTTAATTCTTTTATTTCAATTCCGGGTTTGTTTATATCAAAACTTCTTGCAATAAGAAATATTGGAGAAGCATCTGCATTCCTTTTTGGAATTTCCAAATTAACTAATGATTCTAGAATTTTATTAATATTTATACTTTGCTGTGCTGAAACAGGAATTATAGGAGAATTTTCAGCTATTGTTCCTTTAACAAATTTTTTTATTTCATTATAATTTTTTAAAGCTTGCTCTTTAGAAACCAAATCTATTTTATTTTGAACAATAATTATATTTTTTATGTTTTTAGCCTGTAATGCCGTAAAATGCTCTTTTGTCTGGGGTTTTATTCCTTCATTTGCCGCAATAACTAGGATAGCAGCATCTATTATAGCTGCTCCAGAAAGCATTGTTGCCATTAACATTTCATGTCCGGGAGCATCAATAAAACTAATATATCTTTGAGGAATTCCTTTTTTTCCATTTAAAATTTCTTTTGTTGAAAAAGTGTTTCCATGTTTGTAAATAACAATATCTGCATAACCTAATTTTATTGTAATTCCTCTTTTCAACTCTTCACTATGTGTATCAGTAAACTTTCCAGTAATTTTGCTAAGTAAAGTTGTTTTTCCATGATCTATATGGCCTACAACTCCTACATTTAATTCTGGGAGAGAAGATTCTTGAATTTTATTAAGGGATTCCTTATTAACCATAAAATACGTTATGAGAATTAGTTTTTAAATGTTTTAGTTGCTCTTTCTTAATGTGTCAAGAAAATCATAAGATTCTTGATCAAGTGGTTCAATTCCAATTAAAGACTCAATGGAAACATTTTGAACCCTTATATCATATCCATCATTACCTTGTAAGGGAAATCCTTTCTTATAGATTTGATTAGAAAACCCTAAAACTACTCCTTTTTTCTTTTTTGCATCACTATACATTCTTTTTATTGCTTGATTATCAAATCCTCTTTTTAACAAATATCTCAAAAGGGGAAGAAGAGACTCATATTGATGAGATATCTCTCTCAAGTTTGGATTAAAATCCATAAAAAATTCTATAAAATCAAATTCTTCACCTTTATCATGAATATTTATATCTCTTGAGTTAATAGTTAATCCTAACAATGTTCTTAAATGATGATCTGAACTAATAGAACTCGCATAACCTAAAGCATTTTCGAATGATTCTTTTTCATCATAAGTTCCATCGTGACCATTATATTCTGATCTATTTTTAATAGGAAGAATAAAGACATCTCCTTCTCTTATGGACAAATGTACTTTTTTTGTTTTTTTTGAATAACCACTTCCATTAATTCTTCCTGTTTCAATTAAATTATTTAACACATATAAGCTTGTACCATGATATGCAACAATACTCTCTGGATCTCTTCCTACTTGGAATGCATTGTGAACAATTAATTCATTATTATTTGGCATGTATAAACTCATTTTTAATCCCTTTAAGAATCTTTGTTTAACTATTTTTAAAGATAGAGTTTTTAAAGTTTGAGATTTAATATATTTCATGCCAAAAACTTCAGCAGGATTATTAATGTATAAAATAAATAATTCTAAAGAGATTGAAGTATTTCTTGTTCATCCTGGAGGCCCTTTTTGGAAAGATAAAGATTTAGGGGCTTGGAGTATTCCAAAAGGAGAAGTTGAAGAAAGTAATAATGACGTGAAAGAAGATTTTCTTTTATGTGCAAAAAGAGAATTTGAAGAAGAACTTGGAGTTAAGTTAAAAAGAAATGATTCAGAGTTTGTTTATATTGGAGATGTAAAGCAAAAATCAGGAAAAATTGTTCATTGCTGGATATTTGAAGATAAAGGAGAATGGCCAGGATTTTTTATGAAACAGCATATTATTGAAATAGAATATCCTTACAAATTAGGAAAAATGATAAAGATTCCAGAAGTTGATAAAGCTCAGTTTTTTAAGTTAGATATTGCAAAAGAGAAAATTAATCCTGCTCAAAAAGAATTTAT
>Ga0209542_10001132_pt1 | contig 63667 bp, 59 predicted proteins | sample RifCSPhighO2_01_FD_184028 | JGI IMG/M metagenome (GOLD analysis project Ga0209542, IMG submission 184028) | Soil microbial communities from Rifle, Colorado - Rifle CSP2_plank highO2_0.1 (SPAdes) (version 2) | ecosystem: Environmental > Terrestrial > Deep subsurface > Rock core/Sediment ...
TTTCGCCCTTATTAAAAAATCTGCCCGCAATGAGGCGGCGCTTTTCGAGCGCCCTCCGGTCGCGTTTTATGATTGTTTTCATGCGTACAGTATATCATGCACTAACTTAATGTGGAAAGGTCAGTAGGATCTTCGCAATCGGCTTATTAGTATCTCGATATTGACTCAAACGTATCTTTAATTAATATTCACATATTGACATAAATTTTGTGCCAAACATCCACAGAACGTTTATCCAAAGCGGAGTTTAAGCTATAATACGACCAATGCAAATAGTTAACAAAAAAGAGGCCATTATCTTGTTTTTTGGCGATGTTATTATATTCTTTTTCTCTCTCTGGCTCGCTTTGCTTATCAGATACCAAGGGCTGGATACCGAGACTTACTTCAGCCACCTTCAGCCGTTTTCGTATATTTTTTTAGTCTGGGTCATTGTTTTTTTCATAGCCGGACTTTACGATATCCACACCACGATTCTGAAGGGCAAGCTTCCGTCAATAGTTTTTAATGCTCAGCTTGCGAACAGTGTCATCGCCGTTTTGTTTTTTTATTTTATTCCTTACTTCGGCATAACCCCCAAGACCAACCTGTTCATAACGCTATCAGTTTCATTCGTGCTGGTTCTTTTTTGGAGGCGCTACGGATATAAACTTGCCAGTTACAGAAAAAAACAAAATGCGATTCTTCTCGCGTCAGGGGATGAGTCAGTACAGCTTGAAAAAGAAATCAATTCCAATCCTCGCTACGGCATCAACATAGTGTCGCGTATTGACCTGGATCAAGTTAAAAACACCACGTTTGAAGAGGATTTTCTCGGAAAAATATCATCTCATAATGTTTCTTTCATAATCATAGACTTCAGGGACGATCGCCTCACGCCTTTGTTTAAGAGCTTATACAGTTTGCTTTTTTTGAGGATGCAGTTTATAGATATGCACGATTTGTATGAAAATATATTCAATCGCATCCCTTTGTCTTTAGTGAGGGAAGACTGGATATTGGAAAACATCACCAATTGCCCCAAGCCAATTTATGATTTTTTCAAAAGAGCGATAGATATCATCTCCGCTCTCATCCTCGCTGGCGCTTCGACCGCGCTGTACCCTTTCGTATTTCTAGCCATATGGTGGGACGATCACTTCCCCATATTCATAAGGCAGTATAGGGTGGGGAAATTCAATCACGAGATTAAGCTCACGAAATTCCGAACCATGGCCAAGAGCGAGCAAGGGCAATGGGGAGGAAATAATGACAATCGCGTCACAAGAATCGGCAAATATCTCCGGACGAGCCGCATAGACGAATTGCCTCAGCTTTGGAATGTTCTCCGCGGAGACATTTCTCTCATAGGTCCTCGTCCTGAATTTTCTGAACCGGTCAAATGCTACAGCAGGGATATTCCGTATTACAATATAAGACACATCATTAAGCCGGGACTTTCCGGATGGGCGCAGATCAACCATGAGAAGCATCCTCACCACGTGTTGGACAAAGAAGAAACGCGCAACAAGCTTTCGTATGATCTGTATTACATCAAGAATCGTTCGTTAATGCTTGATGTGAAGATCGCTTTGAGAACCATAAAAATTTTATTATCCTTTGCAGGTAAGTAAAATGGACAATAAAAAAATAAAGGGGGAGTACTCCGCACCTTTTTATCAGATAAAAAGGTGCGGAGGGTGGGGGTTCTCTTTACCCCGGCAAGCTAACAGCTAATAGCTGATAGCTAAAAGCTACAATAATAAATATGAAAAAAAACATCAGAGACAAAGTGGTGGTGGTCGGCGGAGCGGGGTTTATAGGTTCTCATTTGGTGGACGAGCTGGTGCGCGATGGTTTAAACGTGCACGTAGTAGACAATCTTTCGCAAGGCAAAAAATCCAACGTACATCCGAGGGCCAAGCTTCATGTCATGGATATCATTGATTTGCCGTCAATTGCTCCAGTTTTCAAAAATGCTAAATACGTCTTTCACTTGGCCGCGTTGCCGAGAGTTCAATATTCCATAGAGCATCCCTCGGAGACCAACGCGGCAAACGTCGATGGCACGCTGAATATCTTAATCGCTTCGCGAAAAAATAAAGTAAAAAAAGTTGTTTTTTCCGCATCAAGCTCCGCTTACGGTGATCAGAAACAACTGCCGTTACGCGAAGACATGTTACCAAATCCAAAAAGCCCGTACGGTTTGCAGAAGCTTATGGGTGAGCAGTATATGAAATTGTGGTCGCTGGTTTACGGCTTGCCTACCGTCTCCCTTCGGTATTTCAATGTCTATGGTGAGCGGCAGAGTTCGGAAGGCGCTTACGCCCTGGTTATCGCGAAGTTTTTGGCCCAGAAGAAGCAAGGCGTACCTCTTACAATTACGGGCACGGGAAAACAGACTCGCGACTTTACCCACGTGCGTGACGTTGTCCGGGCTAATATTCTTGCCGCGAAAAGCCGAAAGACAGGCAGAGGGGAAGTGATAAATATTGGCGGAGGAGATAATCAATCCGTAAGAAAAGTGGCGTCTCTCATTGGCGGAAAGGTGAAGCACGTTCCTCCTCGCTTGGAGCCGCGTGACACGCTTGCCGATGTAAGTAAGGCGAAAAAACTTCTCGGATGGAAGCCGACCGTAAAATTTGAAGATGGAATCAAAGAACTCTTGGACCTCCAATAGCAAAATTTCCCGATGGGGTACTCATTAGAAATTACCTGTCCCGAGCTTTGTTGAGGGAGATATTGGAAATTATGGTTCAATTGCTTCACCATCCTGAGGAACTTGAAGGAAAAATTTGTTCCCCTCCCCCTCCTCTACCCCTTTTTAAAGTGGGAGTCCTAGTTCTTACTGTGTGCCGCCGAAGCTCGCTTCGAGCGTAGGGGTACGAGGGAGGGGTTTTCTCCCTTTTACCCATTCTTATTAATTTGCATATTTAACATTGAGTATTCCAATGTCCAGCAAAAAACGCTATAATCCTCATTAATCGTATCCATCCCCGACGCTTTGGTCGGGGCTCCGACCGAAGCGTCGGAGTAGTATATTCGTATTAATTCGTATATTGGCATCGTTATTATGAAAATCCGCATTACAGCTTTCGCACTTCTTCTTATTGGCGCCGCCATTGGTTTTTTCGTATACAATTCCGAAGCGAGCCGGGATTCCAAATTTAATTTTAAGCTCGGGTTGGACTTGTCTGGAGGCAGTCATTTGATATACAAAGCCGATGTTTCCGAAATCAGATCGGATGATGTCAACGAATCAATGGAGGCGTTGAGAAATGTTATAGAAGCCAGAGTCAATCTTTTTGGCGTGTCTGAGCCATTGGTGCAGGTTGAGGAGGGCTTTTTTGGCGGAGAGAATCAGCACAAGCTTATTGTTGAATTGCCGGGCGTTACGGATATAGAGAAGGCGATTATGCTCATAGGCGCCACTCCTCTTTTGGAATTCAAACGGCTGGATAAAGACGTGGATTTTGAAAATATTGCGGAAGCTACAAGTACGGATATTTTTTTGAGTACGGGTTTGACGGGACGGTTGTTGGAGAGGGCTCAGTTGGAATTCAATCCGCAGACAGGGGAGCCGTCAGTAGTTTTGATATTCAATGACGAAGGCGCCGATCTTTTCGCGAGAATCACGGGAGAAAATATAGGAAATATACTAGCGATTTTTCTGGATGGAAATATTATCTCTTCTCCCATAGTTAGAGACGAGATAACTGGCGGTCGAGCAGAAATCAGCGGGGGATTCACGGCCGAAGAGGCGAAACTTTTGGTGCGTGATTTGAACTACGGCGCTCTGCCCGTTCCCATAGAGCTTCTTTCCACTCAGACCATAGGCGCCACTTTGGGAGAAAAAGCGATTGAAGCGGGTGTATTAGCCGGCATTATTTCGTTCGTACTGATCTCGCTCTTTTTGATAATTTGGTACCGCCTGCCGGGCGCAATCTCAGTTGTGGCGTTAGCCGTTTACGTCGCGATAGTTCTTGCCATATTCAAGCTTATCCCCGTTACGCTTACCGCCGCCGGTATCGCTGGATTTATCCTATCCGTAGGCATGGCTGTTGATGCCAATATTTTAATCTTTGAGCGGATGAAGGAGGAACTTCGCGCCGGCAAGAACCTTCACCAGTCGGTCAAAGACGGATTTATACGCGCCTGGTCTTCAATACGCGACAGCAATATATCCAGCATCATAACTGCCGTGATATTGTTTTACTTCGCTTCCACGCCGATAGTGAAAGGGTTTGCTCTCGTTTTCCTCATTGGAGTCCTTGTCAGTATGTTTAGCGCCATCACTTTTTCCCGTACACTGCTCTTGGCTATTTTGCCCAAAGACGAGAACGCCCAGGGCGGCTTCCTGTTCAGATCCGGATTTAATAGAACCAGAAGTTGATCGATGATTGATTTTTTTCGAATTTTTGATTTGTAATTTTTTGGAATTTGTTATTTGATGCTTATCTTATTCGTATCCATCCCCGACGCTTTGGTCGGGGCTCCGATCGAAGCGTCGGAGTAGTATATTCGTATTAATTCGTATATTTGTATCATGGACTTTATCAAACACAGAAAAATATTTTATTGGATCACCGGTATTATATCGGCGGCATGTGTCGCGGCGTTACTTATCTGGGGCTTAAATTTCGGGATAGATTTTACGGGCGGATCGGTCATAGAAATTTCTTACGGCAAAGAGACCGTGGAAAGAACTGAAATAGTTTCGGCGCTTGAGCAAATTGATCACCGAGGCGCTTCCGTGAGGGAAACCAAAACATCGGACGGCGGGCAGGGGGTCACGTACATTATAAGGACTAGAGAACTGGCGGGGCAGGATAGACAGATCTTTGTTTCCGCTCTGGAGCGGCTCGGGAGAGGGGATATGGAAATAATTAGATTTAATGCCATTGGCCCCATTCTTGGTAATGAATCCGCTCGCAAAGCCGCGTACTCAATAGTTTTTGTCATTATCGCAATTATTATTTTTATAACTTTCGCTTTCAGAAAAGTTTCCAAGCCGATATCATCATGGAAATACGGAGTGATAGCCATCGTCGCTCTCATTCACGACATGCTTATACCCACCGGAGTATTCGCCGCTCTCGGTCAATTCACAGGCGCGGAAGTTGACACTTTATTCGTTACGGCTCTCCTTGTAATTCTCGGATTTTCAGTCCACGATACCATTGTCGTATTTGACAGGGTAAGGGAAAACTTGGCAAAAAATGAAGAAAACAACATCAAGAGAGATTTCTCAGAAGTTGTTAACGATGGCATAAAGCAGACCATGATGAGATCCATCAATACTTCAGTGACGACACTCCTTGCTTTGGCGGCCTTATATTTTTTCGGTCCCGAAGCCACGAAGCACTTTACTCTCGTCCTCATGATCGGCATAGCCGCCGGAACCTACTCATCCATCTTTCTCGCTTCCCCCTTGCTTGTCACAGCCGAAAAATTGCAAAATAAAATCAATAAATCTAAAGTTAACTGACAAAAATCCATCAAGGTTTAACCTTGATGGATTTGTTGAATGACCGATTACCCGTATTCTTATTCTTGCGTAATTTAATATCAGTGCTAATATATTACCCATGAGTTTAGGACGGGCCACAATTATCATAGCTATAATTATTAAGATCTCCGGAAGTGGAGGTCTGGCTCGTGTTTACGCAAACTAAAAGAATCTCGTAGTCACAAGCCAGCTCTTCACCCCGAAGAGCTGCTTTCGTTTAAAGCACTGTTTAACGCGAAAGGAAATAGGGGAGGAATTTGTTCTTTTTTGCTATGACTATATTAAATTGTTGGACCGAGCCCAAGGCGGACGATATTGGCCGTTGTTTGAGTGCGTTATTCTATTCTGAAAGAGGAAAGAAGATTGATCTTGATATACGCACCGAATCAGATCACTTTCCCTGCGTGAGGTATATCCGGCTTATTAGTTTTGGCAGTGTGGGCGATGAAGTTTCTTTGATGGCTTTTGAGGGGCAAACAACCCCAAAGGGAAACAACCGTGTCATCTTCTGGTGGACGAGAGAGAACGAGAAGTTTGATCCCGATTCCTTGGAGGAAGATCTTCCGACCAGAAAAATCATCCAAATAAAATGGTTTTCCGATTGACTCGCTCCACAAGCCAGCCGCCGCGCCCCGGCGGCTTTTTTATTCTCCTTTTCCCCTCTTTAGAGGGGAAGTGCCGAGGTCTCCGAGGCGATGGGGTGTCTTCTCTTTTCTTCCCTTTTTTCCCCTTTTTGAATTTACAATTTTTTCGAATTTGTTATTTGGTGCTTCGTGCTTATCTTATTAGTATTCATCCCCGACGCTTCGGTCGGGGCTCCGACCGAAGCGTCGGAGTCGTATATTGGTATTTTCTAACAACTATTGACTAACAACTATCAACTTCTTTTACTCAAAATGTATTTCCTCATCTTTTCTTTTTTCCAAATGTTCTTTAAGCAGGGGATACTTCTCAAGGTTTTCGTCGTGAGCCACGATATTTACCGCTTCCACTCGCGCCGCCTCCACCATTTTTATATTTTTTAGCGCTTCCATGCCGACATCCGTAACTCCCCATTGTCTGGTTCCGCCAAGCTCGCCCGATCCTCTAAATTTCAAATCATACTCCGCGAGTTCAAAACCGTTTTTTGCGTCTTTCAACGCTTTGAGCCGAGCCATTGTCTTTTCTGTCGTGCTCTCGGTAAATACGTAGCAATACGCTTGATGGTTGCTTCGGATGACTCGTCCGCGGAGCTGATGCAGTTGTGCCAGCCCAAATCTCTCGGCGCCCTCAATGATGATAACCGTTGCGTTGGGCACGTTTACTCCCACTTCCACTACCGACGTCGCCACGAGGATGTTGAATGATCCGGCGTTGAATGCGTTCATAACTTTTTCTTTTTCATCGGGCGTCATCTTTCCATGAAGAACCGCGATATTATATTCAGGAAAGACCTTTTCTTTCAGCCGCCTGGCTTCCGCTTTTGCCGATTTTGCTTGTACGGCAAGCTCCATGTCGGGGTCTGGCTCATCTATTCTCGGACATATCACGTACGCTTGCCGTCCCGCCTGGATTTGCGCCCGAATTTTTCCATAAGTCTCTTCTCGTTTGTGCGGAGGTATTATTTCCGTGATTATCGGTCTTCTGCCCGCGGGCATCTCATCCAGAAGCGTAAGGTCCAAGTCTCCGAACACGGTCAGCGCGAGCGTTCTCGGTATGGGCGTCGCTGTCATTGACAAGAGGTGAGGGGACGTATTTCCTTTCCGCGGCAACTTTTGTCTTTGTGACACCCCGAATCTATGCTGTTCGTCTATAATTACATATGCCAGATGTTTGAATTTGACGTTCTTTTGAATAAGCGCGTGCGTGCCCACGACAATCGCTATCTCGCCGTTTGCGGCCCATTTGAGAAGCTGCGGTTTTGAGATCTGCGTCCACCCCGAAGGGTTAATTTTTGAAGGGAATTTCAGGCATTTTTTACCCGTAATGAGAGCAATGTTTATGGGCATATGTCTGAAAAATTGTATGAAAGACAGAAAATGCTGTTTTGCCAGAATTTCCGTCGGACACATATACGCGGTCTGCAAGCGGCCGGCTGCTTGCCCGCTCGGTTTTGTATTCGTGACCGAGTAAGCCGTAATGGCGGCGACGAAGGTTTTACCGCTTCCCACGTCGCCTTCAAGCAGGCGCATCATCGGATGATCACGTTTAAAATCTTCAAAAATATGCTCCACCGCGCGGTTTTGCGCGCTTGTCGGCCGGAAGGCGAATCTCTCTTTAAATTTTTCCACATCATCTTTCGCGGCGTCCACTCTAAATGAAGATTTTTTTCTGTACTCGGCCCTTTTTTTCAGCCGTTCCAGTTGGATTAAAAAAACTTCTTCAAAAGCGAATCTCTTTCTGGCAGAAAGTGCGTCTGACTTGTTTTTTGGCGAGTGTATCCATACGAAGCATGTCTTCAGGGCGGGCAGATGATATTTATCCAGTATTTCTCTGGGCAGAGGGTCGGTGATTTGCTCAAGCGCGCCGCTTTTCAATATCTTCAATATTGCATGGAATATCCAGTTGGATGTTATTCCTCTTGATTCGGAATATACCGGATAAAGACGGAACGATTCGCCTTCCGGTCCGAAGAGGGAGTCGCCCACGCCGGTCGGCAGTTTTTCCACTTTTTCTATTTTAGGATTGGAAAAATACATCTCTCCCGACTTTCTTCTTTTTGAAACTCTGCCTTCCACGCGAACGATTGAGTTCTCGGCTATCATCTTGGCGATGTATGGCTGGTTGAACCATATCACTTTTATTTTTCCGCTATCATCTTGAACTACGGCCTCCGCCATCGGTATTTTTTTTACAAATGCCTTGGATGTTTTGAGATGGCTGATTTTGCCGAATACCGTGGCGTCTTTCCCAGATTCAAGGGAGGAGATGTTTGTGATCTCCGAAGTGTCTCCGTATCGGGAAGGGAAGTGTCGGATCAGGTCTTCCAAGGTAAATAAGCCGAGTTTTTTCAGGGCTTTTCTTTGCGATTCTCCCACTCTTATCTCGTCTTCAATTTTATTTCCTAAAATCATTTTTTTTCGCCACTTGTAAATTTAATAGCGGCACCGCAGACCGTTCCCTCTCTTCCCCTCTTTAGAGGGGAAGTGCCGACCGTGTCCCGCCGAAGCTCTTCTTAGGGCGAAGGGGGAGGTTTCCGAGGCGATGGGGTATTCCCCATTCGTGTGCACTTTTCGTCATGTGGTATCTACTATAAGTCATCGTATCTCCATTATATTCTTTATCTATTCTTTTATAAACCCATAAATCAGCCGTTTTTTCTTTTCATTAGAAATTAGATATTAGAAATTATGGTTCAATTGCTTCACCATCCTGAGGAACTCGAAGGAGAAATTTCTTCCCTCTCCTCCTCCTTTCATAAAGGAGGTGGTCATAGACCGGAGGATTTCTCTCTCTTCCCTGTCAATTGTTCATGTCAGTCGAGGGTTCCTCATTTGTAGCATTCGTCTTCATCCCCGACGCTTCGGTCGGGGCTCCGACCGAAGCGTCGGAGTCGTTGATTTGTGTTATTTACTAGCAAGCCAATAGCTAACAGCAAAAAGCTACCCGAAGCTATTGACGAGGCCACATCATCCATGTTAAAATAAACGCAGAAAAACTTTTAAACAACGAGCATTTTTATCTTCAAATTCTGGTTGAATTTGGAGGAGTTTTTGGCAGAGAGGGTGATATTATGTATATTATTGTCGGATTCTCTTCATTGTTTCTAATCATAGCTGGCGTGCTCGGGATGATTTTCTGTACCAGGGGAAAGATGCCATTTTTTATAGCTATTATGTTTGGACTGGTAGGAGTACTCGTGTTAGCTCCGTCCCTCGTACCAGAATCGTCAAAGCTGATTACAATGCGCCCCGCCGGCTCTCCCACCACGTTGGCTTCTTTGGACACGGAAACTGTATTCAAAGTCATCGGCACTGGAGAAATAGAGAAGGATGGCGGCGGAGGGTTGGCGGTTCTGATTGATGCCGTCAAACACATCCCGTCTGGCCCCGTTCTTGTGCTGATTGGCACAAACGAGGTCAGTAGGGGTATGTACGTAACGGTTGAAGGGGACGCGCTTGTGCCGTTTCCTCCGCCTCCTCCACCGGACACGGTTGCGTTGACTGCAACAAATGCATTGGAATAATGCATTGCCGAAAGTCCATTTTTTAGCAAAGGCCCGTTCATCAAAGAACGCGGCCTTTTTTCATTAGACAGATAACCGAGCGGAAACATTTAGGTGTTGACAAATACGATATTAATGTAATAATGCACAGGGAATTTGAACAAAAAAAGGAATAAAATGTTAGAAAAAAGAGAAATTTGCGTAATTGAAACGGGAAACCGTGAGGTTGCCGCGGTGTTTGTGCATAGGCCAGGCGAGTATCGCGTTATCTCTTGGGAAAGGTCCGAAAGAATTGGAATCATAAAAGAAAAAATTTTGGAGTTGGAAAAATGGACTATGAGTTTTGGAACAGGTGTTCTGGCGACATGGTCTGGGTGTGACTTCGCAAAGTTTTTTCTGGAGTTCGGGATTTTTTCAGGAAATGGTTTTGTTTTAGATATTCGCACTTTTTGGCTGACTCTCTCACTCAATCCGGAGACTATTGTCCCGGCGTCTGTTCTTGAGTTTGGAGCATCTCCGCTTCAACGTGCCAAAAAGCTGGCGGAGATCATGGAGCATCTGATAGAGCTGCGACGCAAACTGTCTGAACACGCCCATCGTTCCAAGCTTAAGCTTTGATCTTTAGTCAGTCGTCAATCGGCAAATTCTCATTTGCCGATTTTTTTTTCTTCCTCTTCCCCTCTTTAGAGGGGAAGTGCCGAGGTCTCCGAGGCGATGGGGTGTCTTCTCTCTTCTTCCCTTTTTTCCCCTTTTTGAATTTACAATTTTTTCGAATTTGTTATTTGGTGCTTCGTGCTTATCTAAAAATGGTGTGTCTCCTCTTCTCTTCCGTTAGAAATTTCTCCCAAGTGCCCCACCGCTAGTCCCGCGGTTACAAACAGCAGAGAAATATCCCTGAACAAAATGTCTATCTGATTCAAGTTGAAAAGCACAACGGCCAGGAGCAATATTGTCGCCGTGGCATAAGGCACGAATAGCTTCTTGCCGGTCAGTATCCATACAGCGATCGCGACATGGACAAAAGTATAGATGCTCACCAAGATGAGTTCCGGAATTGACGCTTTTATAAAAAGGGGGAAATATCCCGTCCATGACTGAGGGTCAAAGTGTATTCTCACGGCCGGATACAGAAAAGCGAAAGCGATAGCGGTCCTTATTAAAAAGTATGAAATTTTTTCCCTGTTACCCATGTCATTTCATTGATTGCAAACTCTTTGTCTTAGTAATATCTTTTTTTTCTTTTTTTCTTCCTTTTTTGAATTTACAATTTTTTCAACTTTGTTATTTGGTGCTTCGTGTTTATCTAATGATGGGGTGTCGTTTCTTATTCGTATTCATTCGTATCATTAGTACCATTCGTATATTGGTATCTGTTATTTCACAATCACCGTCCCTTCGTGGTTTGCCTGCAGGTGATTATGATATTGCCACTCACCCGTTTTGTCAAAAGTAAAGTCAAAGACACTTTTGCCCCGCGCATCGGTTTTGTATTGGTCAAATTCCGGATAAATATTGTGCGTCGGATGATCGTTGGAAGCCACGGACATCGGCGTTGCTGACTCGTTTATAAATCTCACGGTCTGGCCTTTGTTTACAGTGATGCTTTTCGGATTAAATCCTTCCTTCGTGTAAATTACGAATATCTCTTCAATCATGTCGTCATCCAATGTGGCTGAGGAATTTGCTTCCTCCTCCTCTTCTTCCTCATTATTTCCGCCATTAGTTTGAACCGGACTTTCCGTATTTTCGTTCATATCACGATCGTTGTTAAGAGTGGCGTTTTCGTCCGAAGAGTTGCCGGGCGCTAAGACCACATTCCCGTTATTTTTAGGAATGAAAGCTATCACTGCCAGCGCCAAAATTATTATTACCAATACTCCGATTACAGTGTTTTTTTTGTTCATAAAATTTATATATATAGCTAGTCAATTTACGGCATTATGATCGCCGTAAACATGTATTAATGCTTTCCTATTATATACAGGATCAACACAATCGGCTATATTTCCCTCCTTTTCTTCCTTTCCCACGGATTTCCTTTTCCCCTCTTCCATTAGAATTTACCTGTCCCGAGCTTTGTCGAGGGAGATATTAGAAATTATGGTTCAATTACTTCACCATCCTGAGGAACTCGAAGGAGAAATTTCTTATTACCTCACTGCCATGTCTTGAACCAAAATCTGGACATTAGTTTTTCCGTTTCCATAGGCAAGCCGTAAGAGAGCGGCGCAAAATATATGAAAGAAAGGGCGCATATAGCAATAATAGAAGCCGCGGCGACCCTCCTGTTTCTTTTTTTGGCAATTTCGTCAATCAAGAAAGCCAGGATAATGATTGAGAAGATTAAGGCGGCAAAATAATGGTATATGAACATTACTCTGCCGATAAAAATGAACGGGATAAGATTTATGAAATACCCCGCGAGAAGAATCATAGAGAGCTCTTTTTTCCTGCGAGAAGCTTTGCCGTCAAACATGAGCAGGGCGAAATATCCGAGGAGTATAATGACTGACGCGCTTCCAATCCAGTAGATAAGTGGATTGCCGAGGAGGTATATTCTTGCCAACCTTCCGGCGTTGTCCGTGTTTTCCAGTGAAGGGGAGCCGTCCCAGAAATACACTGGCCTTTTCATGTATACCCAGCTATACCACGGGCTTCCGTAAGCGTGGAGGTCATCCAGTCGTTGGTTGGCTCTATACATCTCCGCGTTAAGTTCAATAAATTTATCAAATATACCCGACGGCCGGACATCCTCATCGTCTTCATATTTATTTCCCGCCAGCGTTTTCTGGAATTCTTTGCTCATGAAATCTTTTCCCGGTCCGGTTTTATCAAGGAGAGCGAAATGGACGGCAAAAACAGCGAAATAAATAGCGAAAGGCAAGATGACGAAAAGCCCGATCTTCATCGCGAATTCCCTGATTTGAGGTTTGCGCCAAGGGATATCTTTCGCGCTGAATGAACGCTTCCACAATGAAGCTCCGAGCGGCAGCGCGTGTTTTTTAAACAGATCATATATTTCAACTCCGGCCATAATGGCGAGGAATGAGAGGCCTGTCCATTTGATGCTTACCGCGAACGCGCCGAGGGCTATCGCCGCTGTAAGCCGCGCCCAAGAGGTCGTGTGTTCTTTGCGGTTTCTGTAGGAAAAATAGAACGCGAGACCGGAGAATCCGAGGAGCAGGAGAATGCTGTCCAAGAGAATAAAGCGGGACTGGACCAATAGAGAATTCTCCAAGATCACGAGAAGGCCGGCGGTGAAAGCGGCTATTCTGGACAGTTTTAGCGTCCTGGATAGCATATAGATAATGATCGGAAGCAGTGTTCCGGCTATTGCTGGCAGGAGGCGTAGCCACGCGAAATTCGTACCTGCGAGACTTTCTCCTATGGAGCCGAAACCCACGACAGGATCAAATTCTCCGAAATATCCGACCGCGCTTATCAGTAGTTTCGCCAACGGCGGATGGATGTCAAAAAAATATTCTCCGGTAAGATAGCCGGAGATAAATTTGCCGAAATGCACTTCGTCAAATACTGTTTCGGCGGGGTAGCCAAAAAAAGCGAAATGCGTGGCGATGCTAATCACAAGCAAGACCGCGACCCCCGCGTATGTCGCTATTTTTTTCATACAACCATTCTACGTGAAATGCCCCAAATTTCCAAAATTATTCCCGCGCCTTTTTTGTTAGAAATTACCTGTCCCGAGCGTTGTCGAGGGAGATATTAGAAATTATGGTTCAATTACTTCACCATCCTGAGGAACTCGAAGGAGAAATTTCTTCCTCCCCCTCTTCCTCTTCCCCTCTTTAGAGGGGAAGTGCCGAGTCCGCGAGGCGATGGGGTGTTCATTAAAGGGAAAGTGCCAACTGTGTCCCGCCGAAGCGTTGCGCGAAGGGGGAGTCCCCGAGCCGATGGGGTGTTCATTAGAAATTAGAAATTTCTTTCTTCTTGTGCTATAAATTAGGCATGATATTACAGGTGGGAGTCAAGGTATTCCTTGGAAACAAGCATGGACAATACTTGTTGCTTTATAGATCTTTGGAAAAATACCCGGACGTGAAGGGTAGGTGGGACATTGTCGGCGGAAGGATCGTTCCAGGTTCAAAGCTTAAAGAAAATTTAAGAAGGGAAGTCAAAGAAGAGACTGGTCTAGAGATAATTTCCGAGCCGGTGCTCATAGCCGCGCAGGATATAATGCCGGATGGCGATAAGCATGTTGTTCGGCTTACATACACGGCTGAAACGGAGGGGGAGCCGGTACTAAATACTTCAGAAAATACGGATTATAAATGGATGTTAAAGGAGGAAATAGAAGCGTTGGATGATTTGGATATTTATGCCAAAGACGCGCTAAAAGCGATTTCTCACCCCATCAAGGTTTAACCTTGATATTTTCAGTATTCTAACTATAGAATGGGTCTTAAAAATCAAATCAAAATGGCAGATAAATATTCAATAGCTAATAAGCCTAATTGGGCAGGGATAACTTCAAATGAGGAATTAGTGGCACTTTGTTCAAACAATGAAAAAGATGCTGAAATAAAAGACTCAGGGAAAGGTTTGTGTTACCTGAATACTGAAATTGTAAACACTTCTAACTTAAAAACAGAGCGGTACTTTTTTAAAATTTGGAACTTGAGCAATACACAAAGTCTCCAAGCGGCCTCTTCCAGTGAAATTATTTTAAACGACGATCAGAAAATTATAATTCATCGAGTATGCCTGATACGTGATGGTCAGATATTAGAAAAAACCAATACTCTTAATGTCAGGGTATTGGATGATGAAAAATCATCTGCGTATGGAATGATATCTAAAACTAAAAAAATTCATTGGATAGTTGCCGATCTGCAATTGCAAGATACCTTTGTTCTTGAGTACAGCATTGTTTCTGTCTTTAATTCCGATGCGGAGCTTGATAAAAAGTATTTTCGCCATGTGCAATTAATGCCTCCCGCGTATTGGTTCTGCAAAAAATATATTTTCAAACTGATTAATGATCGTGAAGAAAATTTACGCATAATCCAAAAATACTTCCGAGACGATAGGGGACATAAGGTGGAAGCAAATTCCATTCTAATTGAAAAAGAAAATTCCTTTACCTTTGAAAGGGTCAATTTTCAATCTGTTAATCCAAAGGATGTTTTTATCCCATATATCGAGATTGCAACCGATGCGTCATGGACGCAAATATCCAGTCAGATATATTCTATGTATAAAGAGGCGTTGAGTAATACCAACATCGCTAAGTCGTCCACATATAAAACCTTAGGTCTTGGGAATGACACAGAAAGCGATATAAGAAAGATAATTGAGTTTGTTCAGAACCAAATTGTTTATTTATATGACGCAGAAGTCATGCTCGGGCATGTGCCCCAATCGTCCGATTTATCTTTGCGGCAAAAATCAGGTGATTGCAAGGCAAAGTCACTACTCTTGGTGGATTTATTAAAAACGATAGATATAGAATCAGAAATTATTCTGGTTAATTATTCTCAAGATTTTTTTATTTCCGAAAATTTACCGTCTCCGTTTGTATTCAATCATGTTATCGTAAAAATTTCCCATAAGGGTGTAAATTATTTTGTTGATTCAACATGGTCGGATCGGTACGGTCTTTTGGGAAAGAGAGCCGAACCATTTTTTTCCAGCTATCTTCCGATAGCTGCCAATGCCGATCTTGTAAAAAGATCTAATGATGTTCCATCAGATTTTAGTATTGAGGAAAGCATTAAAATTAATTTAGACAATAAAGAAAGTTCACTCCTAGACGAAACTGTATTTCGACAAGCATCGGCTGATATTGTTCGAACCAATTTTAAAAAAGCAGATAAGATTCAATTGATTGAAAATGAGAGCAATATGCAGGCAGGTAGACTGTCCCTTGATATATCACAGGGTCTGAATAATCTCTTCAAAGATGTTGAATATCATATTTTGTCAGATGATAAGGATGAAAACCTCGTAAAAACTATTTATAAAGCAAAACTCATTAATCCGTATCAAGTTCTCAAGGGGGGCAAGGTTTTTAGATACTACTATTTTTTAAATACCGACAACGTGCTTTCATACAATCACAATGATGTACCCTGCTCCAGTTTTATTTCTTTTCCTTTGAAACATAATTTACATATTCAATCAAAGGACTTTATTCTCAAGAACGATCCTCTTACGACCAGAAACACGGAGATTATGAATGATTACTTCTATTTTTCAAATAAAAAAACGATTTCATTTCGAAGTGCCACAGTGAATAGCATATACATGCCTAAAATATATGGGGATGTTAGGCCCGAGGATTTAGAAAAATTTAAGAAGGATTGTATTAAAATAAATGATAGTAATTTTGGAATAGGTATCATCTATGCCAATTTTTGGCGATATATTTTTAGAAACAGCTATTGGTTTATTATTATATATATAATAATACGTGTCATTACTGAGGCATTTGAAAGTATATAATATTAAAAAAATATTAAGGTTTAACCTTGATATTCCTCTTCCCCTATATTTTTTCTTAAAAATAAAGGGGGAGTACTCCGCACATTTTTATCAGATATAAATGTGCGGAGGGTGGGGGTTCTCTTTGTTATTTCAAATCCACAATTTTTGCGATTTCGTTCTTGGTGTTTATCTAAAGACGGGATGTCTTCTTCTCTTATTCGTATTGATTTGTATATTCGTATTAATTCGTATATTAGTATCGTTTGTATTGTAAAAAAGGCAGTACGAGATATACTCACATATAGAGAGTTGTCGGTCGCAGAGCGGTCGACGGGAAGCACAAAACAATCAAATAGAGAGGAACACACCTATGCGCCGGATTCAAATTAAACCGGAATATTCTGACCTGATAAGGTATGGAGGACAAGATGATCCGTTACAAGAAATGCCTGACTCGCCGCCTCCGGACAATTTTGAATTTCTGGAGGAAAGAAACACTCGGCCGATCAACTTGAAATCCAATACGGAATGGGGGAGAGAGATTCGGAGGGCGACAACGGGAAGCTAGACTGGAAGTTTGGCAGTCAACAAAGAAAGTGAACATATGAAAAGAAAATTGAAGAAGTGGGAAAAACAGCCCTGCGTGCACTCCGTACCCAAGAACGATCTCGGTGTTACTCAAATGCAGAGTTCCCGAGGTAATCGTCAGATGAGTACAGCCGATCATGGAAAAGTCCTTTCGCGTGCCATTGCCCCCATTCAGCAACTTCTTAGATCGGAATGTAAGAAGGTTAACTGACCTGAATGCCCTCGCCGCAGTTCGCCGTCCCAGTTGACGGCGACTTTTTTCCAAGAATGTCAACGCTTAGCGTTGACATTCTTGGACAGATCAAACTTCAGGTGACTGGCGAGTCTCTTTTCTTGTTTTTTTACCGTTTTTGAGTAATATACGGTTCAGATGTATATGGGAAAAACTCCCGAAGTTGACGGGCATTTGTCTGTCATAACTGAACAAAATGAAAGGAACTGATGAAAAATGCATTGTTGTCCGTGTACCATAAGGACGGTATTGTCGAATTCGCCAAGGCGCTAGTAGAGCTCGGATTCACGATCTACGCCTCAGGCGGGACATTCAAACATCTCACCTCAAATAATGTCACAGCCATTCCGGTCTCTGACTTGGTAGGCGGTGAGGCCATTCTCGGGCACCGCGTTGTCACGCTGTCGCGAGAAGTCCATGCCGGACTGCTTGCAAAGAGCACGCCGAATGATGAGAAGGTGCTGGCGGATCTTATGATCCCTCGTCTCGATCTCGTCTGCGTCGATCTCTATCCGCTTGAAGTGGAAATTGCAAAGCTCGGCAGTACCCGAGAATCGGTGATTGAACAGACGGATATCGGCGGTCCGACCATGATCCGCTCCGCCGCGAAAGGCGGGCGAATCGTGATCTGCGATCCGAATGACCGGCAGAAGGTTATCGACTGGTTGAAAGCCGGCGCGCCTGCGAATGGTTTTGTGGACGATCTTTGCGCGAAAGGCGAGTTCATTGTTTCTCGATATTGCATGGCTTCCGCCGGGTATCTCTCCGGAGGCATGTATCTTGCATCTTTCGGAAAACGGATCGCGACCTGCAAGTATGGCGAGAATGCCTGGCAAAAGCCCGCGTATTTGTATTCCAACGGAAGTCATGATCCCCTCGCTCTTGACAAGTTCGTCGTGATAGAAGGAACGCCGCCGAGTTACAACAACTGGGTTGACATCGATCGATTGCTCCAGACAACGACTCACATCGCTTCAGGGTACGCGATCAATCAGGGTATTGACACGGCCATCGCGGTCGGCGTGAAGCATGGAAATCCTTGCGGCGCGGCGGCGGGACAAGATCGGTACGAGGTTCTAGCGAAGATGATGGCGGGCGATCCGCTGGCAATTTTCGGAGGTCTGGTCATGGTCAACTTCGAGATTGACAGGGAGCTTTGCCAATCGCTCACCGGAAAAATGCTGGATGGCATCATTGCCCCCGCGTTTACTCCTGGGGCTATCAAAATGCTTCGCCGCAAAGGTGATAAGTGCCGTTTTGTGAGTAATCCCGCGTTGAAGGAACTTGAAGACAACTTGGATCGTGCGCCTCGCTACCGTTACGTCCGTGGTGGCTTTCTGGCACAGCCGAACTACACCTTTGTTCCTGATTTCAATCGGGGGGATATCGTGAAGCACGGCTGGGCTAGTTCAATGCAGGAATGCGACATGATGCTTGCTTGGGCGGTTGGTTCGACGTCAAATAGCAACACGATCACTATCGTGGAGAACGAACAGCTCATCGGCAATGGTGTTGGACAGCAGGATCGTGTTGGCGCGGCGGACCTTGCTATAACGAGAGCTCGTCGCTCTGGGCATGACCTGATCGGTGCTGTGGCGTACAGCGATTCGTTCTTCCCATTCCCTGACGGACCGCAGACTCTCATTGAAGCTGGCATCGCGGCCATCTTCACGAGCAGCGGTTCAGTCAAGGACCAGGCAACGATTGAAGTGTGCGCTAGACACAACGTCCCTTTGTACATGATTCCGGATCAGGACGGTCGAGGTTTCTTCGGCCACTGAACGCTTCATAGCACTCCATTCCAAAGGAAGGACTCATACTCCGAGATACCACTCTCTCGGAGTTTTTTACCCCAAGAATGTCAACGCTAAGCGTTGACATTCTTGGACAGATCAAACTTCAGGTGCGGCGAAGCCGAGATGATCGGTCGCTGTAGGCAAGAAAACTTTATGGTGTCCATGTACTTGAGCAATAGAGTGAAAATAAACACAAATAACCCCGAACACCATAGTGTTCGGGGGCGCGACGTAATTGAACATGCTTTAGTCTTATCAGCTTTTCGGTTGTGAATTGCTGACGGATTCGGTGTTGCGTTCGCTCCACCTACTTGGGAGTCAAAATTGGCTTTAGCGCCTTGCGTGCATTACCCGCGTCTTTTGGGAATACACTTAGGACTACCTTAACCGCTCCCTCGACACCGGCACACCCGGTTTAGACTCTTCCGTTGTCCGGAATCATTGTTTATTTTCTTGCCTGTTCAACTACGCTGAAGAAAGTGCAGCATTTTCTAGTTGAGTGTCAAAAGTATGCATAACAAAGCATGGCAAAGCAACCAACATGAGTTTAAGGGCAAAGAATGTCAACGCTAAGCGTTGACATTCTTCATTAATTAACTTGAATCGCTTGTGTTATTTTATCAATCAAATCACTCGTATCTGAGTATTGGAGAAAGGTGTTAGTCACGGCCTTAAGCGAGCCCGATAATATAGAATCCTTTTTATATATGCAAACAACGGGGACTTTGAGCATATTTGCCCACCCAAGCTCAATACCGAGACCTGTCGCTGGATATGATACTTCAGCAATTATCAAATCGCATCCGTTTTGAAAAAAATCTTTGGAGCTGAAAAGTTCCTCGCTCTTTTCGTGAGGAAAGATGAAAGTATGTTCTCTTGCTAGAGAACTATTTTTTATAGGGTCGTACAACTCCTTTCGGAAGTCGAAGCCTCTTGAATGTGCAATGTAAATTTTCATATATTTAGCATCTCTTCTTTTTTTACATTATCATTTTCTGTGGGTTTATGCACAATATTTACACGTAATAATAAATGATGTAAATTATGAGAGTGAATAGACCAATTGGTGTCAATCTATTAGGGACCGCGGCAATATTCCTTGGATTATTGTTTTTGGCTTGGGCTCTCAATTCGGGGGGTACCGAATTTATATTGTTGTCTTTATTTTGGCTTGCCATGTCATTCAGTTTTTTTGGTTCTGGAATATATTTATTGAAATTAAAAAATTGGGCACGAATACTGTTAATATGTTCTATGCTGATACCTCCGCTCTTTTTTGATTGGTTTTTTCTGATGTGGGGAATCGCTGAAAATAATATGTATTACGGATACCTTACATTTGAGTTTCTCATGAAGCTTCCTTTTCTTGTTTTATTATCTCTCACCCCTTCCTTTCTAGTGATTTTCTACCTCACTCGTCCTTCAATCAGGATTTATTTTAAATAACACTGCGCCGAACGGGCATCATAGTTCGCCCAAGAATATCAACACTTAGTGTTGATATTCGAGAAGAAAAAACCTCCGGTTAGGAGGCGTGGGTTAAATGCATGCAGTAGGGTGAGCTATATTAGTGGGAAATCTGAACGTACCATCATCTGATGGTGAGATTGTTCGGCCAAAGCTCGGCCTGACTGTGTGCCCGCATGAAAGGACTTCATCCAGTGCGTCAACAGCATCAGATGTGCTTATTTCTAACGACAGTGACTCGAATTTGCTCGCGAAATCACGAGACGTCTTCTCCGTAATCTACAGCAACTCGCTGCTTGTATGCTTCGACGGTTGTCTTCATATTTCTTATTGCATTCTAACGCCTGCAATGCATATTTGCAAGTTTCTGCTGTTGGACGTCTGATGTCCGACACAATAAACTAGCAAAACTCTTCCGACACATGCTAAGGGCTCGTTCAATGGATGCAAGACGGGGGAGTTATTTATGAACGAGCCCTAAGTTAGTACATATTTAAATGCGTAATTAAATACTTACATGGCGGTGCATAAAAAAATAAAAATGTGCGGAAGGTAATCAAAAAGAATGTCGACACTTAGTGTTGACATTCTTTCATGCGCTGCATTGTTCTCATTATTTTTGCGGTGTTTTTTGGACGAAGTTCGAACATTCTTTGAGCAAAACCCCCACTAAGGAAGCCAGCCCCGCCACCGCTCGACAAGCTCGCCACACCACAGAAAAATACTCTTTGCTCTTTTCATTTTGCGCGCGCCGGATTTCTTTTTCTTCTAATGAATAGAGTATTTTTCTGTGGTGTCCTGCCTTCCAAGCATTCAGGCAGGTGGCGGAACAATGCGGACTCGGTTTTGCGGAAGCAATTTTCTGGGGATATGGATTTTCGCAAAATTGAGACTAATTTGTTTTTTGCATTTTGTCCGCGCGGAGGAGAGGTCTGGGGAGGAATGCGGGCGGGTATCGGACTGGGCGTTTTCGTTTTCGCCGCTGAATTTTGTGCCGGTGAAACTGGCGCGCCGCCACTCAAAAACACAATCCTTTAAAAAGCTGTTCTAATATTTTCGGTGCAAGGCATAGAAAATTATACCTGTCGAAATAGAAAAGAGTCCAATCAAGAGTGTGAGACTGGCGAATGCATATGCGAAAATTCCAAGATTGAGCGCCGTTATGAGCGTGGTTGCTGTAATCCAAATATCACGCGCAGTATTCGCCGTCATCACGGGCTTGCCGTCTTCACCTACAATCGACTTGCCGGTCTCGTCAAGCTTCGGAATCTGACGAGGCATTTCAGAAAATGTTTTTCCTCCGGTCATACGAAGTGTGTGTACTCTGATTATATCGGTCTGGGCTTTGAGCGTGAACGGTCCGCGCACGGGAACCCCCGGAATAGAAGCGTCATCAGGCGTCGTGATGTTTTCCCTTGCGACATTTTTGTACGTGAATGTAAGCCCCCATATGCCACCACTGACCAATACGATGCCGACAATAGTTGCCAAAAACGATGAAATTAAAAGTATCTTTTTCATGTTATAAATCTTTTTTCTTCTCCTCAAATTCTTTTTTGTCAATCTCACCTTTGGCGTAGCGTTCTTTCAGAATTTCGAGTGGTGACTTATCTTTACCGTGTACGCTATCGCCATGATCGTGTCCGCACCCGTGGCCATTTCCAAAATTGCCTCGTACTAAGGCGGCAATCGCCCAGATTACGAGACCCCAAAAGACGACCATAAATATCCATCCGAACCCGCCCATAGCCCCATATCCAAAGTTCATCATATAATTGTTTGATTAATTATAACATTTATTCTTCGACCGTAAACGGAAATGTACTAAACGGAAAAATCCTTGTTCACAAAGGTATGCCAGAGAAGACGCCATCACTTCTCAAATCAGAGAGGAAATCAAAAAAGTTTATTTGTCTTCCGCTTGGGCAAATGCCTCAATCGCACAATTTGAAAAAGAAAAAATGGAGATTGCCCAAGCGGAAAGCACTTTCGCCCAAAAAGCGAGAAATGAGATTGTGGAGATAGAAACAAAACTTGATCGTTTACTTGATTTACAACTGGACGGCAATTTGTCGCAAGCAGAATATACCGCCAAAAAGCACAAGCTCATTCTCGCCAAAAAGGATTTGGAAGAAAAAATATCCGCTTTTGGGCGAAAGAGCAATAATCGGTTCGAACTTACGGAAAAGTTTTTGAAATACAATATGGAATTGGCAAACGAGGAAACAAATGAAGAAAATACTCATTTGTTCAAAAAAGTCGGTTCGAACTTTCAAATTAAGGATCGAACCGTACTTTTTGAGCCACGCGGAGCGTGGCGAATCCTTGCAGATTCAGGATTTTTTGGGGGGAATACATTTGTGTCGGCACTTCGTGCCGACCCCATTTCGGCTTCCGATTCCGATTTTCAATTTTGGCGGAGAGGATGCGACGAAGTTCGAACCTACGGACAAAAAGAACGCAAACTCGTACGACAAATATACCACTTCTTCAGGGAAAAGTGTCTATCGTCTACAGGGGAGATTGTCTGGCCGGATTTCTGAAGCTTTTAACACATTTTAGTCCAATCCAACGTGTTCCTTGATCTTATCTATATCCTTGTCATGAGAAATGACAAGCTCTGACATGCCGTTGAAGCGTGTTTTGATGTCTTGAACATCATCACGAAGAAGGCGGAGACTATCGACGAGAACATCAAACCTTGCATTTGATGTCTTGTCTCGCTCTTCAAGTCTTGCTTCAAATCGTTCGCTCATTTCGTCAAACCCAGTCTTCACCATCATCGCCAGGTCATCAATTGTAGTAGTGTTTTTTGGCATACTGAAATATTAACATACCGGTCTCTAATGAGTCTATTATCGCTGTGGACAGGGTGAGATCAAAGGATGCAAAACTTGCGTTTGCCGGCAAAACGTTAACGTAACTATCTTATGATATGCATTTAGGCAACAGAATAGGGTGTAGTGGAAGTTTGGAGGATTTGCACCGCCTTCCATTCTGAGTAATATGAACGTTAACAAAAGAGAACAATGGCGTCTGTACCCGTGTCCACTTTTTAGGGTACGGTTCACTGCGGAGAGGGAGGGATTCGAACCCTCGGGACCCTTTCGAGCCCAACAACTTAGCAGGTTGCTGCATTCGACCGCTCTGCCACCTCTCCATATTTTACATTTGCACTTCTTTATCTTTGTAAACAGCCGCGCAATGTATGAACTTTACACTTAAAATCCTTAATTTTCAATGCCGCGATAAACCCGCCACCCGTCTGGCGTGTTTTCTTTGGCTCTGTTGGGCTGTATATAAGCTCGCTCAAGCGGAGAGGACCCTGACCGTTCGCAGGGTGTGAGCAGTCACCTTAATGCGCGAGCGTAAAGCAGATGACTTTTCTCGCTCCGGCTTTTAGAAGGGTTTGTCTTGATTCGTTAATAGTGCTTCCCGTTGTCAAAACATCATCCACCACGATAATATTCCTATCTCTTACCAGTTCCGGCTTGGCCACGGCAAAACAACCTTTAAGGTTCATAATTCTCAGTCGCCGGTCTTTCATAGTGGTCTGCGGCAGAGTGTCTCTCCTTTTCGTCAAAATATTTTTCGAGAATTCCATTGTTCGGCCGAGGTCAATCTTTCTTAACTCATCAAGAATAAGCTCTATTTGATTGAATCCTCTTTTTCTTTTTCGCTTAAGAGAAAGGGGCACGGCAAGAACAAGGGGTTTCGTGAAATTCCCGAAGATGGTCTCATCTTCCAGCTCGGCGATCATTTCATCGTAAAGCAATTGCGCGAGGAGCTTGGCCACGTCTCTGTTTCCTCTGTATTTTATTTGCCAAATGGCGGTTCTCATCAAAGGATGCCTGTATCTGAACAGGGGATAGAAGTCGCTCGCGGAAAATTCATCTTTTGGTTCCGCCCGCGGCACTCTGGCGGCAAATTCCGCCGGACTTATTTTCTCCAAGACTTGCACGTTCTCATGAAGCGGAAATATCAAGTCTAAAATTTTTTGAATAAGTTTCAACAAGTAGTTCATCGGTGGTATAATATTTTGAATTACGAACGAAACTCGTCGAAGGCAGGGCTTTTGCGGAACATTGCGCAAGCTGACGGGCGAGCATAGGGATTTTTTAGCAAAAAAATACCCGTGTTCCGCAAAAGCCCTGCCGAGAAAAGAGTTTCGTAATTCACGATATAATAATTATAATTCATGTAAACAGAGTTCCCAATATTTTTTATGTCCAATATTCTCAGCAAAATTTTCAAGCGCGGTGATCACAGTGTCCTTGGTGTGGATATCGGCCCTTCATCCATCAAGCTCGTGCAGTTGAGAAAAGAGAAAGGTAAAGCGGTGCTTGAGACGTATGGCGCTTTGGCGCTCGGTCCGTACGCGGGTGTTGACGTGGGCAGGGCCACGCATCTTTCTCCGGAGAAAGTGGCTGAGGCGCTCGTAGATATTCTTAAAGAAGCCAACACGACGACAAAGAAGTCCGGCATGTCCATCCCCATGTCTTCCAGTTTGATCACCCTTGTGGAGTTGCCGACATCCGATGATAAACAGATTGCCGAGATGATGCCGATTGAAGCGCGCAAGTTTGTCCCGGTGCCTATCTCCGAAGTCGCGCTGGATTGGTGGGTTCTGCCGAGAGAAGACAAGATTTGGACGCGCGAAGATGAAGAAGAAAAAAAAGAAAAAACAGAGCAGGTTTCGGCACAGGGAGCAAAGCAAAACCCCGTTCCCGCTTCGGTAGAAAAAAACGAGAAAAGCCAGGTGCTTCTTGTGGTTATACACAACGACGCTCTTAGAGAGATGAGAGAGGTTATCCGTTATTCCCAGCTTGAATCCAGTTTTTTTGAAATTGAAATATTCAGCACCATTAGGGCGGTGCTTGATGAGGAGATCAATCCCATTCTTATATTTGATATGGGTGCCGGCACGACCAAGCTTTACATAGTGGAGCGGGGAATACTCAAGAATTCACACATAGTAGATCGCGGTTCGCAGGACATCACTTTGGGGTTGTCCAGAGCGATGGGTATAAATATAGGAGAAGCGGAAAATTTGAAACGGACGAAAGGCATGGATATTACCGAAGAAAACAAGGATTTGAAGGAAGTGATGTTATCAACACTTAACTATATATTTTCTGAAGCCAATAGATTATTATTAAACTATAGGAAGAAGCACAATAAGAATGTGGCCAAGGTGATAGTTACGGGCGGCGGCTCCGGACTCAAAGGTTTCGTCAAGCTCGCGGAAGAAAATTTTCAGGTGGAGGTCGCGGCGGCCGATCCTTTTTCCAAAGTTGAAGCTCCCGCGTTTCTTGCAAACATTTTGAAACAAGCAGGACCTGAATTTTCAGTCTCAGTGGGTCTGGCTCTGCGTAAGCTGCAGGAGCTTGAGTAATTTGATACAATATAGGACGTACGCGTTTATGGATGTCATTCCCGCGAAGGCGGGAATCCAGAGTACGCAGATAAGACTCTGGATTCCCGCCTTCGCGGGAATGACAGATGGGGAATAGTTTAAATAAACCGAACTACGTAAGTCCTAAATAAGGTATATACAATCGGCTCCCCATTCGTATCCATCCCCGACGCTTCGGTCGGGGCTCCGACCGAAGCGTCGGAGTTGTACATTGGTATCTGTCATTAGTATAATTAGTACGCATTCGTATATTAGCATCGCATAGCATCGCTCCAATGGATCAAAGAGAACAATCATCTTTCATACCAAAAAAACCGGTAACAGACGGCGTGGGCAAATCCTCCGGTGTCGGCATGTTCTCTTTGGTCGCGACAATTATATTTATAGCATCTATCCTGTCCTTGGCTGGCGTTTTTGGATATAACATTTATTTGAAAAAAGACCTTCAGAAGAAAGATATGCAATTGCAAGAGACCCGCAAGCATATCAAACCAGAGCTCATTGAAGAATTGGTCCGTTTGGACAAGAGGATCAAGACTGCCGGTTCCATACTTTCTGGCCACGCCAGCGTGTCCTCTCTTTTTAAGAAGCTGGAAGAAGACACTCTTGTGACTATAAGGTTTACCAGCTTCAAATTCACAACTGATAAAGACGGCAAAAACAAAATTCTGACAATGGCGGGATTGGGCAGAAGTTACAATTCTTTGGCTTTACAGTCTGATATTTTTAGGGCGGAGAAATATTTGAAAAACCCCATATTTTCCGAGCTAGAGCTTGATGATTCAGGCGGCATAGCATTTGAGGTAAAGATGGAGATTGATAACGAGCTGGTTCTCTACAACAGTCGGCTGGCGAAGACACTTGAGGAGGGCGATCTGGCTCTGCCGGAAGAGACAGCTACCACCACAGACGCGACAGACTCCTCGGACTTGTCAGATACGGATGGTGGGGAGACGGAGATCTGATGAAGAAAATTATGTCAGATGGTCATAGAATAAAATATAAACAAAAATGCGCTATTCCAATTTTTTAACACCAATTCTGCTTTTGGTTCTCTCGGTCGCTTTGTTTTTCGGTTTTGTGAAAAAACAATACGCCAAAACGGGCGAGTTGAAGGGGGAGATCGTCGTTTATGAAGATGCTTTGAGAAAAGCGGAGTTGCTCAACGCCAAACGCGATGCTCTGGAGAAAAAGCGCAGCGAAATCGGACTAGCCAACGTGAGTGATTTGGAAAAAATTCTGCCGGACAGCGTGGATACCGTGCGGCTTGTCATGGACATAAACGGCATTGCCTCAAGGTACGGCGTGCTTATCAAGTCAATAGATATCAATGATAGGTCACAAGTTTCGGATGAAACCGGTGGCCGGCCGTCTTTGGACCCTGAAGCCGCGGCCGCGAAGTCCTACGGGAGTATCGGCTTAAGTTTCAACGTGGACACCACTTACGACAAGTTTGTTTCTTTCATTACGGATATGGAAGAGAGTTTGAGGATTATAGACATTACCGAGATAGAGGTGGAGCCGACCGATAATGCCGGCATTTACGAGTTTAAAGTCCAAGCAGAGACTTATTGGCTGAAGTAAATTTAAATCTATGCTGTCTAAAAGTATAAAAACAATCATCGCGGTTCTCGTGGCAATTCTGCTTTTGTTCATTGCTTTCAAATACTTGAGAGGCGACGACATTCCGGCGGAAATTTTAGAGACAGTGGGCGGAGGACGCGTTGAGGTCGGCAGAGATATCATAGTTGAACTGAATAAAATTAACTCGGTAACTCTGGACGATCAGATTTTCCGGGGAGAATCTTTTCTAAGTTTTAAGGATTTTACTCTGGAGGTGGTAAGTGAGACCAAGGGACGCAGTAATCCTTTCGCGCCTTTCGGTTCAAACTAATGTAGGACTTACGCAAAAGTTTGTTCTGGTCGGTGTCATTCCCGCATAGGCGGGAATCCAGGGCATTACTACGCACTCTGGATTCCCGTTTTCACGGGAATGACAGAAAATGTGTCAGTTCTATAAGAGCCCATCCACTATCTAATGGCAGGCAAGCCATGTCTTGCTTTATATCTGGCGGTTAGATCGTGGATGGGCTCTAACAACTTAATCTCCATTCATTATTTCCATTATGTCCATCTTAGAAACATTAGCTGAAAAAAAAATAATAAATGAATCTGACATTCCTTTTATTAAAAAAGAAGCGATAGAAGGCGGCGTGACTATAGAAGAAATTCTTGAAAAGAGGGGAATAAGCCGGGACATCATCGCGAATAATAGAAGTGACTCTTCGAATATTCCCAAACGTTCTCTTGAGAATCAGATCATTCCTTTTGACGTGCTCAAATATGTGCCGGAAGAGTCGGCCATTTATTACCGTTTTGTGCCAATAGGGGTAAAGGACGGAGTACTTGAAGTGGGGGTGGTTGACCCCGACAATATTGAAGCTAGAGACGCCCTGGCTTTTATTTCGTCCAAAATCAATCTGCCATACAAGATATTTCTCATATCAAACACGGATTTTGAGAGGGTTATTGAGATGTATAAAGGGCTTTCCGGCGAGGTCACCGAGGCCTTGAGTGAGCTTGACGCGGAGCTGGAAAAAGAGACCAAACAGGAAAAGGAAGGAAAGGAAGATGTGGTTGTAAAGCAGGGTAAAACAACAATCATTGAAGATGCGCCCGTCACTAAGATTGTCGCCACTATTTTGCATTACGCGACCGCCGGCAATGCTTCCGATATACACATAGAGCACACGGACCAGAATATCAGAGTGAGGTTTAGAGTGGATGGCACGCTGAATACCAGTCTCGTTCTTCCGGTGAAAGTGCATTCGGCCGTAGTTGCGAGAATTAAGATTCTGTCCAACATGAAACTGGACGAAAAGAGAAAGCCCCAGGACGGCAGATTTAGCGCGAAGATAGAAGGCAGAAAAGTGGATTTTCGCGTTTCCACTTTTCCTTCTTATTATGGAGAGAAAGTGGTGATGAGAATTTTAGACACGGAAAAAGGAGTAAGGTCTCTGGATGCGATCGGCCTTAGCCAGCGTAATTTAAGTCTCATAAGGGAAGGTATTAAACGGCCGTACGGTCTTATTCTCATATCGGGACCGACCGGTTCGGGCAAGTCCACCACGCTTTACTCCATGCTAAATGAGCTGGATAAAGAAACACAGAACGTCTTGTCTCTGGAAGATCCCGTTGAGTACAACATGCCGGGGATGAGCCAGTCGCAAGTTCGTCCGGAGATCGGCTACACATTTGCCACGGGTTTGAGGACGACTCTTCGCCAGGATCCGGACGTTATAATGGTGGGTGAGATAAGAGACAAAGAGACCGCCGGCTTGGCGGTGCAAGCCGCTCTTACCGGACACTTGGTCTTTTCCACTATACACACCAACGACGCCGCCGGCGTGATACCCCGCCTCTTGGACATGGGCGTTGATCGTTACTTGATAGCTCCAACTTTGATTCTGGCAATTGCCCAGCGTCTGGTGAAGATGCTTCCGCCCGGAGGAGGCAAGCCGATTCCGGTTGAAGGCAGTATTAAAATGATGATTGAAAAGCAGTTTTCCACTTTGCCCGAGAAATTCAGAAAGGATATCAAGTTTGGGGACAACCTTTACGAGATTCAGCCGACAACCGAATGTCCGAAGGGCACAAGCGGAAGAGCCGCTGTCATGGAGGTGCTTGAGATGAACAAAGATATAGAGAAAGTGATTTTGGGGAGCGCGTCCGCGAGCGAGCTGGCGAGCAAAGCCAGAGAGCAGGGCATGCTGACAATGAAAGAGGATGCTATTATTAAAGCATTCAACAGAGAGATACCGTTTGAGGAAGTTAACCGCCTGTAAATATGGAAAAAAATAACAAAATTTTAATAGTGGACGACGACGCTTTTTTGTTGAGCATGTATGAAGTCAAATTCAAAAAAGCAGGTTTTGAGGTTATAACATCGCCCGGGGCAAGAGACGCGCTCAAGAAATTGGAAGACGGCCTTACGCCTGATGCCATAACTATTGATATGGTGATGCCCGATATGAGCGGCTTGGAATTTCTTGAGGAGGTGAAGAAGAATAAATATTCTCCTGAAGCGGCCATTATTGTTCTTTCCAACCAAAGCCAGACTAGCGACATACACAAAGCTATAGAAATCGGAATTGACGGGTATGTAGTGAAAGCCACGACTATTCCGTCGGAAGTGGTCGCGGAAGTAGAAAAAATAATGAAAGAGAAATTCGGCGAGAAACGTGCTTCCGTGGCGGCATAAACAATGATGAGGTATAATAGAAATATAAATTTTATAAAAACATGGATTATAAACGAGAACTAGACGACTTGCTTTCAACGGTTTTCAAGGAGCAGGCATCCGACCTTCACTTGTCTGAAGGGCGCCATCCTGTCATAAGAGTGGCCGGCCTTCTTTCCCCCCTTGTAAAAAAATCCGTTTTGACAAAGGAAGACACCACTGGCTTTCTGAAGGTAATGCTGGATGGTGAGGACATGCAAATTTTTTTGAAAAACAAAGAAATGGATTTTTCTTATAGTCATGGCGGGGTCGGAAGGTTCAGGGTCAATGCGTATTTCCAGCGCGGCTCTGTGGGTATTGCTTTCCGCTGGATCCCCAAGACTATCAAAACGCTTGATGAACTCAATTTGCCCCCCGCTCTTGAGATATTTACGCGCAAACAGCAGGGTTTTTTCCTCGTAGTCGGTCCCGTGGGACATGGCAAAACCACTACTATTGCTGCCATGATTGAAGTCATCAATCAGGAAAGAGCTGAACATATTATTACCATAGAAGATCCGATAGAATATGTGTTTGAAGACAAAAAAGCCATCATTGACCAGAGGGAAGTCCGGCAGGATACAAAGAGCTTTCAGAACGCGCTTCTCAGCATATTCAGGCAAGACGTTGATGTGGTGCTTATCGGCGAGATGAGAGGCATAGAAACTATAGCCACGGCGGTTACCGCCGCCGAGACCGGGCATCTTGTCTTTTCCACCCTTCACACCAATAACGCCGCTCAGACCTTGAACAGAATTATTGACTCGTTTCCTCCCGCTCAGCAAGATCAGATCAGGATACAGCTTGCTTCCAGTTTGGCCGGAATATTTTCACAGCGCCTTATTCCAAGAATTTCGGGCGGACTTATACCGGCCTACGAGCTTCTTATCAACAATTCCGCTGTCGCCAACTTGATACGTGAAAGAAGAACGCATGAGATAAACACAGTCATAGAGACCGGCATGGAGCAGGGAATGATAGATATGAACAGGAGTCTGGCGGATCTGGTCAGAGCGGGCGAGATTACCATAGAGAACGCCTATGCTCATTCTTTGAATACCAGGATATTAGAAAGAATGATATAAAATATAATATCTAATTTCCAATATCTAATTACTAAGAAAATTAGAGATTGAGATTAGAAATTAGGAATTAGAAATTAGATATTTTTTAATAATGTTATTTAACTACAAAGCCATAGATACTACTGGAGTTCCCAGGGAGGGCGCCATAGACGCCATCAATGTAGATATTGCCATCAATTCTTTGCAGAGGCGCGGTTTATCGGTGTCCAGCATAAAGGCGGAAGAGAAAGAATCTTTTCTTACGAAAAAATTCACTTTTCTCGAGCGGGTTTCAAATAAAGACATAGTCATACTTTCTCGGCAATTGTCCACTTTGTTTGAAGCGCAGATATCGGCGTTGAGGATATTCCGACTGTTGGGTTCCGAAACGTCCAACCATCTTTTGAGCGTTACCTTAAATGCCGTGGCCGACGATCTTCAGGGGGGCAGTTCAATATCCAACGCTCTATCCAAGCACCCCAAGGTTTTTTCCAGTTTCTACATAAATATGGTAAAGGCGGGCGAGGAGTCGGGAAAGCTCAACGATGTCTTTATGTACTTGGCGGACTATATGGACCGCACTTACGAAGTGACTTCAAAGGCCAAAAACGCCTTGATATACCCGGCGTTTGTCGTCTTTACTTTTGTGGCTGTTATGTCTTTGATGCTAACTGTTGTCATCCCCAAGATAAGCCAGATTATCGTAGACTCGGGGCAGGACATTCCTCTCTATACTCAAATAGTGTTGAGTATTAGCGACTTTTTTGTGGCGTACGGACTTATATTTCTGGTTGCCGTCATTGTCGGATTTTTCTTTTTTATAAAGTATATCCACACAAGAGAAGGCAGATTTCAATTTGATAAATTTAAGCTCACCATACCTTATCTTGGCACGTTGTATAAAAAATTATATCTTTCCAGAATAGCCGATAACTTGAACACCATGCTTGTGTCCGCCATTCCGATTTTGAAAGCTCTGGAAATAACTTCCGATGTCGTTGGTAATGCCTATTACGAAACAATTCTGAAACAGATAGCCGAGGATGTGAAAGGCGGTAATTCCTTATCATCAGCTTTTGAAAAATATGAAGAGATGCCGGGCATTCTTATACAAATGATCAAGGTGGGGGAGGAGTCTGGTGAGCTTGGCAGTATATTGGCGAGCTTGGCAAAGTTTTACCGCAGAGAAGTTACGAACGCCGTGGACACCATGGTGGGGCTCATAGAGCCGGTGATGATTGTCGGTCTCGGAGTAGGCGTGGCTGTTCTTCTCGCTTCTGTCCTTATTCCCATATACAATATATCCTCCAACGCCTAACCCTCTCTCTTCCTCTTCCCCTCTTCCATTAGAAATTAGAAATTAGAAATTTCTTCTCCCCCTCTTCCCCTCTCTTGCTCCGCTGAAGTGGGTGATTCGTATTTTGGTATTTTTTTGTAATTTGTTATTTGGTGCTTCGTGCTTATCTAAAGATGGGGTGATTCGTATCCATCCCCGACGCTTCGGTCGGGGCTCCGACCGAAGCGTCGGAGTTGTATATTCGTATTAATTCGTATATTGGTATTGTTTAGTTTATCCACGCATATCCCCTCACGGGGTAACTAGATCATTCATGGCTTTGAATATGGGTCAATAATTGCAATTACCCCATCAAGGGATACACGTGAGTTTATCCACAGCCCCATTTTATATCCCACGAGTATGTAGTATAATAATTCCATTAGTTTTAACGGCTTCCTTTCCGAAGGGAGGGGTCGAGTCAATAAATGATTTAATAATAATTTAACAATATGTATTCAAATAATAAACGAGGTTTTACTTTGATCGAGCTTTTGGTCGTTATCGCAATCATCGGCATCTTGGCATCCGTTGTTTTGGCTTCTCTAAACACCGCGAGAACAAAAGCAAAAGTTGCTGCGTTTAAAGCGGAAACCAAGTCGCTTCAGCCAAAGTATATGATAATTTGTGAAACGGCTGATTTAGCAGCAGCCGATTACACAGCTCCGGCGGGTGTAACATGGAATACTGGATCACCGATTTCTAATGGCACTGATTGTTACCCGAATGGTGTATTTGGTATAACTCATACCGCGTCAAACGGTTCTGGTTGTACCGCCCTAGTAACGGATCAAAAAGTGACTTACACTGGCTGTTTGTAACTGATTTAGTGATTATTAAAATACAGCCATACGCGTGTTGCTATATAGGGTTAAACCTTGGTACAGAGTGTTGTTGTATGGAAGAGTACAAAGAATGATTACGAATTTTCCGAATCTATTGAAGCAAAAAACTGTCTCCAAAAGGGCAGTTTTTGCTTTTGGGCTCTAGTATTTATAAATGATAGAGTTATAATTTTGTTATGGATGATCAACTTAATTATCTTCACGAAGTTAGAAATTTTTAGACATCAAGCTTTAGTCTTGATAAAAAATATATTTAAATATCATGATAAACGACAAGCAAAAAAACAATAAAAGAAACGGGTTTACTTTAATGGAACTTCTTGTGGTGATAGCCATCATCTCGATATTGACGGCGATAGTTTTTCCCAATCTGAACAAGTCGCGTATCAAAGCGCGAGACGCCAGGAGAATTTCAGATATTAAAAGTATACAGCTTGCCTTGGCGGTGTATTATGATAACAACAGATCGTCCGGCTATCCCGCTGATATATACGCGGCTGACAAACTTGCGCCAACATATATGCCTAAAGTGCCGACTGATCCCCTGGGATATAATTATGCCTATGCTGCTATAGATCTAAACGGTAGTATTTGCAGCAGTTATCACCTCGGTGCGACTTTAGAGGGGGATGTGGCTCCGACCGATGACGTAGACGATACAAGTCCGGGTACTGAATGTACTGGAAGCAGCCCTGATTTTTCAGGAAGTGACAGCGCGAAATGCTCGTCAAGCCACACATCCGGAAGCAAATGCTACGACGTAAAGCCGTAACATAATCAGCAGGTGTTATGAAAAAAAAGCATTGGAAGATATTGTTTATATCCTCAGTTTGCGTCATTGGTGTAGCGCTCTTTATTTTTATCGGATATCAAAAATATGAAAATAAGAGCTACAGTACCCTCGGTAAGATAATGAAGGGTGAACCCATATTTACTTTTACATCCGTTGGCGACTATGGCGCGAGTGAAAAAACTGCCGAGGTTCTGAATCTTATCAATGACCTGAATCCGGATTTTCACATTGCTCTCGGAGATTTTGGATACGAAACGGACGAGGAGGAGTGGTGCCGCTTCACGCGGGATATTATCGGTGAAGATCTGTCGTTTGAGCTTATAGCGGGCAATCATGACAGCGGGATGGGAGGAGAAAAGAGCGTGAGCAAGTACGTTAAATGCATGCCGAGCATGATGCCGGAAATATCCGGCATATACGGCGAGCAGTACTATTTTGATTATCCTTCGGACAATCCTGTCTTAAGAATCATACTTATTTCTCCGGATATAAATTATGAGGGAGGGCGGTATGATTATGATGAAAAAAGCGATAATTGGAAATGGTTGGAGTACAGTATTGACTCGGCGCGAGACTCTGGCATAAAGTGGCTTATCGCCGGCTCGCACAAGCCTTGTCTCAATCTGGGATCCAGGGGGTGCGAGATCACGGAAGAGTTGGAAGAATATCTTATTGATAAGAAAGTTGACGTGATACTGCACGGACATGATCACAATTATCAGAGGACGAAACAGCTTAGCTGTTTTGACGAGTCGGAATATCTTACTGATTGCGCTACGGAAGGATGCGGCAAAGACAGTTTGTACGACAAGAATGGCGGTACGGTTATCATTACAGCCGGCACCGGCGGGCGTCCGCTGTACGATCTGGTTCTTGGTGAGGCCAAGACAAAATATTTCGCTTCCTTTGATGATGGCTCATACGGTACGATACGCGTCTCTGTGTACGAAGACGTGCTGGCAGGGGAGTTTATAGACATCCGCGGACAGATTAAGGATCGCTTCTTGATAAAGAATTGATAAAGAAATAGGATAATTGCAATCCCTCTCTTGCTCCGCCGAAGCTCGCTTCGAGCGAAGGGGGGTTAGAGGGGAAGTGCCGAGGGTTTCCGAGGCGATGGGGTGATTCGTATCCATTAGTATTATTTTTTGTAATTTGTCATTTAGTGCTTCGTGCTTATTTAAAGATGGGATGTCTTTTATGATTTAGAATTTAGAATTTTTTCGAATTTCGTATTTCGAATTTCGTGCTTTGTATTTATGTTATATCCAATACTCATTTTCATCTTCGGAACAATAATAGGAAGTTTTCTTAATGTCGTCATATTAAGGTACAACTCCGGCATGTCGCTTGGCGGCCGTTCCGGATGTTTCTCCTGCGGCAAGCCCTTGACTTGGAAGGAGCTTATCCCCTTACTCAGTTTTTTTTATCAGAGGCGGAAGTGCGTCGGCTGCGGTAGCGCGATCTCATGGCAATATCCCGCCGTGGAGGCGCTCACCGGCTTGTCTTTCGTCTTGATATTCTATAAATACTTTGGCAACGACCTAATTTTGAGCGCGGAGCGCGTATCGTCCGCTCTTATCTATGCCGTGATTTTTTGCCTGCTTATTGTCATTGCCGTCTACGATATGAGGCACAAGATCATTCCGAATGGTCCCGTTTATCTTTTTATTACACTGTCTTTCGTGTCAACAATTTTATTTCCTCTCTTTTTTAATACTTTCAGCTTTCAACCTATAACCATTCTTGCCGGCCCGGCTCTTTTCCTACCTTTTTTTATCTTGTGGTTCATGTCCGACGGGACGTGGATGGGGTTCGGCGACGCCAAGATCGCCTTGGGTATTGGATGGCTGTTCGGGCTAGCTCAGGGATTCACGGCTCTGGTCTTGGCATTTTACATTGGCGCGGCATTCGGTCTCAGCGCAATAGCGGCAGAAAAAGTGATTTCCAAGTTGCGCACTGTAAGGGGATTGAACATTAACTCTAAACGTCTTACAATGAAGAGTGAGATACCTTTCGGTCCGTTTCTCATTCTCGGCGTGTATCTGGTCTTTATATTCAATTTCAACTTTTTCAATTTTTAATTTTTATATGGATTTCACAATCGGCTCTTATTCCTCCTTTTGTAAAGGAGGTGGTCATAGACCGGAGGATTTTTTCCCTCTTCCCCTCTTTAGAGGGGAAGAGCCGAGGTTTCCGAGGCGATGGGGTGATTCGTATTCATCCCCGACGCTTCGGTCGGAGCCCCGACCGAAGCGTCGGGGTAGTATATCGGTATCTGTTATTATTAAGTAAGAAATGAATAATCCAGACCAACTGTGTAAGTTATATATTACAAAAATGTCGTCCAAACACCTCAAAAAAAATTTCTCATCTCGTTTGCCTCGCGCAAATCGCGGCTTTACCCTTTTTGAGCTCATGGTCACGATAAGTATTTTCGTCATACTGACGACAGTTATCCTGATCAATAATTCCAGGTTCAAAAGTGACCTTGAGGTAACCAACCTCGCTTACGAGATAGCTCTGGCTGTCCGCGAAGCGCAGGTCTATGGAATAAATGTCAGAGCGGAAATGGTTGATGAATCATATGAATATGCATACGGCATACAGTTTTTGGCAAGCCAAGAGCCGACTCCAGACACAAATCCTCCCGAGGAGAGAACTTTTTTTGATTTATTTGTGGATATCAATGGCGACGGACATTATGGTGTTACAGACGGCATAGAAGAAAATGGCTATTTTGAAGAGCGTTATATTTTAAGAGGCCAAATTAAAATAAAAGCGGTATGCTCGCCGGAGGGGTCCGGTTGGGACTGTGACCGTGGTTCCACGGATATTACATTCAAACGTCCGGATCCCGAAGCTAAAATTATCGTGCGCAATACTGCTGGAGGCGGGTGGCAAAATGTAAATAAGATTAGAATAGTAATAGAATCACCGAAGGGAATTCAGAGGGCTATAGAGGTCAAGTCCACAGGTCAGATAACCGTTTTGCAGGATTTTGTTGTAGAGTCGGCGCCCTAGTTTTTGAGGTGACTCTATCTTTTAATTTTTACTAAAGTGAGTTTCAGAAAAAAGTTTAAAAAAAGAATACATGAATACCACGCGGGTTTCTCTATCATAGAGATGATAGTTTCCGTTACGATTTTTATCGTCGTTATGACGGTGGCGGCCGGGGCGGTTCTGACCATAGCTGACGCCAACAGGAAATCTCAATCGGCCAAGATTGCCATAGACAATCTCGGTTTCGCTCTGGAGAGTATGTCAAGGCACATAAGGGTGGGTACGAGCTATAGTTGCACGGAAAATCCTGATGAAATTGATACCGTATGTAAATACAACAATGGAAGCGGGACGAAAAGCGACACATTTAGTTTTATGTTTAAGGATCCGAACACTGACGATCCTGCTTATCAGATTTCGTATACTATCAATGATAACAATGATAATGCTCTTAAAACATCGGTCAACCTTGGCGATTATGAATCCATGACCAGCCCGGACATTGTGATTACTGACGGCGGCTTTTATGTGGAAGGAAGCAAAAAAACTGATAAAATTCAGCCGAGAGTCATCTTTTTTGTCAAAGGATATGCCGGCGGATCCAACCCAAAGCACAAGACTGAATTCAACTTGCAAACGTCCGTAACCCAGAGAGCTCTTGATTCATAGTAAATGCAGCATGAAGAAAAGTACACATATGAAAAGCACCAGGCACCAAATGACAAATTCCAAATTATGTTAATACGCGATAATATAAAAAAAATAATTATGAAAAGAAGCGGAGTCCTGACACGCCGTGCCAACCATAAGCAAGGGTTTACCCTGGTTGAGACATTTGTTGCCATCACTATTCTTATGTTTGCAATCGTCGGGCCGTTGTCCTTGGCTGAGCGCAGTATAAGCTCCGCCAATCTTACCAAAGAGAAATTGGTGGCGTATTATCTCGCTCAAGACGCGATTGAATATATACGCATAATGAGAGATGAAAATGTTTTAAGTACAAATCCGACTAATAATTGGGAAAGTTTTCTAGCCGATCTATCGCAGTGCGGTGGAGATATAGACGATGGTCCAAAGTGCACTATTGATACGTCAAAAGATTATAAAGTAAATAACAACAATAATAATGGAATAGATGATTGTAGCTGGTCCACTTGCAAACGTATGGATTATGACATTAATACCGGGGTTTATCGCTACAACACGAGTAATGCGACGCAGGGTTGGGAAAAAACCCCATTCAAGAGGGGGATACGAGTGACGACATTGGAGACTACGGCCGGAGACGAGCACATGCTTGCCATTGAAGTTACGGTAGAGTGGAAATCTGCTGGCTATGGAGACCAAACCATAGAATTGAGAGACACTCTGCTCAACTGGTAAACGGATAAATTATTAAAACATTAACTTCATTTTTTTCATGTGGGCTTACGTATTTGGTGTCATTCCCGTCCCCTCTGTAGGAGTTAAACTCCTACAGAGGGGAACGGGTATATCATGTCTTGAATCTTAATTTCATAATCCAACAACATGATTTTATTACCGTCAAAATTTAAGAGCAGAGGTGGGGAGCGGCGTGGCTTCACCATTCTTTACGCTGCTTTAGTTTCCTCGTTACTGCTCTCCATTAGTCTCGGAATCTACAATATTTCCATCAAACAATATGTACTTTCGTCCTCCGCTATTGATTCTCAGCTCGCTATATATACCGCGGACGGCGCTATTGAATGCGCTATATATTGGGACGCGATAAAAGGGGTTTTTGAATCTCCTAATGAAGCAGATAACGCGTCAGTTTCAAGTCAGATTAAATGCGGGGAAGATGACATTACAACTGCGACCAGTTACGACACAGGTGAGGTCACTACCCGATTTGAAACAAATTTTAGTTCGTCTGCGTCGGGCGATCTGCAGTGCGCGAAAGTTAAAATAGAAAAAAAATGGAACGATTCAAATACAGATGTCATAACCAGAATTGAATCAAGGGGCTACAATTATTGCACGACCAATCCTCGCAAAGTGGAGAGAGCCCTTCGGGTAACATACCCCATTGATCCCGCGACCGGCCTTCCAATAGAGTAGATACCACTTAACGAAAAGTGCACACAAAAAAAGCACGAAATTCTGGTTCGACAAGCTCACCATCCTGAGGAACTCGAAGGAGAAATCCGAAATTACAAAAAAATACTAATGTAGGACTTACGTGTTTGAGTATTCCATTTTCTCTTCTGTCATTCCCGCGAAAGCGGGAATCCAGAGTATACGGATAAGACCTAGATTCCCGCCTTCGCGGGAATGACACCACTTAGAGTGTGAACGGCTACTAGTTTGTAAATTGTTCGTTCCTGCGTAAAATATGGCTTATGAATAAGATCCACAAAGAGCCTACATCGGCTGAAATCAAGCGCTTGAATAAGCTCAAAGAGACCATAGAACACCATCGGTACAATTATCACGTTCTCAATAAGGAAGAAATATCAGCGGAAGCTCTTGATTCGCTGAAGAAAGAACTTGCGGATATTGAGAGAAGGTATCCCGAGCTCATTTCTCCCGATTCTCCGTCGCAGAGAGTGGCTGGAAAGCCTCTCTCTGAATTTCGCAAAGTGCCGCACCGAGTGGCGCAGTGGTCTTTCAACGATGCTTTTGACGAGGACGAAATACTTGAGTTTGATGCCAGAGTCAAAAGATTTCTAAAATCTGAAAATGAAAATGTCAGCGATCTTTCTTACACATGCGAGTTGAAAATCGACGGCCTTAAAGTCGTGCTGACTTACGAGAACGGCTATCTTATTACCGCGGCGACTCGTGGCGACGGCAAAATAGGGGAGGATGTCACGGAGAATGTGAAAACCATAGAGTCAGTGCCGCTTCGTCTCAAAAGCCCGGAGGACGTTATTGTTGAAGGCGAGGTCTGGATGGGAAAAGACGATCTGAAAAAGCTTAACGAGCTAAGACGGAAAAGAGAAGAGCCCATATTCGCCAATCCGCGCAATGCGGCCGCGGGCGGAATACGCCAGCTGGATCCCGCGGTTGCCCGGTCAAGAAATCTTGACACTTTCATTTACGATCTGGCCGCGTCAATTAAAAAAATACCCCCCACTCAATTTGATGAATTGGAATATCTGCGCGTTCTTGGGTTCAAAGTCAATCCTCATTTTGCCCTATGCGGAAACATAGATGAAGTCGTGGAATATTGGAAGAAGTGGATGAAAAAAGCGCCGAGTCAGGATTATATGATTGACGGTGTCGTGGTTAAAGTAAATGAGAAAAAATATCAGGACGCGCTGGGATACACGGGCAAGGCGCCGCGTTTTGGCATTGCGATCAAATTTCCGGCGGAAGAAGCGACAACGATTGTGGAGGATATTACTCTTCAGGTGGGAAGAACAGGTGTGCTTACTCCGGTAGCGCATCTGCGACCGGTAGCGGTGGCTGGTTCCACCATCTCAAGGGCCACTCTTCACAATGAGGATGAGATTAAACGTCTGGACGTGCGCGTGGGCGATACTGTCGTCATAAGAAAAGCCGGTGACGTTATTCCGGACATCGTGAAGGTTATTCCGGAAATGAGGACAGGAAAAGAAGAGGAATTTGTATGGCCTGTACGGGTGGAAGCTTGCGGAGGAGACGGCGGTATAGAGAGAATTCCGGGTGAAGCGGCTTGGCGTTGCAAAGATCAGAATTCCACCGAACAGCAGAAAAGAAAGCTCCATTATTTCGTCTCCAAAAGAGCGATGAACATAGACGGCCTGGGTCCAAAAATCATAGACCTGCTTCTGAAAAACAACATAATATCTTCGGCGTCGGATATTTATGAGCTGGAAAAAGGCGACTTTTCCGGTCTGGAGAGATTCGCTGACAAATCCATATCCAACATCATAGATTCCATCAATAAATCGCGCCATACCACCTTCGAGCGTCTTGTCACCGCGCTTTCAATACCGCAGGTGGGAGAAGAGACCGCCCGAGAGCTGGCGCGAAAGTTCAAGAATATTGAAGCGCTGAGGGACGCTTCTCCGGAAGAGCTGGAAAATATTGAAGGGATCGGGCCAATAGTCGCTCGGTCGGTGCATTTTTGGTTCTCGAAAAAACCCAACAGAGAATTATTGTCCAAATTGTTGAAACACTTAACGATAGAGCCGTCAAGGACGGAAGGGGTGGCATCCGGCTCTCTTTCGGGAAAGGTCTTTGTATTGACCGGCACTTTGTCCGGAATGTCTAGAGAAGAGGCAAAACAAGCTGTCTTAATGAGAGGGGGAGATGTTACCGGTTCGGTTTCTTCAAACACGGACTTTGTCGTGGCCGGAGACAATCCAGGGTCAAAATTGGATAAAGCCAAAAAGCTTAGTGTACGTGTAATCGACGAAACGGAATTCCTAAAAATACTAAAATAATCCATCTTCTCCCTCTTCCCCTCCCTTGCTCCGCCGAAGTAGGTGATTCGTATCTTGGTATTTTTTTTGTAATTTGTTATTTGGTGCTTGGTGCTTATCTGAAGATGGGGTGTCTTTTCTTCTTCCTCCTTTCATACCGTGTGCCTCCGTAGCTCGCTTCGAGCGAAGGGGCAAAGGAGGTGGTTGTAGACCAGAGGATTTCTCTCTCTTCCCCGTCAAATGTCAATTGTTCATGTCAGGTGTTTTTTACTAGCAAGCTAACAACTTCTTCACATTATGATATTATAAACTCATGAACATTAATGAGGTGGAAAAACTGGCAGAGCTTTCACGTATACGGCTCACTGATGAAGAAAAAAGCAGATTTCAAGAGGAAATTGGTTCTATTTTGAATTTCGTCAGCCAAATCAATGAATTTACGTCGGGAAGCAAGGATATTGATGATGGCCGCGCTGAGGTAAGAAGCGTACTCAGAGCAGACGCTGGGCCGCATGAACGAGGGATTTATACGGAAAGTATATTGAATAACGCCCCCCGAAGGGAAGGTGATTATTTAAAAGTAAAAAAAATATTATGACCGCAATGACGTGTCGTAAATCGAAAGATTTTCCCCCTCTTCCTCTTTCCCTCTCTTGCTCCGCCGAAGCTCGCTTCGAGCGTAGGAGTACGAGGGATGGGGTGATTCGTATCCATCCCCGACGCCTCGGTCGGGGCTCCGACCGAGGCGTCGGAGTAGTATATTGGCATCGCGATGAAAATTGACCTGAAAAATCTGACAATTCAGAAAGCCAGCGATCATATGAAGCGCGGGGATTTTGGCGCACTTGACTTGGCGGAGCAGTATGTGAAAGTTATAGCTGATAATAATGCCGGCATCAATTGCTATCTTGAAATGTTTGATGACATAGGCGATCAGGCGAAGGCGGCCCAAAAAATGATTGATGATGGTACCGCGACTCTGCTCACTGGCATACCTATAGCGGTAAAAGACAATATTCTCATAAAAGGAAGAAAAGCTGGAGCCGCGTCCAAAATTTTGGAAGGTTTTGTTTCTCCATACGACGCGACGGTCATATCAAAACTTAAAAAAGAGGGAGTGGTCTTTTTGGGCAGGACAAACATGGATGAGTTCGCGATGGGCGCTTCCACGGAAAACTCGGCATATGGTCCGACGAGAAACCCCTGTGATGAATCACGGGTGCCTGGAGGATCTTCTGGCGGAAGCGCCGCCGCTGTCGCCATGGATGGAGCGCTGGCGGCCTTGGGGTCTGATACAGGAGGGTCCGTACGTCAGCCGGCTAGCTTTTGCGGCGTTGTCGGCTTGAAGCCGACTTACGGATCGGTCTCAAGATTCGGTCTTATCGCAATGGGTTCGTCTCTGGACCAAATAGGATCAATGGGAAAGACGGTTGAGGATGTCAAAATATTATATGACGCAATGCGCGGGTATGACACGAAAGATAGCTCCACACTGCCCGACTACGATCCTTACTCACTTCGTGGCAAAGCGGAGGGCCTTACTATCGGCGTTCCGTGGCACTTCATGAGAAATGGGGGAATAGATCCCGATGTGTTGGAAAATTTTGAATCGTCAATAAAATTACTGGAGAGTATTGGCTACAAAACGAAGGAAATATCGCTCCCGAATATCAAGTATTCGCTGGCCATATATTACATCTTAATGCCGGCGGAAAGTTCATCTAATCTGGCTCGTTTTGACGGTGTAAAGTATGGACTCATGGAAGAGGGGAGTGATCTTCTCCAAACTTATATCAATTCTCGCACTGTCGGTTTTGGTCCGGAGCCGAGAAGGAGAATAATGCTTGGCAACTATATCTTGTCCGCGGGTTATTACGACGCGTATTATAATAAAGCAAACGCTCTCAGGGCTCTCATTAATAAAGATTTTGATGATGCTTTTCGGGAGGTTGACGCGCTCGTCACTCCGACGACGCCGTCTCCGGCTTTTAAAATCGGCGACAAGACCGGCGATCCGCTTTCCATGTATTTAGAGGATATATTCACCGTTCCCGCGAACCTTACCGGCGTTCCTGCCATATCAGTGCCATCGGGCAAGGTGACGCGCGAGGGCAAAGAACTTCCTCTCGGATTGGAAATCATGGCGAGGCGTAAAGAGGAGGGTGTTTTATTTAAAATTGGCAAGGATTTTCAATCTGCGTCCTTGCGATAACATTAATATTATATAGGACTTACGCGGTTGGATGCTGTTCGAGGCGTGAGCGAGGACTGAGACCAAAATACCTAATCTATATGTTATATGGAAGAGGAGCGTAATATAATCAGCGGTGGAATCAAAACAGCGGGTGAGAGAATAACCGCTCTGCTGTTTATCCTGTTTCTCATATATATGGTTTTAAATCGTATAGGCGGAGGTAAGATTGATATGGGGGGGATCGGGGCTTGGTTTTCGTATGTTTTTACAGAGACGGCTTTTGCCGACTTTCTCGCGGGATTTTATTTTTGGTTCAAGTTTTTTAGTGTCTATTTTTCTCTTGTGCTGATTATTCTTATTGTTTACACAGTTATCAAATTTACTGAGGTCAACAAAAAAGAAGCCGATTATTACAGAGAGGGTGCGGTTCTGAGTTCTGAAGATGAGCGGGTGGAAGGCGAGGAAGTAGCGGCGAAAGCCAAATGGAAGAAGATACAAAATCATATCGATTCGGACAATCCCAGCAACTGGCGCCTTGCGATACTTGAGGCGGATATACTATTGGACAGCATGATTGATGATATTGGCGGTTTCGGCGAAACCCTCGGTGATAAGCTGAAAAATGCCGATAAAAATAAATTTACAACCATTGATAAAGCGTGGGAGGCGCACAAAATACGCAATCTTATAGCTCATGAAGGTGAAGATTTTTTAATATCACAAAGAGAAGCTCGGCGGGTGATAGGGCTTTACAAAGACTCTTTTGACGAATTTAATTACGTTTAACAGCAGACACCATTTAACAAAAAGCGATAGGGTAGTCTCTTCTTCCTCCTTTCATAGTATATACCGCTTAACGAAAAGCGCACACGAATGGGGAACACCCAGCGCTTCGGCAGGATAGAGTCGGGGTGGTCGTAGACCGGAGGATCCTCCCTTCTTGACTGGAAATTAGATATTAGAAATTATGGTTCAATTGCTTCACCACCCTGAGGAAGAGAAATTTCTTCATCCCCTCTTCCTCTTCCCCTCTTTAGAGGGGAAGTGCCGAGGTTTCCGAGGCGATGGGGTGATTCGTATATTTGTATTTTATGAGCTGACGACTGAAAGCTAATATTCGCTTCTCTCGCGCTTGTAAGGAAAAGACGAGAGCTTCTAGCTCTCGTCTTTTCCAATAGTTGCGGAGGCCCGAATTGCACGGGCGCCTCAAGGTTATGAGCCTTGCGAGTTACTGCTTCTCTACCCCGCAATGTGGCTCCAATATATCATAAAATGAAAATTATTCAAGCGATTTGTTAAATATACAAAATTATAATATATTTAAAACCGGAGGCCGAAGGATTTCTTCTTTTCCCATCCTTTCATAAAGGAGGGGGTCGTAGACCGGAGGATCCTCCCTTCTTGACTGGAAATTAGATATTAGAAATTAGAAATTTCTTCATCCCCCTCTTCCTCTTCCCCTCCCTTGCTCCGCCGTAGCTCGCTTCGAGCGAAGGGGAGTTAGAGGGGAAGTGCCGACTGTGTCCCGCAGTAGCTTCTTAGCGAAGGGGGAGGTTTCCGAGGCGATGGGGTGTCTTTTCTTATCCTTCTTTTTTTGAATTTATAATTTTTTGGAATTTGTAATTTGGCGCTTCGTGCTTATCTAAATGCCGGTGTAGTTCAATGGTAGAACGGAGGACTCATAAGCCTCAAACAATGGTCCGATTCCATTCACCGGCAAATAACTTTATCCACGTGTATCCCCTCACGGGGTAACTAGATCATTCATGGCTTTGAATATGGGTCAATAATTGCAATTACCCCATCAAGGGATACACGTGACGTTATCCACATGAATCAGTTGATTAATCATATGATTAATCAACTGATTCATGTATAATTGTATCCATGGCACGAAGAAAAATAGAGGATAAAAACGTTCGGTCTCTCATCAAAAATCGTCAGCGTAATAGCTATTCACTGTCGCTTCCGATAGATATCATTCGCCGTTTTGATTGGCAGCATCGGCAGAAGCTTCAGCTTACGATTGATAAGTCAAGAAAAAGGATAATTATTGAGGACTGGAAATAGCGGAGAACGTGATCTTTCACACCTTGAGGGCTGTTATTTCCGCGCTCCTCTGTCATTCCCGCGAAGGCGGGAATCTAGGCCTCATTTTAATCTGGATTCCCGCTTTCGCGGGAATGACACCACTCAATCTTGTGAGGAGTTACTGTACAGAAATGGACTAAGAGGGACTAAGAGAGTTGAATTCTTTCGTATTATTTGTTAAATTGATCAAACAGTGAAAATTGCGGCTGTAGCTCAACGGTAGAGCACTCGCCTGTCGATTGGCAGCTTTTTATTGAAAGATAAATTGAAACTTTCTGGGATATCGGTGAAGCCCGAATCAGCTTTTTGCGTTGCTTAAAGAAGAGAAGGGGAATACCGAGGGAACCTCGAAAATCGCTTTTGTGATTTCGGGGGCGCCGTAGAGACTAGATACCGGAACACCTAAATAATCAGATATCTGACTACAAGGTGAAGATATAGTCCATGCCATTATGTAAATAGTGGGTAAATGCACGCGAGAGGTTGTGGGGTCAGCACCCATCAGCCGCGCAAGGAAAAGCCCCGAATGGGGCTTTTTGCTTGCTCGAAAAATATCAAGGTTTAACCTTGATATTTGGTGACATGTTACAAATATGTATAATGCGTTGAAGATTCGGTTCTGACTGCTATACTTCTCGCATGGGAACGTTTTTTAAATACGGATCTTTCATATTGTTCGTATTTATCATTGTGGTTAGTCTTTTTATTTACAAGAGTAAGTACGTAAACCAAAAAGCGGAAGAAATTACAAAATCGTCGGATAGCTTAAAACAAGATCCTGTTCTGGCCGAAATTGATAATATGACTATTGATGAGAAGGTCGGCCAAATGTTCATGTTGGGAGTCTTCGAATCAGGCTGGGAAACAATAATTGAACAAGCAATATCAGAAAAAACAATAGGAGGGATACTTATAACCGGCTCAAATGTAAAAGAAACTTCCGATATTCGGTCAGCGATAGAGGAGTTTCAGTCAATTGCCCGTCAAACTGAACAGCCCAAGCTTTTAGTGTCTGTGGATCAGGAGGGCGGCATTGCTTCCAGGTTTATAGGAGATGGCTTTGTAAACACCGCGCAATGGGAAATAAAAAATGCAAAACAGGCGTACGAAACAGCATTTAAGCGAGCCGTGGAGCTCAACGCCTTGGGTTTCAATACAAATTTTTCTCCGGTCCTTGAACATGTTACCAATTCCAAATCATTTTTATACCCGCGAGTTTTTAGAGGAAATAAGGATGAAATAATAGAATGGGGAGGCGCTATGGTCAGGGGATACAAAGATGGCGGAATCATCTCAACCGTGAAGCATTTTCCCGGCCACCTGGACGATTCATTGGATTCTCACAGAGAACTGCCCGAGGTCAATGTCCAAAGTGAAAACAAGGAGGAGTATCTAAGTGTATTCAAAGAAATTATTAAAGAAGAGAATCCTGCTATGGTAATGACGGCTCACGTTCTTGTGCCTTTTTTTGACGAGGAGTATCCCGCGACTTTATCTTCAAAAATTATTAAGGGAATTCTTCGCGAAGAGTTTGGCTATGACGGAGTAATTATCACCGATGATATGGAGATGGGCGCCATTAGAAACTCGTTTACTCTTGAAGCGGCTGTCATAAGAGCTGTGGAGGCGGGTAATGATATTTTGCTTTTTACTTCTTCAAGTGAACGCCAGAGACAAGCATACGGCATTTTATTGGATGCCGTAAAATATGGCCGCATTGACGAAACTCGCATTGATCAAAGTCTTCAACGCATAATGCGATTGAAGCTTACATATTAGTTGTTGAGCTTTGGTCTCGCACGTTATAAAATAATACTTAAGAATTATTAGTTTTAAAAAAATATGAACAACAAATTGATTCAGTGGGTTTTGAGAATTGCCGTGGCCGGAGAATTTTTGGGACACGGTGTCTTTGCCCTTCAAGGCAAAGAGCAATGGATCGGGTGGGTGAGTCAGCTCACAGGGATGGACATGGAGTCCGCGGCGATGTTTATCCTTTGGGTTGGAGTTTTGGATATTATAGTGGCGTTATTTATTCTTATAAAGCCGATACGTATATTTTTACTCTGGGCAGTTATCTGGGGTTTTTGGACTGCTCTCGTCAGGCCATTGGTTGGCGAGCCGATCTGGGATTTCGTTGAAAGATGGGCAAATTGGGGAGCGCCTCTTGCTTTACTCCTGCTTATCGGATGGCCAAAAAATTGGAAAGAGTGGTTCCGTTAAAGTAAAAAACGCAACAAAAAAAGAGACACATCGATCATACGATGTGTCTCTTTTTGCTTAATCTTTTTAGAACCCATCCACTATCTCCTTCGAGTTCCTCAGGATGGTGAAGCAATTGAACCATAATGGCAAGCCATGTCTTGCTTCATATCTGGCGGTTAGATCGTGGGTGAGCTCTTATACCACCTCACAGACTCCGGACATGCAAGCGAGCTCTTTTTTGACATCAAGATCGTCGGTTTTTTCGTACGTGATAATCTTGGAATAGTCCACATGAGCCAATCTTTCAGAAAGCTCCTTATATTTTTTCTCATCTATCGTCTCGTAAGGGGCAAGGGGATAGATATGATTGTCTCTGGGCAGGAAAGACAGCCCCCCCACAATGTCCCAGTTGGCGTATACCCAGTTCGCCACTTCTATCCACTCATTTTCTCCCACGGACACCGTAACGGACGGGTTATGCTCGGTATAATTGGTTTTTACAAGTTTCCAATGTTCCAGTTGGTCAATTGCTGTTAAGTCATTTTTAAATATTGAACCTGGCGGAGCTTTTACCGGAAACTCTAGGACGTAAGTGGTGGCGTTTTCTTTGGATTGTCCGATTTCCGGGTGATAGGGAACACCCTGATCCTTCAGCATCTTGAACAGAGAGTCTGTTGCCGATATTCTGATTCTTCTTATGTAATATGGAGCATGCCTCGGATGCATTCCCGACGAGCAATCCACTGTCTGTGACAGAGTTCCTGACGGTTTGACGCAAGTGATGCATGTTGACGCGCTGATGTTCATTCTCTTTGCGTAAATCTGGTTAATTTTTATTGCTTCTTTTTTAAGTTTTGCCAGCATTTTCGGCTCGCAGACAGCGGGGCAGTCCCATTGTCCCGTAATTGATACTCCGAGCAGGCGCTCTTTATCGCAGTTTTCCTGCCATCCTTTGGAAATGTAAGGGAAATGGGTCAGACTGGCCTGGTATGTTCCCAAAATGGTCGCGATTCTCATTTTTTCGAGCAGTGTCTTTTCCGTGTCATCCGAGCGGGCGACAATTTCCGACAAATTACAGAACTGTTTGGATTGCAATATGATCTCACCGCATGGGTTTGTGCCGATGGAACCGATGATGTTGTTTCCGCTGGCGTCAAAATAACCTTTGTACTGCTTCAATACCTGTATCCTCCTTTCAGGCAAAGTTTTTGCCAGCGATCCTCTGTTGAAAATACCTCTTTCTCCAGAGCCCGATTTCATAAGGGATATCCACTCCTCCATAAATTCGGAATTTGACGGCTTTTGCATATAAACCGCTGAGTTGTTGGCGAGCATTCTTTGCGGTTCGCTATTGTAGAAGGCGCCCTTTTTCGCGTCCCTTATGTCATCATCATCCAGGTCTGAAAGCGATATCATCGCGCTCCTTCGGACTCCTCCCGAGACGACACAGTCGCCAATCATGCAGATAATGTCATGCACGTCTATGTTGCGCAGGCGTTTGCCCTGTCTGGTCAGCATTTTCTCTCTTGTAAACGACAGTAAACGTCTCAAAGGATCAGGTCCGGAGGCCTTCCCTCCCATAGTCTTCAGTCGCGTTCCCGCCGGGCGTAGAAGTGAAAAATCAAAATCAACGTCTTTGCCGCTTGCCCATGTTTTCATGCCGAATACAAAAGCGTCCGACCATCCTTCTTTGTCATCAGATATTACATGCGTTGGTAGTTTTTCTCCCGTCTGCATCATTATTTGAGGAAATTTCTGGACGTTTTGGCTCTCAACGGACCATCCTGCTCCCGTGCCGCACATGGAGACATACATGATCTCCGCCATGTCTTGAAAATTTTCCGGCGCTATGTAAGAACAGTTATAAGCGCAAACATTTGTCGCTCGCGCCGCCTTGCCGGCAAACTGCAAAAGCCGCATGGATGGCATCGCCTCCTGTTTCAAAATACCCTCCCTGATTTCTTTGTACTCGGATTCTTTCAGCTTATTACCCAGATTTTCTTTCATAAATCCTATGTATCTGTCCACCGTCTCAATCCATGTCTCTCGCCTCTGTTCTTCTTCCATCCAGCGGGAATAGGTTCTGTAGTAGACGAATTCGCCGAGCGAGTTTCTGAAGTATTTTTTGCTTTCCTCGGCCATTTTTTTGACCTTTGGGGGTACTCGTACGCCCTGCTCCCTCAGTTTCGCCCTTTTTTCTCTGTAGAGTATGTATGATTTGGCTGTCTTGACGTATTCGCTCAGTATCAGCTCTTTTTCCACCGTATCTTGCACTCCCTCAACCGTGGGAATGAAATTTTTGTATTTTCGAGTTATACGCAATACATCAGCGTATACTTTGTTGGCGACCAGTTCCGCTTCTTTGGGAGATCCTTCTCCTGTGGCAATCATTGACTTATTGATCGCCGTCGCGATCTTGGAAATGTCAAAAGGGACGAACGTCCCGTCTCTTTTCTGAATTGTTTTGACCTTGACCTCCACGTTTCGTGCTTGTTTTTTGGTTGCCATTTTTTTATTGGTTAGTTTTATAAATAAAGTTCTATTCGTGTGCTTTTTTCGTCAAGCGGTATCTACTATGAAGGTTGTGCATGACAAGTATACCAGCACCTCGCTTGGGCATTCAATAAAAAAAGGTGGATAAGCCCGAGCCATGCATCATATTGATTACCAAGTCAATTTTACGAATTAAAAAATTTGACTGAATAAACATTTTGTTCTTTATACATTAAAAAAACATTGCTTATTTGATATTGCGATGCTAAATTTACTTTGTATTATGAAACTCGTCGCAGGCAGGGCTTTTGCGGAACATTGCGGAAGCCGACGGGCTCTGCATAGGGATTTTTTAGCAAAAAAATACCCGTGTTCCGCAAAAGCCCTGCCGAGAAAAGAGTTTCGTAATTCACAATAATTTAGTATTAAGTTATTTGTCGAGCAGGTGCTCGAGCTCCGCTTTGCGGAGTTGGAAATGAGGTTTGATTCCTCTACTGTGCCGCAACGGTGAAGCTCGGCGCATGTTTTTTCAAGAAATCCTAATTTCTTGAAAAAGTATGTGTCGAGACAAGTCCGGTCATCAGATAACTTAGGGCTCGTTCATAAATAACTCCCCCGTCTTGCATCCATTGCATCACTGGATATGGCCGCTACTCAATCACAAAATCTCTCATCGTACTTCTAGTACGCCTCAAGATTTTGTTCAATCGTAGCGACCATATCCGGCGCGCATTGAACGCAATCCGACCGTGTCCCGCCGAAGCTTCTTAGCGAAGGAGGAGGAAGTTATTTATGAACGAGCCCTGAATTTCCCGAGCAGGAATAAGCCCGTGGCTTATGAATAGGCGCCGCCTAATCCTGCTCTAAGCGGGTTTTTTTGCGTCTTTATGATGTAGATACCACTTGATGAATAGTGCACACAAAAAAAGCACGAAATTCTGGTTCGACAAACTCACCATCCTGAGGAACTCGAAGGAGAAATCCGAAATTACAAAAAAATACTAATATACGACTCCGACGCTTCGGTCGGAGCCCCAACCGAAGCGTCGGGTATGAATACTAATGAATAATGCCCTGCGGTGCCGTTCTTAAAATGTATAAATTTTATGTCCCACAAAAAACTTTATTTCTCAGCCATTGCCGCCTTCGCTCTCGTAGCGACCGTATTTTTTATCGCCGGTCAGTCCGACCAGCCCGACGATCCGGACATTTTACCTTTGACTGCGACATCGGAGTCAAGAATTTCTGATACCGCGTCCGTTGAACATGATGAGAAAGTAAACCCGGTTTCCGAGAGCGCTTTGCCCCCTCAGCCGATTTCGCCTCCTCGGCCTGTTAGAGCTCCAGAGGAGTACAGATTGTCGGAAAGCGAGGAGGGGAATGAGCCCGAAGTGTCAACGGTAAGCTGGCAAATGGAAGTAGGTGACCTTTCATACGATATTTCATCTTTACTAGGTTCTTCGTTATACGAGGCGATGAAGAAATATCAGTCAGAAAGCGCGAATTTCTCTTTTAAGGCGAAGTACTTTCCCGGCATGGGTTATTTTATTGAGGAGATAAACGGAAAAAAGTCAGAAGGAGGCGGTTACTGGACTTTGTATATTAATAGCAAGGAGTCCGTCGTGGGCGCGTCGCAATATATTATTAAAGAAGGGGATTTAATCAAATGGAATTATGAAAAGAGATAAATTTTTTTTAACAGCGGTAGCAGCCTTGTTTTTTTGTTTGAACTTGCCGAGTTATGCCGGCGCGGAATCTGTTTCAATACTAGCCACGGCATCCCCAACACCCTCTTCTTATGCCACCTCTTCGCCCTTGCCGGAAGCGATAGTGACGCCAAGTCCGGAGCCGAGTCAGTCACTGGAACCCTCTCCCGAGCCGACTCCGTCGCCATCCGCATCTCCCTCGCCTGCTTCAAATAGTTCAGCAAGTTCTTCCGGCAAAAGCAAATCCAAAAAAGAGTCTGAGCGACCGGATAACACACGCGCTCTTGCCGGTTCAGAAGAAGAAGATTTTGATACTGGACTCTTATCAGCCCAGACTGACCCCGAGGAAGCGGCTGACTCGGAGCCGGAAGTCGCGACCACCACGGACTCCGTGGTGATAAACCTAAACATTCAATCTGCCACCTCAACCCTATATGCGGGCGAGATGTCTGTTTCCCCGTGCTCTTCCGGTTCGGGTACCTTGGCCACAACAAGCGCTTATTGCGCCATCAAAGCGTCAGGCGTTGATTCACTTTGGTCGGCATACGGCGATGATCTTTTTTTAGAAAGCATGGGCGGGCAATCAAACGATTTCTCCGCCAATATTTTCTGGTCGTGGTTCGCCGATCTTGAGTACGGAAGCACGGCTTTGAACAAGCATATCTTGGAAGAGGGAGAAGACCTGCTCGTAACTTTGGGCAAGATGCCGCTCAAGATTTTATTGTCAACGACCACACCTTACGTGAGTGGCACCACGACGGTTACGGTTTTGGAGTTTGGTTTTGACGCTGATTGGAACGCCGTATGGCTCCCGTCCGCTTCCTCCAGCATAAGAGTGGGAGAGAATGTTTCTTATTTTGGAAATGAAGGCGTGTTCGTTATTGCCGCTACCGGCACTGATCCTTTTTCCGTCTATGCCCTCAAAGAAGGTTTTATAGACAGCAAAGCCCGGACAATTTATCCTGTCATCAATGAAAATTTGCTGCGCGTAGGCGATGATGGCGTACCATCCGATAATGGCGGAAATACGCCCGGTCAGAATGGCTTAGGGGGAGCGGGTGATAGCGGCACTCTTCTTCTGAATATTGATTTGGCGCTCTCTTACTTGGCCGAAAGACAAGCGGACGACGGATCTTTCTCAGCTGATATGTATACGGATTGGGCCGCGCTGGCTTTGTCTGTTAAAAATGGACAGCCGAAAGAAAAAATTAGGCAGTATTTAGTGAGTTTGAATTTTGAAGGAAGATCGGCTACCGATTATGAGAGGCATGCCATGGCTCTGATGTCTCTCGGGGTCAATCCCTACGATGGCACGGAGGTGGACTATATTGAAAAAATTGTCAATTATTTTGACGGGCGGCAGATCGGGTATGATTCACTGGTGAACGACGATATTTTTGCCATTTTTCCTCTTGTTTCCGCGGGGTATGGCAGTGATGATGATATAATACGGAAAACAGTCGCGTTTATTGTCTCCAAGCAAAGCCCAAATGGATCTTGGGTGAACAGTGTTGACATGACATCCGCCGCGGTCCAGGCGCTTTCTCTGGCCCGGAACGAGCCGGGTGTGAGCCAGTCATTGAGTAAGGCGAAGTCATACCTGAAATCAATGCTTCAGGATGATGGCGGATTTTTTTCCGGTTTTTCAACAAGTTGGGCCATCCAAGCCATTTACGCTCTTGGCGAACATCCTAGAGACTGGAAAAAAAACGAGAAAACGCCTCTGGATTATTTGGCGGATTTGCAGGAGGAAGACGGTGCATTTGAATCAGAAGATTTTGACGACGATACGAGAATTTGGGCCACTTCATACGCTGTTCTGGCTGGCAAGGGATTGACTTGGCACGACGCGCTAAAAAAGTTTTCAAAGCCGGGTTTGGGCGGCAATATGGAAGAAGATTCTTCCGGAGAATTATCTGAAAACGGGGAACAATCGGCTGATACTCCAAGCGATCAGGATACGGAGACAGAGGGGGGAAGCGGCCGATCGGCAAAGGGTAGAGAGACACAGGAAGGCAATGAAGAGGAGAGTCGGCCTGTCGCCATTTTACCGATTGCGCATCAGTCCACGGCAGAGGAAAGCGGGGAAGATGATCAGCATGCCGCGGAAGTTGAACTTGTTGAATCCCCATTTTCCCCTGAGCCGGTTCTGAACGCGAGCTCTACCGGTGAGAGCTTAAATGGGCGCGCGGCATTGGCGTCAGCCGCCGGATCGGGTTCGGCATTGCCATTCGGGATCGTAATGATTTTGGCGGGCATAATAGGGCTCTTCATATCATTTCGTCTTTCCCGCAACTAAGGTCCCCTCTTCCCCTCCCTTGCTCCGCCGTAGCTCTTCCTAGAGCGAAGGGGAGTTAGAGGGGAAGTGCCGAGCTTACATTCCTATTCGTGGCATTCGTCTTCATCCCCGACGCTTCGGTCGGGGCTCCGACCGAAGCGTCGGAGTCGTTGATTTGTGTTTTTTACTACCAAGTTAACAGCTAAAAGCTACTATAAGCCACCAAATCTATGTCCAAAAAAAATTTTTTAATCACGACGATACTTCTGCTTGCTGTAGGCCTGCTCGGTCGGCTTATTCCGCATCCTTGGAACATGACCCCCATAACAGCGATCGCTTTGTTCGGTTCAGCGCGTTTCGGTTTCAAATACTCTTTGATGCTCGTTTTTGCCGTTATGTTGATTACTGATGCCTTTATTGGATTTTACGATTGGCAGATAATGTTGTCTGTATACGCCAGTTTTGGGATGGTGGCTCTAATAGGTCTTTGCATAAAAAAACGCGAGCGAGCACCTTCAGTCATTCTCGGGGCGGTCTCATCGTCTTTATTGTTTTTTTTGGTTACCAACTGGGCGGTATGGCAATTCGGAACAATGTATTCGCCCGGCCTGGTCGGGCTCGCACAAAGTTATGTAATGGCTCTGCCTTTTTTTCAGAATATGCTCATTGGTGATGTTATTTACTCCGGAGCCATCTTCGGCGCCTTTGCTTTTCTTGAGAAGGGGAATCCTTTTTTAAAGCAACTCCCATCTTCCTCATCCCCCTCTTCCATTAGAAATTAGATATTAGATATTAGAAATTTTTTCCCACCTTCCTCTTCCCCTCTCTTGCTCCGCCGAAGCTCGCTTCGAGCGAAGGGGAGTTAGAGGGGAAGAGTTCCCCGAAATTTCGGGGCAAATTACGGGGAGCGATGGGGTGCGGTTCACTTTTCTCTCTTCTTTCATTTATAATTATAATTTTAAAATTATTTTAAAATTTAAGATTACATATGTAAAATTTGTGTGCAAGCTAACGAAGCTTGCATTCCTATTCGTGGCATTCGTCTTCATCCCCGACGCTTCGGTCGGGGCTCCGACCGAAGCGTCGGAGTCGTTGATTTGTGTTTTTTACTTGCAAGCTAACAGCTGACAGCTAAAAGCTATATTCGTAATGCTAAACCGTGCAGTATTTGGTATTATGTAAATTGACAACTGAATAATTCTCAGTGCCTAACCCTCTCAGATTCCTGAGAGATATGGTGCGAAAACCCGGTTGAACACTCCCCATTAAGGAGCCGTTTTGGCCGAGTTAATGCGGGATTTTTTATTTGTCATGCAACCAAAACCACAATCCGTTTTTTAAATCTTCTGAGAAGTTATAGGTATTGGCGTGTGAGAGTAAGCCAAGGTACGACTGAAGTGCCGAGTTTAAAGTCACTTCACCAATTTTCTCTTCCTGATATTCTTCAGCTCGTTGTCGTAACTTTCGCACTACCCGTCGACGTGTCTTAGCTCTCGGCAACTTGTGATATGGGAAGACTATATATCCGAGAAAATCTATACCGTGGTGCAGTTTGCGAACACTCACCTTATGAGGATGTAAGGAAAGACGAAGTTCGTCACTCAGGAAGTGTGTGATTTTCTCAAGTAGATCGTTAAACTCGTTATCAGTTCCAGAGAGAATTACAAAATCATCCGTATACCGAGCGTAGTATTTGATTTTCAGCTCATGCTTCACGAACTGGTCAAACTCATTCATGTACACGTTGGCAAAGAGCTGAGAAGTCAGATTACCAATCGGAAGACCTCTTTTCTCGAATAAAGTTCCGGAAGTAGAGAAACTTCCGACGATTTCTCGGAGCAACCACATAGTGTCTTTATCCTTAATTCGCTTTGCAAGCAAATCCAACAAAATTTCGTGATCCACACTGTCGAAAAATTTCTTGATGTCGCACTTCAAGGCATAGCACGGCCTGGTGTAGTTTTTACTCGCTTTCCGGCCCATATCTTCAAGTGCGTACACTCCTTTGTGATTTCCCTTACCAATTCGACACGAAAAAGAAGTTGGAATAAAAGTAGGTTCAAACAAAAAATTCAAGATTCTAAACACAGCATGATGGACGACTCTATCTCGAACGGTCGCTTTATGAATATGCCTAACTTTTGGATCTCTAATGTAGAAACCAAAGTACCGTCCATGTCGGTATTTCTTTTCTTTCAGATCCCGATGCAGTTTAAAAATATTACGCTCCAGATCAAACTCAAATTTTGCCACATCACGCTTACCTCTTTTGCCTTTCTTAAATTTCTCCCACGACAAAAAGAGATTCTCTGGCGAAATTATTTGCTCATATAAATCCTTGTAAGCAATCATGAATGAATTCGATATTCCAATATTTAAAAAATCATACGATCTCCATAAGACTTTTCATGAGTATCATCGGCTCATCCCCAAGCAGGATCGCTTTACCACGTACGAACGTGCAGAAGGTGTATTGCTTGATGTGATGTCGGGTATTTTCAAAGCAAGTGGACAGTCGAAGAAAGAAAAGGTGCCGACACTTGAAAAGGTCAGCGTCGACCTCAATTTGTTGCGTGTACTAGTTCGGCTCATGAAAGATGTTAAAGCACTCGATAATAAGCGGTACACGGTCCTCCAAGGAGAGATTGATGAAATCGGTAGAATGCTTGGTGGTTGGATACGCTCTCTCAAGACCGACTAATACAAAAAGCACCGATCGGGTGCTTTTTGCTTTGGGGAGAAACTTCGGAACGAAGGCCGACACCGACCCATAGTTCTCGTTGGCGTTGTCGTACCAGTTCGTGTCGAACTTGACCTTGCCGTCGTTGAAGTTAAAGATCGGGGCGTGATCGAAGCGATCATCGGCATCCGGATAGTTGTCTCCATCCATCCGTGCCACCAGAGCTTGAACATGGTCCCTACTGGAAATAGGGTATGCTCTCACCCCTGTATTTTATATGGAAGTAGTCGAGAAAACTCGACACCTTCACCAGACGGAAACAAGCAGTGTCTCCTCAATACAACACTCTCTTAGAAACCATGATCTCTAAGACGCTGGTTGCTTTTCTCTTTTTTGAAGAGAGAGTTCGGCGACAGCAATCCGTAAACTACTGTTCACGAGCCTAATCTCATTGTCTATTGTATCAAAAAATCTTTTGTTTATGAAAAGAAAAAGCTGGGCTACCCACACTGACTTGCACTGAGCATAGTCGAAGTGTGGATAACCCGGCGAGCCCCGCCTACGGCGGGACAAAGATTCAAGGACTCAAAAGCGTCAAGCGATCAAGTCCTCGAGGTTCAGGACTGCGGAACGAAGGCCGACACCGACCCATAGCTCTCGTAGGCGTCGTCGTACCAGTGCGTGCCGAACCCGACCTCGCCGTCGTTGAAGATAAAGAACGGGGCGTGATCGAAGCGAACATCGGCATCCGGATCGTCGAACTCGTCGCCCGAGCAGTCCATGTCCAGTTCCTTCCAACGGACGAGCCGATTGGGATGGGTCAGAACGATGGAACCGACAGCGAGCGAGCCGAGACCGAATTCGTTCGAGTCGAAGCACTCGCGTGCTCGACGGACCGAACGACCGCGGTGACGCATGCCGAGCTGTTCGGCCACGATGAGGATGTCACCATGCTGGTTCTCAGCGACGAGGTCGAGCGCGTGCGCCGTGCGAGCGTGAACCCGCAGGCGATTCGGCGTGATCTGACGGTCGCTCCAGTTGTAGAACTTGCGCGAAGCGGCGATCTTCTCGTGGACGAGCCTGACACCGGCGCAGTAACGATCGGCGTCGTTCTCGATCTGCGGGAAGAGCTTCTTGAGACCGTTGCTTGAAGGAATGGCGAACCATCCCTCGGCTCCGGCCGGAAGCTCCGGCAGATTCTTGGCGTACTCGAGCGCGTTGCTGGAATCGAGGTTCAGGATCTCGGCGAGTGCCTTGACCTGTTCCTCGATCGGCTTCGGGCCGTCGTACTCGCGCGGGTAGGTGTAGTTGGACTGCACCTCCTCGTCGGCGTAGCGGTCGGAAACCGAGAGCTCAGCGATGAGCTTCGAGATTCCGGTCTTCAGTTCGTCGCCGCGTTCGTTCAGACGCTGGGCACGTGAATCGTCGAGCTTCGCCTTGTTGTAGGCGGCCTCGAAGATGTTCACGGCCTGCATGCCTTTGGGATCGCGAGACGTGATCAATGCGGTTTGCGTTTGCATCGTCATCATCCTTTCGTTTAACTATCCGAACCGCTCGGACTGGCGACTTGTCTCGTTGTTGAGACTAGCGTTCTGGAAGCTTCAAAAAACGTCCAAAACGCTAGTCTCAAGTCCTGAAATATCAAAGAGCTAACTACATAACAAGTATATCAGATAGTCAAGAAAAAGTCAAGGATTTCAACATGTTGGCAACAAAGCTTAGCAACCCTTTGTTTCTGCGATAGAAGGTCGCGTGTACTTTTTTTTTCAACTCTGCTATAATTTTAGTACTTTATATCTAATTTATGTTAACGAAATATCATGGATTCATTTTTTCAACTTGAAATATTGGTAAATGTCATGACAGCGGCGTTTTTGGGAGGTATTATCGGCTGGGAAAGAGAAGCAAGTCATATTTCAGCGGGATTGCGCACGCACATGCTTATAGCAGCGTCAGCGGCTACTATCGTTTCTCTCGGTTTCGTACTCATAGGTCAATACGAAACGCTTCTAGGCGACGCGGTAAGAGGTGATCCCGTCAAATTATTTGAAGCCATAGTAGTTGGTGTCGGTTTTATTGGCGGAGGAATTATCTTTCGAGACAAAGACAATGACCACGTTCGCAATCTCACCACCGCCGCATCCATATTGGTAACAGCTGGAATAGGAATTGCCGTAGCTCTTCATCAGTTTTATTTCGCTACCGGACTTACTGTCCTTGTTTTTGTCATCAATCATGTCCTTTATCAAGTTGAGAAAAAATACATAAGATAATTATTTTATGCTTTCTTTTATCATCGCTCTCGTTGCTTTCATTTACCTCGTCTATAGGATAAATAACTTGGAGAGAAAACTTGCTTCACTTGATGTTTCGCGTATTTCGTCGGATCAAACACAAACACCTAAGGATGAAGCGGTTGATTTTTCGCCCATAAATTTAAAAAAAACGGAGGATCTTATTAACCCTGCCCCATGGTTGAACGGTTCTGCGGCGCCTGAAATACCGCTGGACGCGAGACAGACGAAGAGTCAAGGTGAAAGCAAAGATACTGAGTTTGTGGTCGGAAGTAAAGTGCTTACAGCCGTCGGCTTGCTTGCGGTCCTGCTCGGCGTAGGATTCTTCTTGAGATACGCCTTCAGTAACGATCTTATATCCGAGTCAATGAGAGTAATATTGGGCGGGCTGGCTGGTATTGTCTCCGCGGGTATAGGCCATTTTCTTTCAAAAAAATATCCGTCATACGGCCATTCACTGCTTGGCGCCGGCCTTGGTATAACATATCTATCCGCTTACGCTGCCTACAGTTTCTATTCTTTGATAGGTTCTTTTCCCGCTTTTATCCTTTTTGCCATTATAACAGCCGTGGGTTCAGGTCTTGCCGTCATTTATAATTCAAAACCGCTTATGGTATATTCGCTGGTCGGCGGTTTCATCATTCCTTTGATCCTTCCTCTCAGCGCTTCTCCCCACGTTCTTTTCTCTTTTCTGATTGTTTTAAATGCTGGAATTCTAGTGGTAGCTCGCTTCAAAATCTGGCCGGAGCTTGCCGTTATGAGCATCGTCGGTACCGGTTCGCTCTACATTCAATGGTTATTCGGTCCTTATCACAGCGGTTTATTTGTTGTTACTTTGGCGTATTGCACTGTCATATTCGGCATTTACTTCACGACCAGCTTGTTGAATTTTATATTCAGAGACAGGGATTACAAAGGCATTGACGGTTTTCTATTGTATTCAGTGCCTATTATTTATTTTCTTCTGAATATTGACCTAATGAATGACAACGAAGGCATTGCTCTTTTTGCGCTGGCTATCGGAATATTTTATATTTTGATATCAACGGTGATCAGAGCTGGATTTAGGGATTTGGGAGAGCTCAGGACATTTTCTAACGCCATGCTTATGATCGCGATGCCTTTCATAGCTGGAGCGACAGCGCTCCACTTTGATGGATTTACGCTGACTATCGTGTGGGCTGTTGAGGCGGTCGCCATGCTTCTCGTAGGTTATCTATTGAATACTTCAGGCAATAGGATTTTGGGCATCATTCTTTCCTTGATTACCGGACTTCATTTTTTCGCGTCAGATCTTGATTTGAATATGTCTGATCTTATTTTCAACAAAAGATCGGCTGTAATTTTGTTTGTTTTGGCAATGTACGCGGTCTTTTGGAAAATCTACAGTGTCATTCCCCGCGAATTTCCGGATACAACAGAGGACGAGAGGACGGCCGGTAGAAACATCGGATCCGTCGGCGCTTTCATTGTGTTCTTTGCGTGGATAACCGTTGAGGCGATTGATTTCTTGGTTGACTATGACTTGTATCTTCCACTTATTTGGATTATCGGTTCAGGATTCGCGTTCGGTGTGGCTTTTGCCGCGAAAGAAAAGACAATCCGCTATCTCTCTTACTTTACTCTTTTTATTGCCGGATTTTGGTCTTTAATTGCTCACTTTTCCATAGATCTCTCCAGATTCCCGTCTTTTTTCAATATACGAACGCTGACATCGGTCGTCTTTGCCGCGGCGGTGATGTATGTTTTCTGGCTGTACAAATTGCGCCGAGATGAAATGACTGATGAGGAAGGGGGAGTGGTTAGCTTTCTCATCGGCTCCGCGAACATACTTTTCCTCTGGGCTGTAACGCGTGAAATAGTGCAGTTTTACAACGCGCGGCTTCTTTTTGCCGAATCTCGAGAATGGCTTTCAATAGAAAATACAAAGAGAGTCACTTTATCTATATTCTGGCTGATATACGCGTTTATTGGTTTAGGTGTGGGAATATTCAAACGGTCCTCGTTCGTTAGATATTTTTCCATTATCCTTTTTGCCATAACCATCTTCAAAATATTCCTTTATGACACCGCTAATCTTAATGATATTTCCCGCTTCGTTTCCTTTATTTCATTAGGCGTCATACTTTTGATTTCCGGTTTTGCTTATTACAAATTCAAGGATCGGATCAGTCAATTTGTAAAGCAAGATGGAGAAAAGACTTAATTTTGCAGATGTCACCACCTTCTTCCTCCTTTCATAAAGGAGGTGGTCGTAGACCGGAGGATTTCTTCTTTTTTTCTCTTCCCCGTCAAATGTTAATTGTTCATGTCAGGTGTTTTTTACTAGCAAGCTAATAGCCAATAGCTAACAGCTAAAAGCTAATCCCCATCTGTTCATTTGTATTTTTGAGCTAAGCTAATATACTATGATGCAATAGTTCCTTTAAGAGCCCATCCACTATCTAATGGCTAGCCGAAATGTTCAAAATTCTTTTGCGAAAATTGCGGATTTTGAGGAAGCATACCGAGGTACGCTGACGATAAATACGCAATTTGCAGCAGAATTTTGAACATTTCGCTTTGCGAGATCACACCAATGAATATTGGTGTGGGGGCAAGCCATGTCTTGCTTCATATCTGGCGGTTAGATCGTGGATGGGCCCTAAGCCAATGTAGCTCAGTTGGTAGAGCACGTCCATGGTAAGGACGGGGTCGCCGGTTCAATCCCGGCCATTGGCTCCAGTTTTGTAGAAAAAGATACAGAAGCACCCAAAGCGTGGGACGCGCGAAGCGCGTCCCACTGATTTCCCCCCATTTTTCCAAACGAATTCGGAGTCCCGCCTTCGGCGGGACGAACTGTTTTTTCGCCAAGAAAGAGGTTCGAGCCAAAGATTTCTTTGGCAGCAACCTTTTTTACAAAAAGGTTGCTATCCAATGCAATTTTTTCCATATTTCCCGCGTCCTTTATCCACTTTTCCATCGGTTCGAGCCAATGTTTCTGCTTTTGTTGATTACGAGATATTTCTTCCTCCAGCGACTTTTTTTCGGATAACAATTTTGATTTTTCAGCACGATACACTTCCTTGTCTATGTCTTGGTCTAAATAGCCGTCTAAAAGTCGCTGGAGCTTCGCTGTGATATCCGTAATCATTTTTTGATTTTTTTCAACAAAAGCAGAAACAGATTGGGCGGATTCCACTTTGTCTTTTTCAAGTCGTTGGTTTAGATAGTCCGCCCAATCTTGTGGCATAGAAACTTTTTGAAGAAGTGATGAAATTTGCGCGTCTAAAGATTCTTGGCGAATACAGGGTTCAGGACATTTTTGGGTTTTAGATTTCTTGGTGCAGTGGTAATAAGTGTAGAAATGTTGCGTGCCGTTGAGTTGAGTTTTCACCCTGTATTCGCCAGTGATTTGCATACCGCATGACGCACACGAAAGGAGTCCGCAATATGCTTGTGGCTCGTTTTTCTGTTTATGGCGCGGACGACTTCTTCTTTTCATCACTTCTTGCACTTGGTCAAAAAGTTTCTTTGCCACTATTGGCTCGTACTTGCCCTCGTATATTTCGCTGTTATACCGAAAATGTCCGTAATAAAAAGGATTGGAAAGGATAAAGGTCGCGCGGGAAATGTGGATTCTCTTTCCATTTTTTGCAACGAGGTGGTTGCGCTCAAAATATTCACCGATACCTTGCAGTGTTTGATCGCCTTTCGCGTACAGCTCAAACGCGCGGCGAATAATCGGTGCGGTCTTTTTGTCCACGATAACAGTTTTTGTGCGAGAGTCATTGATATATCCCACAGGTGCGAGACTTGGATATTCTCCGCGCCGTACTTTCTGGCGCAACCCTCGTTTCGTATTTTCAGAAAGAGAATCCACATAATATTTGCTTTGCCCAAATGCCATGTTTAACATGAACTTTCCCTGCGAAGTGCTATCGCACCAAAAAGTTGGAAACTTCAAGCTCGCAAGTTTCTCTGTGTCGAGGAGATAGATAACGCGCCCACCATCAATAGAATTACGAGCGAGACGATCCGGATGCCAAGCGAGAATATTTCCGCCGAGTTTTTCAATATCGTCTAACATTTTATTAAACATCGGACGACCTGGAATTTTGGCAGATTGTTTTTCCACAATCTCGGCGGATATTTCAATATTCTCTCGCTTGGCATAGTCTCGCAATTCTTGAAGTTGTGCTTCAATCGAAAGAACCTGCTTGTCCTCGACATCAGTGGACTTGCGAGCATACAAAAAGAATTTTTTGGGAGAGACATTTTCCATATACGCATTATACCAAAAATTCTTTTTGTATGGCAAAGCAAATAATTAGGAAAAATTGCATTGGATTTCGAACCTCTTTCTTGGCGAAAAAACAGTTCGTCCCGCCGAAGGCGGGACTCCGAATTCGTTTGGAAAAATGGGGGGAAATCAGTGGGACGCGCTTCGCGCGTCCCACGCTTTGGGTGCTTCTGTAT
>Ga0209542_10001133_pt1 | contig 63575 bp, 74 predicted proteins | sample RifCSPhighO2_01_FD_184028 | JGI IMG/M metagenome (GOLD analysis project Ga0209542, IMG submission 184028) | Soil microbial communities from Rifle, Colorado - Rifle CSP2_plank highO2_0.1 (SPAdes) (version 2) | ecosystem: Environmental > Terrestrial > Deep subsurface > Rock core/Sediment ...
TTGCTCCCTCCTTTCACTTTCCCTAACAATCCATTTTATTTTTCGTTTGTTAAGTTTCTTCATAAGAACCTGCTCTACAACAGGTCTTATCTTATTTACCGAGAGGACATTATTTCTGGATAAGACACCAATTTATCCACACCAAAACCCTTATAACCTCTTCTGATTTATTTAATCTATGAAAAAAGAGTTGAAAAAATATAATAAGACATTCATCTACGCAGTGCCTTTAGTGGTTTTTTTTCTGGCAATAGGATTCTACTTTTTCTCAGGTGATAAAACGACGACAACCGATACACTTTCAGACAAAATTTCTCCGCTGGAACTTTCTTCAAATAAAGAACTATACGAGGGAAAAACAATCACCATTCTAGACGCCTATGTTCCTAGCGAACTATATATCTACATAAAAAGCGACACGACTCAAGAAAAAATCTTTATTGATCCACCCAATCGAACCTACTGTCGATATTTTAACTTAACCGGAACATTACAAGAAGATACCAAGCTCAATCGTTGGGTGTTTAAAGTAGAGACGGCGCAATGCATCAAAGAAGGATATTAATTTTTGAGATTTTTTAAAAATCTATTAGATTTATTTATACCAAAATATTTATAAGTCTCCAACTGAAGAGAGTATCATGAAACCTAGAATTAAATCTCGGAAAAAAACTCCCCTAGGAATAATGGTACTAAGTATTCTCATGTGGACAAATGCAATCTACGCCTTATTATTGGGATTATTCTTAATGTTAGACCAATTTTTTTTCTCAATCTTTCTTTTTTGTATAGGGATATTTTTTATCTTTGTAGGTTTGTACCTCTGGAGAGGGAGAAGATGGGCTCGCACCTTCTTAATTTTATATAATACATTTTTTATAATCATATATACCTTAATCATTGCTTTCTATTTAAGTAATATAAAAGCGATTATTGGGGGGTTATTTCTTTTATTCCCTGCATCAATAATAGTTATTTACTTGTTAATATCTAAAAACGTAAAAAATCATTTCAGATAGAATTTTATCTAAAAACTCACCCACAAATCTCTACTTCGTCACTTCAACCGCAATCAAACTTTTTCCTGGCAGCTTTGGTTTTGCTTTACTAAAAAAATGGCGCACTTTTGCAATGTTGTCATCCCCATTAAAATAAACCGTGAAAACAGGATGTCCTCTCCTCACCACCGCTGCTCTTCCTTCAGAAGTTCCAAAGCTTTTTCCCATCCCCGTCTGGATTCTTTCTCCCTTACTTCCCCCTGAGAAAATTCTGTTATTTCTTAATATATTATGCGGGTAAACATTGCACCGGAAAAAATAATTTTTTTGTGTCAATAGTTTTGTCATATCTTTATGGATTGTCTGTCGCACCGCCTCAAGTGCTAGGTCGCGTATCTGAACAGTTTGTCCAGCAGATAAACTCATTTTAATTTTATATTTCCCTGCTTCAAAACCCTGATAGTCCCCCATATTAAATTTAATAATTTTTTGCGGCGGAACAACTTTTATAAAACTCTTTTGTTGCTTTTTTGATTTGCGAGTATTCACAACCGGTTTTCTCCGTGAATAAGCAAGTGCTTTTCGTGTTGGCATTATTTATATCCTCCGCTAATCATTTGTTCAATACCGGAATAAGCAGCACGCGGGGTAATTAACTCATAGTTTTGTGATGACTGCATACTGCAATAATCTTGCGGTTGATGATAAGTTCCACATAAGCACATATTAAGCTACCTCCACCTCATCATTGCGCGCCTGTCCTGGTAGTCCCTTCTCAAAAATAGCGCGCACCATTCCTTTATTGCCGTGTGCACTTGCTATTTTTCCAACAATTTCTTTTCCTGCAGGACTTTTCCAAGTAACTTTTTTTCCAACAAATTTTCCTGCCTCATCTCGAGTTTTTGCATCAAGATCCAAAATAAAATGTCGTTCATGTATTCGTTTAATACTTCTGCGAAACTGTACAACGCGTCCTTTCATGATCATGTTAGAAAGAGGAGGTTTTTAAAGCTTATCTCCGGCCAGAGAGTGCATACTGTTCTGGCTGAGTGCGAGATCGATATAGATGAGCTCTAAAATTCTTGCCGTTTTGATCAACCCCGCTTCCTTGCCCTTCTCCATAATCAATGGCATTGATAAAAAATTTACCAGCAGGTTGATAACCTTTTTCCGTTTCAGACTCGATCCAAACGCAATATCCTGTTTTTGATTGGTAAGTATCTGAATCAAACTCGCTTTCAATACTAGGCATTACCCCATAATCTTTATACTCGTTGGCAAACCAACCGCCCGTAAAACATCCCAAAGCTAGAGAACTAGAAACAATAGACCGTAGCAACAAACGTTTCATAAAAAAACTAACACACAATAATTTAAAAACTTTATTGTGTTTTACAAACTAATCTCAAATTCTCCAAACTCTTTTTCAAGGGTGTGCAATATCTCTTTACTAATGACAACTCTCCCCCCTTTATATTCGGAAAGCACGTTGTTAAGTTCATTTGCATCACTGGCAACAATATTTTCACCAATAATTTTTCTCACTCCTTTTTCATCAACCAGAAACTGCGGTTTTGTCAAAAACAAATCAAACGGCTTCCCCTTAGCAGTCACCACAACTTTTGTCTTTTGTAATAGTCCCAATTCTTTTCGCTGTCCATATTCGAGCGTTTCCTGAATTAAATAAACGCTATCTTTGCGCAGTCGTTCAAAATCATATTTACTAGGACCCTTTCCGTTCTTATACTGTTTTTTCATAGCAATCAACTGATTAAGCGTATGAATAAATCGTGGATTCCCCTTCGCCTGATTAACAATTTCTTTTTCGTATTCTCGCACTAAGACTACTTCACTTTTTTTCCCGAATAAATTTGTCAGAATTTGAAACACATTTTCATATATTTCTTCAAACACTTTTTTAGTCATCCGCTTCTCTATTTCTTCGCGCACCTCTTTTAATTTTTTTAGATAGTCCGCAGAATCTTTAAGCAAGCGATCAATTTCTTTCCCGCTCACTTCTTTCACTTTTCCATGTTCATATCCTTTAAAGTAAGTAATTGCAATTTCTTCTAAAATATCTGCATATCTTTTTTCAAGCAATTTTTCTTTGGTCACAAAAATTCTGCGTACTTCGTTCACCGTCTCGCGCACATTCGTTGGGGGTAGTCCATACATCATGAGCAGCGCCTGACTCGGGGTCAACACGCCGTAATAAATGTCTCCAATAACAATATCAAGCATTCTTCGTTTAGCAATATCCTGCGTTTTATCTCCCATGCTCATAAACATATCAATCGATTCTGGAGAAGGTTTGATCTTTCCCATCTTTAACAATAATTTCCAAGGCAAAAATCCTCCGCGATCATAAATTGGAACTCCGTCGCGTAAGAACGTGTAAAAAATAGGATTAGCATCTTTGACTCCTTCCCAAAACTCAGTAAGCAAATACACTTGTGGACTTAATTTATTTTTAACTCCTGCAAGTTCCCCTGCCTGCATCACATAACTATAAATAATATTACGCAGCTTCTCTTTTAATTCAAGGCGAGGCATTCGTTTCACGTCGGTATCATCAATAATAATATAAATATCAACATCACTGGTCTTTACTGCTTCTCCCCGAACCAAACTTCCCCCAATAACATAACTATACACATATTTTTCAAATTTTTTTAAAACAAGCGACTTATGAATTTGTGCAACACGCAGCGCTCCAAGAATTCCTTTATCATGCAGTGGATAAGCCATTCCAATAGCCTCGATAATTTGATATTTACTGTCCATGCAAATTTCCCAGAGGTCCATTTCCAAAAAAATATTCATCCAGACTTTGAGTTTGCTCTCTTTGAGTTTTTTTATCAGCTCGACTTTAATTGCATTAAATTCTTTCTCTTTATCATCGGGAAGAACAACCAATAAATGCATTGGCTTTTCTTTTTTTTCTACTTCAGTCAGCTCGTTCTCGTCATCAAATAATCCTGCTGCCTGCGGAGGAATAATCCCAATACCAGTAATAAATTTATATTTTGCAAGCGCCCATTTATTAAAACTCTCAAGTTCCTCGCGCACTTTGTGCATTTCCTTTTCATCTTTAGAACTAGGCGCTTGAGGCATATCAACTTTGCGCAAGTCAGGATTTTGATATTTTCTATCCTCTAAACTTGTCCCATCAGAATGCTCGTTCATACTAATACTACAGTGCTAGCTTTTTTAAAGGTTGGGGTGTAATATCAAGACGATCAGATGAATAATCAAATTCCTCCACAACTTAATCTTCCCGACATGAGGTTGCAACCAATTAGAAACGGTTCAAGAGGAATCGTGTTTAGAATAGCAGATAGATGTGCCGCAAAAGTACGCTACGAGGGCGATTGTTTTAAGAATATCGACGAATTTTCAATTGATAACGATGATAATGCTCACCAAAAATTAATCTATGAATACACTATTGCAAAAGAATTATATAAAAAAAACATTTCAGTACCAACTCCTATTAGCGTAAAACCACTGAGATTATTTTTATTTCCTGAGACAAAATATCCTGCATTCTTTATGAGTTACGTTCCCTATCCCACCGGAGCAGAACTTTCCTACACAGATAACTCACGAGCTTTGATATTAGTAAAAAAAGAAGTATCAAAAGCAGTAGATCTGGGATTTTATCCGGGAAAAGATCATACCAATCCTAACAACTATCATTATGACAGAGTTGGTGATAGAATTATTCTCATTGACTTTGAATTTTGGGAAAGCGATACCTTAGAGAATATATTCAAAGATGAAGTTGAAGAATTCAGCTAACTCTCACTAAAACACCATTATCTTTTAATAGCACTTTCTTTCTCTAGTAGTATGGGAGAGAAAAAATCTTTTTTCAATGAAAGAACTGTAGGAGAAATAAGAAAGCTTAACAGCCGCACTGCCTACCGCCAATCATCGTTGGTTGAGGAAATAGATGCGCTCAATATACAAAACGATGCATTAGAAATACGCGTTTTATTAATTCCTCAACAGTTTAGAAGAGGAGAGCTTTCTCAATACGAATCAGCCAGAAAATATTGGAAGCATGGTCCATTGATAAAGATAAAGCAGCCAGAAAAATTTACCCAAGCCGTCGAATCAGATAAAACCCCCTTGAGTTATCGCATAGAAACATTTGAGGAGGTAAGAGAGTCTATGAAAGAAGGATATGCTATTGGCTATTACTGGAAACCTGCAACGACAACCGACCACATTGCAAGAATTGTTCCATTTGTTAATATCGCTGAAGGGGCAAGATTATTTACTTATGCACAGAATTATTCTTCATTTCGACAAAAACAAAATGGTCAGACTATAACAAAAAAAGGAATTAAAGTAGAACCCTATGCCGATGCACAAAGAGTAAAACAAGAGGGAGCCGATGTAGTGGTGCACGTGCCATCACGAACAGAAAAAAAAGAAAAATATCACTTTAGATTATTGCATGTGCCCTATGAGCCGACGCTATCAGGAGGAAATAATCTTGCAATTATCTCTCGTCTAAAACCTGCGACGATAATCAGCGAAAATGAACCAATTGTTGGAAGAACACCTCATAGTGAGTATGATATAAAATATGAGTTTAAGAACGCTGCAAGTCAAAGTGAAGTAATTAAATTCACTCCCCAAGACGTTGCAGGATATATGGGGGTTATTAAAAGACAACTTGAAGATAACTTTAATTGGACCGCACTCACTTATAATCCGTTTGCACTTCCCTCAAGAAAACAAGCAACTTTTTACACAAAACTTTGCAACAACGTGCTCATCTTTGACCCAACACTCAAAAGCCCAAAACATAATAATTATCCAGATATCTCCAGCCTTTAGGCTGGAGCGTTACATATTTATTTCTAAGAAAATTAATCCAATGGAGCTAGACAGTAGCCCCATTGAAAACAGTAAATTATAGAGAGAACTAGCTCATTCTACATAAACTTTGCGGAGTACGAAAAAGTACTTCGCGCGGAAGATATAATGCAACAACAACTAACCCTGAGCGAGAGCCACCAAAAAAATCAGTATGAAAGGAGGGCGCACAGCGTCGGCATTTCGATCTGGCATTTTGAATGGTGCTCAAAGTACCGTTACAAAATGTTTGGCAAAGAAGCATATTGCAACCTTATTGGAGCGTGCATACGAAAAGCAGCGTGCGAACACGGAATAAAAATTGTAGTTCTCGCTGTCCAGCCCGAACATATACATTGCGAAGTAGAACTAACACTTGCAATGTCACCGTCGTGGGCGTTACAAATACTGAAAGGAAGGTCTGCGTATTTGTTCTTTGGATTTCATCAAAGAGCACGACTGCGATATCCAAAAGGGCATTTGTGGAGCAGAGGAAAGTTTGCCGCTTCAGTTGGATTTGTGCAACGAGAAGTGATTACTAACTATGTGAGAAATCAAAAAGCACATCACACAGGAAACCGCACCCTTTAGGGTGCGGAGGACGTCATATTATAAATAAAAAAAATAAAAAATTAAGCGGTTTCGCTGTCTGCTACTGCTGCACAAACTTTTTGGCTTTCTCCAACTATAGCATATATCTCAATTTTATCGCTCGTGATTATTGCAAGACTGCCAAACGTTTTTGAGTCAAGCTCTTGAAGATCTGTTACATCTCCATCAGGGGCTCTTACGCCGTTAACAACAATGCCTACTTTTCTTAAATCTCCAGATCCCGGATTACGTTTAACCGTTAGTGATGCATTTCCTGATCCTCTTTTGATATCAGTTATTTCCATTGAAACAGCAAAACAGTTGTCAGCATCTCTTATTGATTCGGCTCCGCCGGTAATTGTTGATTGCACCACTTGCCACACGATGACGATTGCTGCAAGAACAAGTAATATAATTAATACAGTTGTGATTATTTGAGACTGCGCTTTTTTATATATCATATTCCTACCTCCTTTCATCCCTCTTTATCGAGTTAGTAAGGGGAGGTTACTTACGTTTATAAATGTTTTTACTTGTCGTCGTTGAAATTTTTAAGAAGGAGTAAGAATTCTTTTTTATCGATGATTTTGTCAACTTGGTTGATGCCGATCTGCTGGGCAAGTTTATGAAATGCGACGGGTTTATATCCTTGTTTTTTGAGGGACTGAATGGTAAATAGTCTTTGGTCGTCCCATCCGGTGTATAGCCCGGCCGTGATATCTTTTCTCATTTGCGAGGTAGATAGTTCCATGTCTTTAAGATGAATTCTTCCCAAAAAATAACTGTGCGGGTATTTTTTTTTGAGGGCTTTAAACATTAATTTTTGTTTTCTCGCGTTGTCGTGGTGATCTTTTGCTCTGATGATATGGGTCATTTTTTGCTCGATGTCGTCGACGGTAACGGCAAGATTCATCAGCGGCCAGACGCGGTATTTATTTTTTTGTAGTGGATGCGGAGAAAGATTTATTCTAGCGAGGGGAAAATCGCGAAACGCAGGATTTTTATGTTGCATACTTGTTTTAAATCGCAAGACTGCTTGCCCCGGATTATATCCTTTTTTATCAAGCATTTTTTTCCAGCGTGCTTTGTGATCTTTTTTTAATCTGCAGGGACAATTCTTTTTTTGCTCGGTGTAATTTTTGAATTCATCTTGGGAGCAGGTGCAGACATAGACTTTATTTTTTGCGAGAAATTTTTCTACGTATTTGTAATAGAGCGGCATTCTTTGTGATTGAATAAGATATTTTGCTTTTTTATTAAAGAGCCAGTTGGCTTCATCTTTAAGCATCTGGTAGGCTGGCTCGTAAATATTTTCTGGATTTGTGTCCTCAACTCGAAGATAAAATGTTCCGTGATATTTTTGCGTGTAAAGATAGGAGAGGGAAGCAGTGATGGCATGTCCAATGTGCATCGGTCCTGAAGGAGAAGGAGCAAAGCGCATAATTACTTTTTTTTGTTTTGCGCCTTTGAGCGAAGGAAGTCCCTCTCTTGTTTTTCTTTTTCCAATATTTTTTTGGAGTTTGCTAAATTGTGTTTCTTGTTCCTCAACTGAAAGCAAGTTTACTTGCGCAATAATTTGATTAATGTGGGCTATGTAGTCTTTAATTGTTTCTTTTTTTAGTCCATGATTAAATAATCCAGCGATGACTGCACCCGCTTGTGCTTGGCCTTGGTGTTCTTGTGCATTTTTGAGTGCGTATGATTTAATTATTTCTGGGGTTATCATGAAATAGCTAAGGTAGATAGTTTTAAAAACCCTTTTCATTATTGTTTTGCATGGCATTCAAGATTAATGTGTCGCATAAAGGAAAGACGTTTAAAGTTGAGACTGATAATGAATTTTTAGTGGGAAAAAAAATCGGCGAGATCGTTGCTGGTGAGGAAGTTACCGATTCACTGAAAGGATATAGTATAGAGATAACGGGGACGAGTGATTTATCGGGAATTCCTGGGTTTAAACATCTTGAAGGAAATGGGTATCATCGACAGTTGTTGACGTATGGTCCTGGTATGAAAGTGAGGACTAAGGGTCTTAGACGCCGGCGCATGCATCGCGGGGCTGAAATAAGTATAAAGACTCATCAAGTTAATAGTAAAGTGGTAAGCGAAGGGGTGACAAAGTTTAGTGCTTTGATTAGTGGTATGGAAAAAAAGGAGTAGACCGCCTTTAACAAACCGTATATTATTTTAGTAATTGATTAAGATACATCAAAAAGTATTTTGCGAATCCTAAAAAAATCCACTATCTTTAGATGGTGGATAGTTTAGCGTAGATTTTTTGGGAATCTCAAAACCAAAAACAAACTCCACACTTTAGTGTGGAGTATAAAAACCCCTGGAAGGTTTTGTGAATATTTTAATCAAATTAAAATTTTTCTAGAAAATTTTTATAATTTTTTATCCATCGTCAGGCTTAAAAACCTTGCTCTATTGTATTTTTGATGGCAAAACAGATTGTAAAACCTCGTGTAGAGGATGTTGAAAGTATGGAGATGTTAAATGTGGGAATGGTGGGGCATATTGATCATGGGAAGACGAGTCTCCTTGGAAAACTCACCGGAAAATTTGCGGATACGCACAGCGAGGAATTAAAGCGAGGGATCACCATAAAACTGGGATATGCCGATGTGATTTTACAAAAAGGTGATAAAAAAAGATACGTTAGTTTTGTTGATTGTCCGGGGCATGAGATGTTAATGGCAACCATGCTTTCGGGGGCTGCATTAATTGATGTAGCGATTTTAGTTATTGCGGCAAATGAGGGAATTAAACCGCAGACAAAAGAACATTTGGTTGCACTGCAGGCAAAAAAAGTGAAACAGATTATTGTGGTGCAAAATAAAATTGATTTAGTGAGTAAAGAAGGAGCGCTTGCAAGTTATCAGGAGATTAAACTTTTTTTGAAAGGGAGTGTTGCCCAACATGCACCTATTGTACCGGTTTCAGTGCAGCAGGAAATTAATATTGAATTTATCAATGATTTGCTTTTGAGTATGGAGATACCCATACGCGATGAAACAAGTAATCCCGAGTTTATTATTGCACGAAGTTTTGATATTAATCGACCGGGAACTTTGGTGCATGATTTGCATGGAGGTGTGATTGCAGGAATTTTAAAAAAAGGTAAACTTAAGGTGGGGGACACTATTGAAATTAAACCCGGGATTATGGAAAAGCATGCAAATCAAGTTTCTTATCGACCGCTTAAAACAAAAATTGTGAGCATTTATCGAGGGAGTTATCCAATCAGCGAGGCTGGACCGGGAGGAAGTTTGGCATTTGAAACTGAACTAGATTGTGTACTGACGCGCACCGATTCACTTTCAGGTTCTATTGCTTCGCTTGAAAAAGTGTTGCCGCAAATTACTGATAGAGTTCGGATCAAATATCGTCTTTTTGATAGTGTACTTGGAGAAGAGCAGGTGAGTAAAGTTGCCGATTTAATTTTAAGCGAGCAGTTAATGCTTTCAATTAATACGACGATAACAGTGGGAAAAATAGAAAAAATTAATAAAGATGCAATTGACTTAGCCTTGCGTATTTCTATTGTGCCGCTCAAAGGAGATAGTGTAGGGATCGCCCGAAATATTCATGGGCATTGGCGATTGATTGGACTTGGAGAAATTATCTAAGCTTTGTCCGGTGGAATAGCGAACAATAAAAATTTGCAAAACACAGAAAATTAATTCATTTTCTGTGTACAAGAATTCGAAGATTTCTCTTGTTTTACGAAGCAAGTTCGATAAAATTTTTTTATTATTCAGAACAAAAAACATTATCTAGTTGATTTTATAAACTTCTTTTACTTTTTTATTACTTGTAATAGAGGAAAGTACAGCTGATGGAGGATCGAAAAAATATAGATTTTGCATATAACTTGAAATTTTACTTTAAATTTCTTTTTAGACATAAACTGGTTTTTATTTTTTTACTCCTACTTATTTTGTTTCAGGAGCTTCGGAATGTAACTGAAAAATATTTTTTTAAAGTCATCATCGACGAGGGAGCGTTGTTTTCTGGCGGCTTGACTAGCCATGAGGAATTTATTCAGTTACTTTTAATGATTTTAGTTGTCTATGCTCTGCTCAATGTTTTTTTTATCGTGTGTATGGGAATTCGACTACATTTGCTTAACAAGCTGACGGGAAACATTATTATGGATATGAAACAGCAGTTGTTCTCACATATTTTGTATCTAGATTATAATTTTCATACGACGCATAAAACGGGAAGTTTGATTTCTCGACTGATGCGGGGGGGAGGGGCAATGGAGGACATGCTTGATATTGTTGTGTTTAATTTTGCTCCGCTTATTTTTCAATTAGTGTTGAGTATTGTAACGATTATTTATTTTGATGTGAGTGCAGTGATTGTTATTTTGGCAACAACGATTGCCCACATTAGTTTTAGTTTTTATGTGCAGCGTTTGCAGGAACCTTCAAGCATTGGTGCAAACCGCAGCGAGGACGAGGAAAAAGCAAATATCTCTGATATGTTTACTAATATCGATTCAATTAAAAATTATGGAAAAGAGCAACTGGCTATTAAGCGCTATCAAAATTTATCGGCACAGACTACTTTTGCATTCTGGAAAAACTGGGATTATTTTAGGGTGATGTCCGTTGGTCAGAGTATTATTCTGACGGTGGGAACGATTATACTTTTGTATCTAACGCTTTTGAAATTTTTAGCAGGATCGATGACTCTAGGAACACTCGCATTTATCTACACGACCTTTGCGGGACTCATTGCGTATATGTTTATGTTTGTGGGGGGACTACGTAGTTTTTATCGGGCGATGGCAAGTTTTGAGGATTTATTCCAGTACACCAAAATGACTAATCAGATAAAAGATAGACCGGGTGCAAAAAAGCTGGTCATTAAAAAAGGAGTTATCGATTTTGTTGACGTTAGTTTTACCTATGGGCGACGCCAGATATTTGAGCACTTTAATTTGCATATTAAAGAAAATGAAAAAGTTGCGCTGGTGGGGCACTCGGGTTCTGGAAAAACGACCCTTATTAGATTATTAAAACGGTTTTATGATATTGATAGCGGGAAGATTTTAATTGATGGCAGCGATATTAAAGAGTTTAGTCAGATGTCAGTTCGCAGCGAGACGGGCATTGTTCCCCAGGAATGTGTGTTATTTGATGATACGATTTATAATAATATTAAATTTGCAAATCCTAGTGCAAGTCGAGAGGAGGTATTGCGCGCAATTGCATTTGCACAACTTGATAAAGTTATTGAAAGATTTCCTCAAAAAGAAAGAACTATCGTTGGTGAACGGGGAGTTCGCTTATCAGGTGGAGAGAAGCAACGTGTCTCTATTGCACGAGCGATTCTAGCAAATAAAAAAGTACTCATCCTTGACGAAGCAACTTCTGCACTTGATTCGCAAACTGAACATGAAATTCAAAAAGATTTGCAGGCTTTACTTAAAGGAAGAACAGCAATTATTATTGCGCATAGACTTTCTACGATTATGAATTCTGATAGAATTATTGTGATGAAAGAAGGAAGAATTGTGCAGCAAGGAAAACACATACAATTAATCAATCAGTCTGGTGAATATCGCAAGTTGTGGAATTTACAAAAGGGCGGATATATTAAGTAATTATAACTCTGAACAAGTGTAAGATTCTTTTTTTCCAATTGGGAGGGCTCTTGCTAATTTTTCTATTACTCTATTTTGAGTAAAGATCGATTCTATCATCTCTTGTGGTTCTCTTCTTTGCCAGAAACATTCTATACCCCAAATTAAATCTCCTTGGTCACTAAGTAAAAGCGGCATGGCCATATCAAATTCTGAATCATCATAGTATTCTTCAGGGCGGACTACACTATCATAAGCTTTCTCAAGTCCTTGGTAAGCTCTTAGCCTATCCTCTTTTGTTGCGCATATCTCTAGTAGGCTTGGTTCGAAAAATTCTCCCAAATTGATCGCTTGTTTTCTTGATAAATTTCCTGATGGTCCTTGTTCATCAATAGATCTGCAATCTTTAGTAATATAAGCAAAGTGTGGTTTAATCTTGACATTATATTGATTGTATAGATTGGTTATTTGTGTTAAAAGGGTCATATTAATTGTTCTGTGTTTGGCTATTTAAATTTTTCTAATCGTTGTCAAAATATTGTCTATTTTTATTCTTCTTGCACCATTCGCAAGATTTGACTGCCGTAGCGTTCTATTTTTACTTCTCCCATTCCTTGTATAGTAGATAAATCGTCAAAGTCACTAGGTTTTTTATCTGCAATTTCTTGGAGGGTTTTATTAGTAAGAATACAATATGCGGGAAGGTTTTGTTCTTGGCTCATTTCTTTTCTCCAGTTTTTTAATTTTTCAAAGAGGGGATTTTGATTATTGAGACTACTTTTTTCTTTATGTTTTTTTTCTTGAGAGTCTAGTCCTTTTATTGTTCTATGCATTGTTTCTTTTATGAAGTAGGTTGGTTTTTTGGTGTAAGTGAGGTGGAGATTTGATTTTGCACGACTCAGAGCAACATAGAATAATCGTCTTTCTTCTTCTTCTTTATCGTATTCTTCATCTTTTATCATTTCGATTATTGGATGTTCGCTTCCTTTACAGGGGAAATTATGGGAATTGCAACCAACGACAAAAACAGTTTCTGCTTCGAGTCCTTTTATCGCATGAATTGTTGCAAGGGTGAGATTAGGGAGTGATTCATCTTCCTCAAGATTATTTTCTTCTGTTTTTATTTGGAAAGGGATACTTTGTAGTTTAATTTTTTGTGCTAGTTCATTGAGCTGATTATTTGTTCTTGCAAGGATGAATATTGGTGATGAGCTCTTTTGTATTTCTTGTATAATGTAGTCATATTCTTCTTGTTCTGAATAACATTCTTTGAGAGTCAGTTTACCTTCTTCATGTTTTGTCGACTCTAAATCTTTAAAACCCATGTGGCTTACTGCTTGATTAATAAGATTTATTATTTTCTTTTTTGAGCGGTAGTTTTTGGTGAGTGTTATAACTTGCGATGGCTCATGATTTGCTGCAAAGTTGAGTATATATCTAATGTCTGAACCTCTCCAGCCATAGATTGATTGACGGGGATCACCAACGACAAAAAGATTTTGCGGATCAAGAAAGTTGAGTAGTTTAATTTGTGATGCATTTACATCTTGATATTCATCAACAAGAATGTGTTCATATTGAGGAATTGCTTGCGGATTATTTTCAAAAAAGTGCAGGGTGTCAAGGAGCTGGTCGTTAAATGTTCGCAGTCCGTATCGTTTCATTGCTGCGCTAATAAATCCTGCTATCTCAACTATCATACTAATTGCTTGTTTGTGTTTGATTTCTGAGCTAATAAATTCTGATTCTTGGAGCGGTTTATTTTTGGATTTAAAATAGTCACGAATAAAGAAACAATCATTGACAAATATGGTAAACAGTTGTTCTTGAGTTTTTGTTTTTTGTTCTTTAAAATAATAGGTGAGTGCTTGAGATCTTGAGAGATTCATTTTTTCTAGTGCTCGATTGATGAGCGTTATCTTATCTTTGTAGGTGAGTAGTGTCGTTGGTTTGTCATAGACGAGACGATTATTTGCTTTGAGTATTTTTTCTGCAAATGAGTTAAACGTTTCTATAGTTACTCCTTGAGCTTGAGGAATTTTATTAAGTCGTTCTCTCATTTGTTCTTTTGCTTTTTTGGTGAAGGTTATTGCAAGTATTTTTTCTGGTTGAATCAAGCGATATTCTATGAGAAAAGCAATTCGTTTGATGAGGACTGCGGTTTTTCCCGAGCCTGCACCGGCGATGCAGAGAATATTTTTTGCAGGGCTTGTTATTGCTTTTTTTTGCTCAAGATTATAGGAATACAAGAAATTTTTTGTTGTGTCAAAGAGATCGAGGTCTTCTTGGGTGATAGGTGTTTCTATTTCTTTAAAAGAATAGGAAGTCTTTTTTTGATAGAGTTGTGGATCATTGATTTCCTGCTCTCCTTTTTTTGTGAGCTGGAGCAATTTTAAAAATTTGTTTTCTTGTGACGCGGTGAGTTTTATCATGCCGTTAATGATGAGTTTTTCTATCTCTTGAGAGAGATCGTGCTCTGGTTTATCGATGGTGTTATAGGTGGCAAGGGTATAGAGTCTATTTTTGATTATTCGAGGAGTTTCTTTTCCCTGTAAAAATTCAATGAGTGATTTTTTTCCTATTTTAAAAGGGAGTTCTTGGAGCGCTTTAAGAATTCTAATGTATTCTAGTTGTTCCTCGTTTTTCATAACTGAAAGAAAAAGAGGGAGTTATATAAGGGTTTTGTTGTGATTTTATTTTGCAGCAAATTTGTTATAGAGTAAGGCGCCAATAAAACCTAGTAGCCAGAAGACTGCTGATTTAAGTATTGTTGCAAAGAGAATAATAGTTGTTGAAAAGTCAAAGGGGGTTATGGTGACTATAAATCCTGGAAAAAACATTCTGACGATGAATTGATATGATTCTGGGGAGAGAAATGTCCAGAGATGAAATAAAGGATGGAGAATAAGTACAATAAGTCCTAAGGTGTTGCCCATTGCATAGGCGTTTAGTTTTTTAATAGTCTCTTTTTTCATTGTCTAAAAAAGTTTAAGAGGTTTATTAAGGTTTAGTTTTGTATCAATTTTTTATTTAGAAATGTTGTTTATATCTTTGTGCCGGTTTATTCGAACAGATGTTTTCATACCGGCCGTGTCTGAAATATTGCTTCGCAATATTTATTCATGCCCCGTCCGGGATTCGAACCCGGGTCACGGCCTCGAAAGGGCCGGATGCTTGGCCGCTGCACCAACGGGGCGGTAGACAAGAGAAAATCATTTAGTTTTTAAAGGTTCCTAAATAAAATTATTTTTAAGATAGTACAAAATTATGAGAGAAAGAAAATAAAAAATTAGAGATTAATTTTTTTTGCGATGTCTGAAATGATGAACGTGTATTTTATTTTTCCTGAAAGTGCGTTAACCCAGGTGAGTATCCAGAGTATGAACCAGAGAATCCAGGCGAATCGAATAAATGGTGAGAGTGGGGTGAGTAGGCTAATGATTGCTTGTCCGAGGAATAGTACCAGTCCATGGTTTGCATAGTACATCACATATTTTTCATCTCTCCAAATGATGAGTGCTATGATAAAACCAATGATGGTAAAAAATGAAGCGACAAATGCTTTGAGCGTATATCTATTTTGCAATCTATTTTTATTTTTAGTTGGCTCTTTTTTTGCAGAGAATTTTTTAGCCATTTATTTTGCTTCCTGTACTAGATTAATACCGGTAACTAGTCCCCAGATCCATGCTGCAATCAAAATGGGGATACCAATAATAATGAGTGAAAGTAGTGCTCCGACTACTGCAAGTATTAATTGCCAGATTCCTACTTTTATTTTTCCTGCAATTAAACTTCCTAATCCTGGAACGACTAATACATTCAAAAGCAGTGCGATTATTGCAATGTTTTTATTAGATTTTTTATGATGTGTTTTTGGCGACGTGTGCGCAGAACTTCTTTTTTTTGAAACACTCTTTTTTGCTTTTCGTTTAGGCATGTTGTAATATATATGTTAGGGTTTATAAATGTTTTTTCTTTTTTTGTTTGTTTTTTCTTGCGATAAAAAATCCGATTGCTCCTCCGACGGTGCCAATGATGAAATCCCAGATAACATCAAGGGTCGTTTCAGGAGGGATGAACGGAAGTTTGACGATGCTGTTGATGAGATATTCAAATAATTCCCAGCCGATAATAATGATTGAGAAGATAATTATTTTTCTTGAATTTTTTTTGGTGTAATAATTGATGAGTAGCATGAGGATGATTGCAAGAAAAAAATGCAAGAAGGTCCAAAAATCAATATAAATAAGGTTTGTTGCATACAACGGTGTATTGAAAAAATCGGTCATGATGAAGGAAACTGTTTAGATTATTTAACGGTATTCTTTTGACATAGTATTTTTTGGTTGATATACTTAACCAATAACCTTTAAAACTCAGAAATGTTGAGACGTTTGCGAGCCTGTAGCTCAGCCCGGTTAGAGCACTGCTCTTATAAGGCAGGGGTCCCCAGTTCAAATCTGGGCAGGCTCATTTATAATACCTTTTATTCAGACAAAAATTATTTATAGTTAGTTGTTTGCAGGGATCGATGCACTTTAATGATTCGTCCTCTTTAAGAAATTCAAGTGATTATGCTGGAGTATATGTGGGAGCATTTTTTTATTCTGTACTTGCAGTTGGATCAATTTTAGGCGGAGGTTATACTGCTTATAAGGGCTATACTTTACTTAACACAAATAATGATCCTTTAGAGACTTGTATTAGCGATGAGGAATCAAATAGTGTGCTAAGGAGATCTGTTGCTTGTTTTGCGAGCGGGATATTTTGTGCAGGGGTGGGAGTATATTGCTTGGGGACTGTTGCACAGTGTTTTAGCAATAGAAAATCTATCGATAAGAAATTAGAAACCTAATTGCAATCATTGTTTATTTTCTATTAGCAAAAACTATTTATATTAAGTTTTTTTTTGAAGATGATGAGCACTAGTCGTTCAAGAAATCTAAGCAGTTATGTAGATGATTATTGGGGTGCAGTTTTATATTTTGCAGTTGCAGTAGGATGTACCTTGGGTGGAGCTCATGCTGCTTATGAAGGATATAAACAGTTTCATCGTATTAATAAAAATTCAATAGAAAATCGCGTTAGCGATGATGATAGCGATGATGAATATGGGAACATTCGAGCAATTACTTGTTTTGCGAGCGGGACTTTGCTTGCTTGCGGTGGACTGTCTCTTTTAGGACTTGGCACCTATCTTTTATTTAGCGATGATCAATTGGAAAATCTATGATTAATTATTTTCTATTTCTCTAAAAACTATTTTTGTAAACTATTTTTGAATCGTCATAATCTTTAAATAAGAACAAGATTAAAATCGTTTATGAAAAAAGAGAAGTTGTTAGCAGTGATGCTCCTTTTTGTGTTAGTGGTTGTCATTGGTTTTGGGATGGTTAGTGCAGCGATTAAAACAAGTACAGCAAAATATTCGACGGGAGATTCTGTTTATTTAGTGAGTACGAGTGATCCCTTATGTTATTCTGGACCACAAAAAGTGAAAGTTTTTGTTGTTGAAAATCAAAGCTTTAGTGGGGGTGAGGGACTAGATGAAGTTCGTGATGCATCAAGTGAAGTGCCTAACACCAGATTTAGTCGAGAGCAACTTTTGGCTGATGCATCTGCAGGAGTATTTAGTGTGATTATTGATTGTAATAACAATGGTGTTTATGATATGGGAGAGCCACTCTATGCGAATGGATTTAGTGTTGTTGCAAAAAAAGGAGTGGGAAAAGTGAGTGAGGCATTGAAAATTTCTGATTCTTCTTGGATGTATGATCCTGAAGCCCCTCTTTTAACTATTCCCGTTTTACAAGTTAGCTTACTTGCACAACATGAATCAATTTTATTGACAAATTTGAGTGTTGAATTTTCTAACAATCCTGCATTAGATATTAGCTTGGTTGATTTTTATATTGACAAAAACAGCGACGGGAAAAGCGGATCTAGTGATGTAAAAATAGGCAGCTTTGTGCCCAGTGGGCTTATTGCAAATCGAGCAAAAGTAACTGTTGCGCTTGATTATGTTTTGGAAATGGGAACAAGCGAAAAATTATTAGTTGTTTATCAAATGAAACAAGGAGTTGCACCAGGGACGTATTCAATGAAACTTATGAATATTTTTGGAACAGGTCAAATAACTAATGAGCAGATAAGTTTTGCAGGACTTTCTAAAGAGTCTTCTTTACTTATGGTAAGTGGGGCAAAAAGTTGTTTAGGAACGACGCTGCTAGCGTTAAATCCGAGCAGTTCTTATGATACGGGAATTGTTACGCTGCAAGTAAGTAATTTGACGGGTTGTGATGGAATGAAAGTTTCGTTTAGAGATCAGCCGTGTTATCTTCCTAGCCGAGAACTTAAAACGTGCGTATTAACTGCAGGAGGATGCAGTAGTCAAATCGTGAGCAGCGAGAGTAAAACGTATTTTGCGTGTGTTGACAAAAATAAGGATAGCGACTTTGTTGATTTTGGAGAGAGTGCTCCTGCCGATTATTCACGGCTCGTGCGCGACGTGGTAATAGTCGACAATAGCGAAGAAGAAGTCAAGAATCAAACGGGTGAATCTGATCAAGCAGGAGTTGGAGCTGATGTGACCGGAAGGGTGATTAGTGGTATTGGTGAAGGATTAATTACTAACAATTCATTTTTAGTTTTGCTTGAAGTTACTTTGCTCCTTATTCTTTTTGTGTTGATTATGATCTTTTTTAAACTGGGAAGGACTACTAATGGTCAGTTGCTTGATGACGAGGATGAAGAAGCTCATCAAGAAGTAGATAATGATGACGATGAAGATGAGAGTAGAGAGAATGTTGTTGCAAAAAAAGTGATACGCAAAAAAGGAAAGGAAGTAAGAAAAACTAAGGAAGCGTCTACTGAGGATATTGATGATTTATTTGAGGAAGTTTAATCAAAGGATTTAGAAAGTTTTTAAAGCGGGTTTTGGTTTGGAGTTATATGAATGTAGGAGTGCAGTATGTTAATTGGACTTGTTGGTAAGCCTTCGTGCGGGAAAAGTACTTTTTTTAAAGCGAGTACTTTGGCTGATGTATTAATTGCGCGCTACCCTTTTGCGACGATAAAACCCAATGTTGGTGTGGCGCATGTAAAGATTAAGTGTATTGAAGACGAGTTTAATGCAAAGTGTGATGCGCAGAAAGGATATTGTGTTAAGGGTATGCGTTTTGTGCCTTTTGAACTCATGGATGTGGCAGGGTTGGTGGCGGGGGCAAGCGAGGGACGAGGGCTTGGTAATCAATTTCTTGATGATCTAAGTGGAGCGGACGCATTTATTCACGTCGTTGATGTGAGCGGCGAAACTGACAGCGAGGGAAAAGAAACGCAAGGATATAATCCAGTAGAAGATGTTGTCATGCTTGAGCGAGAACTTGATTTATGGTATTTAGGTATTTTACAAAAAGTTTGGAAAGTATTTTTACGCACGATTCAAAATACTAAAGGAGATTTTGCAAAGGCAGTTGCTAAACAATTTTCAGGACTTAAGGTGAGTGAGAATGATGTAAAAGATGTGGTGCGTAAAGAAAATTTCTCTGTTGATATTGCAACGAAATGGGATGAAGCCGAACTTCTGCGTTTTGCACATGCATTGCGTCATATTAGTAAACCTATGATTATTGCAGCAAATAAAATTGATACTGCAAAGGGAGCGGAGAATTTTAAAAAAATTAAAGCCGCATATCCTTCGCTGCGCATTATTGGATGCAGTGCTGATATTGAACTGGCGCTTCGAGAAGCAAACGAACATCATCTTATTGAATATATTCCAGGAGAGAGTAGTTTTAGGATCATTGGAGCGGTGAATGAGAGGCAACGGGCAGGACTGCTACGCATAGAAAATTTTTTACAAGAACATACTAGCACCGGAGTGCAGGAAATTTTAAACGCCGTGGTGTTTGATTTATTGCATTATCTGACGGTGTTTCCGGCAAGTGCTAATAATTTAAAAGACAGCAAGGGAAATGTATTGCCTGATTGTTTTTTACTCGAGCGGGGATCTAGCGCTCTTGACTTTGCCTATAAAATTCATAAAGATTTAGGAGATAATTTTATTCGAGCAGTTGATGCGCGTACCAGTCGAGCGGTGGGAAAAGAATATCTTCTCAAAGATCGTGATGCACTTGAGATTGTAAGCCGGTGATCTTAGCAGCTAAATATTTTTAAAGTTGGAGTTTGTCTACTCAAGTATGCTGAGCGATGAATTATCCGGCGAGTTAAGAACAAAGATTGGTTTTTACACCGATTTAGTTGCTTTGTCAAGAGATTGTGAATATGATCTTTCTTTAGAAATGCTTTCTGATGCCGGAGAGGCATATGTCTGTCAACAGGATTTGCGTTTTGGAGCTCAAAGTCTCTTGAGCTATTATTCTACTATTGTTATTTTGACTGAATCAGCCATAGGATCTACGCTTAATGAGAGATTATTAAAAGTTTTTGATGAGGTATTGACTCAATTTGGTGATCATCCTTTTCATCATGTTATTGAGGGGGAAATTGCGTGCATTGTGCAAAGTGAGCTTCGTATTGCGGGAAGGATTACCTAAACTATTTAATAGAGATAGTTTAGGTAATCCTTATACTTTTGACGAGGAATATAGCGCTAGTAAAGTTCCGTTAAGATTTATGCGGTATGCTGATTTTGGGTTTACTCCTTATAATGATCCGCATCTTAATTATGAAACAGTTCTTGATATTATCAAAACCGGTAGCTTAGATATGATCCCCCCTTTATATCGAGGGAGATTTCTTAAAGAGGTTACTGCAGCGAGAAGGGCAAGTAGTGCTGTATCAGTTTGAGAATAATTTTTAAGGTTATTTGTTTTTAGATTTCTATGCGAATTAAAGTGCGTATTAGTACGGGAAAAGAAAAGCAGAAGGTGCTTGAAAAAGAGGGAATATTTTTTGTGCAGGTGCAGAATAGACCGCAGGACAATAAGGCAAATAGTGAATTGCTTGTTTTATTAAAAAAGTATTTTAGCAAGCGAGGAAAAGTTGAGTATATAAAAATTATTAAAGGAAATAAAAGTAGAGATAAAGTTTTGGAGGTTGGTTTGAAAGATGGGGATTAGTTATGAAAAGGCTGAAGATGTTAAGCAATTGCTGCATGAATTATGTGCTTTGTTATTTCCACATGTACGTCTTGACTGCGTGAGTTGTATTCGAAGCCATGGAAGCGAGAGTAGGAGAACGATTGCGCGCTGTCATGCGCTGGGGAAGGCCATGCAACTGGGGATGGGGAGAGAAAAAGGATTTTATGTTATTGAAGTGATTAGTAAACAGTATGATCGGCAGTCGCAGGCTGATAAAATTAAAACGATCATTCATGAGATCATGCATATTCCTAAAAGTTTTGGTGGGGGATTTCGGCATCATGATTATGTGTGTGAAAAAAATGTTGAGTTTGAATATCAAAAATATTGTTCCCTTAAAAAAGATTTTGTCGTCGAGAAAAAGGGGCAGTTGTGGTGGTAGCTTGATCGTATATTTTTGAGCATATATGAGTTTAAAAAGGAAACATTCTTTTTTGTTTTATAAAAAGTGGTTGCACATGGTTGTTGTACGTTTTAAATATAAGCAGAAGCGTTTTGCAGTTGAGGCACTTGAATGTGCAGGATTTTTTTCGAAGGCGCGTGGATTAATTTTTCAAAAGACACCGCATCCACTTTATTTTATTTTTACCAGCAAGACGCAGCAGTCGATTCATTCTTTTTTTTGCAAACCATTTATTGCAGTTTGGTTTTATCAAGGGGGTGTTGTTGAAAAACAGCATGTAATTCCTTGGCGATTCTCGGTGAAACCAAAGAAAAAATTTGACCGATTGCTTGAGATTCCCGAGGGAAGTGTAGGCTATCGCGCTTTATCGTCGATATAAAAAGATTTAAATACTTTTATTGATTCTCTCTTCTATAATCACTAGAAAAAGGAGGTTAGCGATGGGAAAAATTGTTGTAAAAAAGGTCATAAACAGAAAGCCAGGACATCTATACTATGTCGATGGACAAGGTAATGTTTGTGAAGCAGTGATGGCTCGAGGTGGTAAGAAAAAATCATCTAAGAAGTCTTCAAAAAAGAAATCTAAGAAGTAATTATCAATTGTACTTCTGGGGTTTGAGGTGATTATTTTTTATTTTTGTTGGTTGTTTTTTTTGGCGGGGTATATTGAGTGCTATAAGAACTTTAAGAGAATAGGCTCAGAGTATTTTTTATGATTGGTGAAGATAAAAGTATTTTATTATTTTTTTAGAGTTTTTGAAAAAGCAAGAAGAAAAAGATTATATACTCATTATTTATTTTTAAGATATGGTTGCTATAGATGTAACTGATGAGGACCTTAAATCCTTAGGGTTAAAAGCAGATTTTGCGTATGCTACGCTAAAGAGTGCGCTTAAATCCGAACCCTCGTTAATTTCTTCTGCAGCATGTTTATACACCCATGATTTAGGTGCATTACTTTCTAGACTAACCATATCTTCAACGGCGAGTATAATAAATCTTAGAAAGGGCGGCAAAAGAGCAAATCCTTTAGAAAAATTTATTCTACAATGTATTTTGATGCATAAAATATATTCAGAATATGACGATGGTAATTATTCGACATCACTCATCTCTGACCCTGATGACGGTCTTTTAGGATTAAAAGTTTATTTACAAGCTGATGATGATCCACAACATGAAAGAAGTGAGCTGTTTAAATTAATCCAAAATAGAGCAGCTGATTTAAGAAACGACGGCCGCTATGATATCATTTTAGAAGCTATAAAATATGTACGAGAAAGATATAGCTCTGATTTTGGAATTGTTAGAGATTGATTACATTAATTTTTTATTGTGAACAAAAAACTGCACACTTTAGTGTGTAGTTAGCCTCTCGCGAGAAAAAAGTTTTTTCTCTGACTATCCAAATCCCAACAAACCACACCCTTTAGGGGGTGGTACAAATCCGAAGGATTTGGTGATAGTGCCAGATTTATTATCTGAGAATAAAATTCTCCTACTATTTTATAAACATACTGCTATGAAAAGGGCAATATATTAAAATTTCTAACTTTAATACAACAATCAATATAAAGCCACAACTTTAGATGATAAGATGGAGATAAAAGATAGAATTTATGGAAAATTTGATATTGCTGAACCTGTTTTAACAGAATTGATTGATTCTCCAGCTATTCAAAGATTAAAAGGAATTCAGCAGTTTGGCATGCCTCAAAGATTTTATCCTTATCCAGGATTTAGTAGGTATGAACATTCTTTTGGGGTTATGCTAGTTCTTAGAAAATTAGGCGCAGGTATAGAAGAACAGACGGCAGGACTTATTCATGATGTATCACACACAGCTTTTTCGCACTTAGTTGATTGGGTTATGGGTGATAGGGAGAAAGAAGACCATCAGGATAAGAATTTACAAAAAATAGTTTCTTTGTCAACAATCCCAGATATATTAAAAAAATATGATTTAGATTCAGAAAAAGTAATAGATATTAAACAACATAGTTTATTGGAAAGACCAGCGCCACATTTGTGCGCCGATAGGATTGATTATTCTTTGAGAGAGTTTTATACATGGGCAGATCCAACCATTGTTTCTCAATGTATTGAAGATTTAGTAAATTATAATGGACAAATTGCATTTAAGAAAAAAGATTCTGCTGAAAAGTTTGCTTATGCTTATGCAAAATGCCAAAAAGAGCATTGGGGAGGAGCAGAGTGTACTGTTAGATGGGAATTGCTCACAAGAGCCTTGAAAATTGGATTGGAAAAAAGATTTGTTAAACTCGATGATTTTTATGGCGAAGACGAATATTTAATTGAAAAACTTCAAGAAAGTAAAAATCCCGATATATCCCAAATATTATTTATTTTAGAAAATCCCTATTTAAATTTAAATGAAAATAGAGTTAATCCTCAATTTGATTTAAGAAAGAAATTTAGATATATTGACCCTCATTATTTTTCAAATGGTGGCGTCCTTACATTAGGTGAGACCGACCAAAGATATAAGGATTTTCTTGAAGAACAAAGAAAGATAAACAAGATGGGAATCAAAGTCGACCTTTTAATATAATCCTATTTTTAGAGCAACATATTATAAACTTGGTTTCTTCTTTTTTATTTATGATTGTGGGTATTGAGAGTACGGCGCATACGTTTGGGGTGGGGGTGGTGAATCGGGGGAAGATTTTATCAAATGTGCGGGATGGGTATACGACCCAGCGAGGAGGGATTATTCCGATGGATGCAGCAAATCATCATCGACAAGTGAGCGAACAGGTTTGGGAACGCGCACTAGAAACTGCAAAGATTTCACAAGAAAAAATTAAGGCAATTGCAGTTGCGCAAGCGCCGGGACTTGCACCGTGTCTTTTAGTGGGGATGGAATTTGCAAAAAAGAAAGCGAGAGAACTAAATGTTTTGTTAATTGCAGTGAATCATTGTGTTGCACATTTAGAAATCGGAGCGATAACGGGAGCAAAAGATCCAGTCTTATTATATGTAAGTGGGGCAAACACCCAAATTATTGCGTATGCCTCGGGAAAATATCGAATTTTTGGTGAAACGCTTGATATTGGCATTGGAAATTTTATTGATAATTTTGCACGCTATTTAAATTTGGGTTTTCCGGGCGGGCCAAAAATTATGGAGCTTGCAAAAGGGGGGGTCTATATCGAACTTCCTTATTCGATAAAAGGAATGGATGTTTCTTTTAGCGGGATGTTAACTAATTTAAAACAAAAAAAAATGAGTGGTATATCTAAAAAAGATTTAGCGTTTTCATTGCAAGAAACTGCGTTTGCGATGTTAGTTGAGGCGGCCGAGCGTGCACTTGCGCATACGGGGAAGCGGGAGTTGGTGGTGGGGGGTGGGGTTGGCTGTAATCTACGGCTACAGGAAATGTGTCAAGAAATGTGTAAGGCGCGCGGTGCAAAATTTTTTGCTCCCCCAAACGATTTACTGGTTGATAACGGAGCAATGATTGCATATCTGGGAGAAATTATGTTTAATGCAGAAATAACCATTTCTGGAAAAGCGAGAGAACAATTAGATATTAATCCACGACAGCGCACTGATATGGTGGATGTGAAATGGAAAAAAGATTAGTGAGCGAATTAAAAAAAGACTAACAGGCTTTGTGTATAAAGTAATCATTGTGTAAAAAGTCAAATTCGACTTTTTCCACTCTCATCTAAATTAATAAGTACTCGTTGATTAATATCCCTAACGTAATATTTAGTACCTCCGACTACCTCTCCATTAACAATTTTAGCACCACTGATAACCTCATGGCTATGTGGTTCTTTTCCAGAAAATGGAGAATATACATCTACCTTCCATGGTTGTTTTTCTTTTATCTTAATAATTAGCTCTTGTTCCATAATTTATATTCTCCATCACCTAAATTTATTTCTGCTTTTTTAATTTATCTTTTATCAACTGTTCAACAAAAGAGGAATACTCAAGATTATTGTCGATGCAATAATGCTTGGCATCCTTCCAAACTTGTGCATCAATCGTGAGGCTTATTTTTTCTTTTTTTTCACCCATGTACTATTATATAGATAGGAGTATATATACTTTTCTATATAGAAAGATTTATATAGGAGTATATCTATATATATAGACATATAGATAAGATGGAAACACAAAAATCATACAAACAAATGAGTAGAGAAGAACGAGGCAAGGAACTCGTAAAAAGATGTAGAATCGAGAAAACACACAACGGATGGAAAGTTCCTTCTTCAACAGGAAATGGCTATTATATTGTAAAGTTCAACGGACACGAGCCAAAATGCGAATGCCCCGACTGCGAACTAAGAAAGAAAAAATGTAAACATATCTGTGCAGTTGAATTTTACATAAAGCAACAAATAGATGAGGAAGGAAGAATAACGCAAACAAAAGGGGTTAAGGTCACTTACTCACAGCAATGGAACGCTTACGACAAATCGCAAACGAATGAAAAAATTATGTTCTTGAAATTGTTGAAAGATTTATGTGATCACATTGAACAACCCGAATATAAATTCGGAAGACCCACGTTACCAATCGCAGATATGATATTTGCTTCTGCTCTGAAAGTTTATTCAACTTTCTCTTTGCGGAGGTTTATGTCGGATGTTAAAATCACAAAGGAAATGCAGTTGATAGATTCTGTTCCTTGCTATGCTTCAATCGGACATTTCTTGCAGAAAGAAGAGATAACTGAAATCATCAAAGAGTTAATTGCTATAAGCTCAACGCCATTGAAAGAAGTTGAAACCGATTTTGCAGTTGATTCTTCAGGTTTTGGAACTTCACGATTTGCACGTTGGTTTGATGCAAAATGGGGGAAGGAAAAGAAGTATAAGATTTGGTTGAAAGCTCACGTTATCTCTGGTGTTAAAACAAATATTGTAGCATCGGTAGAAATTACAGAAGGAAGAAATGCAGATAGTCCACAATTACCTCGTTTGGTTAAGGAGACAGCTAAGACCTTCGAGGTGAGCGAAGTAAGTTGTGACCGAGCTTATAGTTCTCGTGATAACTTGAAGCTCATTAAGGATGTAGGTGCTGTCCCCTATATCCCTTTCAAGAAAAACGTTTCAGGAAAAGCAAGAGGTTCTAGCGTTTGGAAAAAGATGTATCATTACTTCATGTATAAGCATGAAGAATTCATGGAACACTATCATAAAAGATCAAATTCAGAAACAGTTTTTCATATGATTAAGACAAAATTTAAGGACAATTTGCGAAGTAAAGATAGGGTTGCACAAGAGAATGAATTGCTTTTGAAATTTTTATGTCATAATATTTGCGTTGTTATACAAGAGATGAATGAGTTGGGAATTAAGGGAGAGTTTGTTATGGAAGGAAAATTATAAATATGATAAATACTATTAGTAAGATAAGTAAGATTAAAATGATGAATAAGAAACTTATAAAAACTAAAAAAACATCCTTTGTTCATGAAAAGAGGGGTGGTAACAAAAGACAAGTTAAGTATAACTATCGACAAGTCACTTCTAAAGAAGTTCAACGAGTTCTGCGAGAAAAGCCTAATCAACAAATCCAAACAAGTGGAAGAATTAATAAAAAGGTTTTTGGAGGGAAAGAGATGAGAAACTTTGAAAAAATAATCGGAGAAGAATTTCTAACAAGCAATATTGAAAATAATGAATATTCTTATCAAAAAAGTTATAAGAAAAATAAAAAATTATCTAGGGAAGAGATAGCAAAAATTTTGGGAAGAACAAAGCAAGATAAACTAAATAAAAATCTGGATAGAAGATTTTTCAATAAAGGCATAGCAGTTTTAGTTGAAAAAAAACAAGGTCAAAATATAGGAAAATATAGAGAACAACTTGAATGTTATATAAAATTGGAAAAGGCAATTGGAACAAAAAATGCTGTTGGAATATTATACGATGTTGAAACAGGGGCTTTTATATGTGTTACCCACCCCAAAGAAACTTCTTTTCAAAACATGAAATATTATGAAGGATTATTTGAAGAACAGGTTAAAAAAGAAGATGTTTATTCAGTAGTTCAGTCAATAAATAATAAATTACATGAATTGGGTCTTTCAAACCTGATTAGTAGGATGATGTTTACTGGGTTAGCATTGGTTGGACTTAGAATGGCAAAAGAGGAAAAAATCAATGTACCTACAACAACTTTTGAAGATATGAAAAATTCTCTTTCAAATATAATAAAGAATAAAATGCCTTCTCAAAATAAAAATAAAAATTCAAAATTATATCTTCTTTCAGAGGAATTTTCTAAAATCTCATTAAATGAAAGCAATGAGGAAGATGTTCAAGAAATATATAATGATATAGATAAAATAAGTGAATGGATAAACTCTTATTCTTGGGAAGGGAAGGATGCTATGGCAATCTTCTTTAATGAATTTAGAAAATATGCTAAAAAGAGTGAACATGGACAAGTTTTTACTCCAGAAATTTGGACGGATTTAATGTATAAATTGATTAATGTGGATTATACTTGTAAGGTTTTAGATGCTACTTGTGGTTCTGGAACTTTCTTAACAAAAGCTATGAGTAAAATGATATTAGAAAGAAGAACAAATGAGAAGAATATTAAAGAGAACCATATTTTTGGAATTGAATGGGCTAAGGAATTATATGTTCTTGCTTGTGTAAATATGCTCATACATAAAGATGGAAAATCCAATATTATACAAGGAGATTCTACCAAAGAAGAAATAGGAGAATGGATAGAAGAACAGGGAATAAATAAAGTTTTAATGAATCCCCCTTTTGAAGGTCAAACGGGAATAAAAATAGTAAAAAATGTTTTAGACCATATAGAAGATAATTCCTTATGTGCATTTATTTTACCAGATAGAACATTTTATACAAAATCGTCAAAAATTATTGATGGAATCTTATCCACACATACAATAGAAAAAATCATTAAAATGCCTGAAAAAGTTTGGGCGGGACTTGCAGGAGTTACTACATCTATATTTATATTTAGGACTGGAACTCCTCACGCAAATAAAGACATCATAAAATATTGGATTAAAGATGATGAACTTGTGACAGTAAAAAATGGTGGAAGGCAAGACATAAATAACCTTTGGATAGATAATGGAACGAATAATTTATTGAAGTATTGGACAGATATAATAAATAATACTAGACAACATGGAACAAAACAGATTGGAAAGGAATTAGAATATATTGTTCCACGGGAAGAAATTAGTTTAACTAAAGAAGATTTTGAAAAAGTAGTATTAGATAGAATCCTTTTCGAAAATCAAGAAATTAAAGAAAAGCTAGATGAAATTAAACAAAAAGATTGGTTGTTATGGGCAATAAGGAGTAAGCAAAGATGAATCTATCTAAATCAGCTTTATTTATTAATGAAATTAAGCAGAGAAAAATAATTGATATTTCTAAGTGGAAGGAATTTAAAGTTTCTAAACTATTTGAGATTGAACTTTCAAAGGGAGATAACCAAGCAAAAGATTTAATTGAAGGAAGTATACCACTTATTTCAGCAGGTAATTTCAACAATGGGGTTTGTAAGTATATTAAAACTGGGGATGGTAAAAGTAATCTTTTTCCTAAAAATACTATTACGATAGATATGTTTGGAAAAAGTTTTTATCAAGATGATGCGTATTATGCTGTATCCCATGGTAGAGTCAATATATTAAAGCCTAAATTTAAACTAACAAGAAATATAGGGTTATTTTTAGTTTGTGTTTTTGATTCGACTTTTGCAAAAAAGTATTCTTTTTCAATAATGTGTTCACAATCTGCATTAAATGAAGAGACAATAAAATTACCTATAGACGGAAATGGAGAGCCTGACTGGGAATATATGGAAAATTATACTAGAGAGCGTTACCTACTTTATCAAAAACAGAATTTAAGCAAACTAGAAAAATCTCATAATAAGATTAAAAATGAAACGAAAGTCAATTTGAATGGGTGGAAAGAATTTAATTTATGTGGAAATAAGGGATTATTTGAATTAAAAAACTCGATTAGTAAAATCCATAACAAAGATATTATGAATGAAACTGGGAACATGCCTTATGTCACAAGAACCGAAACTAACAACGGTATAGCAAAATATATCTCTAAACAAAACATTAAAGTTAATAGTGGAAATTGTCTAACAATAGGAATGGACTCTATTACTATTTTTTATCAAGAAAGGGATTTTTATACTGGGGATAAAATAAAAATTTTAAGAAATAAAAATCTAAATAAGATAAATAGTTTATTCCTAATTGCGGTTATTAAAAATATAATTAAACAAAATTTTCGCTGGGGAGAAAGGGGGATGAATTTTAATGAACTAACTAAGTTAACAATAAAATTACCTATAGACGGAAATGGAGAGCCTGACTGGGAATATATGGAAAATTATATAACAAACCTCTATAAAAATATAGAAATGATTTTAAAATAAATTAAAATGCCCTACAAACTTTCTCCATCATCACTTTCATTAATGCATGAATGTCCTAGATGCTTCTGGTTAGCACAACATAAAGTGTGGAAACGACCAGCAAGTATATTTCCTTCATTGCCTTCTGGTATGGATAAAATTCTCAAGGAACATTTTAACAAATTTATAGGAAGAGGAGAATTGCCTCCTGAATTAAGAAATAACGGACATACTGATAGGATGAAACTATTTGATAATCACGAGCTTCTCGCAATTTGGAGAAGTAATTTTAGGGGAGTTTCATGGGAGGATAAAAAAGGAAATGTATTGCACGGAGCTGTTGATAATATATTAATGAAGGGAAAGAAACTTATTGTCCTTGATTATAAAACTCGGGGCTATGCTTTAAAAGAAGACACAGCAGAACACTACCAAGACCAATTAGATATTTACAATTTTTTGCTGAGAAAAGTTGGATATGACACAGAAGAGTATGCTTTTCTGTTGTTTTATGTCCCTAAAGAAGTCATGGAAACGGGAGAAGTGATTTTCGATACAGAATTAGTTAAAATGAAGGTCGATGTTAAGAATGCTGAAAAGATATTTGACAAAGCAATAAAATTGTTAAATGAAGAATGCCCGACTAAAAGTTGTGAGTGGTGCGATGGCAGATGAAATTAAGATTGACAAAGAGCAAATAATAAATCATAATAAACATATTTTAGCAGTTAGCGGTGGAAACTTTGGTGTTATAGATCTCTCAAATCTTGAATTTGCTGTTGATTCGGTAAATTATGAAGTTGACACAATTCAAAAGGCAACTAATTTTCTTTATTATATGGGTGCGGGACATACCTTTGAGAATGGAAATAAAAGAATCGCCTTTGAAGGTGCAAAAGGAATTATGGCTTCTGGGGGTAGAGTAGTTACAGCCAATTCTGGAGAAGTAATAAATTTTGTAACTGGAAGTGTTGCTCAAGGAAAAGCCACAAAAGAAGATGTTAAAGAATGGTTGATTTTAAATTCTAAACCAGTTAATGAAAAACCAGAATTTAACGAAGTGACAAGTAAGAACATAGAGAAGGATAAAGAACTATTAAAGAAACTTGACTAATTATGTGTAAAAAGTACCCTTAAATCAAGGCTTTATACACAAAGCAAGACTAACAACAAACTTTATAAACCCCTGCTTTATCATAGTGATAGCCAATGACTACGGGAGGCTGCTTCTATAGTTATTGTCTTTGATACTATGGTTACGGTATATGAATTAATTGAGAAGGCAAAAAAAACCGGCAAGGTTGAGAAGGGCACTAATGAAGTGACAAAAGCTATTGAGCGAGGAACTGCTAAGCTTGTTGCGTACGGAGCGGATGTTGATCCTAAAGAAATTGTACAGCACTTGCCGATGCTTTGTAAAGAGAAAGGTATTCTTTGTGTCGAGGCTGATAAGAAAGAAAAGTTGGGTGTTTGCGTAGGATTAAATGTTAGCTGTTCTGCGGTTGCAATTATTAATGCAGGTGAAGCTGCAAAAGACCTTGAAGGATTTAAGGCAAAGCAGAAGAGCGCATAAATAATTTGAGTTGTCAATGGGAAGTAAAACACAAAAAGTTAAGGAAGGTTCTGGGACCACTGCTAAAGGTGCTGATGCATTGTTGTCAGCGAATGCAGTGCCTGGGGTTGTCGAGGGAATTATTGGAAGAACTGGAGCAAAAGGAGAAGTGACACAGGTTAAGTGCAGAATTTTACAAGGATTTGATAAAGGAAAAGTTATGCGCCGAAATGTTAAAGGACCCATACGTGTCAAAGATATTTTATTGCTACGGGAAACACAAATTGAAGCGCGCAGAATTAAATCAAAATATTCTCGGGGGGCTGCATAAAATGAGTATTCTTGATTATACTGAACAGAATTTTATAGGAGGTAAACCAGTTCCTCTTGATGAATTAATAGCGCAAGATTTTTTTTTGAAGATTAATTTAGCTGATTATAGGGTTACCATGTCTTCTAGTGCAGCACTTGTTGAGCAAGATGACCATGGATATGTGTTTATTCATTGTCCCTGGGGTGATCATAAAAAAATTATGCAGAATAGTGAGTGTGCAATGCAAAGAAATAATAGAGAAATTTTAGCTTCTGTTTCTCGATTTGATCAAGGGTATTCCGCTTTTAGTTGGAGGGAAAAATAAAATGCCGACATGTAGTTATTGTAAAAAAATGTATCATGAGCATAAGGGGCTGGTGGTGTTTACTAATGAGGGGAGAACTATTTTTTATTGTTCGAGTAAATGTAGAAGAAATGATGCGCTGGGACGAGACCCAAAAAAAGTGAAGTGGATAAAGCGTGAGAAAAAGAAAAATTTTGTTGCGTAATTTTAAAATTTTTTTACAAAGATTTATTAAGTTATTTTTCATTTCTGAGAAATGAGAAAAGGGGTTTTGGCTTTGTGTGTTTGTTTAGTTGTTATTAATACCATGATGCTTCCGTTGGTGAGTGCAGGATTTTTTGAGGATATACAAAACTTTTTTTCTAGCATGTTCTTTTCAAGTCCTGCAGCGACGGATACGCCGCTTGATGGCGGCGGAGGGGCTCTTGCCGATCCTGATGAAGATGATGCTCCGCTTGATGACCCCCCCGTTGCTGCTTGTGTTGATACCAGCGATTGTCCTTATGATGCTGTAACCGGAGAAGGTCAATGTAAAAAATGTGAGAATGGAAATTGTGTTGCAGATCTTGGTCGTGAGGGGTATACTTGTAGTAGAGTTTATCTAGATGATGGTAGAATTACTTCTGGAGGTTTTTGTAAATCAGGAGTGTGTGCTAGATGTGGAGTTTTTCCTTCTGGAAGCAGTCCTAATTGTGTTGAATGCAAAGCGGATGGTGCTGGAAATCCTACATGGATTAATAGGGACGGCAGTTGTCGGATGGGCCCTAATACTCCTTTTAATGGTGTTTGCGTTGCAGGTGTTTGCAAGTTTAATGAATGTGAGCAGGACAGTGATTGTTCTATGGTAAAAGCATCTTCTTGTTATGTTTGCAGTGATAACAAATGTGTGCTTGATGGCGACGATGCTGATAGTATTGCAGATAAAGCGGGGGAAGCTTGTGTTAGTGGTGTGTGTGATTTGAATGGAGCATGTGTTCCTTCATGTAGTTCAAATAGCGATTGTAGTGATAGTCAATGTCAGGAATGTAAAGCAGATGCTGGAGGTATTGTTAAAACTTGTGTACCGATTGTTCCAGACGGAAATGCTTGTACTACTTCTGCAGGTGATGATGGTACTTGTTCAGGAGGTATGTGTGTTCCCGACGGTGGTTGTCCGACGTGCGAATCTAATGAATTTTGTGAAGCAGGAATTTGTAAAGAGATAACTTGTGAAAATTTGGGAATGGGACAAGAATGCGGAAATGGTCCAGGGTTGAATTGTTGTCTTGAAGGTGAAACTTGTATTGATGGATTTTTAATAGATTATTGTATTCCTTCATCTGAAAATTGTGAGTTAGGAGAAAAATTGTGTGGAACAAGTCCAGCACTTGCTGTTTGTTGTAATGAAGAGGATATTTGTATGAGCAAATCAGTGTATGGGACAAATGTTTATTATTGTGGTAGTGAGAGTTGCGAGTCAGGTCAGAGTGAATGTGGCGGAGGTTTTTCTTCGACTGAACCTGCTGTTCTTTGTTGTGATGATGCTACTGAAGAATGTAAGGTCTCAAGTGGTTTACCTTATTGTAATGCATTGGTATGTGATAAAGCTAATGGAGAAACTTTGTGTTCAGGAGTAGGTTCTAGTTCAACTGCTGATATTGATATTTGTTGCGGGGCTGGAGAAGTTTGTGGTTCTCAACCTAATGGAGCTCCTCGGTGTATAACTCCGGGAGGATCAACTAAGGCTTCTGTGATGGGCGCAGAGAGTTTTTCTTCTGAACTAAACAGTTTGCAATTTCAAAATTCTCGACAGATGAAACATGCTATTGCAGTAATCATTGTTGTTGTGACGCTCATTTTATTTAAACTTTCTTTTTTTAGTAAAAAAGGAAAAAAGTATAAGAAATAATTATAAACATAGCGTACGGAAGTGTCCTCTAATTTAAGACGAAGGATTGATCTTTATTCTTCAAAAATAAATTTTATTTTATCTCCTTTTTTTATAAAAGAAGTATCATCTGTCTCATAAATTACCTTGTTATTCTTCTTTTTAATTTCCAAAATTCTATATTTTTCTCCTTCTTCTTGACCTGAAAGTACTAAAATCCAGATAGGTTTCTTGTCTAGATAGTTTTTGTCAGTTACTAAAAATTCTCCAAATCCGACATAAGACTTATCTATTACTATAGCTTCAAATTCTTTTTTCATTAATAATTATACTTGTTGTAATTAATAAATTTATTCAGACAAAAAACTGCACACTTTAATGTGCAAAATTAGCCTCTCGCGAGAAAAAAGTTTTTTCTCTGACTCTCCAAATCCTAACAAACCACACCCTTTAGGGTGTGGTACAAATCCGAAGGATTTGGTGATATTCTAAGATATAGGATAGAAAGTCTCCAATTTTATAAAATTATCTTCTCGCTTCTTGCGGAATTGCAAACGCTTTTTCTAGTTCTCCTATAATACTACGGGATCTTCTTGGTTTTTGGTTATTTTGAAATTGTGTATCATAATTAGTTGGGGTTTTAATCGGTTGTATTTGTTCTATTGGTTGGGAAACTGTTTGCCGAGGTTTATAGGTGCGTTCTTGTTTGAAAAATGGTCCATATTCTGCGAGTGCTAATGATACTGCTGGATAGACTGATGCTCCGACTAGTATTACAATTGCTCCTATGTTTATACATTCGTTTCTTATTGATGTCATCTTTTATCAAGCGTTTTAGAATTTATAAACCTTTCTATTGTAGTTACTTATCAGTTGTTACATAATAGGAGCATTATGAATATGTTTATTTTCTTTTTTGTATTTATTTTTTTCTTTTTGTTTTTATCGTCGGTAAAATTAAAAAAATGAGAGAAAGGTTTTTAAAGTATATAGCGTTTCTAGTTTTGGATTAGTCAGTTTCTGGCTGGGATTATTCAGATGATCTGTTAGTTGTGACTGTTCCAGGAGTGTATGGCAGAAAATCAGTATAATGCAGAAGATATTAAAGTATTAGAAGGGCTTGAGGCAGTAAGAAAAAGACCGGCGATGTATATTGGGGGGACGGGAAAAGATGGACTGCATCATTTGGTTTATGAAGTTGTTGATAATAGTGTTGATGAGGCATTGGCTGGTTATTGTGACAAAGTACAAGTGGTGATTCATACTGATGGGAGTGTGAGTGTTACTGATAATGGGCGCGGAATTCCGGTTGATATGCATCCACAGTTTAAGAAGCCGGCTATTGAAATTGCGTTGACTAAACTGCATGCAGGAGGAAAGTTTGAAAAAAATGCCTATGCAATTTCTGGAGGGCTGCATGGAGTGGGAGTGAGTTGTGTTAATGCATTGTCTATTAATCTAAAGGCGGTGGTGAAACGAGATGGCAAGATCTATCAGCAAGAATATCATATTGGTAATCCCCGGTATCCACTTAAAATAGTGGGCAGTGTTGATAAAAAAGAAACGGGAACCCAGATACGATTTATTCCTGATCCCGACATTTTTTCAACAGTGGAATTTGATTTTGCGGTTTTGCGTAAACGATTACAAGAAATTGCATTTCTAAACCCTGTGGAGCTTACTTTAGAAGATGAGCATACTCAAAAAAAAGAAACCTTTCATTATAAGGGTGGGCTTGTTGATTTTGTTGAACATATTAATAAATCTAAGGGAGTGTTACATAAGCCAATTTATTTTAAACGACAAGAAGCAGATACGGTTGTTGAAGTAGTGGTACAGTATACTGAAGGATATAATGAGAGTATTTTTGGTTTTGTAAATATTATTAATACCACCGAGGGTGGAACGCATGTTTCTGGATTTAAAACAGCGTTGACGCGTGCAATTAACGATTATATCACTAAAAAGGGACTTCTTAAAGGAGATAAACTTTCAGGAGAGGATACGCGTGAGGGATTGACTGCAATTGTTAATATTAAAATGCGCGAGCCGCAGTTTGAGGGGCAGACAAAAACTAAACTGGGTAACAGCGAAATGAAAGGAGTCGTTGACTCGATGGCGTATTTGGCGTTGAGTGAATATCTAGAAGAAAATCCTCCCATTGCAAATAAAATTGCGCAAAAAGTTGTGGCAAGCGCTAAGGCGCGCGAGGCTGCGCGCAAAGCACGCGATTTAGTGAGAAGAAAAAATGCAATTGGAATGGGAGGATTACCCGGCAAGCTTGCAGATTGTTCAAGCAGAAAAAGTGAAAATACTGAACTCTATATCGTTGAGGGAGATAGTGCAGGTGGAAGTGCAAAGATGGGGAGAGATAAAGAGTTTCAAGCAATTTTACCGATGAAGGGAAAGACGATTAATGTTGAGAAAGCAAATCCAACTAAAGCACTAAGTCATGAAGGAATTACTAATTTGATCACGGCGATTGGGACGGGAGTGCGTGAAAATTTTGATATTAGTAAGCTACGGTACAGCAAAATTGTTATCTTAAGTGATGCAGATGTCGATGGACAACATATCACCACTTTATTATTAACATTTTTTTATCGCTATTTACCGCAGTTAATTGAGAGCGGGAATTTGTATATTGCAGTTCCTCCACTCTATCGAATACGAAAAAAGAAAGATTATTATGTGTATAATGAAGAGGAGCTAAAAAAAATGCTGGAAAAATTAGGCAAGAGTGAGGTTACTCGGTTTAAGGGTTTAAGTGAAATGAATCCGCAACAGTTGTGGGAGACGACGCTAGATCCCAAAGGAAGAATTCTAAAAAAAGTAATAATTGAAGATGCAGTGTTGGCTGAAGAAACATTCTCGATGCTGATGGGAGATATAGTTGGCCCGCGACGAAGATTTATTGAAGTAAATGCAGATATTGCTGAAATTGATATGTAGAAGATGAGACTAGGAAAAAAAATTATTGGAAATCCGGGAAATGTTCTTGAAATAGGATATTGGGTTCCAGAAAATGAAAGCGAACTTGAGGGGTTAAAAAATAATTTAGTGCGCGTTAATTTATTTGATGAGCGATATGAACTTCATTTTGGAGATTCTCTTTTGGGAAATGATAACTTAGCGCTGTTAACAAGAGTAAGGCTTGCTCCCTCTCGTTTGAAATCGCACGATTTTGCAAGTTATTATCGTTTTATTTTTCAGAGATATGAAGTAGCAGAGGCTGACGGCTTTGATGAGCAAGTGTTTACTCCCGTTAATTATATTGATAGTGTTGGTGTAACTTCTTGTGAATCTGCTCCTTTGCAATTTGGTAATGGAGTTGTGTTTGATCGCAAATCGATTAATTTTTACTCTACTCAAAGAATTGATAGTTCTTGTACTCTTCATCAATTACTTGTGAAAAAAAATGTATGGAAGGAGCCTCAGACAGAAATGTTGATGAGAAGACTAGAATAAGATGGTAAAAGATGAATTTGAAGAGGATAGTACCCAAGAAGATATTGGCGAGATTGATGATGGGAGTGAAGAGGGAAATGGGACTGAAGTTGAGCATTTAGAAAAAGAAGAACTTAATCTGAAGGATATTGACGAGAATAGAATTTTGAATCGAGAAATTACGCGCGAGATGAAGCGTTCCTATATTGATTATGCGATGAGTGTTATTGTGAGTCGCGCGCTTCCCAGTATTGAAGATGGGCTAAAGCCGGTGCATCGCAGAATTTTATTTGCCATGCAACAGATGGGGCTAGAAAAAGGGACGACCAAAAAGTCGGCAAGAATTGTGGGAGATGTTATGGGAAAATTTCACCCGCATGGAGATATGGCAATTTATGACGCTATGGTGCGTATGGCTCAAGATTTTAGTCTGCGCTACCCGCTTGTTCATGGACAGGGAAATTTTGGTTCTATCGACGGAGATGGAGCAGGAGCTTCGCGTTATACCGAGGCAAAACTTACTAAACTTTCAGTTGAATTACTTGAAGATATTAATAAGGAAACCATAAAATTTGTGCCCAATTTTGATAGTTCACTTGAGGAACCGGTGGTCTTGCCTGGAAAAGTTCCTAACTTGTTGATTAATGGAGCAAGTGGTATTGCGGTTGGTATGACCACTAATATTCCTCCGCATAACTTGGGAGAAATTTGTGACGGGATTGTTGCTTATATTAATAATCCTGAAATTGATATCAATGCATTGATGGATATCATTAAAGGTCCAGATTTACCGACGGGTGGACAGATAGTGAATGAAAATCTTAAAGAATTATATGAAAAGGGAAGAGCGGGTTTTGTTATGCGGGGGAAAGTTAAGACCGAGGAGAAAAAAGGTAAAGAACTTTTAGTCATTACTGAAATTCCTTATCAGGTTAATAAATCAACACTGGTTATGCAGATTGCTGATCTTGTCCGCGATAAAAAATTAAGCGAGGTTACTGATATTCGCGATGAGAGTGCGAAGGGAGAGATTCGTATTGTGCTTGAATTGCGTAAGGGAGCAAACAGCGAGTTTACTATTAATCGATTATTTAAATCTACTAAATTGCAGAGCAGATTTGACGCGGTGCTTGTTGCACTTGAGAATGGAGTGCCAAAGACGTTTAGTCTTAAAGAGATGATTGCAAGTTATGTTGGGTTTCGTAGAAAAGTAATCCGTAAACGCACTGAATTTGATTTGCAAAAAGCCCAAAGCAGATTGCATCTTGTTGCAGGACTTTTATTAGCACAAAAACATCTTGAGCAGATTATTGAAACAATTAAGAAAAGTGGTTCTAGTACTGAAGCAAAAGAAAGTTTAATGAAAAAATATGGCCTGAGCGAAAAACAGGCTGAAGCAATTTTAGAGATTACCCTTCGACAATTGACTGCACTTGAACGAGAGAAACTGCAAAAAGAAGAGATTGATTTAAAACAATTAATTGGAGAGCTACAATTGATTTTGGGGGATGAAAAAGAAATCTATAAAATTATTAAGCGAGAACTAAGTGAACTAAAGAAAAATTATGGAGACGAGCGGCGAAGCAAGATTATTCGCAGCGTCAAGGATATCGAGGAGAAAGATTTAGTTCAAAAAAAAGAAGTGATTATTACGATAACGGAAAAAGGGTATATCAAACGAATGCCATTTAAAGCATATAACGAGCAGAAGCGCGGAGGAAAGGGAGTGATCGGGGCTGAACTAAGTAGTGAAGATTTTGTTAAAGAATTAATTACCTGTTCAACACACGATCAGTTGTTGTTGTTTACTGAACGGGGAAGATTATTTTGGCTTAAAGCGTACAAAGTTCCTGAAATGCAGCGCTATGGAAAGGGCCAGGCAGTTGTCAACTTACTTAATATTAAAGATGATCGGGTGACGAGTGTTATTGCAGTGAATACTTTTGCAGATTATTTATTTATGGCTACACAAAAAGGGCAGGTTAAAAAAATAAAACTTGATTTATTTGCAAAACCGCGCAGCAGCGGAGTGCGCATTATTAATCTTCCTGCAGATAACAGCGACGTTGTTGTCGACGTAAAAAAAGTTAAAGAGAAACAAGAAGTTATGTTGATGAGTAAAAAGGGACAAGCAATTCGATTTAATGCGGACGAAGTGCGCAACATGGGCAGGGGAAGTTATGGAGTTGCTGGAATTAGATTAGGTGGAGGAGACAAAGTAGTGAGCATGGAAATCGTGGGAGATAAAGCATTGTCAATATTAACGATTACCGAGAAAGGATATGGAAAACGAAGCAAGATTGACGATTATCGTATTACGGGAAGAGCAGGAAAAGGAGTGATTAATCTTAAAGTGGGAGAAAAGACGGGGGATGTAGTAAGTACTATTGAAGCAAAAGATAAAGATAAATTTATTGTGTCGACGATGAAAGGTATTGTGATAAAAACAAGTGTGAAAGATATTCGAGTAATGGGACGGGCAACGTCGGGAGTTCGCATCATTAAACTAGGATCAGGAGATAAAGTTGTTGATATCGCACGACTTGATGAAGAGAAGGAACAAGAAATTATTGAAAAGGGAAATGAAGAGGCGGGGCAGGAAAGTCTTTAGTTTGTTTTCCACATATCATTTCTTATTTTTGCAATAACTAATCCGGGAATTTTTGGGTGTGTAGAGAAGATATCTCCGACTGAAGCAATACCCTGGTAGTCGGTGAGAAGCGAATCTTTATTAGTAAAATGCTGGAGTTGGTATTGATTTTCTTTATCAAGCTGGTTAGTTATTTTTTTAATTCCGTAGGGAGCGTTTTTTACTAATCTTGGATAAAGGATTTTTTGTCCTTGGAATTTTATTGCAACATCTCCTGAAATAACATTGATATCTTGTCCTGCTGCATCAACATTGTTAAATGTTTTGAGAGTGTAGACGGTGAGTTCTTTTCCTCCAATAGCAAGATCATGATTTTGGAATTGTATATATTGGCTGAGATCAACTTCTTCACCGTTTATGATTGCTTGTCCGGTGATTGAGTTTATCGCAGCGGTGTTGGTTGCTTCTCTAAAGTTTGGATCGTTGCCTTTTATTCCGTTGAGTCTGATGGTTGTTTCTTGTTCGGGAATGGTGAGGTGTGCTTGCTCTGGAACGGTTAGATCTACATTTTTTGCCGTGATTTCTTTTGCAGTTGTTTTTGTGTTTACTTCTCCGGTTTTAGCTTGTGCTTTTGCAAAAAGCTCTACTTGATTTTGACTGTTCATATAAGCGAGGGTTGTATCGTCGATAGAAGCGCTCAACCCTCCGTACTGATTAGGAGTTGTTATCTTTGCGGTTCCTTCGTCGGAAGTTTTTGCGAGTTTATCTGCGAATCCTTGGAAAAGTCCCAGAAACTGTTGCACGATTCCCATCGCTTGAGAAACTTCCTGCATTTGCTGATTGGCACCTTGTGCAGCAGCTTGTCCAGGATTTGCCGATGCTGTGGTTCCTCCTCCTGCTGGTGCACTGCCAGTTCCTCCATCTCCACCGTAAGAACCTGCCCCTCCCGTTTCTGGTTTAAACGCTGTTTGTCCGGTATCACTTTTAAGATTCATATTTCCCCCTTCTTGTCCCTGAAAATCAACACTTCCGTCGGGATTAAATTGTGTTTGTGGACAACTTCCTCCCTGACATTTTGATTGCTCGTCAAACTCTACTCCGTTATAATTAAATTGTTGTCCATCCGCAGACCATTGTCCTTTACTAGGGTCGCCTTCTACTTGTGTTCCAAATTGTTGTTGCATTCTTTGGCTGTCAACTTCTTTTTGTTGGAATTTATTTGCACTATCTTGGAATTGATTAGTGAATGCATCAAAGTCTTGTAATATTTGATCAGGAGTTGCGGGGGAATTTGGTTGTCCTTCTTGATTTGTTGGTTGATTAGTCAGTTGATTACGTTGGTTGTCAAAAAGAACTCCTTGTCCAAATCCTCCGAAATTTTGGAAAGTATTGGTACAACTGTCTCCAGTGCATCCTTGTGCAATTATTAGGGCGAGTGCAAATAGTAGCATAGAAATTAAAAAAATTATTTTATATTTCATTTTTATCTTCCTCTACTTTATATCGATTTAAGAATTGAAATATATAGGGATCAGGTTGTGTGGAGTTTTCGATGAGCATGACAAGTGTTGTGTCGGGGGCAAATGCGATGAAGTCGACGTAGAGATTTTTTTCTTTAGTGAGCTGGGTGAGGCAGTTAATGCAAATATACGTGTCGTCTTCAGTGTGCGACTGGGTGATATAATCAGCGACGGTGAGTATATCGTTTAATTCTGATTCTAGCGTCAGCGGATGGTCTTGCAGTTTAAAGTCAGTTGTTTTATCCTCGTTCTTAATTGTTAGAGGGAGGGTAGTAGTAATGGTTATTTTTCCTTCTTCTATAATTGTTTTCGTTTTTGAAACTGGGTAGGTAAGTTCAAAATTTTTAAAATCAATTTTTTTAAGACAGAAAGGGAGTGCATCATCAATGTATAAGGAAAGTTGTGTTTCTACGGTTTGTTTTGAAGGGTTTTGATAAAATCCTTGATCGTAGTAATAGGGGATGAACGCTCCGTTTAGATTACTTAGATCATAGTACCGTTCTGGTTTTTGATAATATCCTCCTTGAATACCGACCAGTTCTAAACCGCTCAGAGTTGTTTCTTTGAGACAATCACTGATGAACGTTTGTATGTTTGTAATTGAGGGTTGAATTCCTCTTGCTGAGAATTCTTCTCGGTCGAGATTTTCATTTTTTTCTTTATCTAAAAAAAATAAAAAAAGTCCTGCTCCTGCGAGCAAACAGACGGCAAGTACTATAAAAATTGTTACTTGCGATTTTTGAGAAACTCTTTGCATACTCCCTCTTACTTTGATAAGCTTGAGGGATTATTTAAAGTTTTATTCTTTAGCTGAGTTGTTTTAGGAGACTATCTATTTTTAATAAAGTCAGTAAAAATCGCGGGTGGAAACTTATTTAAGTCATGATTATTTAGTTGGATTATGATTAGAGGTGTTAAGTCGCAGGTAGGGGTGATCTCTCTTATTTTGCTTGTTTTGATTTCACTTATTAGTGTAACTATTGTGTGGAATGTTATTGCTTTATTTTTGAGCAACTCTTCTTCTGATATTGGGGTGAGTAGTTTTTCTGATTCTTTTGAGATCTCTTCTAATTTAGTAAAATATGGTCCGGTAGAACAGGCTTCAGATACCATTGTTGTTGGGATAAAGAAAAATTCGGGTGATGGGAAAGTTGATGGATTTAAAATTGTACTTGAGAATGAAAAAGGAGATAGTTATGTGTATGAAGATAATACTAGTATTGCTGTTCTTGAAACTAACTATATACCCATTAATTATAAAGGATTTTTAGATCGAGTGAGTACTATTTCAATTTATCCACGGTATGGAAAGTCATTTGGAGGGGCTATAACTGGTTCAGGCTCTAGTGCAGTAGAAACTAAACTTTCAAAAAATTATTATGAAACAAGTCTTATTAATGCTTCAAGCTGGGTGGTGGGAACAAGCGGCACTCAGCCAGGTTTTACTCCAAATGGGCCTGCTACCAAAAATAGAATTATTACAGGACTTGGTCCAAGAGGGTATAATGCTACCTTATGGGAAGCGCTAAACACTGATGCTGTTGCTAATGATGATGGAGGATGGGATACTGTTTATTCTACGGTGGATACTAGAAAGACCTATCGATTCTCAGTCTGGATTAAAAAGACTAATTCAAATGATGGAAATACTTATTTTGGACTTAATAATGCTAGTATTAAACATCTTGATAATACTAATCCAGCAATTTATCCTTACTTTTTCCTTGGAGATCTTCCCACGCTTGATACCTGGTACTTATTAGTAGGGTATGTTTATGCTTATGACTTAAGTCAAACTCCTTCATTAGGAGGCGTTTATAATGAGCGTGGAGAAAAAGTAATTTCTTTTCATGGTATCACTAATGGAGACAGTGATTATAAATTCACGAGTGCATCAGATCCACAATTGATTCATCGAGCCTATCTTTATTATGATACTACTATTGGAGACAGGCAGTATTTTTTTAATCCGCGAATTGAGGTTATTGATGGGTCTGAACTTTCTATTGATGAGTTGTTGGGATTAAAGTAGTTTTGAAAATCTATAAATAGAGAGAGGCAGTTACTCTTTAATGGATCAACTTATTTGTTTATATAAACCGCTTGGTTTGACACCATTGCAGGCAATTGAACGATTTGTTGCAAAAAGAAAGGAGTATAAAGGGAAAAAAGCGAGTTATTGCGGGAGACTTGATCCGTTGGCTGAGGGAGTGTTACTTATGTTGGCAGGGGAAGGAACAAAACAAATGCAGACCTATATGGGGCTTGATAAAACCTACGAAGCAGAAATTATTTTGGGGTTAAACACCGATACGCTTGATTTACTCGGGCTTGCAACAAAAGGGGAGCAGATTGCGATTGATGAAAAAGTGTTAAAGAAAAAAATTAGAAATTTTGTGGGAAATTATACCCAAGAAATTCCGGCATATTCTTCGTTTATTGTCAAGGGGAAAGCTTTATGGATGCATGCGCGTTCGGGGAATTTGGACCAGATTATACTACCACAGACAAAAGTAAAAATAAAAAAAATTTTAGTGGGGGATGTGTATACGATACAGAGCAGTCGACTTTTAAAAGAGATTAAAAAAAAGGTGGGGCTTGTAGTGGGAGATTTTCGTCAAGAAGCAATTATTGCGCGGTGGGAGGAGTTACTTTCAGGCAAGCAAGATGCATTCACCGTCGTAAAAGTAACGATTGATTGTTCAAGTGGGACCTATATTCGGGCAATTGCGCGTGATGTGGGGCGTGAATATGGGGGAGGGATACTCCTTTCATTAAAGCGAACAAAAGTGGGGAAGTTTACTATTAAAAATTGTGAGAAGGTGTAGTTAGATTCCCCAGCCAATTTTTTCTCTTCTTTTTATTTCTGCAATTTTTTGGAGTGTTTGTATTTCTGATTGACTTAAGAGGTCTTTATTATCTTTAAATTTTTTAAATTGTTTTTCTGATATGTCTGCGTAGAGATATGTTATTTGGGTAAGTTGTCTTTCAAAATTAATCCCCGGGAGCGAGATGGCTACTTGTTTACCTTCGTGCGCTTGTTCTACTGATCGCTTGTCTTCTTGAATGTCTTTTACTCGGGAGAGAGATTTTCCTTGATCGGTGATGAGGGGGAGTCCTTTTTTTATTTTTCCTGCTTCTATTTCCACTCCAAACACTGCCGGATTTGAATTTCTAAATATATATTGGGGAAAAATTTTTAGCTGTGTTATTGTTGCAAGCTCCATTAATCTGTCGCGTTTTATTTGATTTGCTTTTTGCTCTCTAACTTTTTTGAAATCATTAATTAGTTTGTAGATTACTTGATTAGTGAGAATAATAACCTCTCCTTTCTCTGCATTTTTTGCTTCTTCGTCAAGTTCCGTGTTAAATCCGAGAATGATTGCGTTGAGTTTATCAAGTTCGAGATTTGTTTTTGCTTTGATGAGATCTTTTTTATTTATCTTGCCGATTCCTGCACTTACAACTTGGATATTTTCTTGCCTTAGGAGGGTAATGAGTGCTTCAAGACTTCCTAGCGAGTCTGCTTTAATGATAATTCCTTGTTCATCGGTTTCTAGTTTATTTCCTAATTCTTTTTTAAATTCTTCTTTTATTTGGTTTAAGTTTCCATTGTATTTTAAAAAAGGCATTCCTGGGAGAATTTCTTCTTGGGTTATTAATTGCATTCTAATTCCTGTTGCTGCGGTCACGGTATCCGCTGGTTTAAATTTTGAGGAGCTTGGGAGAATTTCTTCAAGCACGCGTATTTTTGAGATTATAGGTTCGTTAAAACTTGCAATTGCTATTTCGTCTTTGCTTGCGAGTTCTCCGTCGTAGAGAATAGCTTGGGTGTATTCCATTGATTTTTCTTTGACTATTTCAAAGATGACTCCTTTGGGAGTTGTCCCTAGTTTTAACATTTCTTTAAGGTATTTTTGCGAGAGTCCTGCAATGGTAAAGATAAGTTCTGGAATTCCTTCATTTGTTTTTGCAGAGCAGGGGATGAGTGCGAGTTCTTTTGCAAAGTCTGAAATTTCATAGAACGGTTTTGGGTTAAACCCATGAAATTGGAGACTGCCCATAATCGTGAGAAGTTTTTCGGTGAAGGTATTCTTTGTATTTATTGATTGCAGGTCTATATTTTCTTTGAGATTTTCTGAGCGTTTTTTCCAGCCGCCAATGTTATCTATTTTATTAAGCGCAATGACAAAAGGGACTTTGTTTAATTTTAAGATTTGAATTACTTCAGTTGTTTGGGGCATGATTCCTTCATTAATGTCCATAACAAGAATTGCAAGGTCAGCAAGGCTTCCTCCTCGTTTTCGCAAGTGTGAAAAGGCGGCGTGTCCGGGAGTATCGATAAATAAAAATCCAGGAAAATCTAGATGAATATTATTTTTTTTGAGCAAGGGACAGGATTTTTGGAGTTCTTCTTTTGGAAGTGCAGTAAAAGAAATTTTTTGGGTGATGCCTCCAGCTTCGGTGTCATACACTTTTGTTTTTCTAATTGCATCGAGGATTGAAGTTTTCCCATGGTCGACATGGCCTGCAACGGTGATGATTGGTTGGCGAATTTTATTTTCCATAGTAATCTTATTCTAAATGGCTTTAAAAACATGACTGGATAACGATTATAGTATTGGTTGGAAAAAATTTTATTTTATTGGTTAAAAAGCGGATTATTGCTATTAGTGATTGGAATAGTATCTGATTTAATCCAATTTATATTTACCAAAGACTCTTTTGTTAGAGGGGTAGGAGAATTACAAGTGTGGTTGATACTAGGAAATAAAAACACACTGAGTTCTCTTGATGTACTGTTTATCATACTGGGGATTATTGAATTATTTATAATTGGATGTGTTATTGGATTGATCTATAGAAAAATAAAATGATGAAGAGAATAAATTCTTTAGTTATTTCATTAATCAAAATTTGAGTTTGCGACTAACATAATCCTTGTAGATGACGGTTTTGTAGTTACATAAAGAGGAGAAAATAAATATTTATAAATTTTTTATCCAGGTTACAGAACGTTTTTTAATTCTTGCAGGTTAGTAATTCTGTCGTTATCATGAGGATATTTTTTGTGATAATCAACAAGGATTGCTCTCATTCCTAATCTTCTTGCAGGTTGGATGTCGGAGTGAAAAGAATTTCCAATCATAATTGTTTCTTGCGGTTTTACTTGTAGTCTACTAAGAACTCTTTGAAATATTGCTGGCTCTGGTTTTAATACTCGATTGTAACTGCTATTGACCCACTGGGGATCGTATGATAAATGTCTAAAATCAAATCTATCTGCAAGACCCCATTTTGTAGATAAATCATAATCAGGGTTAGGTAAATCAGAAATCATTCCCATTTTTTCGCATTTTCCTCTCGCGAAATCAATAATTGTTCTTGCGCCCTCAACTAATTGTTCTCCTTGGATGTCACTTCTTGTTATTTCATGTAATGTTCTATACGTAGCTTCATTTTCAGGTAATTCTAATTTTTCAATCAGCGTTTTGTAATATGCTTTTCGATCTTCATCTTCGAATGGGGTGGGGCAAGCGGTTCCACAAACTATATCTTCAACCTGTTCGTAGCTAAAATCTTTTCTTTGATATAATTTGTAACGTTCTACTATTTTATCTTCAGGGGCACAATTCTGATTTGTCAATGTTCCAAAAAAATCAAAAATAATTCCCTTATAAAGTGTCATTTTTATTCAAAATCGTTAGGAGTAAGTGCGGCGAGTGGTCCTCTGGTTGAAAATACAATATCAAATTTTCTTCCTTCTAGTAGTCCTTCATTAACAATTTTTTGTAGGGAATCGTAGTTTGGAATTGCAAAAAATTTGCTGTGTTCTCTTTGTTTTTCGGCAACAAGTGTTTGCCAAGTTCCACTCGTAAAATAGTCTGATGGAAGGTTTGTTTTAAATAAATAAGTAAAATCTAAATCGTCTCCTCCAACACTTGGATCAGAAAATAATCCTAAAAATTCACACCCTCTTATAATTTGTTTCTTAGATAACCCGGTTTCTTCCACTAGTTCTCTGACAGCTTCTTTATACAGGCTTAGCTCTAACGGGTTTTGATGAAAATTTAGATGTCCTGCAGCTCCCTGTAATAATCCATCGTATTGAGGGTCGGTTTGCACTTTTCTTTGTCCAACAATTATTTTTTTATCAATAGTTTTAATGATGCTGGTAACGCCGGGGTTTCTGGGGAAAAAAGCATATTGATCATGGAGATATCTGGTTCCTAATTGTGTTAATCTTTGAGTTTCCTCTAAAGCTCTTGTTCTTTTTTCTTTATATTCTAAGAAATGACTGTGGCCTAGCCGTACTTCTAGTATGTTTTCTCCACCCTCTGACATCGCTTCAATAGTCGATCCGTCGTATCTCATTTTTCTATCGTCAAATCGACTAGTAGAACCGTCGCTTATTTCTTCGCGATCAATCATCGGTCGAAGAACATTTTTATCATACCAACTCGTAGTTCTTAAACCCCGAGGATTATTAGGTTCTGCTCTGCAAAAGCCTTCCGTTATTTTAGTTGCATGAATAGGATATTCTTTAAAAGTCCATCTAGTTATTTCTACTCCTCCCGCTGTTTTCTCAATAGTATATTCTTGCATAAAAATTCTGATCAACTCTTCTTTAAAAAGTTTTGTATGCCAAGAAGTATCTTTAGTTTTTTGGTTGCTATTAGGTTTATCCCACAAACATTTTTCCTGAAACAAGAAGCAATATTCCTGCAAGAATGATTATGATGTTGATGATAATTTTTTTTATATTTTTTTCTTTGAAAACTTCAGGGATAAGATCGGCGATTGCAATATATAAAAATCCTCCTGCAGCGACGGGGAGGAGATAGACTGCAAGATCTTTTGAGCTGATAAAAAAGAATCCGATCAGGCCTCCTGCTACTGCAGTGAGTTGTGAGAGGAAGTTATAGAAGAGCGCTTCTTTCTTTTTGAATCCGCCATAGATTAAAACACCAAAATCACTTATTTCTTGCGGGAGTTCATGGAGCATGATAAGCAGGCTTGAGAGAATACCAAATGGTATTGAGACTAAAAATGAACTTGCTATAATAAGTCCGTCGATAAAATTATGAATTGCATCTCCCCATAAAAGTAAATAAGTGTAAGGATGCTTTTGGCAAATCTCGTGGTGGCAATGATGCCAGTGCAGATATTTTTCAAGTAATAAAAAAACAAGAAAACCTATCAGTGCAATACTGAGTGTTGGTATGAGGTCAATAGTTTCTATTGCCTCGGGAATGAAGTGAAAAAATGCGCCTCCTAGCATTACTCCTGTTGTGAAAGCAACAAAGAGAATAAGTACTTTGTGTAAATTTTTCTTAAAAATAAAATAGAGCAGTGCTCCGGCAAATGCTAATAACCCGTTTATGAAAGTCATTGCTAGAATCCACAAGAGTATTTGATTCATAGGGTTAGAGAGCGAAAAATATTTATAAACGTTGTTGAGTGAAGTTATCAATAAGGAAACAAGAATAAGCCATGGTTCATATATCTCGAAAGACAAAACAAAAAGAACTCCTCCAAGGAGAAGTGAAAAAGTTTTCCTCCTTTTTTACTGCGGAAGAATTATTTGCAAAGGCAAGTAAAAAAGATGCGAAACTAGGCATTGCAACAGTCTATCGATTTTTAGGAGAGTTAGTTACTCGACGGGCGGTTCATTCGTATACTTGCGAGCGCAAAACTATTTACTCGTTTGACGAGCAAAGCCATTGTCATTTTATTTGCGAGCGATGCGGCAAGAAGGAACATCTGACGATTAATTCTCTTGATTTTATAAAATCAAAAATTAAAGGAGTTATTTGTCATTTTCAAATTGATGTGAGCGGTATTTGCCAAAGGTGCAAGGAGCAAGGCTAGTTTCGTTGTTATCTTAGATAAATATTTATAGGTATTCTCACAAATTTAGCTATGTTGCATGAGGTGTTTTGGAAAAATCCGGGATATAAGGTGCGAGAATCGCTGACCGGAGATATTACTTGTGATTATTTGATTGTGGGGGGAGGAATAACGGGGGTTGCGCTTGCTTATTTTTTATCGAGCAGCGGAGCTAAAAATATTGTTTTAGTTGAGAAGGGATTTATTGGGGATGGGGCAACGGGGAAATCTGCAGGAATATTGACGGTGCGCGGAGAACTTGATCTTACTCAGATAATAAAACTGTACGGTAGAAAAAAAGGACTTGCTTACTGGGACATAAATAAAGAAGGATTATCACTGGTAGCAAGTATTGTTAAAAAAGAAAAACTTAATTGCGATTTTGAATTGCAGGATACTTTATTTGGTTCTATTAGTGATGAAGGTTGTGATTATGTTCTTAAGGAATATTTAGAAGAAAAAAAGATAGAAAAAAGTTCTTGTCTATTGACGGGAGAAGCGATTAAAAAAGAAATTATTAGTCCTCTTTTTAAGCAGGTAGTGATTTCAAAAAATCATGCGATATCGGTGAATCCACGAAAACATGTGCAGAGTTTGTCGGAAGCTGTTGCAAAGAAAGGGGTGCGTATTTATGAGCATACTGGGGTGAGTAGCATTAGGGGAAGCGTTGCTCAAACTGCTGGTGGTAACATTACTTTTAAAAAAATAATTAGGGCAGTTGATGTTTTTAGTAAAGTGAAGGATATACGCAACAGAAAATCGACTATTGCAATTAGTGAGCCGCTTTCAAAAAAACAAATAGCTTCCATCGGACTTAGCCGCAAGAAAATTATTTGGGATTCAGAACAGGAATATCATTATCTTAAACTTACCAAGGAGGGAAGGCTTATGGTGGGATTTGGGGATAAAATACTTAATAAAAAACATAATCGCACTATTCCGCTTACCAGTCATTTTCGCGAGATAGAGCGTTTTATTAAAAAGATTTTTCCTCAACTTGAAATAGAAATTGCTTATGCCTGGTCAGGAATATTTGGGACTACTGATAATCTTATTCCCTCTGTTCAAAAAACGCAAAACGGTTTTGTCATCGGAGGAGCTGGTTCTCAGATTATGTGTGTTGTTCTTGCAAAACATATTGCAGACGTTTTGCTTAATCGTAAAACAAAGCTTGACTCTTTTTTTGGCTAGTTGTTATCAAATAAAAACATATATTTATTAATTATCTTTTTATATTCTCACTATGAAAGCCACACGTATCATTGTGCGAGGGAGCTCGCTTGGTACTTTTGGAAAATTTTTAGATTATATAACCTCTTTTGGAGGAAGAGCTTCAGTTACTTTAACGCGGTTTTTGCGATTTGGAGTTTCTAGCAGTCTCACGCTTATCGTAGATATAATTTTACTTATCTTCTTTGTTGAATTTTTGGCAATTTATTATTTAATTGCGTCAGGTTTATCTTTTGCTATTTCAACCTCGATGAATTATCTTATTAATCGCGAATGGGGGTTTCGGGGGACGACTACAGGATTATTGCATGGGTATTTTTTATTTTTATTTTTTAGTTTTTTTGGAATTTTACTTACTGTTTCTTTAATGTGGCTTTTTGTTGATATTTTTGGAATGTATTATTTGTGGGCGCGTGTTGTTGTTGCTTTAATTGAGGGAAGTTTGACTTTTCTTGCACATCATCATTTTACTTTTAAGATGCCTGATGTGTTTGAAAGCACTGATTATTTTGATTAATCTTAAGAGAACTTTTTGATGAGGTTTATTTTCTTAATCCTAAAAAAATCCACTATCTTTAGATGGTGGATAGTTTAGCGTGGATTTTTTGGGAATCTCAAAACTCAAAACAAACTCCACACTTTAGTGTGGAATATAAAAACCCCTGGATGGTTTTGAGATTTTTCCTAGTGCTTCTCTAATTGTTGTTTCATCTCCCGGATTTGTTATGCCAAACCAGGGAGCTGTTGCGGGATAAAAGCTAAGAGAGAGTTCATTTATTTGTATGAGTTTTGCAAGTTCTTGGGGGAGGAGACATTCTGCAGCCTTATCATCTTTATGTTTCTCTTTAAAGCGCGTGAGGAGCACGTGTAATTTTTTTATGGTTTTTGGGGTGAGCAAAAATAGATTCATGCTCGCGTACTGATCTTTGAGCGTTTGTGTTTTAAGTGAATCTTTTGAGAGGTTAAACTGTTCTTTGATATCCCCTACTTTATTATTTTCTAATTTAAATATTCCTCGAGTAACTTTTCCTTGCTCGGGAATGACTGTCCAGAGTTTGTAGCCGATGGTTGCGTCAGTTTTATTTTTCTTGAGATGAAGTGCAAGTTTTTTAAAACTTTGCTTTCCATAAAGATCGTCGCCATTACAGATGATTGCAGGTCTATCTAGGAACGGAATAGTGGTGCAGAGTGCGTCAAGTGTTCCCCAGGGTTTGTCTCTTGTTTTTTTATCGTAGGATTGATAGGTGTAAAAGATGGGGATTCCTTTAAAGTTTCTTTTAAATTTTTTCTTAAATGGTTCTCGCGTTTTTTCTCCCACGACAAAGATAATTTTTGAGATGTAGGGGAGGGCTTGATTAATTGAATATTCAATGAGTGTTTCTTTGTTTGTTACTTTTGCAAACTGTTTTATCTTGCCGTTGAATCGCGAAGAAAGTCCTGCAACCATATAGACAATAATTGGTTTCATGGTGAGAGGAGTGAGTTTAGTTTTAAAAGGATTACTGTAAAGCAAAAATTCTTAAACTGTTTGTGGTTTTAGAATAGATGGCTGCCAGTAAGGGTATGATTGGGCTTGAGATTCATGGATATTTGCAGACAAGCGAGAAATTGTTTTGCCGTTGCCGCAACTTTCATGATATGAAACAAATTAAGCCCAACGTTAATGTTTGTCCGATTTGTACGGGTCAGCCGGGAAGTAAACCGATGCTTCCTAATAAATCTGCGATTGATAAAATTTTAACTATTGCATTGCTCTTGGGCTGCAAGATAGCAACCCTTGAAGACAAAAAAGTTTTGGTTTTTCAAAGAAAACATTATAATTGGCCGGATATGCCTTCGGGTTACCAAAAAACAATCAGCGGAGCGCATTCTGATTTTGTAGGAGTGGACGGCATGTTTGAGGGGATTCGAATTCGCGAGGTGCATCTTGAAGAAGATCCTGCTGCTTGGAATCCGCAAAGCGGAAAAGTAGATTATAATCGGGCAGGGGTGCCGTTAATGGAAGTGGTGAGCGAGCCTGATTTTAGTTCGAGCGAAGAAGTAGCAAGCTGGCTAAAAAAATTTGTTTTGACCTTGTCATATGTTAAGGCTTTAGATAAAGATGCAGGTATAAAGGCGGACGTTAATGTTAGTATTAAGGGGGTTAGCAAGCGAACTGAAATTAAGAATGTGAATTCTATTAGCGAGATTGTGCGAGCAATTGATACGGAGCTTGCTCGTCATGCAAAAGAAAAACCGCAAGTGATGGAAACTCGTCGATGGAATGGGGTGAGCGGAAAAACTGAATTGATGCGCAGTAAAGAGGGGCAGGAAGATTATCGATTTATTCCTGATCCTGATATTCCTGCAGTGAAAATTTATAAAAAACAAGTTAGTGAACTTAAGCAAGCATTACCCGAAACGCCGATGCAAAAACTTGATCGAGTGATAAAAAAACACAAAATTGGTAAAACTGACGCACAGATATTGACAAGCAATTTAGAAATTGCACAGTTGTTTGAAGAGATTATCCAAAAACTTGATCCGGTGTTTGTGCTTCCGTGGATTACCGTTGAATGGTTTTCAGTTCTTAATTATAATAAAAAGAGAATGGATGAATTAGAGATAGTCGCTGATCATTTTGTTGAACTACTTAGTTTAGTTAAAGATAAACAGATCACTCCGCTGGTGGGAAAAGATATGCTGCGGCAATTTGTTCCCAAAAGTTTTTCGGTCAAGGAAAAATTGTATGCTACAAAAGGGGTTAGTGTGAGTGAATTAGAAAAAGCGGTTAAGAAAGTGTTAAGCGAACATAAAAAAAGTGTGGATGACTATCAACGGGGAGAAAAAAAAGCGCTTAATTTTTTGATTGGGCAGGTCATGGCAGCGACGGAGAAGCGGGCTGAGTATGCAAAGGTCCTGGAATTATTGCGAAAGGGGTTGAAGTGATGGAAGTTTTTTCTATCATCTTTAAGGAGAAATTTTCTTTATTTCTTTTTTGTCATCGTTTACTTTAGAAAGGGCAAATAATCCGAGAATTATAAATAAAGTCATTACGCAAAGTGCTATTCTGTAGCGATAGCTACCAAGGGAGATTAGATTTGAGACGACTAATCCCCATACTATTGGTCCAAGTAGTGATGAAGCTCTTTCTGCAAGACCAAAATAAGCAAATGCTAAATTATGCCTGCCTTTAGGGGCGACATATGACATAACAGTGCGAGAAACTGCCCAATTTGAACCAAAACATAATCCCATAACTATTGCTGCTATTACAAACAAAATAAAATTATTAATAAAACCTATAAAAGGAAGTACGATTAACCAGACAAAGAGAATAGCTATTAACGTTCTTTTATGCCCGAATTTGTCCGCAATATATCCGGATAGCGTTCCACCGACGGCAGAAGTAGCTAGAATACCCAGTAAAAGATAGGTCTTTATTGTATCGGAAATTCCCCAGACTTGTTCTAAAAAAATGGGGAAATTATTTGAAGTAGTTAGTATTGCATCATTAAATAGAAAATAGGCTAGTATGAAAAATGCTACATTTGATGAAGAGAATAGTAATTTGGTTTCATTAATCATTTCTTTTATTGCGGATTTAAATATTAATTTATTAGATTCTTTTTTTGGCTCTTTGAAAAAGATAAGCATGGGAAGTGACATTATAAAAAATATTGCAATAGAAGGGAGAAGCGTTTCAGCTCGGGGATCTGAGCCAAATAAACTAATTGTTCCGTTAGAAAAAGGGAGGGCGATTAACAATCCGGTGAATTGTCCTATGTAATTTGCAGTTATACCAAGACCAGAAACTAATCCTCTTTTTTCAGATTTTACTATATCATTTATTAGGGGGGTATAAAAAGTGAAGGACAGTAAATAAAAATATAATCCTAGGGTGAAGAAAATGAGTGCGTAGATTTCTTTACCAGTTATTGCATAGAAGGCGCACATTCCATAGAAGAGCGCAGTTAATACGGTTGTATATCTAATTCCAGTAATTCTCCTGAGATATTTATCAAGAATTGTTCCGGTTAATGGAACGGTGATCAGTAAAAGTAAAGCAGAAATGGTAAATGTCAAGTTGAAGTATAAATCTGAAATTCCTTTATCGACGACAATCCATTGAGCAAAATAAAGGAAGAAAACTATTGATACCAGTGAATTAGCAAAATCGTAGAGAATCCACAAAAAGATATTCTTTTTGGTTTCCATAATTTTTATTGGTGTATAAAGTTTATAATGGTATCTTAGATCTGCGATTTAGCAACTTCATAATCTTTATAAGAAGGATTATCTTTGATTTAGGATGTCCGAAAAAGGGAGTGGGAAGCCAAAACTGAAGGTGAGAAATTCGCGAAAATTGTATATTCCTTTTTATTTGATGATTGTGGTGTTGTTTTGTGTTATTATTTATATCCAAATTGTGGGCAAGCCGCTTAATCCTTTTACTTTTGAGTTAGTGATTATTTTTACTGTCGTTACTCTTATTGCCACTGAGATTCATCGACTGGGAAATGCGTACGAGATTCACGAGCATTCTATCGTTCATAAAAAAGGATATTTGCGGATACGATCAAAGCGCATAGAGTTTAGTGCTTTAAGCGATCTTGATGTTGAGCAGACACTGTGGCAGCGAATTTTTTCTTTTGGAGATATTCAGCTGTATAAATTCTCTGATGGTCCGGTGCTGAAAAATTTAAATAACCCGCATCACTTTGTTGATCTAATTGAAAAGGAAGTTATTAAGCGAAGGAGAACTATACGATGAGAGAAATGGAAATTATTAAAGAGCCTAAACGCCGTCGTCGATTTCGATGGGAGTTATATTTAGGATTTATATTTTTTGCTCTTTTGTTATTTATTGGGTACACTTCTTTTTATAATCCTGATTTTATTAATTTGACGGGGAACTTGGTGAAAGAGGAAAGTCAGTCTGAGATTATCAAAGGAGTTGCTCTTGATGCACGGCTTGATCTCCCTCAATCACTTTTGGTAGAGTCCGTTTCTCAAAAAGTAAGTATGCGGGTGAGTGAGCCTGCGACTTTACTTATTGGCAATCAAAAAGTTAGTTTGTCTAGCGGAGATAGTGTGGTGATTGATAATTTTGAGGGGACGGTTTCGGTAAAGGGGAGAAGAATCACTGCGTTTGATGGGAAAGGAACGAAAGTTTTTGTTAACGGGCTTCCTATTTCTTCAAAGTCGGACGATTTAATTACTTTAAATGCACAGGGAGTGAGTTATAGCTCCTTAACATTACAGCAAGTATATCTTGATTCTTTTTCATATGTTGCTTCAGGTCAAGTTGAGATCGACGGTGGGAAACTTGTTATACAGCTTGATAAAGAGAATTTTAATTTAGCAAAATTTAAGGGAGATATGGTTCTTACCAGTGAACTACGTATGCAGGGAGTGCTTGATCGATCAAGTGTTGTGGGGCTTTTGGAACGTTATCAATTAGAAGAGCTGCGTGAATAACCCTAGAAGAAAAATAATTGCAACAACAATAATTATTGGCCAGTTTACGGGGATGCTAAATTCCGGTTTTCTTTCTCCTTTTTCTTTAGCTTTTTTTGCAATAAGTAAAATAAGCATTGCGGTTAGTCCGCCTGAAATTGTTCCTCCAATGCCCAGGACTTGAATAAAATTTAGTTGCCCGAATCGATCAAGGAAAAGATATAACAGCAAGGGTATAATAGTTACGAGCGCATAACTTTCTCTTTTTTTAAATTTTAAATCTAATCTAAAAAGATCAAGCAAGGCAAAACTTAGTACAAAGTAACTGGTGAACATGGTGAAAACACCAAGGAGAATTACTAAATTTCCGAGCCCGAGTGTTGCTACTTGCGGGACGTTTGTTCCCAGCACTCCCACAAAAACTGCTGCGAATAAGAGATAGGCGAGTATGGGGATTGTTGCTCCGAGGATGACTGCATTTTTTACTATTTTTTCTTGACCTTTAGCGATCATTCGTAGCTCGGGAATTGCTGAAAAACCAATGAGCGCAAATAATATTACTCCAAACGGAGTGAAGAAATTAGCGTAGTGTATAGTGGTGAGATTTTGTATATTTATCTGCGGGAGAAGTTTGAAGGTGATAGAGATGAACACTATAATTACGACGATAACTCCATAGGTCTCTACTTTTTTTAGTGTTCTTAATCCTTCTCGCAATAAAAGGGTAAGTGCTATCCAAAATACGAGGACAAATCCTCCTGCATGGGTGGTGGAATTTGTAAAAAGCATTGCAAGACTTTGTCCTTCCCCGATTAGATAAGCAAGCAGTGCCGAATATATTCCAAATATTGCAACGCACAGCATAGCCCATTTTCCTTTTTTTCCTAAATATTTTTGCGCAAGTCCGACGAGCTGATGATCTTTTTTGGTTCGCAGAGTTACTTCACTGGCGCAGAGCAAGAGGTAGGTTATGATAATTCCTAGAAAAATAATCCAGAACACGCCGATTGCAAATCCTGATTGTGCGACGACGTATGGAATTCCTAAAAATCCTGCACCAATAATTGAACCGGTGAGGGTGAAAGCTGTCGCTAGAAATTTTTTGTCCATCTCTTTTATAACGAGAGCATCTATAATTTTTTAAAGGTTTGTGCGGTTGGATTTGTGATGATTAAAAAGATTGAGGGGTATGAATGCGATTTGTGTGAAGCAGTAATTGTGGGGACGCGCAAAGACGCTCAACAACATAGAGCTGTTCCTTTTGATAAACCGTTTCCTCGCGGGCTTGTGTTTGCTCATAGACGTGCGTTAGTTGATAAAATTGATTCTAATTTTTATTTTGTATCCAATTGTTCTTTTGATCTTAGAAGAGATGCAGCAATTAGGAGTGATTTTGATAATCCTTTTTTTCATGGTCATCAACTGGAACTCACTAAGCTAACACTTGGAGAAGAAAACTTTTATTTTGATGGTCACTATTCTTTGAATTCTAAACTTACCAGAGATCGTTTTAAAAGAAGAATGTACCGATTTTTAAATGATGAAGAAGTTCATGAATTTGCAAGGCTGTATGCTAGTTGTGATTATCGGAGTGTTGTTGGATTTAGTTCGCCTCAAGAGCTTGTTTATACTTTTGATTTGAATAAATAGTTTTTATGTTTTGACTTTCCAAATCTAAACAACCTATGTCCTATAGAGTGTGATACAAATCTGAAGGATTTGGAATTGTGCAAAGATAATCACCGCGTTACCTAGAGCGTGTATCAAAATCAATTCTATAAGCTGTTGATGAATATTAGTATATAAGATTAGTTTAGCAAGAAATTGTGTTCATCAATAGATATATAGTTTTAAGACTAATAAAACTTAAATAAAGTTATTCTTATCGATAGGTAATGAAAGAAACGAAGATCAAAGAATTACTAGAACCACTAGAGGCATATCTTTGTGCTGTTTGTCAAGGGATTTATGTGGGTAGTAGAGAAGATGCACTTATTCATGCACAACTTGTTGTTGATAGCCCTTTGCCAGAAGGATTAGTGTATAAACAAGGATCAAGTTCCCCCTATGGAGATCGATTTTTTGTTGTGAAGGATAGTGGACTTCTTAAAAGGGAAGTAATAAAAAAAGGGGACACTCATGCACCTGTTCACCAGATTGATACTTTTTATTTTCCTAGGCAGGCTTTCTTGATCAAAGATCAGTTTACCTCTGCAAAATCTGATCAAGTTAAAGAAGAACTTAAGACAAGTAAGAGTATGTTTTTATCACTTGATGAATTTTTAAAATTCCAGAAAAATTATATGCATCATATTTCTCCTCGGCTTAGATTGGTGCGGGCATGTTCTCAACTTGAACGGTTTATGAGAACCTTTTCACAATAAAGATTTAAATAGTGAATGGATGGTTATCTATAATAGGTAAATAGGGGCCCGTAGTTCAAGGGATAGAATAACTGGTTTCGGCCCAGTTGATTGGGGTTCGAATCCTCACGGGCTCATACCTAAATATTTAAATTTCTTTTCTACTCATAATTGTTATGAATAAAGTTATTGCTCAGGATTTAGAACTTGTTGATAAGTTTCAAAAAGAAATTATTTTATTGGGGCAGACAAGTGCGCTTTTGCATTGGGACAATCAAACGTATATGCCTGCGAGTGGTATGGAGGGGAGAGCAGAACAGTTGAGTTTTTTACAGAGTTTAATTCATAAACGCATGACTGATGATCTTTTCTTTGCGGCGGTGAATCGATTACAAAAAGTTTCTGGTAAACTTGATGATGATCGACGGGCGTTAATTAGAAAATTACATAAGACTATTAGTAAGTCAAGAAAATTACCGGCTTTTTTTGTTGAGGAATTAAGTAAGACGTGTTCTCTTTCTTTTGATGCGTGGAAGCGAGCGCGCGAGAAGAAAGACTGGGAAATTTTTAGACCGCATTTAGAAAAAGTTGTTGCACTCAAACGACAGGAAGCTCGCTATTATAATTTTTCGGGTCATCCTTACAATAGCTTGCTTGATGAATTTGAAGAAGGAATGACGGTGGAAAAATTAAGCCCACTTTTTGATCAATTAAAAAAAGGGCTGCTTGATCTGTTGGACAGAATAGAAAAAAGCGAGGGGTATAAAAAAAGATCAAAAAATTTGGAGCAAGGATCGTTTTCGCGCGAGGGGCAGCTGGCTTTTGCAAAGCTGCTTACAGAGCGGTTAGGTTTAGCAAATGATTTTTCTCGACTAGATATTTCTGAGCATCCGTTTTCAACTAAAATTGGCAAGGGAGATTTTCGTATTACGACTAATGTTCGTGATGATCCTTATTTTTCTATTGGAAGTACTATACATGAAAGTGGGCATGCATTGTATGAGCGGGGGATGTCAGCGACGGTAAATGACTATAGTTTTTTGTGTGAGGCTCCTAGTTATGGACTGCACGAATCGCAGAGCCGGTTTTGGGAATTAATGATTGGACTTTCGCAACCATTTTGGAACTATTTTTTTCCACTACTCTCTGATGGTTTTACGATAAAAGAAAATTTTTCTGAATGGTATAAAAAAATTAATCAGGTGCGAAAGGGGCCGATTCGTATTGAGGCTGATGAAGTGCATTATTGTTTGCACATCATCTTACGATTTGAACTTGAGCGTGATTTGATTAGTGGAAAATTGGAAGTAGGCGATTTAAAAAAGGTGTGGAATAAAAAAATAGGGGAGTATTTTGGGATTAGCGTTAAAGATGACAAGGAAGGAGTCTTGCAGGATGTGCATTGGAGCGAGGGATATTTTGGCTATTTTCCTAGTTATGCAATTGGAACAATTTATGCCGCGCAATTATTTTTGCAGCTTACTAAAGATCATCCAGCGCTTATTAGTGAAATGAGTAACGGTGATTTTTCGGGGGTTCGTGCCTGGCTGCAACAAAAAGTTCATCACTATGGTTCGCGAAAACTTGCTGATGAAATCATTAAGCAAGTTTGTGGAAAAGGATTATCTATAGAATCATTTCTTAGTTATCTTGATGAAAAATATGGTAAGCTCTATGGATTCTAGAACATTTTTTAAAACAGGAGTTAATTTTTTGAGTATAAGGATGGCGAGAATAATTTTTGTTTTATTTTTAGTGATGCATATCTTTCGGGATACGCAGCAATTATTTTTCGATATGTTGACGAGGGAACTTTATCTGAAGCGGGAGGAGAGCATTGTCTTGATAGGCTTTGTGCTTTTTCTTTACTTGAGAGATAGACCGCAATCCTTTAAAACAACTAATACTTAAGGGGGGTATGAAAAAATACGAAGGGAAGCCCAGAGATAGTAAAGGAATTACAGTAGAGAAAGATAATTTTTCGCAATGGTTTACGCAGATTATGCTTAAAGCAGATTTGGCCGATTATTCCAAGGTTTCAGGGTGCATTGTATTTAAACCGCGCTCGTATGCATTGTGGGAAAAAGTGATGCAGGTTGTCGATGGAGAATTTAAAAAAATAGGGATTAAGAATGCGTATTTTCCTTTGTTTATTCCTGAAAGTCTGCTTACTAAAGAACAGGCGCATGTGGAAGGTTTTACTCCGGAGGTTGCCTGGGTGACACATGCAGGAAATACTAAACTTGATGAAAGATTGGCTGTTCGACCGACGAGCGAAGCAATTGTTTATGATTCGTATGCAAAATGGATCCGTAGTCATAAAGATTTGCCGATGCGCTGGAATATGTGGAACTCAGTGGTGCGCTGGGAGTTTAAACATCCAGTTCCATTTTTGCGAACACGAGAATTTTTGTGGCAGGAAGGGCATCATGTGTATGCAAATCACACAGATTTACTCAAAGATAGAGATTTAATTTTAGAGATTTACCGTCGATTTTTGCAAGACTATATGGCTTTACCCGGACTTATTGGGAAAAAAACTGCCCAAGAAAAATTTGCAGGGGCAGTTGACACCTATTCTATTGAACTATTACTTCCTCATGGAAAAGCGATTCAAGGTCCCGATTATCATGACGATGGACAAAATTTTGCAAAAGCATATGAGATAACTTTTTTAGATGAACATGAGAAAAAACAATATGCCTATCAGTCTACTTATGCAATAAGCACGCGCATGCTGGGGGTGATGTTTGCGATGCATTCTGATGAGAAAGGATTAGTTATTCCTCCAAAAATGGCAAGCGAGCAACTTGTCATTGTTCCGATATTTACTAAGGATGATAAAACAAAAGTTCTCAAAGCTGCACAGCAATTAGAAAAAAGTTTAGGAGAATTAAGAGTGGTGCTTGATGCTCGCGAGGAATATAGTCCGGGCTGGAAATATAGTGAGTGGGAGCTTAAAGGAGTGCCCCTTAGACTTGAGATTGGTCCTCGGGAACTTGAAAAAAAAGAAGTAGTGTTGGTGAAACGAACTAATGGAAAAAAACAAACGGTTAAAATTAGTGAGGTGGAAAAAGTTGTTGTGAAATTACTTGATGAGATACAAAAAGAATTGTACCAAAAAGCGGAAAAACGGTTGGAAGAAGGAGTTAAACAAGTTAATTTGCTTGCACAATTAAAAGAACAAATTACTGAAGGAAAAATTGGACTTGCCCCGTTGTGTGATAAAGATTCCTGTGAGGTGTTAGTTAAAGAGCAGACGGGCGGGGGAAAAACTTTGAACATGCCGCTTGATCAACCGTCGCTGAAGGGCAAGCAGTGCGTAGGGTGCGGCAAGCAAGCACATTATTTTGTGCATATAGGAAAGAGTTATTAGTTTTTTGATTTGTCAAAATATTTATATACTGATTATTGTGCATCTTTTCATGACAAGAATTGGAATAATTGAAGATTTAGAAATAGATGCTAATAGTCGATATGGTCATCTCAACGAAAGTTTGCATCAGATTCATTTGCTTATGCTAGGGATCCTTCCTGAAACAAGAGAGGACTCGAATTATCTGCTTGAAAGTCAAGGAAAGTTTGATCTCGGAAGGATATATTATGCGTTAGAAGATTTACCTCAAGATTTAGATATATATTTTTGTGATGGATTGGGTGGAAAATGTTTTTTGATGGCTGATAAAATTGGTAAATTGAGAACTATTATAAGAACTTCAGATATCTCTTTGCATGCTCAAGCGAAAAGGGATGGATATAGAATATTATCTGTTGATAAAAATTTTTTAGATAAATTCTTAGAAGAATTACAAGAAAGCTAGCCAAGTTTGTTTACGAAATTTTTTTATCGGGAGTATTTTTTAGCTAGCACAAGTTATATAAACCTCTTTATTTAGACAAGGAGATGACACAAAGATCTAGTAAGAAAATAGTGTTAGGAGTACTTGCAGGATGGTATCCTGATATTGGAGATTTATATCAGGGGAAGTCTTTAGAAACTCTTGGGGATGAAACTTTGCGGCGATTATATGATAGGATTCCTATTGTAAATGTTCTTGGTCGCTATCAAGCAATTACTTATGAGCAAAAAGTACGTGAGCGATATCCTACTCTTTTTAGCGATAGACCTGATTTTTCTTTTGTAGGAATTGATAGGAACAAATTAATTGATCTTGCTACAGGAGTTCGCTCGCTTGAGGAAGTTCTTAGTGAGAAAAGTGCTGATGATTTTAACACAAGCAGTCCTATTACTTTTGATGAACCTTATACTGAAATGGTAAAGGGGATTAAAACAAGGGATGTTACTGGTCAGCCACGGAAATTAGCGAGAGGTTATGATCCAAGAACTCCCTCTGCTCGAGCGGGATTTTCTGGTAAAGGGGCTCGTCGTCATGAATCTGGTATTGGATTTGAATAACCTATATTTTTATATAACTTATTGTTTCTGGATTTTTATGGATGAAGCGAGTGCCGAAGAAAAATATCTTGAGGATATTAATCGGTGTAAGCGTATTGGATGGCTGTTAGAAAAAAAAGTTTTGGAAAATTTTTTTACTCAGCGACGAGCGGCTAAATCTTTCGCTGAAAGAATAGATTGTAGCGAGTCGCGAAGTGCTGGATATGTCTATCGTTATCTAAAGGGTCTTTTTGCTCAAGATGTTTCTTCTTGTGGGGCGAGTGGTAGAAAATTTAGAAAAAGATATTTAACGCGCCTTGCGCAATTTTATACATTACTTGAGGTTAAGGCAGATGAAGAACTTGTTGGTTTGATTCGTGAGGTTAATTTTGAATTTACTTATCCTTTGTGTGATTCTTAAAACAGGTTGCAACGATGAGTGGGAAAAGGATAGTGGCATCTCCAAATACTTTGATGGCAGTTGTTTCTTTTTTATTTTTTGGTTTAATTTTGCCCCAGCTTATCGCTTCATCTGGTCGTGCGTTACTGTCTGCTCCGTCCCATTCTTCTCCTGAATTTATATAGACGGTGTAGTCGGCTCCGTTTCGCATCATGTTTGCGTTGAGAATATGGTGCTTGGCAATTCCTTTTCCTAAAATGATAAGCCCTGTCTTTTTTTGGGTGA
>Ga0209542_10001134_pt1 | contig 63574 bp, 86 predicted proteins | sample RifCSPhighO2_01_FD_184028 | JGI IMG/M metagenome (GOLD analysis project Ga0209542, IMG submission 184028) | Soil microbial communities from Rifle, Colorado - Rifle CSP2_plank highO2_0.1 (SPAdes) (version 2) | ecosystem: Environmental > Terrestrial > Deep subsurface > Rock core/Sediment ...
ATAAACGCCGGCACCCGCGAGTTGGGTATGTCTTATTCCAAATTTATCGGCAGTCTTAAAAAGAAAAATATTCTGCTTGATAGAAAAATTTTATCTGACTTGGCAGAAAACCATTCATCAGTTTTTGCTAAAATTTTAGAGTCTACAAAATAAAAATAATGTTTTTAAGGGGTTTCGAGCGCGACGGCGCGAGAATTTCAGGATTTTTTAAGCTTCAAAAAATCCGTACCGGCAAAAACATTGTTTTTATTTTGTGTGTTCGTCTAATTTGTATTTTTTAACCATGGCCATGATGTCATTTATAAGTGTTTTAATATCACTTCCGGAAATAATTTTATCATTAGGGCGATGACTTTTTTTTATTATATCCTCTAATTGCTCATCCATATCCCAAGGCCCTTTTAAAATTCCAATGGGTTTATAATCTTCAAATGCAACAGTAAATTCATGGATAGTGCCAATGCGTCCAGGACCGCATATAACAGCATCAGAAGAGCGAGTAAGAAGGATGTCGCGTCCTGAATAACCAAAACCGGTGTAGACAATCAAATCCATGTAATCAAGAGGAAGCTTGTAAACTTCCACATGCTCTTTTTCTGAAGCTGCAGGAGAAAAACCAATTGATATTCCGCCTTCTTCCTTGGCTCCCATAGCTGCCCAAAACGGGAAACCAGTGGTCGCTCCTGTTACTAAAACAGCTCCTTGTCGAGCTATTTCGCGTCCGAGTTCTTTTGCCATGTCTAGTGTGCTTGGCCCAGAATAAGTAGTGTCAGCGGCTCCAGAAACACATATTTTTATTTGGTTGTGTCCGTGTTTATTGTAAGGACTTGATGAAATATCCATATTTTCATTATATCAAAAGTAAAGTAAAACACTATCTCCTTTTAGGGGCGCAATTGCGTCAACTCCTAAATTATCTCTGATTCTCTGAACTAAAAACATCGCGGATTTTGGTTCACCCATGACCACAAAAACTTTTTTTACTTTATCCTGCATATTTTCAACAAATTGAAGCAAACCATCTCCATCTTTATGTCCCGAATACCCTAAAATAACTGCGACATGAGCTCGAACATTTACATCTTCTCCTGAAATATGTACTTTCTTCACTCCCTCTTGAATCAACCGCCCCAATGTGCCAAGAGATTGGTATCCGGTTAACAAAATGGTGTTGTTGGCATCGGGTAAATAATGTTTTTCATGATGCACTATACGTCCTCCGGAAGACATGCCTGACCCGGCAATAACTATTTTGGGGTTGGGCGTATCATTAATCATTTTTGACTCTTCTGATTGCAATGTGGAATGCAATCCGGGAAAATCAAATAAATATTTATCTTTTGACAGCACTTTTTGCGCCGCTTCATTAAAATAATCTCTAAATTGTTTGAAAATTTCGGTCAGACGAATAGCAAGCGGAGAATCAAAAAAAATAGGCATTATTGGTATGCGATTATTAGTAACTAAATCATTAAGTTCAAACAAAAGTTCCTGCGAACGTTCAAGCGAGAAAGTCGGTATTATGAGCGTTCCCTTTCTTTTATAATTATCCTCTATTACTCTTTCCAAAAGACTTCTTCGGTCATTTTTAGACTCATGATTTCTATCTCCATAGACACTTTCCATTATTAAATAGTCCGCATCGGTAATTTTTTCAGTGTCAGGCAACAATGGTGATGGTGAATTGCCTAAATCTCCTGTAAAAAGAATTTTCTTGCCTTTATAAATGAATTCAACCATAGCTGAACCCAAAATATGCCCCGCATCTTTGAGAGATGCTTCCAGGTCGGGAGTTATGGTTATTTTCTCGTGATAATTAAAAGAAAGCCATTGTAAAAATGCGGTATTTATATTTTCTTCAGTGTATATCTTGTCCAAGTTAAATTGTTTGTTTTTAGATAAAATACCGGCGGTATCTAAAAGCATCGGGCCTGTGAGCGCGCGAGTGGGTTTCGTAGAATAAATTTTTCCACGAAAACCTTCATGAACTAATTTGGGAATTTTCCCAATATGGTCTATGTGAGAATGGGTAATAAAAAGAATATCTATTTCTTTCGGGTCGTAAGAAAAAGGCGCCCAGTTAATGTCGTCTGCCAATTCCAGTCCTTGAGTAAGACCACAATCAATCAGAATTTTTTTATCATCAATTTCCAAAAGAAAATTTGCGCCTGTGACCGAACCTGTTCCTCCACAAAATGTTATTTTAGCGACATTTGGCATTATATTTATTATTATATCTTATCTTGATAAATGGGCATAATATTTCTTATAAAATAAAGAATGGCAAAAGCGCCACCGGCAAAATCAAAAAATATATCAGAGCTGGTGTCCAAAAAAATAAAAGAATCACCCGTTATAAAAATATCAATTAGGATTTCAAATACTTCCCATCCTATGCCTACAAATAATACAGCAAAAAATATCTTAAAAATTGATTTGAGAGAATCGTCTGTGGGTAAAAATACGTAAATATAAGCGAGGCCAAGCCAAACTCCCCCTAAAAAATGCATTGGCATATCAAGATACCAAATTGATGAGTACCAATAGAACTTCATCGCCAGATAATTCAATAAAAATATTAAAAAAATAAACAAAACTAAGCGTATCAAAAGTTTCCTAGGATTCATATTAGTATTATACCTCCTTCAAGAAAAAATCTCCGCACTAGGTGGAGGGTTTTTCTTAGGGTTATTTCCGATGTATTACCATAGCTTATAGCTAAGTGGGTACCAGACATATAAGGCCAAGGCCGAACATGATCGAGGCTCCCATAAAATATTGTTCTAGGTAATAATCGGAAATAACCCTACTAAAAGTATAGCAAAGACAAAAAGGTAAGCAACTGGACGAATCTACTTTTTTGTTTCTGAATTATTCGTCCACTCCAAAACGTTTATATTTGTGAGTTTTAGAACTACCGAACCAATGTTTGATTTCATGCTCTGCTTCTTCCGGTGTTTCGGAACAATGCACAATATTCATAACTGCGCGTTTCTCTTTATTTGCAAGCGCAGGAGAATCAATAGAAAAATCTCCGCGAATTGTGCCCATATCTGCTTTATAAGGCATCGTATCGCCGGCAATTTTGCGAACCACATCAACGGCGTGTACGCCTTGCACAATCATTTTTACAAGCGGAGCGCTCATCATATAATCAACTAGCCATTTACGTATGTCTGGACCGATTTTATGAGCTTCTTTGGTGCCAAAATCTGCCAATGCATCATAACCATATTTCTCATAAGTACTCAATGTCTTGTGGCCAAGTCTGGTAATCCATTCTTCATTTTTAGGGTAATGATTATCCAGCTGTCCATACTCCGGTTGAAACATTTCAAGTGCCACGATTTTTAGGTCACGTTGTTCTAAACGACGAATAATCTCACCTATGAGTCCCTTACGTACTCCGTCCGGTTTTATCATTACAAATGATTGTTCTTCTTTTGGATGTTTCATAAATGCTATTTTAGCAGAAAAACATAATTTTGCAAAATTATGTTTTTCTTATCTGTTTTTCAAAAGTTAAGATAGAAAAATCATTTTCATTAATATTATAATGTTTATATATCTGCATGGTTGAACATTTTATATGATTTTCCCAGTCTAATCCAAGCTTTGATGTTGCTTCTTTTACCTTATCCCAATTCTTCCCTTCTATCTCAAGATAAGATGGTATCAAAGGCCATTCATCTAAACAAAATTCTACATCATTAAATATATATTTAGTACGTTTGTTCTCTTCATAGAATTTTTCAATCATACCAATAGCATTTAAAAGTTCAGCTGTCTTTTCAAAATCATTTACAATTATTTCTGTCTCGTGCATTCCTTCATCTTTTAACTTATTCTCTCCTATTCCTAGACGTTTTTTGTAAGTCAAAGTGATTTTATCTCCCTCATCACGCAAACGCAGCCATGAATTATCTTTTTCTAGACGCATATCCGGAAAATCAAAAACTCTGCGACGATATAAAGTGTTAAATATTTTATTCGCCCCAATACTAATAAGTTTATTTTCTAACTCTTTAGTATTAATTTCTAGAAATTTTATTTCAAATTCTTCCATAGCTATTCTATTGTTTGATATCTACTCATAATTTCTGCTTCTACTTCCTTACGATCACGTCCATATTTCATATATGAAAGTTGTTTTAAATTATCCACAATTTCTTTATTCCCTTCTTCCGGTGGTAATGTTTTTAAATTAAAAGGTTTTGTCGGTTGGCCGTTCACTAGCATACTTATATACGCATTATAATTATCAAGTTTAGTTATATCTTGAGAATTGAATATTGGTTTGAATTTGGGTTCCAAAAAATTTGCGTCTTCAGTACCAACACGAAATACTGCTATTGAACCAACGTTGCCAAAAACCGCATTTTTAATATTTTCTTCAAGCTGGGTGATATATTGATGAGCTATATTCAATGATAATCTGTATTTTCTAGCTTCAGATAAAATAGAGGCGATAGAATCAGTAGTGATATTCTGAAATTCATCTATATAAAGATAAAAGTCGTTTATGGGCTTACCAAACATATCTACTCGGGAAAGCGCAGCCATTTGTATCTTGCCTACGAGCACAAGACCGATTAAATTTGCGTTGATGTCGCCCAATCTGCCTTTGGAAAGATTGACAAGAAGAATTTTTTTCTCATCCATAATTTTTCTGAAATTAAAAACAGAATTTTGTTGAAGCACTACCGGGCGCATAATGTCGTTGGAAATAAAATTATCGAATTTTGACGAAATATATGGCACGAAGTTCGCTAAGGATTGGTCACCAGTCGTTTGTTCAGCTGAAACCCAAAATTGCTTAATGATGGGATTCTTGCATTTAGCCAATTTCATATCACGAAATTTTTTATCCGCTAAAACTCTGGTAATTTCCAATAAAGTTGAACCTGATTCCGGGTCCTCCATTATTAAAAAAGCGCTATTCCTAAAATATTGTTCAAACATTGCTCCACCGCCGATTTTCATATCAAAAAGCTTATTAAAAATTCCCATCATTTCATTAACCACAAAAGTTTTCTGCTCCGGATATTTCGGGTCGAATTCCAACATGTTTAATCCCATTGGTCGCATGGTATAAGCCGGGTCAAAATAAATAACATCATCCATCCTTTCTTTCGGAATACGAGATAAAATGGTTTGAATATCGGTTCCATGCGGGTCAATATAACAACAGCCATCACCATTTTTTATATCCTGTGTAATCATATTAAGCATAATATTTGTTTTACCTGTTCCTGTCTGACCGATAGCATAAAAATGCCTCATTCTGTCTTCTCTTGCCAAATGAATTTCAGTATCTTTCCCTCTATAGCTATTTATACCCAAAATTATTCCTTCTTGTCCCATTTCTAACGGCGCAGGAGCTATGCCTGCTTTCGCTTCTTTTAATTGTGGCTGACTGCCAATTCCCACAGGAAAATGAAATACGGAAGAAAGCTCTTTTAAATTCATAGGTAAAATTTTATCCCCTGAAAATGTACGATATGAAAAATCATGAAAAAGTTTTTTCAAATCATTATCATAAAACTTTTCAAAAACAAAAGAGTTGCTGGCTGGTTCGGTAAATTGATTAAAGGAAGATTCTATCTCTCCTAGTATGGCTTCCGCTCTTTCTTTTGTTACAGCGGAAGTAACAACACGAATATTCGCTTTCATAATTGAGCTTTTCATCTTATTGCCTATTTTTTCTACCGCGCCCTCATCTACTGCTTTTCTTCCTTCCACATATTTTTCTTTTATTTCTTCTTTTTTCTTTACGCCAAAAAGCAAATCTTTTGAAGCTTTTAAAAATGCCTTATTAAACTTATAAAAATTATCCGCCGCGTGCTTGACTGACGTTCCGTTTTTAACATCATCTAAAATCAAATGAAATTCATCAATAAATTTCTGCCCGGCAGGAGCTATTGCAAGTTGAATAGCTGCTCCTTCTCCTTCCGTTTTTAATTTAGAAAAAACGTTGAGTATGGTATTCATAGGGTCATGTTCTATCTGGTCATAAGTCTTTATAGGCAATACCGAACGTTCAGAAAAACTGGCGTAGGCGCCCGCGGACCCGCCTTTTTCATTGAAAATATTATAATCATTTGTTACCTCATGAATTTTCGCATCGTGATAAAAAGAAAGTATCTGTTTTTCAAAAAGTGAAAGATGTTTATTAGGTATACTAGCATATACAACAACTTCATCACCGGTATTATTTAGTGCTATTTCTAAAGTAAAATAATTTTCTTTTTCATTATTTTTACCATCTGATATGGATTGCATGCCGGCATAAAACTGCTCCATCGCTCCAATAAATTCTTTAAAACCTTTTTGTTTATCAGCTTCTTCTCGGGGTGGTGGAAGTGTTATTTCAAAAAGCGTCATGTGAAGAGATTTATAAAGGGGCATCTCTTCTTGTAAATCAAAAACCTTGCCTGTTTTTAAATATTGAATTAATACTCGATGAAAATCATCGTCTATGTGCGGATTCGCCATCGCTTCCACTATTGATAATGCGTTTCTGATTCCTTTCGTTATCATGATACCCATAAGCTCTTCCATTACCGTATCATGCATCTCGGGCTTCAATTGCAATACAATAGCTTCCGTATCATGCTTACTTATAATATTATCTTTATGCACAACTTCTTCTAGTGGTTTTTCTTTATATTTTCCTATGATATCTCTAACCGCGTTTTCATTTGCGTTTTCGAGATGTCCTGCATCTTTAAGTTCTGATTCTCGTTTAGTAATATGAGCGCGCAAATAATCAAGCTCCTCTTCTGGGGTTTTAAATTTCGGCATTTCGTTTAAAAACACTCCTTCCATGGTGAATATATTATACCACAAGCTAAATTCAGAAATGGTATTTTTTAAAAAAATTGAAAACAAAAATTTTAAGAGTCGTGGGTCCCCTGTCCTCATGACTCCGAGGGCGAAGGCTCAGAAATTTTTCGTTTTCAATTTTTTTTATATTTTGGTCAAAATTTCCGGTTCGCCTTCAGTAATCAAAATAGTATGTTCAAAATGTGCGCTTTTTTTACCATCGGCAGTGCGAAAGGTATATCCGTCTTTATCCAAAACTACATTTTTGGTTCCGTTATTCAACATTGGCTCTATGGCTATAACCATTCCTGGTACGAGTTTTGCTCCTACGTCAGCTTTTCCAAAATTGGGAACATAAGGGTCTTCATGTATAGCCTTTCCGACACCGTGCCCAGATAAAACTTCTACAATGCCGTATTTATTCGGACGGACAAAACTTTCTATCGCATGACTAATATCTCCTATTTTATTTCCTCTCTGCGCTGCATTAATACCCACTTGCAGAGCTTGTTCAGTTACTTTCATAAGTTTTAAGGAAGAAGCACTCACTTCACCTACCGGGACAGTGATAGCCATATCAGTAAAAAGATTTTTATGTTTTAATCCCAAATCAAGAGAAACAATATCGCCTTCTTGCAATATTTTTTTTGAATTTGGGATACCGTGCACTACCTCATTATTTACTGAAACACAAAGCGACGCCGGATAAGAAAAATCTGCTCCTTCCGGACGATAATTTAAAAATGCCGGATAATCTCCCATTTCTTTTATCAATTTATGAGCATAATCATCCAAATCTTTCGTAGATATTCCCGGTTTCACTATTTCTTTTACCTTATAGAGAACTGTAGCTAAACGCTTGCCACCCTCTCTTAATATTTCTATTTCTTCTGGTGTTTTAATTATTATCATTAAAATTCTAGAGCTTTTATAATATCTTTGTGTACATTTGGAACCGTCTGCTCACCATTAATAGCATAAATTGTATAACCAGCTTTACCCTTAAAATAATTCATTGCAGGTACTACTTTATTGATATATTCGTCAAATCTTTTTTCTATTCCTTCCTTTGTGTCATCAACCCTACCACGAAGTAAATTGCGTTTCATTGCCTCAGTTTTTCCTACCTCAATATAAATAATTTTTATATCTTCTCTTTTGTAAAATTTCATCATTTTTTCAAAGCTTTCAGATTGAGTTACTTCACGAGGGTATCCATCAGTAATTAAATGTCTTTCTGGATTTAGAGAAGAAATAAGAATATTTGCAACAATTGCATCAGTTAAAAAACCAGGTTGAAGATGTCCACGAATCATAGAATCCTTTACGAGGTTACCCGTATAACTCCCTGACTCGGTAAGTTTTCTGTATTCATTGCCTGGACAAGCATAGACGAACTCTTTACCATCTTTGGATTTTAAAAAATCCATTAAAAGCTTAACCTGTGTCCCTTTACCAGAACCTATTATCCCGAAAAATACAAAAGTCTGTGCTTGCATGATTTAAGAATACAAAATTTAACCCAAGAAATCAACATAAATAAAGATTATCTTTTATAGGCAAAATATGTTTTAATATATTTATAATATGAACAAAAAGGGAATTATAACTATAAATGGCTCACTTGGGAGCGGAAAATCAAGCACTGCCAATCTTGTGGCTAAAGAACTTGGTTTTCAACGCTTTTCATCAGGAGACTTTTTCAGAAAAATTGGGCTTAGTTTGGGAATCTCACTTAATGAGGTTTCAAAAAAAGCTGAAACCGACCCTGTAATAGACAAGATGACCGATGATGAAGTAAAAAAAACGGGAGAAATGAATAAAATTGTAATTGATTCCCGTCTAGCATTTCATTGGATACCGAATTCTTTTAAGGTTTATTTGGAACTTTCTCCGGAAATAGCCAAGCAAAGAATTTCAAACGATTTGAAGGTGAATAAGTTAAGACAAGAAAGTGAAACTTCTTTAAATGCAGAAGAAATTTATAAAAAAATAGTCAGTCGTTTAGAAAGTGAGAAAAAAAGATATAAAGAGCTGTATGGTATAGACCATACTGATAAAAATAATTATGATTTGGTAATTGATACAAACAAAAACAACCTTGAACAGGTTGTTGATATCATAATATCAGAATATAAAAAGTGGATAAAAGAAAATTAATATTCCCTCATTGAAATTTGAGCATCTACTTTTTTGATGAGGTCAAGAACTACGGAAACAACAATGAGAAGTGCCGTACCGCCGAGAGCAATGGCGGTGATGCCTGTGAGAGACCGCACGATAAGAGGTAAAACTGCGATAAACCCCAAGAAAACCGCTCCCAATAATGTAATACGACTTAGGACGCTTGAAATATATTGAGAGGTAGATACTCCTGGACGAATACCAGGAATAAATGCTCCATTTTTTTGTAGATTAGTAGCAAGTGCTTCAGGGTCAAAAGTGACTGCTGTATAAAAATAAGTGAAAAGAAATACTAAAATAAAATAGAGTACGGCATAAAGCACGCTTGTTTGTGAAAACGAAATAAGCACTTTAGAGATAGACAATAAAATTGCATTGGAAGAACCGGCTAAAAAATTACCGATCATTTGTGGAAAAAGCAAAAGAGAAAGCGCAAAAATTATTGGAATAACTCCGGCCTGATTAACGCGAAGAGGTAAATAAGTTGAACCCCCGCCATACATTTTCATTCCCCTTACACGTTTGGCATAAGTCACTGGAATAGGACGTTCTGCTTCTGTAACAACGACGACTCCCGCAATAATCAAAATGCCTGATGCTATAAATAATAGAAAGAGTGGAATTTGAGAAACATCAAAGGTAAAAATGAGCTGGCTTATCTCTGTTGGAAGCTGAGAAACAATACCGGCAAAAATTATTAAAGACACTCCATTTCCAATACCAAATTCAGATATAAGTTCACCAAGCCACATTAACAACATTGAGCCTGAAATAACAATAATTAAATTAGTGATGCGGTCAAAAGCTGTTAAATTTATTAAAATATTTTGGTTCTCGAGAATAGCTAAAAGACTAAATCCCTGAATTGCGGCTAACGGAATAGTGAGCAATCTTGAGTATTGAGTAAATTTCTTTTTACCGGCTTCTCCTTCTTCGTGATAAATCCTCTTTAATGCTGGAACCATAATGGTCAAAAGTTGCATAATGATTGAACTGGTGATATAAGGTCCCACTCCGAGCATTATTATAGAAAGATTAGAGAGTCCGCCTCCAGAAAATATATTTAAGATGCCAAAAAATTGATTATTAGAAAGAAAACGACTGAGCTCTAGCGTATCAATCCCCGGTATCGGAATAGCGGAAAGCAATCTAAAAACCACTAACATAAAAAGCACGAACAGAACTCTTTTTCGCAAAATGACATCAGTCCAAATTAATTTTATTTTATTCCAAAAATTTTGCATAAATTATTTTTTTTGCACTTCATCTTTTTTAAGGTCAATTTTGCCACCTGCTTTTATTATTTTTTCTTTCGCAGAATCTGAAACTAAGCACCCAGAAATTTGAATCTTTGCATTTAAATCCATTTTGCCGTTTAAAATCTTTATTTCCGGAATCCAACCTTTTTTCTTTTTGATTATTTTTAATTCCAAGAGTCCTGTAGGGTTAACTTCCCCGCCATTTACGTACGCTGTTATTATTTTATCAAGAGATACACCAACAGGTTTTACTGCAAAAGAGTTGAATTGATATCCGCGGTTCTTTGGCAATTTCTTAATGATATCACGAAGTTCTGGGCGACGCTTGTTGCCTGCTCGAGCCGTCTGACCTTTGCCTCCTCGTCCAGAAGTTTTAGCATGCTTACCTCCGCGACCGACTATTCGGTCTTTTTTATTCTTATGTTGTCTTTTTAAATTATGTATCTGCATTCCAGTACTAAATTATTTAATAATCCTATTTTTCTTTCTCGACTTCCGGAACAACGATTTCTTTATTTTTAATAACAACGCTTTCAATTACCGTTTTTGAATATTTTGAAGAAATTTGAGAAAGTGCCGCCATAACCGCCTTAGCATTATTTAATTTATTTTTGCTGCTAGATAGAATTTTTCCTGTAATGTCTTTCATTCCGGATAATTTGGCAATATCACGGACTACTGTTCCTACCACCAATCCACGGCCCTTGTTTGGCATAAGCATAACATATGAACTTGAAAATTTAGCAGAAACTTCATGAGGTATAGACATGGTTTTTGTAAGTTTTAATTTAATCATATTTTTCTTTGCATTTCTTACCGCTTTATTTATCGCAAGAGAAGTGTCACCCGCCTTCCCTAGGCCTAAACCGACAGAACCTTTCTTATCTCCCGCCACTAATGCAACACTAAAGGAGAATCTACGTCCTCCTGCAACAACACGAGTCACACGACGAATGCTTAGAATTTTCTGGTCAAATTCCGGTTTAGGTCTATTAAAAGACGAAGACCGACGATTGCTATTCTTTTTTTTATTTTCTTCTTCTGTCATATATTTATCAAATTAAAATTTAAGTCCAGCAGCTCGCGCCTCATCAGCTACTAATTTTATACGTCCGGTATATTTAAATCCATTTCGGTCAAAAACAACTTTATCAATTTTCATTTTTCCACAAGCTTCTGCAATCATATGACCTACTTGTTTTGCTCTTTCAGTTTTTGTGCCCTTTGTTATTTTAACATCACTCGCCTGTGTTAACGTTTTTCCTTTTTCATCATTGATAACTTGCGCGTAAATAAATTTATTAGAACGAAAAACGGAAAGTCTGGGACGCATTGAAGTGCCTGAAATTTTTGCTCTGATTTTTGTTTTTAATCTTATTCTTTTTTCGTCTTTTTTAATCATTTGTTTTATGCTGTTTTCTTACCTTGTTTTCGTCTGATAACTTCATTTTCATAACGTATTCCTTTACCTTTATACGGTTCCGGTTTTTTTAATGCGCGAATAGCGGCCGTAAAATTTCCAACCAATTCTTTATCAATTCCCGTAATCGTAATGTTGTTCTTTTCAGTTGTGGCGGTAATGCCCTCGGGTATAGGTATGATAACCGGATGGGAAAATCCCAAAGCAAAGTTGAATTCTTTTCCTTTTACTTCGGATTTAAATCCAACTCCTTCTAAGATTAATTTTTTTTGATATGGTGTTTCTACTCCTTTAATCATATTTTTTATATGAGAAGCATAAGTGCCCCAAAGAGATTTGGAGAATTTATCATTTCTTTTTATATCCAAAGTTACCAATCCATCTGCGATATTAATAGTAATATCATCGCGAAAAGTTTTTGTTATTGTTCCCTTGGGTCCCACAACTTTCAAAACAGCGCCATTTTTTGTGACTTCAACTCCTTTTGGTATTTGTATTTTTTGCTTGCCTATCCTTGACATATAATTTTATATTACCAAAGTTTAAATAAAGCTTCGCCTCCGACTTGTTCCTTCCTTGCTTCTTTGCCAGATAAAATTCCTTTTGGCGTCGAAAGCACAAGAAGTCCGGACCCGTTTCTAATCGAATGAATGTCTTTCATTTTAAAATAAACACGGCGGGATTGTTTCGAGATTCTCTCCACTTCTGTAATTTTTGGCGTCTTATCTGTATAAACTAATTCAATTTCTAGAACTGGAAAACCTTTTTTTACTTTTTTTGAAACTTGACCTACATATCCTTCCTTTTTTAAACATTCCGCTATGGCATTTTTTATTTTAGAAGACGGGAAAGAAATAGACTCCTTACCTGCAAGGCTTGCGTTCTTTAACATTATTATCATGTTTGAAATTGAATCCATAAAATTTATTATTTATAGTGAATTTATTGAACTACCAACTTGATTTCCTTACACCTGGAAGCATTCCTTCATTTGCTAACTCTCTGAAACAGATACGACATATGCCAAAATCTCTCATAAAACCATTGCCTCGTCCGCAACGAAAACATCGATTTTTTTGTCGAGTGGAAAATTTTGGTTTCTTTTTGTTTCTTGCTAAAACTGATGTTTTTGCCATAAAAAATAATATTGGGAGAGCCTTACAATATCGCACTTTTTTTCTTTAACCCTTTAAAATTAAAGGTTTAAAGGAGAAAAGTGGATTGATAAAAGCCATATTCCCTTGTTGCTATGCTAACAAATAATAAGCCAAGAGTCAAGATTCCAAAGTGACAAATGAAAAACCGTTCCTTCAGTTCGGTTTTTCACACGACTTGAAGAAACGGTTGATTAAAAAAACAAAGTTACAGTTGCGGAGCTATGACACGGTGCTGGAACTCAGCCCTCCACACGTCGACGATTTCGAGCGAGCGAACAAAGACGTCCAATGTACCGTCGTCATCCATCCTCACAATAGCAACGAAGAATCCACCGTTTTCCTCTTCAAAGAGGAAGAAGGTGCCACGTCCGTCTTTTCGAAGTAGGCCATAATGATCGCGACAGAACGTCACAATCTGATTCTCGGTCCAACAGAGACGTTTCAGGTTTTCTCCGAAGCCACCGAAAATTTGCCGAAAGGTGCCGCTCTTAACTATCTCGTAAACTACAAGAACGGTCTTCGGTGTTGTCTTGCAGACTCCTCGCTTTGTTGCTTTGTAGATACCTATCATGAAAACATCACTAGCTTCTGCGAGCGTTTCCCTACCATCAGTAGCCGCAAGCTCAATTATGCGGTCGCTGAAGAGACGCTTTAATCGGCCTACGACGTTCTCTGCGAGCTCGGCGAGAGTAGCTTTCACAGTAGCTTTCACGGCCACTGCGATTTTATCACCCTGAGCGAGAATACCACGCTGGAAGTTTCCAGCGTTGAGCATTCCATTTGTGGAAAGCTCTTCAATCGCTTCGATACCTGCCTTGCGAGCAGCTGCCACGATTACATTTACCCCTGCTTCCTTCTGACCGGATGTAATCATTTCTGTAGACATGTTATCATCTCCTTTTTTAAAAGAACTAACACACTTGAGCCGATTTATCCGATACTTAGCGGAAAGGAACGGTTTCTAACCTTCGCTGTATTATATACCTTTTTTATAGAATTGTCAATATTAAAAAGGCCTTTATTCAAAAGGTCTTTTTAATAAATTCTTATTTCTTCTTTTTTACGTCTTCTTCTTTTTTGAAAGGCACCCCTATGAGTTTGAAGAAAGTCTTTCCTTCCTCTTTGTTTTTAGCAGTAGAAACAAGAGTAATGGCAAGTCCAAAGACATCTCTAATGTCTTCATCTGCTGTTTCTGGGAAAATCGTGTGTTCTTTGATTCCTATTGTAAGATTACCAACATTATCTACCGCTCCAGAATTAATGCCACGAAAATCTTTAGTACGAGGAAGTGCAACATTTATAAGTTTTTCCAGAAAGGCATACATCCTCTTCCCACGCAACGTCACAACAATTCCAATTGGGTCGCCTTGTCGAATCTTAAACGACGCGACTGACTGTTTAGCGCCCCTTAAAGCTCCTTTTTGCCCAGTGATTTTTGCTAGACGTTCTCCTATTGCGTCATTTTTATTTTTATCTTTTTTTATAGCTGTTCCTGTGCCAACATTTAATACGACTTTCACCATCTTGGGCGCAGCCATGCTGTTTTTATAATGAAAAGCATCTTTCATCTTATCAAAGCTCTCTATTTCTTTTTCTTTTACAGTTAAATGTTTCATAATAGGTTAGTTAAATTTCTTGACTGCTTTTTTTAGTGATTCTAATCATTTTATCACCGACTTTCTTTTTTCCGATACGAGTCCTAAGACCTGTTTTTGGGTCTACAATCATTACATTTGAAGCATTCATCGGCATTGCAATATTTATTTTTGTGCCTTTCTCTCCGGATTTTTTAGGACGTTGATGTTTTTTCATCATATTTATACCTTCTACCACAACTCTGTTTTTATCGGCAAAAACAGCAACAATCTTGCCTTTTTTGCCTTTATCTTTCCCGGCTATAATTATTACATTGTCTCCTTTCTTTAATTTCATATGTTTTTTGTGGCGTTAAGCTCGTAGTTTAAATTACTTCCGGAGCAAGAGAAATTATTTTTTGAAACCCTTTTTCAGCAAGTTCTCTTGGAATTGGTCCGAACACACGTCCGGCTTTTGGGTCAAGTTTTCCTTTTTCTAATAAAACTACCGCATTGTCATCAAAACGAATATAAGACCCGTCCTTTCTTCTATATGCACCTCTTGTGCGAACCACAACCGCTTGATGTACATCTTTTTTCTTTACTCCTTTTCTAGGGCTAGCAATTTTTACAGAAATAACGACTAAATCACCCAAGAAAGCATATCTTTTTTTTGAACTTCCCAAAATCTTAAACACCTTTCCCACGGTACCTCCTGCGTTATCTGTTATTTTTACCAATGTTTCTGTTTGAATCATATAATTATTTTACTTTTGCTATTACTCTGAATCTTTTATCTTTTGAAATAGGTCTGGTCTCAGCTATTTTTACCTTATCTCTTATTTTATATTTATTTTCTTCGTCGTGCGCTTTATATTTTTTATTTATTTTATAAAACTTTCCATATTTGGGATGTTTAACGAACCTTGAAACAGATACTACTACAGTTTTGTCCATTTTATCTGAAACAACTATTCCTTTTAAAAAGTTATCCGTTTGCGCAGGTAGGTCGTTATTTTTTACTATTTCTTTTTTTAATTTTGTTGCCATATATTATTTCTTTCTGTTTATTTCTGTTAAAACTCTGGCTATCTGTTTCCTTAAGGTTGCAGATTCTTTAACATTTTTTGACTTTGAACCTTGCGCTTTAAATTGCAGGACTCTTGCGTTTTCCTTTAAATCAACAAATTTTTTCTTGAGCTCATCTATCTTCATTCCTTTTAAATTTTCTTTCTTTTTTGCCATATAATAATTTAATTATTGCTTATGAACTCTTGAAACAATCTTGGTTTTAACTGGAAGTTTTGTACCGGCCTTTCTTAGCGCCTCATGAGCTATCGCTTCTTCTACTCCATCTACTTCAAATATAATACGTCCGGGATAAACATCAAAACAATATCCCTGCGGGTCTCCTTTTCCTTTTCCCATCCCCATTTCTGCGGCTTTGGCGGTAAAAGGTCTATCTGGAAAAATACGAACCCAATATTTACCGGCTTTTGTTAAGGTGCGAGATATTACTTTTCTGGCAGACTCAATTTGGTTTGATTTAACACGCGCCTGGGTTAATGCCTTGAGACCGTAGGAACCAAAAGAAAGTTTTATACCACGCGTTTCCGGTGAATTTGCTTTTGGATTGCTACGTCCTGTTTGCCATTTTCTAAATTTTACTTTTTTGGGTAATAACATAATATTTTAATTATTTTTTACTTCTTGTTTTTTGGAAAAGATTTTACCGCGATAAACCCAAACCTTTATTCCCAAATCACCGTAAGGTAAATGAGCCCGTTCACGCTTAAAATCAATATCTGCGCGAAAAGTTTGGAGGGGAATAGACCCACGCTTAAGTTCTTCCGTGCGAGCAATATCAGCTCCGCCCAATCTGCCAGAAAGCACTACCCTTACACCCTCTACGCCATGAGCCTGCATAACTTTCTCAACAATTTGTTTTATAACTCTACGGTATGGCATTCTTTTTTCTAATCCTTCAGCAATCATATACGCAATGATTGCAGCGTCAGCTTCTGGGTTTGAAACTTCAATAATTTCAAGTTTAAAATCTTCTGATTTTGTAAGTTTTAATTTACTAATTTTTCTTAAAATATCTTCTTTCAGTTTTGTTACACCTTCACCATTTCGGCCAATAATAAGACCGGGGCGAGAAGTTCTAATGACAAAACGAGTTGTTTTTTGATTTCTTTCAATTTCAATTGAAGAAACATACATACCGCGCAATTTTTTTTCTAAATATTCGCGTATTAAAACATCACCTTTTAAATAATCACAATATTTTTTAGGGTCAGCAAACCAATGAGATTTCCAATCTCTTAATATTATCAATCTATGTGCATATGGATGAACTATTTTTGACATAAAATTACTTTTTACCAAGGGGAACCCTTGGGGAAACTCTAAGGGTTCCCTTTTTATTAACTTCTTTTTTATCAGATTTAACTTTAACAGGCTGAAGTTTCTCAGCCAAAACAAGAGCTAAATGACTTGTGCGCTTATTTATCCTATGTCCCGTACCCATAGCTGCTGGCATCATTCTTTTCATTACAATACCTTTATCTACTCGTAATTCTTTTATAAATAAATTTTTTTTTTCTATACCTACCTGAAGCGCATTTGCAACAGCAGAAAGTAAAAGTTTTTTAATCGGAAACCCCGCGCGCTTAGCTAAAAAATCCAAAATAGCAATAGCTTCTTCTACGCTTTTACCTTTGATTAGCCCCGCGACCAAACGGACTTTTCTTGGAGCTTGTCTGTAATTTTTTAAAAAAGCTTTCATGTAATTTTATATGGTGTTAAACTCGATTATTTCTTGGTACTAGCGGCAGTGGCAGCAGCAGCTTCTGTTGCAGACTTAGCTTGTATTATTTCAGCTTCTTTTTTCTTTTGTTCAAGTTCTTTTTGCATTTTTCCACCGTGTTTTATAAATTTCTTTGTAGGAGAAAATTCTCCTAATCTGTGCCCAACCATATCTTCAGTCACAAGAACTTCAACATGAACTTTACCGTTATATACGCCAAAAACAAAACCAACCATTTCTGGTGAGATTTGACAAGCCCTTCTCCAAGTTTTAATCATTGGCGTTTGAAGCGGGTTTTTACCAGCTATTTTTTTTAATAGCCCTTCGTCAATATATAAACCTTTTTTAATTGATCTTGTCATAATAGACTAAACAAAAAGCTCCTAAAGAGCTTGATTTCATCATAGCAAAATACAAAATAAAGTCAAATAATAAGGACAAAAAATCAAAAAAGGGGCTTTGTCGGCAAAAATATCGTTTTTGAAGTTTTTACGCTTGCACTTTTTTAGATTTACCTGTTTTTCTGCGAGAAACAATAAATAAATTAGAATATTTCTTTGGACCGCGGGTCTTACGTCCTCCCGTCACTTTACCCCACATAGTTTTTGGACGTTTTGTTCCACGACCTTGTCTGCCTTCTCCACCTCCATATGGATGGTCAACAGGATTCATGGCAGTACCTCGTACCGTAGGTCGTATACCTTTCCAGCGAGAGCGTCCCGCTTTGCCATAATTTTCCAGATGATGTTCTTCATTTGAAACAGTTCCTATAGATGCCCAACAATTTTCATCTATTTTTCTGACTTCAGATGAAGGCATTTTTAAATTTGTATAACCATCGGCATTTGCTACCACTTGCGCAAAAATTCCAGCAGAACGACTAATTTTTGCTCCACCTTTTGGCTTAATTTCAACATTGTAAACAAAAGTTCCAACTGGAATATTTCTAAGCGGTAATCTGTTGCCTGCCGTAAGTTCTGCTTTTTCTGATACGATAAATGACATTCCTGGCTTCACAGATTTTGGAATTATTACATATTTCTTTTCTCCGTCTTTATAAACAGCAAGGCCAATGAATGCGCTGCGATTTGGGTCGTATTCAATAGATTTTATTTTTGCCGGAACATCTTTTTTGTTATATAAAAAATCAACATCACGGAAAAGACGCTTATGCCCTCCACCCTTGTGTCGCATAGTGATACGTCCTGCGCTGTTTCTGCCGACCGAACGCTTAAAACCATAAGTAAGAGACTTCACCGGTTTAGTCTCAGTCAAAAACTCATGATAATTAATATTAGTCATTTGTCTTCTTGATTTGCTTGTGGGTTTATATGATTTCATCGTATTAAATAAATTCTATTTTATCTTCTTTTTTTAAATATACAACAGCTTTTTTGCCTCCTCTTCTTATTCCTTTTTTCCCTTTAGAAATAATATTTTTATAAGGCACCGGAAGTATATTTATTTTTATTGGTTTTACTTTATAAAGAGAAAAAATAGCTTTTTTTATCTCTTTTTTATTTGCAGATGGCGATACGTTAAAAGTATAAACATTCTGCGCGGAAATATTGCTTGCTTTCTCAGTTACTCTTGGATTTTTAATTACGTTTGTCATTGTATTTTTAAACGAAACTTCTTTTAATTTAGTGAAGTTAACCGCGGGATTCTAAAAATTTTACACTCTCTTCCGGATTTTCTATTAAAAGGTATTGGTATTTTAAAACATCAAATGGATTCAAGTTTTTAAGGAAAATTATTTCAAGCTGTGGTAAATTTCTAAAACTTTTTTCTGTTTTTTCATTTCTATCATACAAGGTGGTTAAAATTCTGGGTTTCTTTGAACCGGCAAGTGGTTTGAAACCGGAAGCTTTTGAAAGATTTTTCATAATTTCTACCGCTTTCTTTGTTTTTGCTTCAGACAAAAGAAGCGAGTCAACAAAAAGTATTTCATTATCTTTCATTTTTTTAGAAAGAACGGAAAATAAAGCTTGAGCACGCATTTTCTTTGAAATTTTTCTCTTATAATTCTTTTCAGAAAGCGGACCGTGAGTAATACCTCCACCAACCCAAATAGGGCTTCGAGAAGAACCATGTCGTGCTCGTCCTGTTCCTTTTTGCTTCCAAGGCTTCTTGCCTCCACCCCTAACTTCTCCGCGGCCCTTTGTATCTGCGGTTCCCGCGCGTTTATTTGAACGCATTCCTTCAACAACTTGATGCACCAAATCTGCGCGCCATTTGGCAGCAAAAACCTTTGGGGGCAAAGTAATTGTTCCTGCTGAAGTTCCTTTTTGATTGTATATTTTTGCTTCCATAAATTTCTTTTACAGATAGGGCTTTAAGCCCTATCTACTGATTATCTCTACCAGACTTCCGCGTTTCCCCGCTATTGCTCCTTTTACAAGCATAATATTATTTTCTTTGTCTAAAAATATGACTTTCAGATTTTTCTGAGTAATGCGGTCTCCGCCCATTCTGCCTGCCATTCTCATTCCTTTTGGCACATGTGTGCGCAAACCTCCACCGATGGAACCTGGCTCTCTTTCAGAATGTTTTTGACCGTGTGTTCGCGGACCTCCATGAAAACCATGACGTTTTACAACACCCTGGAAACCTTTACCCTTAGAAATACTTGAAACCTGAAGCTTGTCGCCTAAAGAAAAAATCGAAATATCAATAACATCTCCTTCTTTGGAATTATTTTTATCTGTAGGTTTTAACTTAAATTCTTTAAGAGTTTTATAAAAACCTCCTTTCATTGCTCCGGCACTGGATTTTGTAATCCTGCTCTCTTTTTGAGTGCCAAAACCCACCTGTATGGCATTATAGCCATCTTTTGATTTTTCAAAAACTTTAGTTACAGTCACTGGTCCTGCTGAAACAACAGTTACAGGAAAAACCTGCCCTTCGGGAGAAAAATACTCAGTCATATTCTCTTTTTTTCCAAGAATAAATTTCATAACTGTTTAATTGCTCCTAGAGCATTTTTACGTCAATATCAACTCCAGAAGGAAGAGATAGATTGGTAAGCGCCTCAACTGTTTTAGGATTTGGATTTATAATATCAATCAACCTTTTGTGAACTCTTATCTCAAATTGTTCTCGTGTGTTTTTGTAGATAAAAGATGCGCGGTTAACTGTATATTTTTTAATTTCCGTAGGTAATGGTATCGGTCCGACAATTTCCGCATCATAACGCATAGCAGTGTCTATGATTTGTTTGACTGAACTATCAAGAATTTTATTCTCATATGCTCGTACACGTATGCGAAGCACTACTTTTCCTTCTTCTCCACCCACGCGGGTAGACTTTTTTTCTTTTTTAGGAGAAGTAATTTTCTTAACTTTTTTTATCTCATGTTTTTCAGTCAAGACTTTTGGCCCGCCTGCAACGCTATGCGTAGCATTGCGGGCAGGCTTTTTTGTTTTTGGTTCTTTAGTTGCCATGAAATATTAACCGAGTATTTTTGTGACTACCCCAGCACCAACAGTTTTACCTCCTTCACGAATAGCAAATCTTTGTGCTTCTTCAAGCGCAACCGGAGTAACTAATTTAACTGTAATTTTTACTGTGTCTCCGGGCATAACCATTTCTACTCCTTCAGCTAAAGTGACATCACCGGTAACATCCGTTGTACGAATATAAAACTGAGGTTTGTAACCTTTGAAAAAAGGAGTGTGGCGTCCACCTTCTTCTTTTTTCAAAACATATATTTCACAAGTAAAGTTATCATGGGGGGTAACTGTTCCCGGTTTTGCAAGAACTTGTCCGCGAGTAATGTCTTCTTTCTTAAGACCACGAAGCAATACTCCGGCATTGTCTCCTGCCATACCTTCTTTGAGATTTTTATTGAACATTTCAATACCTGTAACAGTTGATTTTTGAGTAGGCTTAATTCCAACAATTTCTATCTCTTCATCCAGTTTCACTACGCCTCTTTCAATTTTTCCAGTCACAACCGTGCCGCGACCTTCAATTGAGAATATATCTTCAACAGGCATAAGAAAAGGCTTAGAAATATCTCTCACCGGAATTGGAATGTAAGTATCAAGAGCATCGGTGAGTTCAAGAATTTTCTTTGCCCATTCATCATCAAGAGATTTTGATTCGAGAGCTTTAAGAGCAGAACCTCTGATAACTGGAGCACCTGCGCCATCGAATCCTTGCTTTGTTAGAAGTTCACGAATTTCTTCTTCAACCAAATCAATCATTTCTTTATCGTCAACCATATCGCACTTGTTTAAGAAAACTAATATCTTTGGCACACCAACTTGTTTTGCAAGAAGAACGTGTTCGCGAGTTTGAGGCATTGCGCCGTCAGTTGCCGCAACCACCAAAATAGCGCCGTCCATTTGAGCGGCACCAGTAATCATGTTTTTGATGTAGTCCGCGTGTCCGGGAGCATCAATGTGCGCGTAGTGACGAGCATCTGTAGAATACTCGTTGTGAGAAATATTAATAGTGATTCCACGAGCTTTTTCTTCAGGAGCGTTATCAATTTGGTCAACGCCACGAAGTCTGACTGTTTTACCAGCCATATTAAGCACGTGAAGTATTGCCGCAGTTAAAGTAGTCTTACCATGGTCAACGTGACCGATAGTACCGACGTTTATATGCGGTCTGTCTCTTTTAAATTCTTCTGCCATATATTTTTTTGCCCCGCCAATGGCGAGGGTTGATTAACAGTTAGAGCTTAACATACGAGAACCAGCTACTAAGACCTAACTACTAATTAGATTAAATTAATAATAAAAATGCAATATAAAAACTGCAGAAAGTGCAGTTGCTAATATAGTAGCAAATTAAAAAATAATGTCAAATCAAATAAAAAACCAATAAAAGGTTTTTAAGGGGTTTCGAGGCTGACGAGCCGAGAATTTCAGGATTTTTTAAGCTTCAAAAAATCCGTACCGGCAAAAATCTTTTATTGGTTTTTTATTTTAAATTTATTTTCTTGCCGCAATGATAGTTTCAGCTACGTTGTTCGGTACAATATCATATCGCACGAATTCCATAGTGAATGATGCACGTCCTTCGGTCATAGAACGAAGCCCTGTCATGTATCCGAACATTTCAGAAAGAGGAACGATAGCGCGTAATACTTTATTCATTCCACGGTCTTCCATTCCTTCTATAAGTCCACGCTTGGAAGAAAGATTGCCTGTAATATCTCCCATAAATTTCTCAGGAGTTACAACTTCAACTTTCATCATGGGTTCTAGAATTACCGGCTTTGCGCGTTTGCAAGCATCTTGAATAGCCATGGAAGCGGCGATTTTAAAAGCCATTTCGTTTGAGTCAACTTCATGATAAGAACCGTCCCAAAGCTCCACAGAAACATTAACCATTTTAAATCCAGCCAAAACTCCGCGGTCGAGACCTTCTCTAAAACCTTTCTCGCAGGGCGCGATGTATTCTTGCGGGATTACACCTCCTTTGATTGTATTTATAAATTCAAATCCATTTGCTCTTTTTGTATTTTTAGGCAAATCTTCTATTTCTTCCTTGGTCAAAGCAACCATTGGCTTAACTTTAATTTTAACGTGACCATAATTTCCACGTCCGCCTGATTGTTTGATGTATTTACCTTCCGCATCCGAAGTCCCGATAATAGTTTCGCGATAAGCCACTTGCGGTTTGCCAACATTAGCTTCAACAGTAAACTCTCTTTTCATACGGTCAACAATAATTTCAAGATGAAGTTCTCCCATTCCGGCAATAATTGTTTCTCCTGTTTCCTGGTCGGTAGAAACTTTAAAAGTAGGGTCTTCTTGAGCAAGACGATTAAGCGCCATACCCATTTTTTCTTGGTCAGCTTTTGTTTTTGGCTCTATGCGAAGTGAAATAACGGGTTCTGGAAAAATAATTCTGTCCAATTCTATTGGATTTTCTTCATCGCAAATAGTGTCGGAAGTAATGGTGTCTTTCAATCCTACGGCTGCAGCTATTTCTCCGGCAAAAACTTTTTTTACTTCCTCTCTGTCATTGGCATGCATACGCAGTATTCTACCGATGCGTTCTTTGTTTCTAGTTCTGGGATTATAAATATAAGAACCGGCAGTTAAAGTTCCGGAATAAACTCTAAAGAAAATAAGTTGACCGACAAAAGGATCTGTTGCAACTTTAAATGCAAGAGCAGAAAAAGGTTCAGAATCCGAGGCGTGTCTGGCTATAGGTTCATCATTATTATCTGGGTTCGTCCCCGCTATAGGAGGAATATCAAGCGGTGAAGGAAGATAATCTACGACACCGTCAAGCACTAATTGAACACCTTTGTTTTTTAGAGCAGACCCGGCATAAACCGGAAAAATTTCGTTAGTTATAACCCCTTTTCTTAGAAGTTTTTTCAAAGTATCTATATCAGGAATTTTTCCTTCAAAATAACCATTCATAACTTCATCATCTTGTTCCACAATTTTTTCAATAAGCTCATGATGGTATTTTTCGGCTTCAGCTTTTAAATTTTCCGGAATTTCTTTTTCAATAACTTTATTTCCCATTTCTCCTTCAAAATAAAACGCTTTCATAGTGAGCAAATCTATAACGCCTTCATGTTTTTCTTCAAGTCCAATAGGGATTTGCATTCGAACAGCTTTTTTTGTAAGACGCTCTAATATAGTTTTGTATGAATGTTCAAAAGATGCGCCTGTTCTATCTAATTTATTAACAAAACAAATACGAGGAACTTTGGCTTCGTCTGCATAACGCCAGTTTGTTTCAGATTGAGGTTCTACTCCGGCAACACCGTCAAAAACAACAACCGCGCCATCCAATACGCGTAAAGACCTTTTTACTTCAACTGTAAAATCAATGTGTCCGGGAGTATCAATAATATTAAAACGGCATTTTTTACTTTTATCAGCACCGGCATAAGTGGGCGTCCAAAAACAAGTCACAGCGGCAGATGTGATAGTAATACCGCGCTCTCTTTCTTGTTCCATCCAGTCGGTCGTAGTGTCGCCATCATGCACTTCTCCTATTTTATGCGATACACCGGTATAAAAAAGCACTCGTTCAGTGGTGGTTGTTTTACCCGCATCAATATGTGCGATAATTCCAATATTTCTAACCTTCTCTAGAGGATAATCTCGTTCCATAAATTTAAATTACCAGGCAAAATGGGCAAAAGCTTTATTGGCTTCAGCCATTTTATGAGTATCTTCTTTCTTTTTAATAGCAGAACCTTCGTTTTTTGAAGCAGCAATTAATTCATCCGCAAGTTTCAAATGCATTGGACGTCCTTTATTTTTTCGGGCAGCATCACGAATCCAACGCATAGCTAATGCAAGACGGCGTTCAGGCCTAACTTCTCTTGGCACTTGATAGTTTGCTCCTCCGATTCTTTTTGAACGCACTTCGGTTAATGGACCGGCATTTTTCATTGCCAAGTCAAAAATCTCAAGCGGATTTGGATTGCCTGTTTTTTCTTTAATTATATCAAAAGCTTTATATATTATTTTTCTGGAAGTTTCTTTTTTCCCGGACCACATAACATAATTGATAAATTTCTCCAATTTTTGAGAATTGTAAATAAAATCAGGCTTAACTATGTTTCTATTGTTTATTTTGCGTCGCATAAATTTTTATTTTTTTGCTTCTTTAGGTCTTTTGTTGCCATAAAGAGACCTGCCTTGTCGGCGTTTTTCAACTCCTTGTGTATCTAAAACTCCGCGCACAATGTGATATCTTACTCCAATTAAATCTTTCACACGTCCGCCACGAAGCATAACTACTGAGTGTTCTTGTAAATTATGTCCTTCTCCTGGAATGTAAGCCGTAACTTCCATACCATTGGTTAAACGCACTCTTGCGATTTTTCGAAGCGCTGAGTTCGGCTTCTTGGGAGTAGTTGTTGAAACTTTCGTGCAAACACCACGCTTAAACGGCGCTGGAAAAAAAATCGGTCTATTTTTTAAAACATTAAATCCTCGCGCCAAGGCAACTGTTTTTGACTTTGGATGAGTTTTAACTCTATTTTTTTTAACTAATTGGTTGATTGTGGGCATATAAAATTGACTTTTTCAAAACAAAAGAGTCCGAAGACTCTGGCAATAATATAATATAAAACAAAAAAAAATGCAAATGTTTACCAACCTTAAGAAACTTAGTAAAACATAACTTTTGGAGGGGTTTCGAGCACGACGGTGCGAGAATTTCAGGATTTTTTAAGCTTCAAAAAATCTGTACCGGAAAAAGTTATGTTTTATTAAGTTTCCCTAGAGTGGAAGACCGGTGATAAGCTGATATAAATAAGCCAATATTGGATATAAATACTCAGCAAAAAAAACAATAAAAATAAGAATCAAAACAAGTGAGTACTGTTCAAAAAAAGAAATAACTCTATAAAAAGAGCTGGGTAAAAGCGAAAAAAGTATTTTAGAGCCGTCAAGTGGCGGAATAGGCACTAAATTAAAAATCGCCAATCCTAAATTAACCAGAACAATTTGTGAAATTATATAGGCAGATTGTGGAATAGCGTCCCCTGCCAAAAGAAATCTCAAAATCAACCCAAATAAAACAGCAATAAACAAATTTGCCAAAATTCCAGCCGAAGCGACAGCAACAGTCCCCCATTTTCTATTTGTAAGATTATTTGGATTATATGGCACTGGTTTTGCCCAACCAAACAAGAAGGAAGAATGGGTTAAAACCAAAAATGCCGGTAAAATTATAGAACCAAACATATCCAAATGCTTCAGAGGGTTAAGAGTAAGGCGTCCAGCATACAGAGCAGTCTTATCTCCAAAACGAAGAGCAACAAAGCCATGAGAAACTTCATGAATCACGACGGACATTATAAGTATAGCTATAAAAAAGACTGTATCCATAAATTAAAAAGTTGCGAACCCGCTTCTTCTATGATAGCATGAAAAAATCATGGTGAGAATATGCGCAATAACAAAAAAGGGTTCAATAATGGGTGGCGGGTATTCAAATAGAACTCGTGCCACTAAATTCAATCCGACCGGAATGGTGCGAAAATATCCAAATCTTCAAAAAAAGAAGGTTTTTGTTCCTGAACTAAATAAAAGTATAAACATAAAAGTTTCAGCTCGTGGTATGCGCACAATCAAAAAAAACGGCATTTATAAAACTCTACTCAAAGCTGGATTAGTAAAATAATATTTATTTTTCCGAATTACCTTTAATGGTAGCTTTTACTTCCATAAAAAAATCTTTTATTAAATCTCTAAATAATCCCGTATCCTTTATTATTGATAAACCATCAGAAAGTACAGCACCAAAAAACAACATTCTATTTAAAACATTGGGTCTAACTCGTATTTGTTTATTAGCATAATCAAGGGGCAGGTCAACAAAACTATCAAAGCTGTTGCCTACTCTGCCAAGTCTCGTAAGCGCATGTATAAGTTTGTTATATTTATTGCTTAGTTTAAATTCTTCGGGAAGAAACAGTATAAAAATTCTACTGGTTATTTGTCCTTCGAGCCTTGTTAAATCAACGAGTTTTTCGGGGTCTTCTTCAACTTTTATTTTTTCAGTTATTTTTAGAATGTCTAATAATAAATCATAAAAAATTTCTTTTTGACCATCTTTAAGATTTGCAGATAAAATTTCAATATTTGACATTGCTCTTTCTAAATCTTTATCGTTTGAAAAGTCAACAACATTTCTTTTTAAAAAACTGGAAATTTCTTGTATAAATCGTTGTCTTTTTTCTATTTCAACAATATGGTCTATTTTATGATCAACAATACGTATAGAAGCAAATAAAATTTTCCAATCTTGAATTATTTTTTCTGGTATAGATAATTCTGAAATTTGTTCAACAATTATACCAAGAGTTTTGGCTGCTCGTTCATAATTTTGCGTTGAAATTTCCAAACCAGTCTTTTTTATATGAGACTCAGAGTTTAAAGATTCTTCTGTTTTCACAAAAAAATTTTCCCTACCCATAAAAACATTATAACAAATTTTACTAAAATATGATGCGTTTACACAAATGTAAGCGCTATGCCTTTTTTGCCCGAATGACCACACGGAGGAATTGCCTCCGTGGTTCCCTTTTGCTATAATTAATAAATGGCTTTAAGAAAACAATCTTTTGCTTCGGGAGAATATTACCATTTATATAATCGTGGAACAGAAAAAAGGGTAATTTTTATGAATAAAAAAGATTATGAACATTTTTTGTTTTTAATGTATGTTTGCAATACTACAAGAAGCATAGAATTAAGATATATCGGTAAAAATTTTGATCGCAAGGAAATAATAGTTGGAATAGGGGCCTACTGCTTAATGCCCAATCACTTTCATATCCTCATTCGTGAAAAAACAGACGGAGGAATTTCCAAATATATGCTTAAATTATTGACCAGTTATACAATGTACTTCAATAAAAAATATAAGCGAACTGGTAAGTTATATGAAGGAAAATTTAAATCAAACCACGTAAGTGGTAATAATTATTTAAAATATCTTTATTCATATATACATTTAAATCCTGCAAAATTAATAGACAAAAATTGGAAAGAAAACAAAGCAAAAAATATTAATAATTTATTAAATTACGTTTTTGAATATCTATATTCGAGTTTAAAAGAATATATGGATTCAAAATTTAAAATTATAAATCCAACATTTTTTCCAACTTATTTTAAAAAGCCAATTGATCATAAAAAAGAATTATTTGAATGGCTCAATTTTAACAAAGAGTAATCACCACGGAGGCAATTCCTCCGTGGTAATCTAATAGCCCAAAAGTTCTTTTGCTAGATCATCTGCTAACTTTTTTTCAACTCCACCTTCTTGCCAGTCTTCTAATTTATCTTTAGAACCGTATGTCTGATATCGAGCAATAGTTCTGTATTTTAGGAAAAGTTGTTCTGTTTGTTTTTCGTCAATAGGAGTTCCATCTATAGTTCCTTGAGTGGAATCACGGGACCATGTAAAATCAACCTTGTGACCATCTATGTTACCCCTTATTGTGCTTGGAAGACTACCTAATGTTGTGTTGGGGGTATCACCATTAATGAATTCCAAGCTACATTTTTTCGCTAATTCTTTTTCAGAATTAGAAAGAGCATAAAATAAAATTTCTCTAGCATAAGAAAGTTTTTTGTCTTCTAAATCTAGGTTTTTTTCTACTTTTTTAATCTCTTCCGGTGTACCTTGAGACGGATTTTCTATTGACATATTTTTATATTAAATTATTTATAACGCAATAGTAATTATATACTATCTATATTTTTTGTCTACACAAACGTCAATGCAATGCCTTTTTTGCCTGAACGACCGGTTCGGCCGATACGATGCACGTAAGTATCGTAAGTTTGTGGAACATCATAATTAATGACGTGTGTTACATCCGGAATATCGAGTCCTCTGGCCGCGACATCTGTCGCTATTAATATGTTAATGTGGTCTTTTTTGAATAAATCCAGAGTGCGAATACGCTCGCGACTTCTTTTGTCGCCATGAATGCATCCTACTTTAAATCCCATACGCGCGAGGTCCTTGGTAAGAGCATCCACGCTATGTTTCATTTCCCTGAAAATTAAAACTTTATTTGAACCTTCTCTTTTTAAAACTTCGTAAAGTTTATCCAATTTTTCTTCTTTGGTTCTGGTGCGAATAATGTCTTGATCAATATTTTTCGCCGTCTCGCCAGAAATTACGGAAATAAAAACGGGGTCTTTCAAAAATTCTGTCGTTAATTTTTTAACTTCTGGTGGAAGTGTCGCTGAAAAGAAAAGAGTCTGACGTTCTTTGGAAACTTTTCCAAGAATAAAAACCATATCATCTCTAAATCCCATATCCAACATTCTGTCAGCCTCGTCAAGAACTACACTATGACATGTAGACAAGTCCAATACTTTTCTTTCAATTAAATCTCGCATTCTTCCCGGTGTACCAATAACAAACGACACTCCTCTTTGTATCTCTGCTATTTGTTTCGTTATCGGAAGCCCGCCAACACAAGCCACAGAAAACATACCCAAACCGAAAGCAAGCGCGCGAAAATCAGAATCTATTTGCAAGGCAAGTTCTCTTGTCGGAGCCATAATTAAAACTTTTTCAGCTTTGTTCTGTCCTTTAGTTTTTGAAATTTTTTCTATCAGAGGCAATAGGAATGCCGCAGTTTTACCTGTACCGGTATTGGCCATACCAAAAACATCCTTACCTGCAATTATAGAAGGTATCGCCTGGTCTTGAATTGGCCTTGGATTTATAAATCCACATCTTGCAATATTTTTATGAACTTGTGGATTAAAAGGAAAATCAATAAAGGTATGTTTGGAAACATAAGGTTTTTCTTCTACGTGCTGCCCTTTTTTAATAAAACGGGAAAAATCTATTCGCTCAGAAAAACCTCTCTTCTTAGATGAACGATTATTATTTCTTTTAAAATTCCCGCCCTTGAATTGGCGGGCAGGCTTTTTAGAACTAAATTTAAGAGTTCCAAATTTCTTTGGTTTTAATGAGATATGATTTTTGTACATAATGGGTCACTCCCAATATGTAATAGTCGAGAATGATATCTAAAGAATAGCATTTATGTAATATTTTGTCAATGATTTTATAATTTGAGAATAAAAGTTATAATGAGAACATGAAAGCTTATCTGGATATTGTAAAAAATGTTTTGGAAAATGGGGAGAAAAAAACTGACCGAACCGGAACAGGCACGCTCACCATAGCCGGAACGATTTTTAAACACGATATGAAAAACGGTTTTCCGTTGTTAACCACAAAAAAAGTTCCCTTTCGTCTAGTTGCTTCCGAACTGGAATTTTTTATTAAAGGTATTACCGACAAAAAATGGTTGCAAGACAGAAATAATCATATTTGGGATGAATGGTGTAGTCCTTTGAAAGTTCCTTATAACCATGATGGAGAAACAAAAAAGAAGATGCTGGAAGAACGCGACTTGGGCTCTATTTACGGCTGGGAATGGCGACATTTTGGCGCTGAATATAAAGATTATCAAACAGATTATACTGGAAAAGGAGTTGACCAATTGAAGCGCATGATAGAAATGTTGAAAACAAAACCCGACAGCCGACAAATGTTGGTGCTTGCCTGGAATCCGGTAGATGTTGATAAAGTAGTTCCGCCATATTGTCATTATGCGTTTCAAGTGACAGTTATCAATAATCGTCTTAATCTGTTTTGGAGTCAGCGTAGTGTTGATGTAGCGCTCGGACTGCCTTTTAATATCGCAAGCTATGCGACTTTATTACATCTGCTTACTTTAGAAACCGGACTGGAAGAAGGAATACTTACTGGTTTTTTGGCTGACACACATATATATCTCAATCATGCTGATGGTCTAAAAGAACAATTGACACGAGATTCAAATAAATATAAATTACCGCAAATTAAAACAAATAATTTCAAATCAATTTTTGATTGGCAATATACTGATACGGAAATTATAGGATATGAAAGTTATGATAGAATTAAATTTGAAATAGCAATATAAAAATACCTGTCCCGTACTAAATTTTTGATTACGGGGTATAATGATAATGATTATTAATAAAATTTTAGTACTGGGATGATTTCAATAATATCCGCAATTGGCAAGAATAATGAAATTGGAAAAAAGAACGAACTTCTTTGGAATTTACCGGCCGATATGAAACATTTCAGAGAAACAACGTCAGGACATACGGTAGCGATGGGCCAAAAAACCTTCGAATCAATTGGACGCCCTCTTCCTAAACGCAGAAATATTATTTTAACAAAAGACATTTCATTTAACATAAAAGAACTGGAAATCGTTCATTCTTTGGAAGAATTTGATGATTTGTTAAAAAAGACTTCCCTCGGCCATAGCCTTACGGGCGAGGCCAGGCCAGATGAAGAAGTTTTTATTATTGGCGGAGCGCAGATATATAAATTATTTATAGAAAAGGCGGATAAACTTTATATCACACATGTGGATGCAGAATTTTCTGACGCTGATGCTTTTTTCCCTGTTATTGACGAAAAAATTTGGCAAAAAAATAAAAGCGAGAAATATTCAAAAGATATTTTAAATAAATATGATTTAGAGTTTGTGGAATATATCAAAAAATAAATCCCCGAATGGGGATTTTATTTTTTATGGGTCTTCGGGGGTTCTGACTCTTATAAAAACATCTTTTCCTTCGGGAGATTTTTCTTTTTTATATTTTCTATTCTTATTTATATCAATTTTTCTAACCAACTCTTCTTCAAGGTCATAACCAAGAATTTCTGATATTCCGAGCAAAAATATCGCCACATCGGCAAACTCTTCAGCTACACCGAGCTGGTTTTTATTGTGTTTGGAAAAAGCTTCAGAAAGTTCTTCGTGCGCTCGACAAAATTCCAACGCAACATCAGTTGTGTTAAATCCCTTCTCCAGTTTATTTCTCATCACTTCTTTTTGCAGTTTTTTTAAGTCAACCATCCCAGTACTAAAATTTTATTAATAATCCTTATCATTATACCCCGTAATCAAAAATTTAGTACGGGACAGGTAAAATTATTGTCTTAAATATTTTTCAATTTTTTTATTTATAATTTCCAATTTTATTCCGGCTTTTTTAAAAATTTCCTTACTTCTTTTGGAAGCATGATAATCCTTTTCCGATACCACTCTTTTAATTCCCGCTGTGATTATGCTTTTAGCGCAAGTATAACAAGGCGTCATTTTGCAATACAAGGTCCCGCTATCCACAGAGATTCCAAACCTTGCTGCTTGTGAAATAGCATTTTGTTCCGCGTGCGCGGTTCTAATACAATGTTGTGATTCAGAACCATCTTCATTGATAACTTTATGCATTTCATGGCCTATTTCATCGCAATGTGGAAGACCTGGGGGTGAACCAACATAGCCTGTAGAAACAACTCTTTTATCGCGAGCAATCACGCATCCGCTTCTTCCCCTGTCGCAAGTGCCCCTAGAACCAACATAATTTGCCATACCAATAAAATATTCATCCCAACTAGGCCTCTTGTATTTTTTAGTTTCCTTTTTCACCTCTTTAATATACTCCCAAAAATATAAAAAGCCAACAGTTATCCCGTTGGCTTTTTGTATTTTAAAAATTTTTAGTCTTTAACCTCAACTCCTTACAGGAGTAGTACACCTTTTGGATATTTTGTTTCGATTACTCACAAAATATCTCAAAAGCTTCATCGAAGTAATTTATATTACTTCGATGCCCATACTCCTAGCAGAGCCGGCGATAATTTTAATTGCTCCTTCTTTGTCTTTCGCATTCAAGTCTTTCATTTTCTTTTCAGCAATTTCCCAAGCTTGAGCTTTTGTGATTTTTCCAGCTTTTTCGGAAACATTTTTCCCTGAACCTTTTTCCACTCCCGCCGCTTTCAAAATAAGTCCCGTTGCTGGAGGAGTTTTTATAACAAAATCATAACTTCTATCTTCATAAACCGTGATATTTACAGAAACTTTATCTCCTGCCATTTTAGCAGTTGCAGCATTAAACTTAGTTACGAAATCTCCAATATTTATGCCAGCTTGACCAAGCGCAGGCCCCAAAGGAGGCGCAGGTGTGGCTTTTGCGGCTTGTATTTGTAATTTTATTTTCTTTGTTATCTTTTTTGCCATATATATTTTGTGACGTTAAGTACGTAGTTTAGATTACCTTATGTTTTCTTAACTTGCAAGAAATCAAGTTCCACCGGAGTCTCGCGACCAAACATTGAGACAAGCACTTTTACTTTTCCGCGTTCATTGTCAACAGAATTTACTTTTCCTTCAAGGTCTTTAAATGGACCATCTACTATCAAAACTGTTTCATCTATCGCAATGTCAATATTATGTTTAGCCATGCCTGCATTCATTTTTTTGAATAAATATTCCACTTCTTCGCTTTTAAGAGGAACAGGATTTACTCCGGCGCCGACGAAACCTGTGACACGCGGAGTATTGCGAACAACATACCAAGAATCATCCGTAACAATCATATCCACTAAAACATAACCCGGATAAATTTTTTCTTCCACTTCTACGCGTTTACCTCCTTTTATTTTTATTTTTTTTTCAATCGGCACTATAACATTAAAAATTTTGTCATCCATACCCAAAGAATCAATGCGTTGCTTCAAATTACGAAGGACGACATTTTCATATCCAGCATAAGTGTGAATAGCATACCAATTTCTAGTACCCTGTGTTTCTTGTTTTGACATAATTTAAAAAGAAATTAACTTCTGCAATCCTTGTAAGAAAATGAAGTCAAAAATGCCTAAAAGATAAGCTATAAAAACAGATAATGCAATTACAATTACAGTATAAAAAATAGTCTGGCGTCTATTGGGCCAAATTACATGTTTTAATTCTGTCTTTGTTTCTTTTAAATACTCGCTGATTTTTGACATTTTATGTATCTTTGGCGTAAATCTTTTAAAAAAGCCCCCTTTCAAGGGCTTTTTTAAGATTACTCTTTTTTCACAAAATAGTCAATATCAGTGAAGTTTTTTATCTTATTCTATAGGTAATTGTGATATCCGAGCTTATTGTGTTTTCTCCTTTTGGTATTTGAGCGGGAGCAGGATTACTAGAGGCATCTTCTGCCATCATTGTTTTAGCATACATAGGAACGAGATAATTGCCGAACTCACTAAAGGAAACAATCTTGCCTAAACGGATACCCAGATCTTTTGCTAAAACTTTTGCTTTTTTCTTAGCATCATCTATCGCATTTTTCCTTGCTTCTGCTTTTAGCTCATCTTCATCATCTATGGAGAAATTAGGGCCATTTAAATCAGAAACACCCAACGTCCCGAGCCCTTGCATGATTTTCCCCACATCATCCGTATTTCTAACTTTTACTGTTATGGATTCTGATGCAACATAACCGGTAATAACATTGTTCCCTGGCCTAGATGGACAACCATATTGAGTGCAAGGCATCAATACTTTAGTGTCATATTTATATTCATATTTTGGATAAAAGGAAGCATTTGCGGTTTTAATATCTTTTTCAAGAATATTATTTTCTTTCAAAAAATCCAAAGAGCTTTTTTCAATCCCCGCAACGAGAGTTTGCGCTTCTTTTACTGTTTTTGCTTCTTTACTGATGGTAAAATAAACATTCGCAATATCAGGAACAGCTGTAACTTCTCCGTGCCCGGAGAAAGCTATCGTGTTTTCTTGTTTGTCGCTATATCTATAATCGGTAAAAAAATTAACAGCGACAGCAATTAAAAAAGCAATAAGGGCAATTCTCAAGCCACGATATAATTTTTCTTTTTGTTCTGGTGATATTTTATCCATAAATACTGTTTAATTCTTAATTCCTAATAATTCAACTTCAAAATTAATTGTCGCATTTGGAGGTATTATTCTTCCTGCGCCAGTTGACCCGTAAGCATCTTCCGGCGGAATTTTTAGAAATTTTTTCTCACCAACTTTCATTCCCACTATTCCCTTATCCCAACCTGGAATAACTTGTCCTGCTCCTAATTGGAAAACAAATGGTTCTACGTGCCCAAATTTTGGGTCAACATTAGAATCAAAAACAGTTCCATTTTCCAGTGTTCCCGTATAATTCATAGAAACAACATCCCCTACTTTTGAAATTTGTTCTTCTGACATTGTATTTTTACCGTTAATTGTAATAAAAACCAAAATTCCCACAACAATAATTACTATCAAGGACCACCAAATATTTTTGTTCATTTTTTTTAAAAAATAAAATTCTTACTTTATAATCTATCAATTATACACTAGAATTTTGTTAAATCAAATTGACCTCCCTTTCAAGCGTTAAGCCAAATTTGGAAAAAACCGAGGTAATTATTTGTTCAGATAAATTTTTTACTTCTTCCCCGGTAGCTCCACCGTAATTTACAAGAACCAATGCCTGTTTTTCATGCACCCCAACATTACCTATTCTTTTTCCCTTCCATCCGCATTTTTCAATAAGCCAACTAGCCGGAATTTTTATATTTTCTTCCTTGCCCGACATAGCTTTAGCGTCGGCGGGTTCCTTAAAGTAAGGCATTTCGGGATAGGTTGAAAGAAAACTTTCCATTTTTTCATTTGTCACAAAAATATTTTTAAAAAAACTTCCGGCATTGCCTATTAATACCGGGTCAGGCAATTTGCTTTTGCGTATATACGCAACAGCATCACTTATATCTTTGGAATTTTTAATTTCAATTTTATTTTTTTCCAAATATTCCTGCAGAATTTTGTAATTTATATTTTTTTTCTCTATTTTACTTAATTTCAAAGTTATAGCCGAAATAAAGTATTTACTTTTTAGTTCATCCTTAAAAATACTATATCTGTAGTCAAATTTGCATTCATTTTTTTTAAAAATCCTTTTTTCTCCTGTTTTTATATCATAAGCTTCAACATTTTCCAGAGTGTCTTTGAGTTCTACTCCGTATGCTCCGATGTTTTGCATGGGAGCGGCGCCGACAGTGCCCGGGATAAGTGATAAATTTTCTATACCCCAATATCCGCGATTAACCGCAAATATTATCAAATCATGCCAGATTTCTCCGCCCATAGACCTTATAACGACATATTCGGAATTTTCTTCCAGTATTTCAATTCCCTTTAATTTATTTAAAATAACAATACCGTTAAAATCTTTCATAAATAAAATATTGCTCCCTCCTCCCAAAAATAATTTTTCATTATCTTTGAACTCCGGAAGCTTAAAAAGTTCTTTCAAATCAAGCTCATTTTGAATTTCAATGAAAAATTTGGCGCGCGCAGATATGCCAAAAGTATTTAATTTCTTTAAATCATAGTTTTGTATAATTTTCATATTACATTTTCATATTACAGCAAAAAACAAGAAGTGCAAATAATATTACTTATATTATTTTCGTATTATGGCAATAGACCCGTTATTTTTTAATCTTATGATTTTAGATGCTTTGCCTTTGAGTTCTCCACCATCTATATATAAGTCAACGGAATTCCAAAAATATTTTTTTGCTTCTTCTATATTCTTTGCGGGAGAAAAATTCTCTGGATTCGCAGAAGGAGCAACCAATGGACCAACTTTCAAAAGTAAATCTCTCAACATTCGTGAATCTGGTATGCGAAATGATAAAGTTTTTGTGCCGCGATGTAAGTATTCAAATTTATCATCCAAACAATCCAAAATAATACTCACCGGACCAGGCCAATATTCTTGAAGTGTCTTTTTTTGTTTTTCTGATAAAACAATCGAAAATTTTTCAAGTTCATCAATATTTCCAACGAGAATAATACAAGGTTTCTGTGGATTTCTGTCACGTATAGAGTAAATACGGTTAACCGTCTCTTCACTTTGCGCTTTTCCTACTATGCCGTATATCGTGTCCGTAGGCATAACTACCACGCCATTTTCTTGAAGAACTTTTATAAGATTTTTATTGCTCCATATATTTTTTTGAAACTTCATAAAATTTATTTAAACTTAAAATTTCTATGATTATTTTCATTTCCGCCGGAAATGTAAACAAATCTGGCATCGGAAGGAATGGCTTTAGACACGTTTTCCGGCCATTCTATAAAAACTAAATGATTCTTATTGTTAATAATTTCTCCCCAACCTAAATTTATTAATTCTTTTTCATTTTTAAGACGATAGGCATCTAAGTGGAAAAAAAAATTGTATCCCTTTAATTTAATAGGGTATTTTTTCATAATCACAAAAGTCGGGCTGAAAACTTTATTTTTTACTCCAAGATGTTTGGCTATGGATTTTGCAAATACCGTTTTGCCAGCGCCTAAATCTCCGGAAAGGCCCACGACTAAAGCGCACCGTTTTTCTTTTTTACTTTTTAATAATTTATTGAGAAATATTTTAGCTATCTGAGCGGTTTCTTTGGTATTTTTTGAAAGCATATTTTTAATAATTATCCATTTTACTTTCTTTTATTTTATGAGCATTTTCTATTGCCTGTTGTGGAGATATTATGCCTGCTTCCAAATCTTCCAAAATTTGTTTGAACGCCGGTGGTTCATAATCATTAGCTCCCATCCTAAGCACATAATCGCGAACAACCATTACTTCCATTCTAGCTTTTTCTTTTCCATTATTTCCTTTTAAAATATTTGACTCTATACTCATATTTAATTTTTATTTAATACTAATATCTTAATTATACTCTTCAAATTGGGTGCCTATCGAGATTTGAACTCGAACTGAGGGTTCCACAAACCCTAGTGCTAACCATTACACTATAGGCACCATACAGTGCTATTTATACCAAAAAGGGTAGATAAATGCCACTTTTTACTTATAATCTGGGCTTTCTTCCGTTATGCCGGATTTATGGTTTGCTAATCTGGCGAAAGCGTAAAGAAGACTCGAGAGACGATTCAGATATGCAAGAGTAAATTTCTTCACGGGAGTTTTGCCTTCTTCTGTCGCCCCCACTACCCTCCTTTCTGCTCTGCGGGAAATAGTGCGCGCAATATCAAAAATAGAAGCAAGTTCTGTGCCTCCGGAGATAAAGAAAGTTTTTATCGGCGGGAGTTCTTTTTCTATAGAGTCAATAATTGTTTCTATTTCTTTTACTTTTTCCTCATCAATGGACATAGAAGCTCCGGCAAGTTCCGCTTGAACAATAAATAAATTTTTTTGAACATCATGAATTATCTGGTCTCCTTTGATATTACCCACGACAAGTTTTTCTTTTCTGGCTTTTACCTTACAAAAACCAAGAAAAGAATTTATTTCATCCAGTGAACCGAGGGCTTCGGCGATAATTGAACTTTTTGAAATTCTTTGGTCGCATCCAAAAGTTTTAGTTGTCCCATTATCTCCTTTTCTTGTGTAAAGCATAATTTTAAATTAACGCCTTATAATTAATTCTTCTTCGGGAATATCTTTTTTGAGATTTTCTACAATTTTATCAGCCACGGAATTTGGGTCCATAAATTCGCCATAATTTTCCGGCTTATTTTCCCCAAAAATATCTGTTTTCATACCACCTGGATATATAGAAAATATAGAAATATTTTTATTTTCTTCTCGAATTGATTTAGTAAAACCATTCATAGCCCATTTACTTGCACTATACATAGAGCTCATAGGTCTACCAATTAAAGCACTGTCTGAAATTATATTTAAAATAGATCCAAATCCTTGTTTTTTAATAAATCTTAAAGCCACCCTAGAACCATTCATCGAACCAAAAACATTTACATCAAACATTTCTTTAACTTTATCCATGTCAAAATCTTCAGACAATGAATGTGGTAACCAAATACCGGCATTGTTAATCCAAATATCCAATTTCCCGAATTTTTCTTTAATAAAATTTATTACCTTTTGTAATTCATCTTCTTTTGTAACATCTGCTTTTATTCCTAAAATATCTTTCTCTAAATTTATCAACTCATCCTCGTTGCGGGAACATACCACAATTTTTGAACCATTTTTCAGAAAAGAAAGAGCAAGAGCTTTCCCTAGCCCTTTCGTTCCTCCCGTAATTACTACTATTTTATCTTCTAATTCCATACACCAATTTTAACACAAAATTTTTTAAAAAAATTTTGTGCGCGGGGGGGGACTTGAACCCCCATGCCTTGCGGCACCACCACCTCAAGATGGCGAGTCTACCGTTTCTCCACCCGCGCATTATTTAATTTTAACACAATCAAAAAAATCACAAGGATTGAAAATTTTAAGAGTCGTGGGTCCCTTGTCCTTATGACTCCGAGGGCGAAGGCTCAGAAATTTTTAATCCTTGTGATTTTTATTCTTCTTTCTTGGTTTCGTCTTCGTTTTCTAACACCACTGAACGCAATTTTCGACGAACGTCTTTTACCGCTTTAACACGAATGTAATAAAGTTTTGATTTGCGAGCGCGAGATTTTTTAGTTATTTCAATTTTATCAATTGCCGGCGAATAAAGAGGAAAAATTCTTTCTACTCCAACTCCTGAAGCAATTCTTCTGACTGTAAAAGTGGCACCAATCTCCATGCCATGCTTGCGAGCTAATACTATACCTTCAAAGGCTTGTAAACGTATTTTGTTTTTTTCATCTAAAACTTTAGACCAAACACGCACTGTGTCTCCAGCATTAAAATTAAGTTTTTTTCTTTCTTCAACGTCAACTGAAGTAAGTTTTGTTTTATCAATTTTATTTCCTGCCATAGTAAAAACACTTTAACATAAAGATTTTTCAAAGGCAAACCCCGAACCAGAGCAAGGCTCGGTACGGGGCAGGTTTAAGTTTTTTATAAAAATTCACCCTGGTAGCATTTAACACAATAAACTGTTTTAGGGTCTTCCGAAGAGTAAGGAGTGTAAATGTTAGCGTTACATTTCATACAAGTTCTGTTATATAATTTGGGTTTGGTCATTCTAGCAAAACGCTTATTTTCTCGACATTTTGGACATTCACGGGGAATAGGCAGGTTCATCTTGCGAAGTAAATTTAATTCTCCTTGGGTTATTTTATATCCATTACCGCAATTCCCGCATTTAATTATTTCATTTAAAATATCATCTTTGGTGTCGATAATTCTTTCCGGCAAAGAATCAGCTGATTTTGAAACGTTATACACAGTATCTTCCATATCGCTCCAATTATACCCTTCCGCTAATGCTTCTTCCTTGGTTTTTGGTAAAAATTTCATGGCATTAGATTTATTATAAGGAAATTTACTCATTTCTGGCGGAAAAAATTCTCCATAAAAATACTTACGTCCAAGTTTGTCTACATACGGATTAGTTTTCATATCTTTTATGATTTTATCTCTGAGCTTTTCATATTCTTCTTTTGAATATTCTTTATTAAGAATACAGTATTTCTTTCTCTTTAAATTAAAACAGCCAAAATTATTTTTACCGGCAATACACCAAGAACAATATTCTAAATTAAGTGAATCTGGAAAACATTCGTAAGAAAATTTTATATTATTAACATTTTCGCCCACTCCAAAACATTCATAAACCATAGATGCATTATTACCCCAACCAGAATAATCCCAACAATCTTTTGCCGGAGGAACAGTTATAAATTGACACCATTTACAATTTTCTGCGCCATTTACGATATACATTTCTTTGGAATTTTTGGATGTATACACATGTTCACCTGTTACATTAAAATTTAAGGAATGACCATTGTATTCTCTATATGGTTTGGCAAGCCAAAAATCATGGGCTTCTTTTTCAAATTCGCGTAATTTGGTCCAAGAATCCAATCCAAGTTTTTTTAATTCTTTCTCGTATTCTTCTTTTGAATATTTAACATTAAAAATAAAATTAGTCGCTCCTCGAAGATTCACGCATCCCACACAATCAGTACAACCATAACAATTGCGAGAAAACCATACATTTACGCAATTATCACACTCATCTGAAAAAAATGTCATATAATTTTTTGTAAAGCCTATGGATTCATAACATAATTCCGAATTATATCCCCTAATACAATCCGCGCTATATTTTAATCCATTTAATAAAGAAGAGTAAAAAACATTATCACAATAATCAGCCCAAAAAACTAAATAGCAGTCTTTACACCAGGCTATACCATTGGAATAATTTGAATTTTTTATACTAGTATATAAACTTTCGAGCGCCATGTATGGAGTTTTGTTACTAAGTTCTTTAACTTGTTCTAAAAATGGCCTTAAAGGGTCATAATCCATGGCATATTCTGTGCCATCCCAAGAATCACTCCACCAACATTCTGAACAATAACTGGTAATTTTTTGTTCTGGTGGATATAAAGATATAGTTTTATTCCCACACTTATCGCAACTACGCCAATAAATACTCCAAACATTTATAAAAGAAAGACGTCGCACCATTCTGCATTCCGGACACCAAGTCGGTGGAGGAACTTTTATTTTTTCATAAAAATTAAAATCTTCAGATTCTATTGTGAAACCTTTTTTGCAGTTTTGGCATGATTTTGTTTCAGCCTTCATAGTATTATTTTACCACTTTCTCAAACTCACGAGGTAATGGTGATTCTATTTTGATAGTTTTTTCTTTTAGATTTTTAAATTCTATGGATTTAGCGTGAAGCCCTAGTCTTTTGAGACCTTTAGGGCATGGTTTGCCAGGATTATAGAGAGAGTCGCAAGCTACCGGATGATTTATAAATTTCATATGCACGCGAATTTGATGAGTTCGTCCGGTTTTTGGATGTATTTCTAAATAAGTAAACTTATTGGTTGAAATTTTAAATCTTTTCAAAACCTTATATTCGGTAATAGCTTCGCGAAGCTTCCCTCTTACCCCACGGCCGGCAAGGTGGCGACGAAAATCTTTCGGACTTCGACCGATTGGTTTATTTATCGTGCCATGGTCGTTTTTAACCCAACCAGAAACAATTGCATGATAAGTTTTCTTCACGATTCTCTCCTTAAACTGATTTTTTAAAAATTCATGCGCTTTTTCATTTTTGGCCAAAAGCATTACTCCAGAAGTTTCTTTATCCAATCTGTGAACAATTCCCGATTTTTTTATTTCTTTACCATTTGTAAAAATAGATTCCCCGACATTTTTTGTCTTGGGGTAATTTTTTAAAAACCAATCAGAAATAGTTTTTTCTTTACTGCGTCCGTCAGAGTGCATAGAAACACCAGAAGGTTTTTCTATTGCTAAAATATCAGAATCTTCATATAGAATCTTTATTGTCATAATTGAAATAATATATAAAATAAGCTAGAATAGCCATAGTGAAGTAAATTATCATAAAAAAATACATGCGCGCTTAGCTCAGTTGGTAGAGCAACTCATTTACACTGAGAAGGTCGGGGGTTCAAGTCCCTCAGCGCGCACACTGCCCTTGTAGTTCAATGGATAGAACGAAGCTCTTCTAAGGCTTTGATGTAGGTTCGATTCCTACCAAGGGCACCAAAATTACAACGATGGGTCAATAATAGGTGAAGGAGAATTTAGGATTTCAATAGATTTATTTTTACGTTCCTCAAAATATTCTAGCACTTTATCAATCCTTTCTTTTTTAATTGTTTTTTGTTCATCGGTATTTATGACTGGTAGGTTTGATTCTTTGTTTATTTTTATAAAAAGATATAAGCCAAAAGCAAAAGAAGCAAAAATCAGTGTAAATGTCATATAAAGAATATATCTCCAATAAAGATCCGGCTTAGTGTTTAAATCTCCTTTTGTAAAATTCTTTTTCTTTTTTAAAAATTTTATTTCCATATTGTTTTATCCGTTAATTTACAAAACTCAAGAGCTTTATTTTAAAAGTAGCCATCCATTGTTGATTTTTATTACTTTTACTAATAGATACGTTTTGCGGATTTGAATTTTGAATATCTACTAGAACAAATTCAAGATTGTATGGAGAGTTTTCCAGAAGCAATACTAACTTATAAATGGTTTCAAAATTTCCTAACGCTTCTACTTCAACGACAAGCGATGAACTGTCTTTCACATCAACAGAAATAATTTCAGTTTTAGCTCCTACTTCCAGAGATAATTTTTCAATTATATCTAAAAACGGAACAACATCAGAGCTTTGTATAAAATGCGTTTCGAGTAAGATTTTTTCTGATTCTATCGCTTTAATTGAATTGGCGAGAGACCTTGCATTTTCCCTACGCATAGCCTCTACTTGCCATTTTTCTTGCGCCAACTGTAATGCTTTTTTATTATTATTTATATTGCTGTATAAAAATAGAAAAACAAAACAAGAAAACACAAAAAGTATTATGGAAAAAGTTAATGATTTTTTTTGAAATAAAAATTGCATATTATGAAGGAATTAAACTCAAATAAAATTTAATATCGGACCCTTTTACAAAATTAGAAATCGGTAAATCAATTTTTGAAAAAGCCGCATCATCTTCAAGCGCTCGACGGAATGAAAGTAAAACTTCACGACTTGATGCTTTACCGCTGATACTTATTTTCTTGCCTGTTTGCGGGTCATTTTGGTAAAAAATTTCTGTAATTTTAATATTGGGTATTTTTTTTAATATAATTTCATTTATCACTTTAGTAGAAAAAACATATTTATTTTTTTCATAATTCTCAACTGAATTTAATTTATTTTCTAAATCTTTAATAATCATTAATGTATTTGGGTCAGGTAAAGATATGGATTTCTCTTGTGATTTTATTTTTGTATCAATAACATCCTCTTCTATTGAAGAAAAAAAGTAGGATGGCAAAATTAAAATGGAGGCAATCAATAAAGAGACGCTCAGCATCACAAAAAACATAGTTATAAGTCTAAGATAAAAATCTTTGGACATTTTTTTCTTCTCTTCGTTTGGAATTAAATTAATCATGTTCAAAATTTCCTAATGCGAGCCCTAAAGCAGACGCAAATTTTAACGACTCATCTAAACTTATTTCTGGAACATACTTCCCCGTATCTGTTATATTAACCCAAACATTGGCTATTTCTACATTAATTTTCATACTAACGGAAAGATACTCGGAAAGTCCTATCAAATTAGAATCGCCACCGCTAAGGATTACTTTTTTTATCAGCGGTCTATCTTTACCTTCCTCATCTTTATGTGTATGCCAATATAAAAAATGTTTTACTATTTCGTCGCGCAAAATAGAAACACCATTTAAAAGCACGGAAAATACTTCTCTGTTTGTAGCATTACGTCTTAAACCAAATTCTTTTTTCTTTTTTTCTGCTTCTTCAAAACTTATTTTGAAATTTTTTTCAATCATTTCAGAGAGCATACGCCCGCCTACATCCAACGTAGAGGTAAATATTATTATTCCGCGGGATATGATAAAAATACCTGTGTGTTTTTTTCCAAAATCTACTATCATATAAGTCTCCAAGTCGCCCTTTTTAATAACAGACCTGGAAATCGCCTGCGCTTCAAGTTCAAATGATTTAACAGAGATCCTGGAATTTTTAAAAACAGAAAGATACTCTTCTATTACATTCTTTGATATAGCAGCAACCTGCAGTTTTAAACTTTGTTCATCTTCACTCAATAACTCATAATCAAATATCGCATCTTGCGCCGATATTGGTATGTATTCTTCAAGAGAAAGCTCAATGCTTTCTCTAATATTTTCTAAACCCAATTTTTCTAATTTAAGATTAAAAATATACACTTGCTCTTCTGACAAAGAAACACGAACAGATTTTATTCCCTCTTCCTTTCTAAGCGACACCAAGACCTCCTCCATTTGTTTTAGGTCTTTAATCTTGCCCGACTCAATAATTCCTGCTGGAATTTTTTTCTCTCCGTAATGATTTACTTTGATGCCTTTTTTTGTTTTAACCAGCTCCATAAATTTTATAGATTCGTCTGAAATATCTAAACCAAAAGAAGGCAACTCAAGAAATTTTGGTGTCGGGAAAAATCTATTAAATGAGTTCATAGACATAATAATATTATACGATATTCTGACTTATCTTGCTATTATTTTACTTTGCCCGTGTCCCGGCAGGAATTTCATCGTTTGGTTCAAGCAAAGAAAACTTACCATCTTCGGTGGAAACTGCCAATATCATCCCCTGACTTTCAATTCCACGAATCACTCTTGTTTCCAAATTAGCAATAAACATGCATTTTTTACCGATTAAAACATTGCAGTCCGGAAAATATAAAGAAATTCCTGAAACTATCTGTCTTGGTTTTCCCTCAGCTAAATCAACGGACAATTTTAACAGTTTATCAGTATCTGGAACTTTTTCTGCTGACAAAATTTTACCCACTATAATATCAACTTTTTTAAAATCTTCTAAATTTATCATTTTATTTTTTATTATAATTATTTACCTTATCCAAATATCTTTGTAAGATAAGCGCGGCGGCAGAGGCATCTATTCGGCCACTTTTAATTTGTTTTAATTTACTATGCGCTTGAGATTGATTAAAGCTTTTTTTACTATTTCCTCCCTTACGAGCTTCAATTGATGTTAAAAATTCTTTTTGTTTACGAATTGGCAATTTAAATTTATCCTTAAGCTCTGAAATGAAAATTTCAATTCTTGCCGATAGAACATTTAATTTTCCGGAAAAATCTACCGATTCCCCAATCACAATTTCCGAAATATTCTCTGTTCCTATAATCTCACCAAGCTTTTTAAAGCTATTTGAATCATTTAACACAATCTCTTTGGGAAAAGCCAAAACTCCTTCTTCATCTGATATGGCCACGCCTATTCTTTTTGTCCCATAATCAATGCCTAGAAACTTCATAACAAAATACTAGCACCCGGTAGTAGAGCTTGGCAACACACAAAGTGCGTTTAATTAACTTTACCAAGTCTCACCACCGGATAGCATAAAAAAATTATTTCTGGTATAATATATTATATGAATCAATTAAATCCGTTTTTAATAAGTAATAGTTGGGTATTTATTCCTTTTTTATTATGGGTTTTGTTTTGGAAAGGTTGTTCATTATGGATTGCTGCTAAAAATCATAAAAAAATCTGGTTCTTGGCGCTTCTTGTGTTGAATACCGGAGGAATTTTGGAAATTGTTTATATTTTCTTCGTTGCTAAGAAGAAATGGAGTGATATAAAAGAAATTTTCTCCAAGCCATTGTCATAAAAAAGGAGGCGTGTCCGAGTGGTCTATGGAGATAGTCTTGAAAACTATTAGACCTGAAAGGGTCTCGTGAGTTCGAATCTCACCGCCTCCGCATGAATAAAAAGAGTATATCTTTTATGGTATACTCTTTTTATGAATTAAGGAGGCGAAGAAACAAATTTATTTGTTTCTGTGTGAGGTTCGAAAGGCTTTTCCTTGCGAACGCAGTGAGATGGAAAAGCACCCGCCGCAGTATCGGCGAATCTCACCGCCTCCGCATAGTGTTTGTTTTTTATTCTTAATATCTGATATACTATCTACTATGGAAAATATGTCTACAAATGAACAAGAGAGTGTAAAAATTTTTCAAGATTTAATATCTATATTAAAAGAGCTGGAAGAAAGGGATGGAGAAATTAATCTTGAAAAAGTCAATCCTAAAGAACTGGGAGGAGGAGATAAAGATTTTTATAATGATTTTAGGTTGGGTAATCTTACTGCTGAAAAAATGGCAAAACATTTAAATTGGGTATCAGCATTTGGAAATGAAAGTCAAAAAAAATTTCACGATTATGTTGCAAATAAAATTGGAATGATTGAATCTTAAGAAAAGAAAAGCTGACGAAAACTACTCTTGTTGAATATTTTGCTTTAAATACTAAAGGTTAGTATAATTATACTAAATGGATTCAGATGAAAAATTAGAATGGACAGCGCTGGAATATGAAGAAAAAGAACGGGGCAATGATTGGTTCTGGGCGCTTGGTGTTATTGTTGTGGCAGGCTCAATTGCGTCATTTATTTATAGTAATTATTTTTTTGGTTTACTTTTAATTATAGGTGGAGTACTGCTTGGAGCTTTTGCTATTAAAAAACCGGATTTGGTTTTTTATGAATTGAATGAAAAAGGATTAAAAATCAGAAATCGTCTTTTCCCTTACAAAAATATAAAATCTTTTTGGGTAAAAATAGACGGAGAAAAACCTTTGCTTTTTATAAAATCAGAGAGATTGTTTATGCCAATAATTTCAATGCCTGTAGAGCAAGATTTTGCCGAAAAAATAAAGAATTTTATGCTGTCAAAAAATGTTTCCGAAGAAGAAATGAAGGAACATCCATCTGAAAAAATAATGGATTCTTTGGGTTTTTAATTTGAGTTTTTTAATAAAAACTGTTAATCTTCAATTGCAAAGGCAAATAAAGCCCTCATAGTTTAATGGATAGAATGCGAGCTTGCGGAGTTTGCGATGTAGGTTCGATTCCTACTGAGGGCACCAAAATAAACAAGGTATATTTTTGTGCCCGAAAGAAGCCAACCGTTTGGCTTTGCGTAGGAAGCGAAAAGCTTTTTGTTATTTATGAAAAACTGGTTTTGAATAAATCAAAAAGGTATACTGTTCCTGTAAGGAAAGATTACCCTACTGAGGACACCAAAATAGAAACTCTAAAAAAGCCAAAAAGTAAAGGCTTTTTTGTTGTCTCAGTGTGAGACATATAAGATGTTGAGGTAGTATTGACAAATGGTATAGATATATGCTATAATATACAGAATAGTTCTTCGATGTTTAAACACTCATTATTTAGGAGAATGTCATGAAACGATTTACGTTTCCGTTGCCTTTAATATATATTATTCTTCTTATTGCGATATTCATTGCTTTCAACATTAGTCCTTCCGAGAATGTTGATCAGTATCATTTGACAAACCAACGGCTTTCGCTTTTAGTGCATGACATGGCTGAAAAAGATGGTCGCTGGGTCGCAGAAGGATTTGGTTTCGGACCAGATTCCATGACAGCGTTTCATAATGCCACAGTGAGAAGCGCAAAGCTGTTGGAAGAATTCTTCGAAGCAAGCGGATATGAAATCCACACCGAGCAAATTAAAACACGGACCGTGGAAACTGAAAATAACATCTATCGTGCGTACGTTGTCATCTCCGCCCTTAAGAAGTGAGTGTTCATTGAGATACAGATTTACCCCTCGACAATCCATTGTCGGGGGTTTTCTTTTAGTAGTATTATTTATTTTGAAAATAAGTTCTAATATGGTTTAATAAGAGCACAATTAATAGTAGAAAACAGCAGGGTTGTAGTGAAAAACAATCAGATAATTTATGGAAAAGGAAAGAGATTTTAAAATAAGCTTAATAATTCCGGCATATAACGAAGAAAAATATATAGACGCGTGTTTGGAAAATGCAATTAAAAATTCCAATGGGAAAGTTTTTGAAATTATTGTAGTTGATAATGCAAGCACGGATAAAACAGCGGAGATGGCTGGAAAATATAAAAGTGTCAGGATTGTTAAAGAAAACAATAAAGGCGTTACTCGGGCGCGACAAAGAGGTTTTATTGAATCAAGCGGAAATATTTTGGCTTTCATTGACGCAGATACAAAAATGCCACCTGGGTGGATTGAACAAATCATCAGTGAATTCAAGAAAAATAACAGTTTGGTGTGCTTAAGTGGGCCATATTTTTTTTACGATATATTGGCATGGAAATCATTTTTAATTAAAATCTATTGGGCACTTGCAATAATAATGTATCGGATAATTAGTTATATGGCCGTTGGGGGAAATTTAGTTATAAAAAGAGAAACTCTAGAAAAAATGAAGGGCTTTGACACTCAAATAGAGTTTTTTGGCGACGACACAAATACAGCCAGGCGCGCAAGCGCATTTGGTAAAGTAAAATTTGAACCAGACTTCATAATGTATTCATCAGGAAGAAGAATAACTCATTTTGGGTTATTAAAAATGGCTTTTATTTATGCGTCATATTTTTTTTCTGAGGTAATTAAACGTAAATCAGTAAATCAAAAATATATAGAGATAAGATAAATATGAAAATTTACGTACAAAAATGGAAATATATTATGCAGGATAAAAAATTTATCACATCATTAGTAGTCGGCTTTTTATTTTTAATTTTAAGTCTGATAATCAACTACCTTGCAGGCACTTATGCCACAAAAGAAGCCAGCTTGTCGGTAACTGATATAATTTTAAGCAATATTCCGGTTTTTGACGTTGATAATATTTTTATTTACGGGTCTCTTGTATTTTGGATTTTTACGACCTTAACACTTTTATATAATCCTAAAAAAATTCCTTTTAGCTTAAAAGCTGTAGCTCTTTTTATCATTATCAGGTCAGTTTTTATAAGCCTAACTCACCTCGGACCATTCCCGACTCAAATAAATATTGATAGCGTGGGTTTTTTTAGCAAACTTATTTTTGATGGTGATTTATTTTTTTCAGGACATACAGGTCTTCCCTTCTTAATGGCTCTGACTTTTTGGCAAGAAAAAACCTTGCGATATATTTTTATAATTTCTTCAATTGTATTCGGCTTGATTGTTTTAATGGGACACTTACATTATTCCATTGACGTTTTGGGCGCATTTTTTATCACATACACGATTTTTCACATAGCAGAATTTTTATTTAAAAAAGATAGATTATTTTTCTATTCTGAAATCAAAAATTCACAAGATATATCATTATAAATATGCTATAATCATCATTAATCTATGAAAAGCTATATTAATAAAATAAAATTATATGTTTTTTCCCATAAAGTAATAAGTATTATTATGCTGATAGTAATTTTACTTCTTGGATATTGGGGATATAAAAAATTCACAAATACAGCCGGTGATACACGTTACATAACAGCTAAAGTGGAAAAAGGAACGATTATTATTTCTGTTTTCGGTAGTGGTCAAGTTTCCAGTTTAAATCAAATAGACATAAAATCAAAAGTTTCCGGAGATATAACATATATTGGCGCACAAAGTGGAAAAAAAGTCGGAATTGGTGCGCTCATTGCGAAAATTGATGCAAGAGATGCACAAAAATCTGTCCGCGACGCAGAAATAAGTTTGGAAACTGCAAAAATTTCTTTGAAAAAGTTAAAGATTGAAAAATCAAATGAAAATTTGAATGCTGACTTAATAAAAGCTTATGATGATGGATTCAGCGCTGTTTCAAACGCATTTTTAGACTTACCATTAACCGTAACTGGACTTGAAGAAATGTTTGCTAATGAAAACCTTACAGATAACGCAGCGCGCATAAGCGGAGGAACAGCACAAGACTATAGAGATACGGCCGAAACTTTGTACTATAACGCCAATAAGGCCTTTGAAACCAACAGGATATATTACAGGACGTTAGATCGGAATTCCCCAAGAGAAGATGTTGAGAAAATAATTAACCAAACCTATGAAACAACCAAACTTGTCGCTGATGCAACAAAAAATTTGCGCAATTATGTAGATTTTATGGCAGAAGATTCTAATAGTTCCTCCGGTTTTTCTTCTTCTCAAAATACTCTATCTGCTTATGAAAATACAATTAATGGACATCTTGACAATCTTTTTCTAGTTAAGACAAATATAAAAGATTACAAAGATGCATTTTTGAATTCCGACTTAGACATACAATCTTCAGAACTTTCGGTAAAACAAAAAGAGAATGCGCTACAAGATGCAAAAGACAAATTAGCAGATTATTTTATTCGTGCCCCTTTTGCCGGAACAATCGCTATCGTAAATATTAAAAAGGGAGATTCGGTAAGTACAAGCACTGTAGTTGCGACACTAATGACTGACAAACAAATAGCTGAAATTTCACTTAATGAAGTTGATGTCGCAAAAATAAAAATCGGAGAAAAAGCAACCCTTACTTTTGACGCTGTCTCCGACCTTGCTATTTCAGGTGTTGTAACAGAGATTGACTCCGTTGGCACAGTATCGCAAGGAGTAGTGACTTATATTGTAAAAATAAGTTTTGATACTCAAGATGAAAGAGTGAAAACAGGAATGAGCGTCAATACAGAAATTACTACAGATATAAAACAAGATGTGCTGGTAGTCCCAAATAGCGCCCTAAAATCACAAGCCGGAAAGAGTTATATTGAGAAATTCAGTACGCCTTTAATACCACCGGCAAAAGGATTAATAGGTTCCATCTCTAAAATTGCTCCAAATAAAATTATAGTGGGAGTTGGCTTATCTAATGATGGAGAAAGTGAAATTATCTTTGGAATAAAAGAAGGTGATGAAATTGTCACTAGGACAATACTGCCAACAGCAGTCACAACAACAGCACCTAATATTTTTGGTGGTGGTACGGGAAGCAGAGGAACCAGCACTTCACGCTAAAATTTTTATTGTTTTATCTATTTTATGATTGAAATAAAAAATATTACAAAAACCTACAAGACGGGAGATGTTGAATTCAAGGCATTAAATAATGTTTCTTTCAGTATTGCAGATGGAGAATTTGTAGCTATCATGGGACCATCAGGGAGTGGTAAATCAACTTTGATGCATATTTTAGGAGCACTTGATAGTCCGACGGATGGAACATATTTACTGGATGATAAAGATGTCTCTACCTTATCAGACGATGAGCTTGCGGATATTAGGAGAGATAAAATTGGTTTCGTCTTTCAATCCTTTAATCTGTTACCGAGAACAACAGTATTGCGGAATGTAATGTTACCTCTAGTATACGCTGGCATACATGGTCCTCTTCGAGAAAAAAGAGCGAAAAACGCGCTTATATCTACCGGACTTGATGAGGCTCATTTTCATCATCTTTCAAATCAGCTTTCCGGTGGTCAAATTCAACGAGTGGCAATTGCCAGAGCCCTTGTAAATAATCCATCACTCATTTTAGCTGACGAACCAACAGGAAACTTAGATTCAAAAACAGGAGAAATTGTTATCGGTACTTTTCAAAAATTAAATAAAGAATTAGGTCGTACCGTAATTCTCATTACCCATGAACAAGAAATAGCCGAACATGCTGATAGAATTCTTTTTATAAAAGATGGTGAGCTTACTGAAAATAAAACAACACATAAAAAAGAGTAATTAATTATGAAGAGCATTATTCTAACAAAATTATATGAAAATAATAGACATAGCAAATGAAACATATAATTCATTATCTGCTAATAAGGCACGCTCAGGTCTTACGATGCTTGGTATTGTGATAGGTATTGCTTCGGTTATTGCTATGGTTTCTATAGGTAACGGCGCTAAACAATCTATCCAATCAAGTATTGAAAGTCTTGGCTCAAATCTTTTAACAATTCTTCCGGGAATAGTACAACCAGGGCGAGGCATAGTTTCTTCCGGCCGTGGCACAGCTCAAACTCTAAAAAATGAAGATATTGACGTTGTAAAAACTATCGATGGTGTTGCGGCTATTTCGCCTGAAGTTTCCCGTAGATTTCAAGTGGTAGCTATGGGTAATAACACAAACACCACTATAACCGGAGTGATTCCGGATTATATGAACGTGCATAACGTAAATCTTGCTAACGGAAGTTTTATTTCTGATGCCAATGAGAGAGGTATGGGCAGACAGGCGGTTTTAGGAGCAACGGTTGCAACTGATTTATTTGCGGACGTTGACCCACTTGGTAAAACTATCCGTATCAATAAGGTTAATTTTAATATCATAGGAGTAATGGTCGCAAAGGGTGGAGCCGGATTTTCCGGTCTAGATGATATGATTTTTGTTCCTCTTTCCACGATGCAGAAAATTTTATCTGGAGTAGATTATCTCTCCACAATGTCTGTTTCTGTCACTGATAAAAATAGAATGACAGAAGTTAAAGATTTAATCATCAATGCGCTTTTGGACAAACATCGCGTGGATGAAGCGGATTTTTCAGTAATTTCCCAAGAAGACATTTTGGGCACATTAACCACCGTAATAGATACTTTTACTATTTTCTTGGCGGCGATCGCTTCAATTTCACTTTTAGTCGGCGGAATAGGCATCATGAACATGATGCTAACAACTGTTACCGAGCGTACTAAAGAAATCGGTTTAAGAAAAGCAATTGGAGCAAAAAAACGAGATATTAATCTACAATTTCTGTCGGAAGCCGTTATGCTCACTTTCATTGGCGGAGCCTTAGGAATTATTTTGGGGTGGTTTATTTCCTTCATAGTAACTTCAACTGGAATAATAGCCACACAAGTTTCACTTTTCTCAATATTTTTAGCTTTCGGAGTGTCGACTGGAATCGGTATTGTTTTCGGTTACTATCCCGCAAGACGCGCTGCGCAATTAAATCCAATTGACGCATTAAGATATGAGTAAGGAAATCTTTTAGTCTCTTGACTTTTTCATATAAGGTGATATACTATCATCATCTTTAAAGAGTGAAAAAGCTAATTTTTTACTCTTAATTATTGTATGAATAAAAAAATAAAATTATTTTTAGGGCTAATACTGGGTGTTATAGTACTCTTCAGTCTTTTTTCTGTTGCAACGGTCGCCTTAGCTACAACCGTCTCTTTAACCGCAGACAGTTTAAATGTAAATTATGGCGGTTCAACATACCTTCGTTGGTCATCCACTGATGCGACATCTTGTGTAGGTACAAACTTCAACACAAATAATCTTACCTCCGGCAGTTTCTACACTGGAACTTTAACTAATACAACAACTTACAATATTAATTGCAGTGATAGTAACGGGTCAGCTAGTGATTCTGTAACGGTTGTGGTTAATTCCCCTATCCCTCAAACTCCGAGTATTACGATTTATGCCAATCCAATATTCGTATCTTATGGAAACTCTTCTGTAATATACTGGTCATCTATCAATGCGACATCTTGTTATGCCAGCGGTGGATGGTCTGGAAATAAAGCAACTTCAGGAAACCAATCAACAGGCAGTTTGTTTTCAAATACTACTTTTGGTATCACTTGCAATAACAGTAGCGGGTCAACAACCGATTCAATAACTGTTAGTGTAGCACCACAATCTGTTTCAAACCCAACCGTCTCTTTAACCGCAGACAGTTTAAATGTAAATTATGGCGGTTCAACATACCTTCGTTGGTCATCCACTGATGCGACATCTTGTGTAGGTACAAACTTCAACACAAATAATCTTACTTCTGGTAATTTCTATACTGGAGCTTTAACCAACACAACAACTTACAATATTAATTGTAGTGATAGTAACGGGTTAGCTAATGATTCGGTAACGGTTGTAGTTGATAGCCAACAAAATTTAATTCCAGATGTTAGTACAAGTTCAGCCACTAATATAGGTGATAATTATGCAACTCTTAATGGTTATGTTAGTTCAAATGGCAATACAAATGTAAGTGCTTGGTTTGAATGGGGCACTAACTCAAATTATTATAATCAAACCAATCGGGTTAGTTACGGTTCAAATATCAGTACTAATTATAATTATTATTTAAGCGGTCTTGAAGAAGATACCACATATTATTTTCGCGCAGTAGCTCGGGGTAATAATGGAACAACCGTTTACGGTAATCAAAGAACTTTTACAACTACAAGTGATGATTATGATTATTGTAATACTTATAACTGTTATGGTTATACGAACAGACCTATTGTAACAACATATTACGTAACAGGACTTAATGATACTTCCATTGTCTTAAATGGTTATATTGACCCTAATGGTTCTTATGCTACAAGATGGTTTGAATGGGGCACTTCTTACAGTCGCCTTTACACTTCAACTAGCAGAATAAACCAAGGAACTTATGCGGGAAACTTTAGTGAATCATTGTATAATCTTAATTCAAATACTACCTATTATTACAGAGCAGCAGCTCGGGGTAATGGTGGAACAACTGTTTATGGTAATACTTTGACTTTTGTAACAAATGGCGGATACACATATAACAACACATGTGGGAGTAATACATATGGTTATAATACGTGCACGCCAACAGCCATTACAGCTATTGCTACAAATATCGGTCAATCAAGCGCCAGATTAAATGGCCTTGGTTTGGTAAATAATGCTGTTTATACTACTGGATATTTTGAATACGGAACAACTCAAGCATTAGGAAACACAACTCTTAACAAAAACATAGGTAACGCACAATCAAGTCCTTTCTATGAGAGTTTATTTAATCTTGCGTCAGGCGTAACATATTATTACCGAGCAGTAGTGGTAAATCAATATGGGACTTCCCGTGGCAGTATTTTAAGTTTTAGAACTATCAGCCCAACTGTTGTTAATACAAACACAAATACCATTTACAGAAATACAACAGTGGTTACTAACACAAATACTACTGAAAATTCTAAACCATCACTTGTCTCATTAAGTGTCAGTCGAGACGGTGAAACAATAAAAATAGGAGATATCGTGGAATATGTGGTTAATTATAAAAATGTTTCTTCAAAAAATCTCAAAGATGTTGTTTTACAAATTTCCATTCCAAAAGAACTGGAATTTCTAGAAACGAACAGAGGTTATTTTTCTCCTGAAAATAGTACTACTTTAGCTAATATTGACAGCTTAAATTCACAAGAAGAAGGCAGTGTTCGTATAAGAATAAAAGTAACGACTAATGCAGAAGTAGGTAAAATTATTGTAGTTACAGCCAATCTTGCATACACAATAGTTGACAGTAAGACCCAAGAAGAAGTTTTCGCTTATGCAAAAAATACCATAGAGGGAAGGGCAGAGATACAGCAAGGAGCATTGGCTTTCTTATTTGGAGATAGTTTTTTCCCAAATACTCTATTGGGATGGCTTTTGCTTATCTTGGTAATTACCCTACTCGTTCTCTCCGCAAGAAAAGTATATTATGGACCTAATGCTATTGCTGTCCCGGCAAGCGCAGGAAAAAGTCATAAGTAAAAATTTATAATAAAAATCACTCTATTGGAAAATATATATCCAATGCGAATAAACAAATATCTGGCTTGGAAAAAAATCTCTACCAGAAGAGGAGCTGATGACCTGGTAAAAGAAAAAAAAGTTTTCATTAACGGCAAATTGGCAATACTCGGCAGTCGGGTAAATGAATCTGATATTGTAGAAATAAAAAACAACAAAAACCCAAAAATTTATGCCTACTTTGCTTACAATAAACCTGTCGGTGTTATTACTCACTCTCCTCAGGAAAAAGAGCAAGACATTAAACAAAATATAAAAAACACCACAATATCGCGAGATGTTTTTCCTATTGGCAGATTGGATAAAAATTCTCATGGACTAATAATATTGACAAATGATGGACGTATCACAGACCAATTGTTAAATCCAAAATATTTTCATGAGAAAGAATATGTTGTAAAAACTTTAAATAAATTACGCTCAAATTTTAAGCAAAAAATGGAAGCTGGGGTAAATATAGAGGGATATGTAACTAAAAAATGCAAAGTAAATATAATAAATGATTTTACTTTCAGAATAACTCTGACAGAAGGTAAAAAACACCAAATCAGAAGAATGTGTTCGGCGCTTTTCCAAGAAGTCGCCGACTTAAAACGTGAAAGAATTATGAATATAAAGCTAGGTAATTTAAAACCTAATGCTTTTCGAGAGGTAAAAGGTGAGGAACTATCTGTCTTTTTAAATAAGGCACTATCTCAATAAACATTGACAAATCGTCCACAATATACTATACTTGATATACAAAGTAGGTGCGAAAAGAGTCGATTTCTAGAGTAGAACTTAATTTGTATTTAACAATTTAACTAAAAAAAATCAATGACTGGTACAATAAAAAGACTTACAGAAAAAGGATTTGGTTTCATCACTGCAGAAGGTTTACAGAAAGATTTATTCTTTCATAGTAACTCTCTCGTCGGCGTAAGCTTTGACGAATTGCATGAAGGAGACGCTGTTTCTTTTGAAACAGAGGAATCCCCAAAAGGATTGAATGCTACAAACGTACAACGTGCGTAACATAACCTTATCATAAAAAATACCCCCATACGGGGGTATTTTTTATTTTATATCTTATTTAAACAATTTTGATAAACGAGACTTTTTGCGAGCGGCATTATTTTTCTTTATAACGCCCTTTTTAGCTGATTTATCTATTACAGCAAAAGCAAGACTTAACAATTTTTCTGCTCCTTTCTTGTCTGTTTTGACAGTTTTTCCAATTTTTTTGATTATGTCTTTCATCGCGTGCTTTTGACGGTCATTAAAAGCCTTCTTTCGAAGAGAACCGCGAATCGCTTTTTTAGCTGATTTTATTATTGGCATATATATAATTTAACAGAAAATTCTCAAAAATGCAAACTGTTTCATACATGCTATAATTGACATATGATTGGAAGCATAAAAGGTAAAATAATTTTAAAAACTGACAAGTTTATAATAATTGAAACGATTGGGGTTGGTTATAAAATAAACATATCGCCAGACACATTGTCCAAACTAAAGAAGACAAATGAGGAGGTTTTGTTGTGGATTCATACTCACGTACGCGAAGATATATTAGACCTCTATGGATTTTTAGACCGTCAAGAATTAGAGTTTTTTGAAATGCTTATAAATATCTCAGGTATTGGACCAAAAGGAGCTCTTAGTATTTTGGGTATTGCTTCAATTGAAACGTTAAAAAAGGCCGTAGGCACCGGAGATACCGCTTATCTTACAAAAATATCCGGCATAGGCAGAAAAACCGCGGAAAAAATAGTTATTGAACTTAGAGATAAATTGGAAGTAAGTAAGTCTGGAACTTCACTTCAAGGAGAACTTGACACCTTGGAAGCGCTAAAATCTCTCGGATACTCTCAAAACGAAGCACGTGAAGCATTAAAGAAAGTATCCCCCGGGGTAGACACAAACACCAAAATCCGTGAAGCTCTAAAAATTCTGAGTGGAAAATAAATTCTCTTTTTCTAATTGTCTTGCCACTGGCAAAAAATCTCTCACTAAAGAAAGAGTATATTCTTCAGGTATGTATTTTATGGGCACGTGATATAAATCAACCCAAATATGGCTATATATGGCAAAAAGTATAGATTTTTTAAAATAATTGAGTTCAAGTTTATTTAATTTTCTTCTATTCTTATATCCGCGCATAATTTCTAGAACTAATTTTGGGTCCAATTTGTTTTTTTTACAACAATTCCACATTATGGTTTTTCCTATATCAACCATAAAAGGACCGATATAAAAATTGCCAAAATCTACAATACCAGTCAATTTTTCTTTTATAAAAAGTTCGTTGGATGGCTTTAAATCTACGTGAATTGGGCCCTGCGGAAGATTTTTGGGTGGTTTGTTTTTAAGAACTCCTTTCTTAATTTCTTGAACAATTTTTTTTAATAAAAGATTTTTATTTTCCAAAGCAATCCTAGTCATTACTTTAATATTTTGTGGTGTAAAGTTATAAAATTCCCTTCTACTGGATAATTTTTTTGTAAAACTTCTTCCAGCCAAGTGGAATTTAGATAAAAATTCTCCGAGCTGATAAGCTATTTTAGGTGTAATTATTTTAGGATTTTTACCTATTATTAATTTATCAACTGTTACCCACCCTTCACCAAATTCTTCTATAAAATTTTTATTGCGAGATTTTATGTACTTTAAAGTCGGCGATTTTTTAAAATGATTCATTAAATCTATTTCATATTGAAGAGAATTCTGTGATTTGCTTACAATGTCTTTTTTATTCGTAAGTTTATATTTAGAAACAATAAAACCGCCTTTCGGGGTAAAAACTTTAACTTTTGGAGTCCAAAGACCTTGACGAATGATTTTTATTGTTTTTATTTTACCAAGATTAAAAAGATTGGAAATTTCTTGATATTCTTTTTTTGAATAAAACTTTTGCATCTATTATTGTATAATTATATCATGCCTGAATTACCGGAAGTAGAAACAACAACAAGAGGTTTAAGAAAAACGATATTAAACCTTACTATAAAAGACGTCTGGACGGACCTTGCGACTAAAGACAAACGACAACATGATGCGGTTGCCAACCCGAAGTATTTTGTTTCTTTTAAAAAAGAAGTTGTTAATAAAAAAATAAAATCAGTAGAAAGACAAGCAAAAAATATTCTAATAAATTTATCCGATAATAAAACTATCTTGATTCATATGAAAATGACCGGGCATTTACTTTACAATAATCGTGATAAATATGTTCACGTTCTTTTTACTTTATCAAATGGAAAGTATTTGGCTTTCTCTGATATTCGAAAATTTGGCAAGATAACCTTGCTCAATACCAAAACAGCTTATGATTCCAGACATTTAAAAGATATCGGCCCAGAACCGCTCGATAAAAATTTTACCTTGAAAGATTTTATAGCAAGACTTAACAGAAAACCAAATGGCAAAATAAAAACGGTTTTAATGGACCAATCTGTAATAGCCGGAATAGGCAATATTTATTCCGATGAAATACTCTGGAAGGCAGGCATACATCCTGAAAGAAAAGTCTCGAAAATAAAAGAACAGGAATTTAAAGAGGTATTCAAAGCAATGCAGAAAATTCTAATTAAAAGTATAAAACTTGGTGGGGATTCTATGTCAGATTATATAAATTTATCGGGGGGAAAAGGAAAATTTCAGCTTTATCATGAAGCTTACAAGCGGAAAGGAAAAAAGTGTAGAAAAAAAGGATGTAAGGGTATTATAAAAAGAAAAATGATAAACGGCCGAAGCGCCCATTTTTGCCTTATACATCAAAAATAAAAAACATTATTCTTAGTTTTTTATATATTTAGAATCCTGAAAAGAGCTATCCCAAGCGCCACAGAAACATTTAACGACTCTTTTTTTCCTTTCATTGGAATTTCAGCAATTATATCGCATCTATTTAATATACTTTTAGTTATTCCAGACACTTCCGTGCCTACAATAAATGCATTTTTATTTTTTAATTTTATCTTTTTGTAATCAACAGATTTTTTATCTTGCTCTAGTCCAATAATATAAAAATTTTCCCACCTCAAACTACGCAAGATGACGGGCAGGCTTTTTTTATATTCCCATTTTACATAATCTTCCGCTCCAAGGGCCGATTTGGCCATATCTTTACGGATTCTGCCAAAACGGTCAAGGGGTGTAGGCGTATAGCCGGTTAAGTAAATTTTGTTTATGCCGGCCGCATCAGCAGTCCGAAACATGGCGCCGACGTTCGTCACACTTCTAATATTATGGATAATTAAAACATTTTCTAACATTTCAAATCATTTTAACATTATTTTGCCAAAATCTATTATTTAAATTATAATACTATTATTATGAAAAATTTTAAATCTATACTGTTTTTGGTTGTTGTTTTAGTAGTTATAGTTATTTTAGGCTATTGGGCAGTAGTTACTATTGAACCTGGAAGTGTCAGCGTAGAAAGACAAAAACAAGAACAACTTGAACAGAAAAATTCAGAACTTGAAGAAGAAGTAAAGAGATTAACATATGAAATTCAATCTCTAAAAGAAACACAGGTTAAAGAAGAAGAAACAACAGATAAACCTTCAGAAATAACCCCAATTGCTCCCTTAAAATATCAAAATCTAACAAATGACCTACAAAAACTCATAGATGACAATATTACAATGAGAGAAAAATCTGCTGGAAGCAGGGTTGGTACTGTTCAAACATTTTTAAATTTATATAATAATACTTCGAAAAAAATAGATAATGATTACGGCGCAGGCACCAAAGCGGATGTGCTGAATTTTCAGAAAGCGGTTAAAATAACTGCCGACGGTGAAGCTGGTCCGGGTACTTTCCTTAAAATGATTGAGTGGCTAAAAAAACAACCAAATTCCTGATTTTTAAGTATCAGAGATTTTTAAAAATATTTATTCGCTATAGTAGTAATCTTCTTCAGGATAACTCTCGTATGCTTTTATAACAATTGTATAAGTGAGAAAAGAGCTTATTATTGTAAAAATAAGCATAAACACAAATGATTTATTAAGTGAAGACATAATTTTCCTATTTTATCATTTATTTATTCTATTGTTAACAACTAAAAATTGTCTTGATTTTTAATGATTTTTACTATATATTTGAGTTATTCTATTTTCCCGCCCGTAGCTCAGTTGGTAGAGCAGATCCCTTTTAAGGATAAGGTCCTCGGTTCGATCCCGAGCGGGCGGACAAAGATAATATGAAAGAAAACAATAACATAGAACGGAATACAAACTTTGATTTTAAATTACCTAAATCTTTTAAAAGCACAGAAGATGCTGAAGAATTTGGGAAAAATGCCACACAGAAACAAATTGAAGTATTAAAAACAAGAAGAGAACAATTACTTATAGAGTTTCAGGAAGAAATGAAAAAATCAAGGAATCAAAAAGCAGCAAATATTGCTACCCAAGCTCAATTTTGCCGAGAAGCATTTGAAGCCTATGAGAAAAAATTAAAAAGCATCAAGTAAAAATTGCTCAAACGCGGATTCGGCATCTTTGCCTTCTTTGCGAGCTTCCGGTAAAAGATAGGAAAGTTTGCCTGCAAAATTTTTAAGTTCAGATTCAGAAAATTTACTAAAATTATTTTTTAAAAGCATGTCTTTAACTTTCCAGAAAAGAACGCCTATGAGTTCTTCCATCGCTACTCCGTTATCCATAGCTTGTCTAAAATAAATCCATAAATTAAGCTTATTTTTCTCTCCAAACGCATTAGCTAATAAAAAACTGTTAAATTTTTCTTTTTTTTCTTTGGGTAGCTCAAAAACATTTATTTCAGCTCTGGATTTTTTAAAAGCATCTAAAACTGGTTTATTTAACTTTCCTTCTAAAAAAACGAAGTTATTTTTTGATTCACTTATAAGATTTAACTTATTTAAGATAAAATCTAATGTTTCTTCTTTTTCAAAAATGTTTGTAAAAACTACTACGCATTTTGTAAAAAAAAGACCGGATCCTGAATAAAAATTTTCTGTTTGAACCGAATTAAAATCATTTTTACCAATAAAAAAAGTTTCTGTGCCAATCGGCACAGATTTCATAAATTTTTCATAATTAGAACGCTTATTTTTTACATCATCACCACAAAAAAGATAAATCATACTAAAATTTAACCGATTCCTTGTATTCTAAATATGGTGCACCATATTTTTCGGCAAGAATTTTTTCTTCTTTTTTAATAAATACAAATTTAGTGATAACGAATGAAATTATTGAAAAAATAATTATAAATAAAGCATTGGCTATAATTCCAAAACCCAACATCAAGAGAAAAAGTCCGAGATGTGTGGGGCTTCTGGTATAACGATAAGGTCCGCGACAAAACATTTCCCTGCTTATATTTTCTTTTTGTAAACGATGAGAAGATTTTTGCGCCCAAAATACCAAGAAGGTGCCAAAAATTAAAAATACAGCACCTATCAACGACATAGAATAGTCTTCAAAAATTTTAAATGGAAAAATAAAATCCAACAAAAGACCAAATAAAAATAAAATAAAATAAAATAAATATGAGTGCGCTAAAACCTTATGCACTTTGTTTTTATGTGGGTTTTCTTTTTCAAATTGTTCTACTTTTTTCCCCAGTTCCATTTTTTTATTATACCACAAAATATGCTATTTAACTTCTCCAAAATTATCTCCCAAACCGGCGTGCACTATCAAAGGAATGCTGGTTTTATAGTGTAAATATGACCGTTCAAGCACTGTTTGCATGGCATTTTTTATTATTTTTTCGGCTTCTAAAAGCACTCTTTCTTCTACTTCATAAACTAATTCGTCATGTATTTGAAGTACTAGGTGTGTTTTATCCAATAAGTTTGCTTTCTTTAAATCTTCTTCCACATACCTTATGGCAAGTTTTATTATGTCGGCTGTGGCTGTACCTTGGACTGGCGCGTTGATTGCTGTGCGTTCAGCCATGTTTTTTAAAAATGGGATTCTGGAATTTATGTTTGGAAAATATCTACGTCTGCCAAACAATGTTTCCGTGTAATAATGTTTCATTGCAAAAACTTTAACTCCTTCTAGATAATCGCGTATACCGGAAAATTGATTAAAATAGTTATCATAAAATTTCTGCGCCTCCGGACGGGTGCCTCCTAAACTTTTGCACAGAGATGAAACTCCCATGCCGTAAATAATGCCAAAATTTATTACTTTCGCCTTGCGACGCATCTCACTATCCACTTTTTCTATGGGTACACCGAAAACAAAAGACGCCACCCCTGTATGAATATCTTTACCTTCATGAAATATCTGCGTCATTTTTTTATCCCCAGAAAGTATCGCTGCTACGCGAAGTTCAATTTGACTATAATCAAAAGCCAGAAGTTTATAATTTTTCTCTGCTATAAAACCATTCCTTATTTTTTTACCCAATTCTGTTTTTATCGGCAAATTTTGTAAATTGGGGTCTTGAGAAGAAAATCTCCCTGTTGTTGTTCCATTTTGTAAAAATTTAGCGTGCAAACGTCCGTCTTCGCCGACCATTTTAGGAATTACATCGATATAAGTAGAAAGTAATTTCTGCAACTCTCTGTAAGATAATATTTCCTTTATTATCGGATTATTTTCTTCCAATTCTTCCAAAACTGAAACCTTGGTAGAAAAAGACCCGCTGGCGCTTTTTTTCTTACCGGACTTCATACCCATTTTGCCAAAAATTACTTCACCGAGTTGCTTAGGAGAATTAATATTGAATTCTGTGCCCGCCATTTTATATATTTTGATAGTTAGTTTGTTTAACTCTTTATGATATTCTTCCGACAAATTTTTAAAATATTTTTTGTCTATAAGTATGCCATGATTCTGCATATTTTTTATTATATGTATTATGGGTTTTTCTATTTCTTCATACACTTTATCCAATTTTTTTTCTTTCAGTTGTTCAAAAATATATTTATGGGCTGTTTCAAAAGAGCTGGTTTTAGCAAAAAGCAAGATATCATCCAGAGAAGGATTGCTTATGTCTGAATTAATAAGCCAAAGAGCTATACTAGTTTCTTGGAGTTCTGTAGAGGAACTTGGGGAAAGTAAAGTTTTCTCGGGTCCTCGGTTCTCTGGGTCCCCTACCCCAGCCAGACCAGCTCTAAAACTTTCTTTCCCCAATTTCCCTCCAAAAAAACTTTTCAAGCGAGCAAATAAAGTTCTAAATTCAAATACAGAAAACATCTCTTCAATTTTTTTTAAATCTGCGCTCTCCCAAA
>Ga0209542_10001135_pt1 | contig 63545 bp, 79 predicted proteins | sample RifCSPhighO2_01_FD_184028 | JGI IMG/M metagenome (GOLD analysis project Ga0209542, IMG submission 184028) | Soil microbial communities from Rifle, Colorado - Rifle CSP2_plank highO2_0.1 (SPAdes) (version 2) | ecosystem: Environmental > Terrestrial > Deep subsurface > Rock core/Sediment ...
AGAAAATTAATGGTATTGTAAAAAACATATTTTTCTCAATAAATCTTCTGTTGAATGCTAAAATAAGAACTAAAATAAATAACTGCCATGAGGTATAAGTAATATTTTCAAACGCAATTATAATTGTGCCCTTACTTAAGGCAATGCCTTCCTTTAGTTTGCCTGCAATTGGTGTGCCGAAAAAAGAGCCGCCCTTGGAAATCATAATAAGTCTTAGGAAAAAAGAAAGTGAAACAATTACAAAAGCGCTGAAATAACTTATTTTTTTATCTATAAACCAAACAAGATATCTGTATTGCACGCTAATTAAAAAAGCAATAAGTGTGTTCAATAAGACAGCTAGTAATGCAAAAATTATTTCCATTCCAAGAAAAATTTGCTCTTTGTTATTTTTAAATTGCTTGGTTTTTCAGAGCTTCCTGCATTTTTGGTCTAAGAGATTAAAGTAAAAAGCTTTTTTTAAAAATATTAAAAAGACTTTTTATATTCCCATAAACCAACATAGGTTAGATTCAAGATATTTTTGCCTTTCACAAATTTAAATTCATGATTCAGGATGGATTTTAATTCCTTAATATTAGTTATATGCCCGACATCTATCGGCCTTTTTCCCATCAGTCTTCTTATATTCCTATAAATTAGCCCTTCTACTGGAATTGAGACAATAATAAAGAAATGATTGCTCATTTTTTTGAAATTTTGCAGTGTTAAGATTATATCTTCTTTAAACATGTGCTCAAAAACATCCATTGCAAAAATTTTATTTGGGGATAATTTTGTATAATCTTCTATGTCAGAATGTTCAGGTGTAATGTCATATCCAGTTACTTTGTATCCTTCTGTTCTCAGCCTGTTTTTTAAAGTTCCGGCGCCGCACCCAAAATCTAAAATCTCATCTTCCTTGCTTAAATTAGCTAAATTTATTGCAGTATCAACTTTCTTTTTAAAATATTTTCTTACTAATAATTTTTTGTTTTGGTGTCCAGCTGTAAGCTCGTCTTTATATACTTCCCATTTGCCGTTGCGGAAATATTTAATTTGTTTTACCTGCTTGTCTCCGCTATACTCGATTTTAAATTCTTTATCTCTTTCAGAATCTACATATCTTGGAGATAAAATCTTTTTATTTTCTTCCATAGTTAACTTCCATAGTTAATATTCTCTATTTTCAATATAAGATTACTCCTTGTAATATAATATTCTTGCCAGAACAGAATTTGCCCCTCTTAATAATTTTCTTACATCATTCATGTTCCTTACTTTTCTCACATTTTCCCAGACAATGCTTGGAGAAGTATAATATTTTATATAGCATTTTCTTAGCATTCCCTTTAATTCATGGTTGTTCAGGTATTTTGTCTGCAGCAAATTTCCATGAGTTCCGTCTAATTCAGACCATGAATTTATTTTCAATAAGTTCTCGTTGACAGCAGTTTCATACATTTCAGTTCCAGGCAGTGCCTCTGCCAAAACAAACTGGACATAATTTGCCTTTAATTTAACTGCAAATTTGATAGTGTCTTTAATTGTTTCTAAATCATCTTCTGGCAGTCCAATAATAAAACTTCCTGCAGCATACATTCCAAGCCTTTGCGTCTCTCTTACAATATCTAAAGCCTGTTGTGGTGTTGCTCCTTTTTTAACAGAATTTAATATTTTTTGTGAGCCAGATTCAAATCCATAATAAACTTGTGTGCATCCAGCTTCTTTCATTTTAGCCAGGATTTCATTGTCTACTGAATTCACCCTGCACATACACATCCAGGGAGTATTTAGTTTTCTATTGATCATTTCATCCAGTAATTCCATTCCAGCTTTTTTGTCAATAATAAAAGTGTCATCATCAAAAAAGATTTCATCTACTTCATATTTTTCTTTTAAAAATTCAATTTCATCGCAGATATTTTTGGCGCTTCTTCTTCTATGAGTGTGACCAGTCATTGTTTGCGGCCAGATGCAGAAAGTGCATCTTGCAGGACACCCCCTGCTTTGGAGCATCATCGCTGTTTTTTTGCCAGCATAAAATCCCTGGACATAGCTTTCTATTGGAAAATCATCCCTGTCTGGAAATGGCAGTGTATCTAAATTATCTTCAAATAGTTTTCGTGCATTTGTGATTACTCTTCCAAATTCTCTGTAAGTAATTCCTAAAACACTTGACAAAGGCTTGTTGTCAGATAAAGCCCTGCAAACTTCTTTTATTGTAATGTCAAATTCATCCCTGATTGCTATATCAACAAAATTATAATTTTTGATTGTTTTTTCATGATGATAATTCATATGAGGTCCGCAAAATGCAACAATGCACCCCGCTTCCTCTTTGATTTTTTGTGCAGTTTCTAAATCATAAATAAAAGAAGGAGCTGAAACTTCCATGAAAACTATGGCTGGCTTATACTCTTTTATTTTTTCAACAAATATGCTTATTCCCCATTCTTTGTCTACTGCATCTATGCCCCAAGCCTGAAATCCATCCTGCTTTAGCATAGAAACAGCATAAGCTAGATAAATTGGATAAGTAAGAACTTTGTCACCCCTTCTATGAGGCCATCTTACATTACTTCTTGTCCCATAACCAGAACCAGGCCACGGGGGATTGGCAACAATCACTTTCATCATTTTCACCAGTTAAATTAAAATTTTTTAATTGTCATTATTTAAATATTTATGTGTCAAAATTTGGTTTATTCAGAAGCAAATGACTTCATAATCTGATTTGAAGCAGCGTTGGAAACTTGTTGATTTTTTTTCATTTTTTGCCTGTAATATTTTTGTATTAATTTAATTTCAAAAAATTTATCATATAAGCCAACAGCCCATCTTAGCTTGCACCAAAAAGCAAAACCATAAATAAATAACTTTGGGGCTTTTATCCTTGTAGAGCCAGAAGCATATCTTTCTTTAATCTGTCTAAATGTGTTTGAAGCAAATTTAGTATATAATAATAAATTATCTACAAAAACAGGGTCTTCTATCCAAGGAAACATCTTGGATGTTGGTGCAAATACCATCTCTGAATAATTATCAGCCCACCCCTCCAGAGTTTGAGGTTCTTTCCATCCTAAACTAAGTGCATGGTCAAACATCTCCCCCCCAGGATAAGGCCTGTAAGGTTGTGGTCCTATTATAAAAGAAATTGGATCTAATTTCTTTATTTTCTTGATAAGCTTGATTGTTTTTATCATTTCTTCTTTTGTTTCATTAGGCAATCCTATCATAAAAGAATAATTTCCTCTAATGCCCCAATTATGGCAAATCCTAACCATGTTCAATACATCTTCAATAGTATTGTCTTTTTTTATCATGTCAAGCATTCTCTGGCTGCCGCTTTCTGCGCCTATTCCTAATTCGCTGCAGCCACTCTCCTTAATATATCTCATCATTTCATCATCTATAAGGCCCCTTCTAAAATAATCTGCCTTGCAGTTTGCACGCCAGTCAATTTTAATGTTCCTTTCAATTAATCCGTTTAATATTCTTTTTACTCTCTCCTTGTCAACAAAAAATAACTCATCTCTGAATCTAATTTTAGAAATTCCTAATTTATTGTAAACATAAAATAATTCCCCTAGAACTTTTTCTGGATTTTTTCCTCTCCATCTGTTTTTTGTAACAACATTTATGCAGAAAGTGCATCTGTGTGGACATCCCCTACTTGTAGTCACTGGAAAAAATGTATCTGTGTCATTATGCCTGTATAAGTCTAGCATTTCTTCATCTAATAAACTATAGTCAATCATGGGTAATTTATTGACATCTATAAGTGGTTGGACTGGACTCAGTATCATTTGTCCATTTTTTTTAAATCCAATTCCATTTATGTGTTCATAAGAAGTATTGTTTTTTATAGCTAAATAAAGATTGTATAATGGTTCTTCCCCCTCGCCAATAACAATAAAATCAATATCTTTATGCTTGATAGTTTGATGTGGATATAAAGTTGAGTGAGCCCCGCCCCAGACAAATTTGGCATTTGGATTTACAGATCTTATGATATTCATGATTTCAAAAGCAGACGTGATTTGGGCATTCATAACACCCATTCCAACTAAAATTGCATCTTTTGCAAATTCCTTTACATAATCTTCATATTTTTCTCTGACAGAACAGTCTAATATCTTAACCTTAACTCCTTTTGCCACCAGATATGAACCTAGTTCAAGAAGATCAACTGGTATATTTTGATAAAACTGAAAACTCTTCTGATTAAATCCAGGATTTATAAGTAAGACCTCAAATTTCTCTTTTTCCATGTCAATAATTCCCCATTTAATTAGTTAGTAACCAAATTCCATATAAATAATAAACTATTGTTAATTTTATTTATAATTTATGTTTATATATTTTTCGAAAGTTTTGGCTTTACACATAAATGGATGTTATTGCAGTTAATTCAGACTTTTTACATTTTCAAGCCATTATCTAATGTCAGCATATCATCCCTGTCCAAAACCCACTTCTCAGCAGCATCTAAATTTTCTTTTAGATGTTCAAGACTTAAAGTCTTTGGTATTGTAACAACATTATATTTGGAAATAAGCCATTTTATGGCAATTTGAGATTGTGTTTTTTTGTATTTCTCAGACATTTCATCTAATATTTTAATTCCAGGTCTTGCTAGTTTTCCTTTTGCTAAAGACCTATAAGCTATAATAATTATCTTGTTTTTTTGACAATAAGGGATTATCCTTGATTCCATATTCTTAGTAAATTTTCCATAATCCCTGACCAATAAATTATACTCTATTTGGTTTGCAGATATTTTATTTTCGCTGTTGTCTTGTGCTTCTTTTAATTCTTCAACAGAAAAGTTGCTGACTCCTATGAATCTTGCTAAGCCATTAAAAACTAAATAGTCCATTGCTTTCATAGTCTCATGCATGGGAATTTCTTTATTATATCCATGTATTAAATACAGGTCAATATAATTTGTTCTCAATCTTTGCAAGCTCTTTTTTGCAGAATTTATTAAGTCTTTATATCCTAGGTTTTGTGGTGAAACCTTGCTTGTTATAAACAGGCTTTCTCTATTAAAAGTTTTTATAGCCTTTCCTATTAATCTTTCACAACAGCCGTTTCCATAAATCTCTGCTGTATCAATATGTTTTACTCCGAGAGAAATAGCTTGTTTTAAAAAATTAACATTTTTCCTGTTTTTAAAAATAATTGTATCTAAAAGTCTTCCTATCCCACCTGTACCCAAACCTATTGGTGGTATTTTAATGTTGTTGTATAACTTTTTATATTTCATAAAAATAAATCTCTCTTGGGTAAATTCCTATTTTTAGATTCCAAGTTAGTGGGGCCTTTAAAAACTTCTGTTCTAATTCTTCTGTAGCTAATTTTTAACAGCTGCTATAAATCCGAAAAGCTTTTAGATATAGACTTGCTTAATGACATTTTATCGCTATTAAAGAAAGTGTATAAAGTTCTCAGGCTTAAAAAAATTATAACTAGATCTGAATATTTCGGAAATAATAACTTTTCTTTCCTGATAGCGAAATACAATTAATTTTTTGTTTTCTGCATGAATCTTCCACTTTCTTTGCAATAATCATGCTCTTAAAATATATTTCTATAAATGGTCCTGGCTTATTTCTAAATATTATATCCGGAGGAAATGGGGCAGTGCCAGATTGTTGGGAAAAAGGAACCTGTTCTTTAGGGGCAATAAATGGAGATATTTGAATAACATATAATCCTTCAAAATTTTTATAATCTTTTTTTATGTCATTGGGGAGTCCATAATAGTTTTCATAAGTCATATTTTGATTACCAGACCTATGACTATATATCACTCTGTCATGAGAGAAACTATCAAATGCAAAAATATCTGCCTCAGATTCCAGAACATTTGTATTAATACTCTTTGCCCATAAATTCTTGCCAATTGCAATGTTTGAGTTATTATAAAGAACATCACTTAAATATGTTCCATAATAAATATTCAATGTGATATTATTTAATCCAGCCTCATTAAACACATTTAATAAATCAGTCCTTGTATCAATTTCACGTAAGAGCAGGTCATGCTTAATAGAATCCCTTATATTTGGGTATAAAGAAACAAAACTAATCAATACTAAAAATATGATCAGAATAAATTTTAATTTTCTAAAATCTGGAGAAGCGATTTTGTTTATCAATCTCATTAAACTTACATATAGGCCATATACTCCTAATCCGGAATATGCACCCAATATAGGAAATAATGGCAGCATATATCTGTATAAAACTGACTTTGATAAACCAATAACAAAATAAAAAAATAATGGAAAAGTTATTACTGTAATTTTTATTAGTAAGCTTGTTCTTCGATTTAAGACAAGGTATATTGTTCCTAAAACAGATAATATTAAAGGAAATAATCCATACCCAAGATAGAGAGATTTTGTAATATGGTCTATCCAAGAGTAATTTGTTTCACTCTCAGCCCCATACCACCCTATTTTCACAGTATTTCTTTGGATAGAATTATACGCGTTAAATGTTTTAAAATCAAGAAATATATAAGGATTTAAAATAACAAATACAAGTACAGCAGTAACTCCTATTATTAAAATATGTTTTAATAACTGGCGATATTTTTTACGATAAGAAAATAACATGGGAGCAAGAATTGCAACAGAAACTAAGAAGCCATTGAACTTTGTTGATGAAGTAATGCCTAGAACTATGCCTAGAATAATGATTTGCTTTAAGCTCATTGGCTCGTTTTCTTTTATAAAATTTAAAACTAATAATATTGTTAATGCAACTAAAGCAGCGAAAGGAATATTTACTGTTAAAAGATGGGAATTTGTAACCCATGATAAAGATGTAGCTACAAATAAAGCTGATAGAAAAGAAATGCTGCGTTTTTTTATTATTTTGTATGCGATTAAATATGTGCAGATAATTCCCAATACAGAAAATAAAAGTATAATTAAATGTCCTGGAAATTCAAATGAAATATTATGAAAGAGGGTGTTGGTTTCAAACAGTGTTCGAAATTCAGATGTGTCGCGAATTATACCTATTAAATAAAGAAAAATAAATAGGAAAATGTAAGTTATCATAAAAATATAGATAACAAAGCCAGGAGAAGAAAAATAAACTGGATTTCCAAGTCTTCTGGCAGCATTAAGTGCCGGGACCAAGCCAAGTCTTCTGGCAGCATTAAGTGCCGGGACCAAGATTGAATCTTGTATGTTCAGCGGAAGACCCCCTATGATTCCAAGAAGAGTAGTTATAAGAGTTAATAAAATTAAATCTATTTTAAATGGTTTTAAAGAAATTAAATGTCTCTTTATTGTTTTTATCATTTCTTTAGAGTTTAATTAAACTTTTTGCCATATTTCCTGCAATTGTCTGGTACGCTTCACAGGGAGTCCAGCAATTTGGGCATCGAAGAGCTTCTGCATCTTCCTGCATTCTTACTACTTTAGGATCTTGCCAAAATTAGGATCTTGCCAAAATCTTTTAAAATCATAATTAAATTCACGTATGTTTCCCAAAGGTTTTGCCCAAACTAAGCATGGAAAAATATTTCCATAAGGATCCATAAAGCAGGATGAATTCAGCGCCTTGCAGGGAAGAGGTGATTTGCCAGTTTCTACAAATTTCTCTACAAATTTTGAATACCTGCTTTCAAAAAAGCTAACTTTCCAGTCATTTCCTTTCTTGAGTTTTCTATAGTTTCTGATTTCGTTAATAACGCTTTTATTGTATTCAACAGTTTTTTGTTGGTCAGAATTTTTAAAATAATGATTTGAAGTATGGTATAAATTCATATGTATATATTTTGGGTCTATACCATAATTTTTACCCAGGTTTTGAATAAATGATTCTATCTTGCCCATGTTATATGGCGAAGAAGTATAACTGATAAAGACATTAAAGTGTTTATTTTCAAGTTTTTGCAGTTCGCGGAATGTTGTCAGGCATTTGTTGAAAGAATCCTTTATTCCTCGAATTTCATTATGAGCTTCTTCATAGCCATCTAAGCTGATAGAAACTGCAAAACGTGGAATTTTTAAAGTTAGAATTTTTTTTACTTGTTCAACAATATTTTTTGTATCAAACCCATTTGTTGTTGTATGCACAACATAAAGTTCATCATTGTATTCTGTAATTGATTTTAGAATTTGATAAACATCTCTAATAAACGGTTCTCCCCCAGTAAGTTGCAGCCAGGAAGATTTGGAATTTTTAAAAATATTTCCGATTTCTTCATAGCTAAGTTCTCCATCTTTTATCTTTTTGGGGTTTGCTAAATAATTCCTGCCAATGTTACAGGTTTTACATAAAAATGTACATGCATAAGTTATTGCAAAAGTAATCTTGCACGGGCTAGAAAGTCTTTTATAATTTGACATTAAAAGTTTTTTTGAAATTGAATAAAGAGGTTTCATTTTAAATAATAACCTTTCAGTTTTTTAATTTAAATAATTATCGAAAATTATTTCTTGCAGGCTGGATTTTCTTGTACAAGTTTTTTTAAATTTCTGTTTAAATTCTCTTTAATATAGATATTTCACCTATCTAAAAAAGTTTAATTAAAAATTTCCTTAATTGAAAAATGTAAAGTAAACCTTTAAAGTATACACTTCTCAAAATCAATTAATTCTGTCAATAAGCTTCCTAAATTCATTTTTAGAAGATAAAATTGTATACTTGAGAGTGCACATTGTTTTCAAGTCAATTTGTAATATTGTCAGTTACTCATTAAATCTTAAAAGTTCTGAGAACTTTTCCATAAGACTGTATACTTAACAACTTTACTTAACATAAAAGGGCTCTGTATAATTAACTAATGGTGGAGAAATTCTTTCTCTCAAAAGTGTGAAATTTTGTCGTTTTAAGCTAATCTCATTTTTTTCAAATGAACTTTTATTTATAAACCATTAATTAACTTTACAGAATCCATAAAAGGAATATTTATAAGCTTTAAATAATTAAAGTCCCTAAATATATAGGCTTATTTTAAGATATATTCAAAGCTTTAAAAGGCCTTGTAAAAAAATAAATATTTGGGGTTTATATGGATAAAAAAAAAGTATTATTAATTAATCCATCAATGATGAGTGTATATGAGAAATCAGTCCTAAAAAACTCATTTCCGCACTATCCACCTCTCAATCTTCTCACAGTTGCCGGAGCGTTAAAACAAAATTCCATACCTGTTTCTCTATTAGATCTTGACTTAATTAATAACCGCGAATTAACTGAAGTACTTCAAGAAAAATTACGCGAGGTTAATCCAGAATTAGTGGGTGTCACATTCACCACAACATTATACAGTCAATGTGTAAAGATTGCCGAAATAATTAAGAATTACAAAAAGGATATCATTGTTGTTGCTGGTGGTTCTCATGCATCTTCAAAACCAGAAGATCTCATTACCAAAACACCGTATGATATGGCAGTTGTTGGTGAGGGAGAATTTGCTCTTGCTGAAGTCATGACTAAACCAAAAGAACAATGGAACACAATTAAAGGACTTGTCTATAAAGGAGATAAAGGAGAAATTATCAAAACAGAAAAACGTCCATTTATCAAGAATCTTGACGAAATTCCATTTCCCATGTATGAAATTATCAATATCTATAACTATAACATTCCGCCAAGTTTCAGAAGAAAAACACCAACAGCTTGTATGGAAACAAGTAGAGGCTGTCTATGGGGATGCACTTATTGTAACAAGTCTGTCTTTGGAAGAAATTTCCGTGTAAAAAGTCCTGAGCGAACAGTCAAGGAAATTGAACAATTAGTTTCTCTTGGTTATAAAGAAATCCACATCGTTGATGACATGTTCACGACTAACAAAGAACGTGTCAAAGAAATTTGTCGTCTTCTTATTGAAAAAAATATAAATATAATCTGGGCATGTCCTAATGGCATACGCGCAGATAGAATTGATCGAGAACTCATAAGCCTAATGAGAAAAGCAGGATGCTATCGTGTGTCCATTGGTGCAGAATCAGGAAATCAAGATGTCTTGAATGCAATTGAAAAAAATCAGACACCTCAGCAGGTTGAAGTAGCTTTCAAGATTTGCAGAGAATTAGGTATGGTCACACATGGATTCTTTATGTTCGGTCTACCAGAAGACACTGAAGAAACAATGCAGCAAACAATCGAGTTTGCAAAACGCTGTGAGCCAGATATTGCAAAATTCGGCATCATGATCCCTTTACCTTCAACACCGATTTACGAAAAATGGAAAGAAAAACAAGCTATTACAGAAAACTGGGATGATTACGGATTCCATAAAGAAAAACCAGTTTATACTCACCCAACTCTATCACATGAAACTATAAAAAAATACTATAAAAAATCATATCGCGAGTTTTATCTGCGACCAAGCTTTATTATTCGACGTGTATTTCGTAGTCTAAAGACTGGACAAATTTTTGATGATATAAGGTTAGTGCTCGCAACAAACTGGTTTTCTTAAATGATCAAGATTAAACCAGCAAAGCCAAAAATTTTATAAAAAGGGGAATCATTTTTTTATTAAAAATAAAAAAAGAAGTTAAAAAAAATGCTGCAAAAAAGAAAAGTACTGATGGTTTATTGTTATGCTAAAGCAACGCAGGGAAAACTAAGGGATGTTGGTGGAGCACACCCACCTATTGGGTTACTATATGCAGCCGCGTCTATTGAGAAAACAGGACACAATGTAAAAGTTTCTGATGAATTAGTAAATGATGATACTGAAAAAATTATTGAAGAATTTAAACCTGACACTTTATGTTTAAGTGTAAATACTCCTTTATGTTTAAGTGTAAATACTCCTTGTGTGCCTAGAGCAAAAGCTCTTGTGGAGTTTGGAAAAAAACATGGTGTAATGCTTTTTATAGCTGGTGGTGCTCATGCAGTAAACGAACCCAAAAGTTGTATAGTTGATATTGGAGTAAATGTTGCTGTAATGAATGAAGGTGAAGTAATACTTCCTAAACTTCTCAATAAAAATGACTGGAGTAAAATTAAAGGCATTACTTATAAAAATAATAAAGGAGAAATTATCAATAATGGAAAGAGTGATCTTATTGAAGACCTTGACAAAATACCTTTTCCAGCACGGCACTTGATTGATTTTTCAAAATATGCTGGGACAGCTGAATTTGGATTTTTACTGCACAAAAATGAAAAATGGACTCCAGTAATAACATCAAGGGGTTGTCCTTACTTATGCACTTTCTGTGCAAATTGGAGAGTAATGGGAAGAGATACTAGGGATAGAAGTCCAGAAAATGTTTTAGAAGAGCTGAAAGAAATCAAATATACCAATGGCATGAATACTATTTTATTTCTTGATGATACATTTACATTAAGACCAAAACGAGTAGAGAAAATATGTGAATTAATGATAAAAGAAAACCTTAACATGAAATGGTCTTGCCAAACAAGAGTTGATGTCTCAAAAGAGCTCTTGGAACTCATGAAAAAAGCAGGATGTCAACTTGTAGCATTTGGAGTAGAATCAGGAAGCAATAAAGTTCTGCGAGCAATCAAAAAAGGAACAAATATAGACATAGTGAAAAATGCTTTTAAAATTTCGCATGAAGTTGGATTAAAAAGAAAAGCCTTTTTTATTGTTGGGCTTCCTGGAGAAGAAAAAGAAGACTTTGAGATGAGTGTAAAATTCGCAAAAGAAATTAATCCTGAGTACTTATGGGTAAGCAAGTTTGCCCCAGTCCCTGGTTCTGAATATTATGAAAAAAATAAAGAAGATCTGAAAGATATGAAGTGGGAAGACTATGGTTATTTTAATGGAAAAACATCAAATGAAGTTGAGCAAAGACATAGGAAATTAGTAAGGTCATTTTATCTGAGACCAGCTTATCTATTTAACTTCATGAAACGATTTTCATGGCTTGAATTTGCTTATATGTTCAGAATGTTCAAAAGTTTTGTTAGAAGTTAAAAAATTATATTGTATTTTTTTCAGGAAGATAAAAAATGAAGAATAAAAAATGGAAAAAAATCAGGACTCTGCAACTAGAACAATCTACCGATATATTTAAAAAGAATATTTTCTTAGAAAAAAGTGATTCTTTATGAGAGATCTTTACTTATCTTATTTATTGAAAAAATCTATAGAGGGTGACCCATTAGTTGGTTTAAAAAAAGGCCTACAATATAGTAGCCTTATTTTATCACGTGCAACAAGAAAATCTTTGGCAGGCCCATTTCATGGAGCTATTGTTGTAACTTACAAATGTAATCTTCGATGTCCTATGTGCTTTTTGTGGAAAGGACCTGGAGAATATGATAAGCAGCATAATAAAAAAGAACTTTCTACTGAAGAAATGCAACATTTGATTGATGATTTTGCTGCAATTGGCACTGCTGGAATTGGATTTACTGGTGGTGAACCAATTTTAAGGCCAGACATGCTTGAAATTATTAAATATACAAAGAAAAAAGATATGGTTACTCATATGTCTTCCAATGGTTACATAATTGCTTCTAAAGAAATTGCGAAAAAAGTTGTTGAATCTGGGTTGGATGCTATTGGTTTTTCTGTAGATGGAGCTTTACCAGAAACACACGATTCTATTCGTGGTAAAGGTTCTTACAAACGAGTTTTGCAAGCAATTGACAATATTATTGAATTAAGGAAAGAATTAAAAAGCAAAATAAAAGTAGTTGTAGTTTGTGTTGTAAGCAATTATAATGTTGATCAGCTCATTAATTTGGTTAATATCCTTAAAAGAAAAGGAGTTGACCATGTCAGTTTTATGCCTTTTCATGATATAGGTTTATTTAGTTCTGGTACTGAAAATAGTGAAGAGTTTAAAATTAAGCAGGAAAAAGTAGAACGGCTAAATAAAGCAGTTGATGAACTTATTAATATTAAGAAAAAATCGAAAGCTATTGAGAATTCATTGGCTTACCTTAAACTTTTTAAAGATGCTTTTGAACACAAAAAACTTCCCTTTTCTTGTTATGCAGGTTATGCTACCGTATGTATAGGTGCTTATGGGGACATTTATCCTTGTTTTCCTCGAATGGAAGGAGAAATTGGAAAAGGACCCAATATTCGACAAACCCCGCTCAAAGAATACTGGCATTCAAACCAAATCAGAGAAGATCGAGAAAAAGTTAGAGCATGCAGAGAATGTTTCTGGAATAATCAAACCGAGATTAATTTATTGTTCCATCCATTTTATAAAAAATAATCTCTTCTAAAATTACTATGTTGTATAAGAACATTTTAATAACTGGTGCTACTGGATTTATAGGAAGGCATTTGATGCATGAGCTTTCTAAACCCAAATTTAAAAAAAATATAATTTTATTTGTTTTATAATTTTATTTGTTTTGTTAGGCAACCTATAAAAGCACATTTAATTTTAGGTTCTCTTGAAGATAAAAATTCACTCTTAATTGCAACAAAAAATATTGACTGCGTTATTCATCTTGCCGGTGAAACAAGAAGTTCGAAAAAAGATTTAAACTATATGACAAATATACTTGGAACAAAAAACCTGATTGAAGCTTGCCAAGAAAATAACGTGAAAAGATTAATATTTTCCGGAACAGTGAATGCAGACTTAAACAAAAGGGGAGTTTATGGAGAATCAAAAAAACAAGCAGAAGAGTTGATAAAAAATTCCTGCCTAGATTATGTCATTCTAAAATTAGGCCTGGTATATGGTCCTGGGGACAACCAGTTATCAAAAACACTTGCACTTGTAAAAAAACTCCCAGTCATACCTATTCCTGGAAATGGAATTAAAAGAATACAGCCCGTTTATATAGAAGATGTCGTGAAGGTTATAATCACGTGTTTAGAAATAAAGAAATTTAAAAAAAAGATATATAATATTGCTGGTCCATATCCAATTACATTCAATGATTATATCCAAATTGTTTTAGATTCTCTTAAACTAAAGCGTATAAAAATTCACATTCCTATTTTTTTCATAAAATTGTTTTTACTCTTAACTGGCAGAGCTTTTGAGAATATTATCACTTCTGAAATTGTAACCTCCATAACACAAGATAAAGATGCTGATATACATGATGCTCAATATGATTTAGGTTTTAAACCTAAAGAATTTAATGCTATGATTCCCTTTTTAATTAGTGAAAAGAAAATGTGATATTTATTAAATTATATAACAAATTAATTTAAGGGACTCAACAGAGTTTATTTAACAGAAGATTTAAAAATAACATATAGTTTTTCCAAAATATGCCAAAAATTAGTCCAAAAGTAAAGATAACCGTTGTTATTCCAGCATGTAATGAAGAACAAAATATTGGGAAAACAATAAATGATGTTAAGCCTTTCTGTGATAATATTATTGCAAGTATAGCCAAGAAAACTAATGATCAAACAGCAGATATTGCAAAACAGCTGGGAGCAAAAGTGATATTCGACCACGGCCTTGGCAAGGGCGATGGTATAAGAAGCACTTTAGATTATTTGGAAGATGAAGATATTGTTGTTTTTATTGATAGTGATGGTTCACATATAGCTTCTGATATCCCTTCTATTGTTCAACCAATAATTGATGATAAGGCAGATATGGTTATAGCTTCACGTTTTCTCGGCGGAAGTGAAGAATTACATGGAGATTTTAACAAGTTTTTAAGGATGTTTTTCTCAATGTGCATTGCACAGATTATTAATTGGCGATTCAAAACCGAAATGCAGGATACCCAGAATGGGTACAGGGCATTTAAAGTTAAAGTTCTAAAAGATTTAAATCTTACATCTAATCATACTGAAATTGAAACAGAAATGTGCATGAAGTGTATTAAAAAAAATTATAAAATATTAGAAATTCCAAGCAGGGAGCTTAAAAGATCTTCAGGCAAGTCAAATATATCCATTATTAAACATGGGAGGAGATATGTCTGGACAGTTTTTAAAAATATTTTTTAAGAAATTTATTTGATAGAATGCATTATTTCTGAAATGTAATCTAGATCTTCTTTTTTAAGATTTGGGTGTATTGGTAGTGATAAAACTTGGTCTATGATTTTCTCAACCACAGGCAAATTGTCTTTATAGCCTAGATCAAGATATAATTTCTGTTTATGAATTGGTTTATTATAAAAAATACCAGTTCCAACACCAGCATCATTTAGTTTTTTTATAACTTCTTCCCTGTTTTTTCCAACTATTCTAATTGTGTATTTATGAAAAGAATGCTTTGAATTTGCCTGAACTTTTGGTGTTATTATCCAATTTAAATCTGAAAAGCTTTTTGTATAAAATTGCGCTGTTTTGATTTTTTTATCAACAATAATATTTAGTTTCTTTAATTGTTCAATACCTATAGCAGCAGCAATGTCATTCATCTTAAAATTAAATCCTAAAATATCATGTTGTCCTTTTATTTTTGCACCATGAATTCTTAGCATTTTGGAAATTTCTACAACTTTTTCATCATTTGTAACTACAGCGCCGCCGCCGCAAGTTGCAAGATTTTTAGTGGGGTCAAAACTAAAAACAGAAGATGTTGTCCAAGCTCCCGTCTTTTTTCCTTTAAATTCAGATCCATGGGATTGTGCAGCATCCTCAATTAAAATTAAGTTATGTTTGGCAGCAATTTCAGAAAGTCTGTCCATGTTACATGGTTGACCATAAAGGCTTACAGGCAAAATAGCTTTTGTTTTTTTAGTAATCTTTTTTTCTATTAAATCTGGATCTATATTGTAAGTTTCCTCATTAATATCAGTAAAAACTGGTTTTGCTCCAACATGAAGAATAGAATTTGCAGTTGCAATAAAAGATAACGGCGTAGTAATAACTTCATCCCCATTTCCAATACCATTTGATTTTAACACGCAATATAGTGCGCTTGTTCCAGAACTAGTGCCTATAACCTGTCTCATTCCTAAATAACTGGCAAAATTCTTTTCAAATTCTTCTACTTTATTACCTAATAATAAATTTCCAGATTTAATTACTTCTAAAACTCTTTCTTCTTCCTCTTTCCCTAAAAAGGGTTTATTTAATGGAATGTTCATATTCACTAGTTGATTTCCCTAAAAAGGGTTTATTTAATGGAATGTTCATATTCACTAGTTGAAAAAATAGAATTTATAAAGTTTTTTAACGAATGAAAGCAAGATATATAAACTTACTCTAAAATTTTGCTATAAAATGCCCACAATAACATTAATCTGTAATGAATTTCCCCCAGTTATTATGGGAGGTATAGGAAATACTGCAAGAGTTCTAGCAAATAATTATTTAAAAATCAAAAATCTCAAAGTAAATATAATAACTGCAAAATATAATGAAAATAAAGATTTGCCAAGAGTTGAGCAAAAAGGAAATTTAACTATTTATAGAATAAAAGCCCCTGATTGGCTAGAATTCATTATTGGAAAAGTTTACAAAAAAAATTTGTGCTTTCCTTTTTATGTTGGTTTGTTTTCTTTATTTAATAGAAAATTAATAAAGGAATCTGATTTAATTCATTGTTTGCATGTTAGGGATGCCTCATTTTTGTTTAAATATAAAAAACCCTTAATTCTTAACTTAAGCGATATATATGGTCATCTTGTTCCAAAGAATCCGCTTAAATATCCTTTTAATGAAAAAGGGAAATTCTTGAAATACTTAAATCATATGTGGTTTAGAATTATAGACTATATTGCAATGAAAAAAACAGATGCTGTTTTAAATTCATGCATTTATTCCAAAGAAATGTGTGAAAAGATTTATCAATTCACAAAAAGTAAAACAAATGTTGTGCATAAGGGTACTGATTTTCCTTCTTTGAAAAATATGCTTAGTAAAGAAATAGACATAATATTTATAGGCTCTAGATTTGAGATTAAGGGGGCAAAAGAAGTTTTATTCGCAGTAAATATTCTAAAGAAAAAATATCCAAATATAAAATGTTTAATGATTGGCAGGTATTCAAAATTCGATTATGATTATGAAAAATTCATTAAAGATAATAGCTTACAAAATAATATTATGATATTAGGAAATACCCCACATGACAAAATTTTTGAATACTTGAAAAAATCAAAGATTTTTGTAAATCCTACTCATCTTGAAATGATATCTCACACATTGACAGAAGCAATGTCTGTAAAGCTTCCTGTAATATCTTCAGATGTTGGCGGAAATCCTGAAATAGTGCAGCATGAAGAAAATGGTTTTCTTATAAAATCAACAGATTATGATTCATTGGCAAAATACATAGACTTCCTTTTAAAAAATCCAAAAATAGCGAAAAAAATGGGGGAAAAAGGATATAAACAAGTTAAAGAAGAATTTTCTGAAGATCAAATGGTGGAGAAATATATTAATTTATACAATAAATTCTTGCCAGATGAAAGAAGAATTCAAAAATAAATATTATTACTTGATTTTCTTTGCTGGATTTCCGACAACAGTCGAATTATCAGCTACATTTTTTAATACAACTGCCCCAGCTCCAATAATAGAGTATTTTCCAATTTTAACCTTGGGAATTATAACTGCCCCAGTATAAACATAAGCTCCCTGACCAACTTCAACATTCCCACCTGTTTTAACTCCCGGAGCTATGTTTGAAAAATCACCAAGAACATTATCATGTTCAATAACACAACCAGCGTGTATAATGACATGATTGCCTATGTTAGAATTGGGTTGTATTGTTACATTTTGACAAATGATACATCCTTTTCCAATCTTGGCAAACTTAGAGACATAAGAAAAGTCGCTTATAATCGTAGAAAAATTATATCCTATTTCTGAGAGTTTCTCAACAATTTTTTCCTTTTTCTTATTGTCTCCAAAAGCAACTATAACATCAGTATCGCTTTTTACAGGAACATGATCAGCTATTTCTTATTGTCTCCAAAAGCAACTATAACATCGGTATCGCTTTTTACAGGAACATGATCAGCTATATCATCTAAATAACATATAACTTTAACGCCATTTATATTCTTGTCAATGTTTTCTCTATTAATAATATCAATAAGTCCTCTGATCCTATGAGTTTTGCATATGTCAATTACATATCTTGCCTGAGATCCAGTTCCGATTATGTATAAATCTTTCATTTAGAAAACGAGATTCAGATAAATTTATAAAGATTCTTGTAGATTATACCTTTTTGTAAGGTGGTTTATGACTAAAGTTTTAATAACTGGTGGTGCTGGATTAATAGGTTCTTTTGTTGTTAGGAAACTTATTGAATTAGGTCACCAGCCAATTGTATTTGACTCTTTTACTCAATATGTTTCTCCATTAAAAAGCAATTATCAAAAATATTTAAAATTAAGATTTAAAGATATAGAAAATTCAGTTATTTTTGAAAGAGGAACAACAGTAGACAGAGAAGATATTGCAAATGTAATGAATAAATACAAGCCATCTAAAGTCATCCATTTGGCAGCCCTTCCAATAGCAGATGAAGCTGAAAAGCATATTGAAGAAGCAATAAAAAGTATAGGAATTGGGACAGCAAATTTATTGTCTGTAATAAAAGACTGTGGTTTTGTTGACAGGTTTGTTTACATTTCCTCAAGTACAGTTTATGGTGATTTTTTATATGAACCTGCTCCAGAAGATCATCCATTAAATCCTATTCAAAGATATAGTTTAGTAAAATTATTTGGGGAGCATCTTACAAAAGTAGCTGGATTAAGGGATAATATAGAATATGTAATTATAAGGCCGTCTGCAGTTTACGGGCCGACAGATGTTAATAGAAGAGTTATCCAAATTTTTGTTGAAAATGCAATTTCTAATAAACCAATTATATTATTTAATAATGGAGAGGAAAGATTAGATTTTACTTATGTCGAAGATGCTGCCGAAGGAATTGTTCTGGCAACATTTGACCCAAAAGCAAAAAATCAGACTTTTAACATAACAAATGGTGAAGCAAGAAGTCTTAAAGACATTGCAGATATATTAAAACTATATTTTCCAGATTTAAAAATCGAAGTAACATCAAAAGATGCAGTATATCAAAGGCCTAAAAGGGGCTCTTTAGATATTACAAAAGCTAGAAATATATTGGGTTTTAATCCAAAATATAATCTTGAAAAAGGGATTAAGAAGTATTTAGAATTCTCAGCAGAGCATTATGCAGAAGATGAAGCTAAAAAAGAAATTTTAAAATCAAGAATAAAATTATAAAACTTTGTCATATACTTCAAAAATCCTTTTTCTTACTACATTAAAACTATATTCTTTAATGCATTTCTCTCTCGCTCTTTTTCCATGTAAATTCCTTAATTTTTTATTCTCACTATACTCTAAAATTGCCTCTTTTAGTTGTTCAATATTGTTTGGCTCTATAACTTTTCCGCAATTTTCAAGAACTATAGGAATATCAGCAACACCAGTAGCTATAATTGGTTTTGCCATTGACATCATCTCATAAATTTTATACGGCATTTGAAACATTGCAGAAGGATTATTTTTCAAAGGAGTAGCAATAATATCTGCTGCTGCCACATAATCCGGAACTTCGCTATGCGGTTTGTAATTTTCAACTATTATTCCTTCTTTTTTTCTCAATTCATTTGCAAATGCATTGTCATTGCTTGCACCAACTATCATTAATTTTATTTTCTCATTTTCTTTTCTTGCTTTATTTAAAGCTTCAGCCAAATCCAATATTCCTTTATGCTTTCTAGGAGTTCCAATAAAAGAAACTAAAATTTCATTCTTTTCAATGCCATATTTTTCTCTTATTTTTCTTCCATCATATTTTTCAGGATCAAATAAGTTAGTATCTGCTCCAGATGGTATATATGTCCCACCAAATTTTCTCTGTAAGCACAAAGCATCAACAATAAGTCTATCAGAATAATTTCTTAATTTTTCAAATAATTTTTTCGAAAAATAGCTTTCAGGCATATAAAAATCAACTAAACAAAACTTTACAATATCAAAAGGATTTAAAGAAAAATAATTATCTAACACATACTGGCTCTCCCAGTCATCTATATCTAAAATTACTTTTTTATTTTTTAATAACTTTAATAATAGTCCAACCCCAAAACTGTAAAATTTTGGCTTAAAAACATGGACAATATCAGAATCAATTTTTCTATAAATATCAAAAAAAGTCTTGAGATAAATTGGAAAAAATCTATGCCCATTTACAGGTTGAATATTCCATTCTTCATTCTTTAAAGGCTCGTAAATTCCATTATTATTTGCAGGCCCGGTTATTTTAGTTTCATATTTTTCAGATAAAATTCTTCCAAAAGGATAAACTCTAATAAAAGGATTGCTGGATAAAGTACTTGATACTAAAGTAGTTTTCATGAAAAATAGCTATTTTAAAAGGTTTTTAAGTGTATTTGTGTCATATTTCATAGAATTCAATAGATTGCAGGATTGCAAGCAGAAACAAACACTAGTTTGCTGTCTTCTTAATTGCGCTTCCTTGGAATTCCAAAGTTTGTTAAAATCAAAATCATAATCTTTTAGTTCAGCAAATGATTTTGTTGGTTCGCATATTGCAACCTTTCCAGTTGGAAAAACAACCCCATCATTATATCCTGCCAGACATTTTAAAGTTGGTTTCTCATGTTTTATCATGTCAATTGAATGTCTTAATTTTAAGACCTCAACCCTTCCAGGCAAGTCTTCTGTTTCTTTGCTCATCCATTCATAAACACCTTCTAATTCTTCAGGATTTGGCTGATTTGAGATTTCTGGTTCATAATCCATCAAAATATCCTTTGGAACTTGGTAATAATTTTTTCCCGTCCTTAAAACATTAACTTTAAAATTTATTTTTAATTCTTCTTTTACATATCTCGACAAGAGTTTTACTTCATGAATATTTGTCTTTGTCATTGTCAAATTTACAAATAATGATAAATTTGAATGTTGCTCAGCAATTCTCTTTAAGTCATTTATTAATTCAATGTCTTTTTTCCATATATTCGGAACTCTCCTTATTTTATTGTGAGTTTCCTCTAAACCATCTAAAGAAACAACAATAGTCAGTCTTCTTTCGGGATTTTCAGTAACTAATCTTGTTACATTATCTAGAATTTTTGTTCCCAATAATCCATTGGTTACTATGTTAATTCTTTTAGTTTTGTTAATTTTGTAGAAAGCAGTACATATTTCATAAAGATCTTTCCTGATAAAAGGCTCTCCACCAGTAATTACTAGCATGTTTAATTGTGTCTTCAATGATTTGATCATTTTAATAATATGTTCAAAAGACATTTCATCTTGTTTCTTGTTCAGATTTTTCCAGTAAAAACAGTGGGAACATCTTGCATTGCAATAATCAGTAACATAAAAAATCAGGTTTTGTGGAGTCTGGAAATTTTTTACTCTTTTTACCCTGAATTTATTTACATTTTCAACCAAAGGATCTCTGATTTTTTTAGGTATTTTCCTAATTAACTGATAAGCTACCCTTTCAGCACCAGAAAATTGATTTAAAGTCATTTCAAAAACACCTGACTATACTAAATAAATAACTTCCTATATAAAATTATTTGGTAACAATGTAGTACACAGGAAAGATTTATATACTACTAATTAAGAGCAACATAGATGGAATTGAAAGAAAAAATTAAAGGATTAAGAGCCTTGATTGTAGAAGATAATGAAGTAACTGGGAGCTTTTTGCATAGAGCTCTCTCTATAATGGGTTTTGAAAAAACAGATTTGGCAGAAGATGAACAAACAGCTTTATCTCTTTTAAATCAAAAACAATATGACTTTGTTTTATCTGACACAAATTATGGTTGTTCTGGAGCAAGAGATTATTATGGTCCAAGAATAGTTGTTGCAGCTAGAAAATTAGGTCAAGATCCAAGAGTAATTGCAATGTCAGGTCTGGATAATAATGTAGAAGTATGGACTGGTGAAAGCGAAGCAGATTTATTCTTAAGAAAGCCTTTTAGTCTTGCAGATCTAAAAGAAGCTTTAGAAAAGATTTACTGATTATAATTTTATTTTCTTTGCATTAATTTTATCAATATAAATTTTGTTCCATAATTCCAGCATCAATAAGCTCCAAATTCTTCTAGAATTGTCTCTCCTGTCAGAATTATGTTCTTCAATTATTTTTTTCACATAATTACTATTAAAGAAATTTCTGTGTTTAATGTCATTAATTAGTTCAGCATTAATTAAGTCTCTTAATTCATCTTTTATCCAGTGCTTGATAGGAACATCAAAACCTTGTTTTCCCCTTTCCAAAATCTCCTTAGGCAATAAATCTGAAAAAGCCTTCTTTAAAATATATTTGTTCATTCCATTTTTTATTTTCAAATAAGCTGGAATTCCTGAAGCTAAGTCAATAACATAAGTGTCTAAAAAGGGATTTCTTACTTCAAGCGAATTTAACATGCTCATTCTGTCTACTTTTACTAGTCCATCATCTAAAAGAAAAGTTTTCATATCAGCATATAGCATTTTGTTCAAAAAATTCTTTGAATTGCAGTTTTTAAAATGATAATTTAAGACATTAAATGAACCTGGAACATTTGGGGTTTCAACATAAAGATCTCTTTTTTCTTCTTCATTAAATAAATTTAATTTTGACATCCATCTTTCTTCTTTATTCATGCTGCTCAAATCATTAATTTTTTTGAATTTCCTAAAGAAATTATTCCCAGTTTTATTATAAGTTAAGCCAGATATTTTGCTGAATCCTGTTTTCAAAAAAGAAGGCATAAACTTGTAAAAATTAACTACCTTGTCCTGGTCCCATGGATTATATCTTGTATATCCTGCAAATATTTCATCTCCGCCATCTCCGCTTAAAGCAACCTTTACATACTCTCTGGTTAATTTACATAAATAATAAGTAGGCAAGGCAGAAGGATCAACAAAAGGTTCGTCAAATTGATTCATAATAAATGGTATATCTTTAATTAGATTGACATTCACATTAAATTCCTTATGTTGAGTATTGAATTTCTCACTTGCAATTTTCGCATACTTTAATTCATCAAAATCTTTTTCATCAAAGCCAATTGAAAATGTCTTTACATTATCAGTTAATTTTGACATTAATCCAACAACAATACTTGAATCAATGCCGCCAGATAAAAAAGCACCAATAGGAACATCCGCAATTAATCTTATCTTGACGCTGTCCTTCAAAATTTCATGAATTCTGCTTGCAAAATATTCTTCAGAGCTTTTAATTTCATTAAAATTAATATCCCAGTATTTTTCAATTGTGATTGTGTTGCCCTTAAAAATTAGATAATGCCCCGGCTCTAATTTTTTTATTCCATTCAGAATTGTTAATGGTGTTGGTACATACCCAAATGTTAGGTAGTGATGAACAGCCTCTAGATTAATTTCCCTCTTCAATTCTTCATCGCATAACAAGGCCTTTAACTCAGAGGCAAATAAAAATTTCTCATTATTGTCAACATAATATAGTGGTTTTTTCCCTGTTCTGTCTCTAGCCAAAAATAACTTCTTCTCATTTAAGTCATAAACGCAAAAAGCAAACATTCCCCTGAATAATTTTACGCAATCTTCTTTATATTCCTGATAAGCGTGTGCAATTATTTCAGTATCTGTGTTTGTATAAAAATTATGCCCTCTCTTTTCTAGTTCATCCTTAATATCCAAAAAGTTGTAAATTTCACCATTAAACACAACCCATATTGTCTTGTCTTCATTATGAATTGGCTGTTTTCCATTTTTTAAGTCAATAATACTCAATCTCCTATTGCCGATTGTACAGAATTTGTCAGAATAATAGCCAAAATCATCTGGCCCCCTGTGCCAAATAGAGTCGCACATTTTTTTAACTAAATCTTTGTCCTCAAAATTAAATCCAGCTATTCCGCACATTTCTAAAACCAATACCAAAAAGGTTTTTAAATCTAACATTTCTTCCTTAAAAAATGAATTCTCTGCCTTATATGGAAAAAATAGTGAAGGGAGCTTTCTTAGTATTGTTTTCAATGGTTTTCGGAAAACTATTCTCCTATCTTTATGTTATTTTAGTTGCTGTAAATCTTGGTTCTCATGATTATGGATTATTAAGCTTGGGTCTTGCAATATTGTCCTTTCTTAGCGCATTTTCATTGCTTGGTTTAGATGAGGGCATATTAAGATTTATTCCCTTTTACAAGGGCAAAAATGACCAAAATTTAATGAAAACTACTTTGTTAACATCACTAAAAACAGTAATAAATTCAAGTTTATTTTTGGCTGTTTTTATTATTGTGTTCTCGGATTTTATTTCAGATAAAATTTTTGATGAATATGAATTAACAAAAGTAATTTTTTTTATGGCTATTGTTTTACCATTTAATACATTATCTCAATTATTTTTAGTTTCTTTTAGGGCATTTCAAAAACCAGAATTTGAAGTTCTCTTTAAGGAATTAATTGAAAAATCATTAAGATTAATTATAACTTTGATCTTAATAGCTGTTGGATTTAAGTTAACTGGTGCTTTGTTAGGGTTTGTTCTTTCAATAATTATTGTTTTCTTTTTGTCATTAATAACATTCAATAAAAAAATATTCAATATATTTTCTAAAGAAATAGTGGAAAAGGAAAATAAAAGAGAATTGTTGAATTATTCATTGCCGTTAATGTTGAAAAATTTCATGTGGTTTATAATTGCTTGGACTGATCTGCTTATGATAGGTTATTTCAGCACAACATCAAATGTAGGGATCTATAATGTTGCTCTGCCAACATCAACATTGATTATAGTTCCTATTTATGGTATTATGTATTTGTTCATGCCAATAATATCAGAATTATATGGAAAAAATAATATCGAACAAATAAATGATATATATAAAAAAGTCTCAAAATATTCTTTATTATTAACTATCCCAATTTTTCTTGTAATATTTTTGTTGTCAAAAGATTTAATTTTAACCTTTTTTGGAAATGAATATTTGGCTGCTGCTTTGCCTTTAACAATCTTAAGTCCGGGTTATTTGTTTTTTTCATTAAGCGACATAAGCATGAATATGCTTTCTGTTCGCAAAAAAACTAAAACAATTTTCTTTATAATTTCAATTTTTGCCTTGTCAAATGTCATTTTAAATTATTTTTTAATTCCAAAATACAATATAATTGGTGCTGCAATAGCAACTTCATCTTCATTTTTAATAGGGGCAGTTTTGATGATATTAACTTCTTTTTACTATAGTAAACTTCATCCATTTATGTTTAAATATATAAAAATCTTAATTTCTCTGCTATTAACATTGATTTTTACAGCCATAATAAAAAATCAAATTCAATTTTTCCCATTAATTAACTTAATTTTCTTTACAATTATGATTATTATTGTATATTTATCATTAATTTATTTTTTAAAAATTCTTGAAAAAGATGATTTAGAATTATTTAAAGAAATGAAACAGAAGATATTAAGAAGATTAAAATAAACCAAAATCTCAAAAATTATTTATTTAAATAAATTTTCCAATAAAAAATCAAACCTCGTAAACTGTCTTTTATCTTCAAATCCCAATGCTTTAAATTGGCTGTATTTGCTCATTTTCTTGTAAAATTCTTCATTATCAAAACTCTTTATTCCATTAACCCAATCTATAATATTATAAATATCATCAATAATGATTCCAGATCCCTCTACTTCTTCCCTTAGCCCACCCCTATCGCTTACAATACAAGGAATTCCGTTGCTCATTGCCTCAACAACAACCCTTGGGTGGGGGTCAGGAAAAACAGAAGGAACTATCAACAATCTCGCTTTGGAAAAGATCTTTTTTCTGTCTTCTTCATAGCCAATAACTTCAACATTCTTTAAATTTAGTTTATAATCTTTTTTTCCTGCAACTAAAAAATCCTTCTCAGGTAAAGCTCTTGCAATCTTCTCAAAAATTTCAACACCTTTGTGTTTGTCAGGATTTACATACAAAATATAACCTCCTCTTTTGTTAATTTGGCATTCATTAAAAGAAATAAATGGCCTTACAACCTCGCTCTTTACATTGCAAAATTTCAGAGTAATATCTCTAAGATAATTGCTGACAGAACAAATTAAATTCGCATTCTTTAAAGCCCACTTAGTTTTTTTTACTACAAATTTAAAAAAAGGATATTGTACTTGATAAATTAAATCTCTGCTTAAAGAGAATTTTTTTTCTTCCGGCAAATAACTCATAAAATTATCAATGCTTAAATGTAAAAAACTTCTCAAAAAGACAATAGTTTTTATATTGAACCTTTTTGCAATCTTAACACTTGGCCCGATTAAATAATCTTGTGTTATGATTAGGTCGGGTTTCTCCTTTTTAATTGCTTTTTTTAATATTCTCTCCCACTTTCTCCTTAAGAAAAATAAATTTATCCATAATCCTTTTTTTTGTTTAATATTTTGAGGATATAATTTTACCTTTGTATTTCCCTTTATTTTCCCAATATAATAAGCACTCACATCATATTTTTCTGCTAAATGTTCTAATAAAGTAAAGGCAGAAACATCCCCGCCCCCCTCAAAAGGATACAACGATTTGTTTGAGTATAAAATTTTCATCTCAAAACCTATAAATACTAGATTTTTAAGCCTTTTCTACATGAAAATAGCTTATATAACTGCTTTCTATTATCCAACAATAGGCGGGGTAGAACAAGTAGTTAAAGAACTGGCAGAAAGATATGTAAAGCAAGGTCATGAAGTCCATGTATTTACATCCGATTGGGATAAAAAAAGCAGGATAAAAATCAAGGAAGAAATAATTAATGGAGTTCATATTCATAGGCATTTTCATATTTTAAAAATTGCAAGTTTTGCATCAGTTTTTCCCTTTTTATTGTGGACATTATCAAGATATAAATTTGATATTATCCATACTCATGTTTCTGGTCATGCACATACTTTTTTCGGGTCCTTAATAGCTAAAATAAAAAATACGCCATTAATTCATACAACTCACTGCCCTTGGACAGAAGGATTTAGATCATTGGCAGGAAGAATTTTAGTTTATTTGTCTTATAAGACTATAAACAAGTTAAGCTTCAAATTTTCTAATAAAATAATTGCAATTACTCCATGGGAAATTCCATTTATAGAAAAATATGGGGGGAAAAAAGAAAAGATAGTGATAATACCAAATGGGGTAGCCAAAATATTTTTTAATAAAATAAAAAATAATGATTTTAAAAAAGAATTAAAGATTAAAGAGCCAATAGTTTTATTCTTCGGAAGGTTAAATCCAACAAAAGGTCCTGATAAATTTGTATTGGCAGCAAAAGAAATTCTGAAAGAAAGAAAAAATATAAAATTCTTGATTGTGGGTCCAGATGAAGGTATGTTGAATAAAGTAAAAGAATTAAGCAAAGATGAAAAAAATATTATTATTCTTGACCCAATAAGAAATAAAGAAAAAATAGCTAAAATGTATCAGTCTTCCAATGTATTTGTATTACCAAGTTATCGTGAGGGATTGCCATTATGTTTATTTGAAGCTTTAGCAAGCGGATTGCCAATTGTAGCTTCCCCAGTAAATGGAATACCCTTTGAAATATCAGATCCTGAAAATGGATTTTTTGTAGAATATGGGGATATTCAAAAATTAAAAGAAAAAATATTGTTGTTGTTAGATGATAAAAAACTGGCTAGAAAAATTTCCAAAAATAATAAAGAAAAAGCAAAAAATTATGATTGGGATATTATAGCAGAAAGAACTTTAAATTTATATAAAAAGATTATAAATAAAAATCTTTAAATTTCTAATCTAAAATCAAATTCAGAATAGATTTCTTTAATATATTCAAAATCTTTATCTTTAGCTATTAATCTAGCTCCCCTATTTATACACATCGCAGCTATCATAATATTGACAGCACCAATTGGTGTTCCTTTTTTTCTCAGTTTTTCTGATATTTCTATAGCCTTGATATAATCTACATCTTCAGGAAAAAGTATTTCAAACTTATCAATTGATGGTGGATGTTCTATAACAGTAAAAACAGAAATAGTTCCTTCTTTACATTCTATAGCTATGCTTGTGTCAAGTATTTCTTTCTTTTCCATTCTTTTTCCTTCATCTTCTTATAAAATCCAATACTCTCTTTTTCATCAGCAGATTTTATGCTATTTTGTACATCTAAGGGTAAAAGCTTCAAAAGTTCTTTTCCTGATATATGATTTCTAAGAGACAAGGTTTTTTTTATAATGCTCTGTCTAGCAACCTCACTCCACTTTATTTCTGGGTGTTTCTTCATCTGTTCGTATACTGCGTCTGGAATACTTAATGTTATATGCGCCATACATAAAATACATATCTGACATATTTAAATACTTTTCTAATAAGATTGCAAAGAGTTAAAAATACTTAATATTTAAAATTTAAAAAAAGGTGTTCTAATAAAATGAAAAAATTAAGAATAGAATTAGATACGGAAAAATGTATTGATAACAGGAGCTGTATAAATATAGATCCTTTACATTTTAAATCAAAAGATAATAAGGCATTTCTAAAAAAAGGCGCTGGAAAAGGAAATTTACAGGTTTTAAATCTGGAAGTTTCAGATCAGGAAGCTGAAAAAATAATAAAAGCAGCAAGTTCCTGCCCTACAAATTCAATAAAAGTTATTGATGTACAGGATCAAAAAGAACTAGTCACAACAGAATTAAAGCAAGATAATATAAAAGAAATTGAAGCTAAATATGATGACAACAAAGAATTTGTCCTTGACCCAGCAGGTTACTTTTTAATAAGGATAAATAAGGAAAAGAAATTAATAGAAGTTGGCTTTTGCAATGAAAGAAACAAGTTAGTTTTGAAGATTGTTGGAAAAAAGCCAATAGAAGTTTACAATGAAATAGTCAATAAAGAAAAACTGCCTATAAGAAAAGATCACTGCGCATATTTAGGCAGGGAACTGCAGAAAGCATATATATCTCTTCAAGAAAATCTTGAATACATTCAAGATGAAGAACTTAAATTTCAATAAGGAGAAAAAAAATGAGCGTAGAAGAAAAAGTGCAAAAACAAATTGATTGGTTTGAAAGAAGATTTCCAGATTTAAAAAATAGGAATAAAAAAGAAATAAAAGATTACAAAGGCCAGCTTGTTTATATAATTCTAAATATTAGTACAGAAGAATGTGATGCTGAGCAGGTAAAGAATTATTTAAGAGAAAAAGGTTATGATCCAGAGCTTGCAAAATATTTTGAAGAAGAAGTTAAAAAAACAAATGAAGAGTTAAAAAAAATAAGGAAGATATTAGATTATTCAATATGAAGGATAAAAAAACATATCTCAATGAATAACAAATCATATTGACAAATGTCCTCGTAATAAAACAAGGTGCATTAGGCGATGTCCTAAGATCAGCATGCATACTTACAGGTATAAAAAGAAAATATCCGAATTCTAAAATTTCATGGTTCACAAAAAAAGAAGCCCTAGACCTAGTAAAAACAAATCTCTACATAAACAGGATTTTTCTTTACAGCAAAGAAGGCATTGAAAATTTAAAGAAAGAGATTTTTGATATAGTAATAAATTTAGATGAAGATTATGAAGCTTGTTCTTTGACAACATATTTCTTGAATAAAAAAGCAAAAATTTATGGATACTATGTAAATAAGGCAAACAAAATAGTTCCAACGCCTTCAGCAGAATATTATTTTAAAATGTCATTAATCGGCCCGAAACCGATGAACGATGTTTTGAAAAAAAAGAACACTAAAACATATCCTGAAATAATCTATGAGTTAGCAGAATTAAATTACAAAAAAGATCCTCCTATTTTACTGTTGACTAAAAATCAAAAGCAGTTTGCAGAAGATTTTCTAAGAAGGCATAATCTTACAAAAAATGATTTTATAATTGGTATTAATACTGGTGCTAGTGCAAGGTGGCCATTCAAAAGCCTGCCTATAGAAAAAACAGCAGAATTAATTGAAAAGTTGTACAAAGAGTTGAATGCAAAAATAATTCTGTTTGGTGGTCTAGATCAAGTTGAAAGAAATGATAAAATAATGGTTATGTCAAGAGTTCCATTAATAAACGCTGGCTGTGGTAATTATATTTTTGAATTAGCTTCCTTAATCTCAATTTGCGATACTGTTGTTACATCTGATTCATTAGGACTTCACATTTCTTTGGCATTGAAAAGAAATATAGTTGTTTCTTCACATTTCTTTGGCATTGAAAAGAAATACAGTTGTTTTCTTTGGGCAGACAGCTCCTCAGGAAATTGAAATGTACAATCAAGGCTTGAAAGTGTTTACGTCTTCTGAATGTGTAGGTTGTTATTCTTCTTATGATGGTAGAATCCCTAGTTGTATTGATGGCGTCCATGTAAAAGATTTATTTAACGCAGTTTTGGAAGTAAGAAAACAGTCCTTGTCAATAGTTCTAATGTCTGCTAAATTAGAAGAGACAGAAAAGACATTAAAGTCTATTTTAGACCAGAAAATAAATGTTCCTCATGAGATTATTGTTTCAACTAAAGATAAAAATGTAAAAGACCTTATAAAAAAATATGACAGCATAAAAATAATTCTTCAAAAAGAAAACTCACAAAATTTAATAAATGCTGGCTTGGAAACAGCAAAAAATAAAATAATCTTGGTTACAACAGACAAGGCAGTTCTTGCAAATAATTCAATTAATGAAGTGCTAAATTCATTTAAAGACCCAGCAGTAGGTTGTATAACTGGCAGACCAGTATCATTAAACCCAAAAACTAATGTAATTGGTTATTGGTCTCACTTATTGTTTGATGCTGGTGCTCATAGAATAAGAAAAGAACTTTCATTTCAAGAAAAATTCTTTGAGTGCACAAATTATTTGTTTGCTTTTAAAAATGGTTTTGTAAAAGAAATTCCAAAAGGTATTGCAGAAGACCATTTAATTCCATATATATTCTGGAAAAATCTTTACAAGTTAAAATATTTGGAAAACGCAAAAGTATTAGTAAAAAACCCGGTTACATTAAACGAGTGGCTAGAACAAAAAACAACAAATGCCAAAAAGCACGAAATAATCCAAAAAAAATTAAACTTAAAACAAGCCAAAGTAAAATCACTTAAAAACGAAATATTAAAAGGCACAATTTCAGCCCTGGCATATCCAAGAACTATAAAGGAATTTTACTGGACAATTTTGTTATTTTTTGCAAGATTATCAATGTGGCTAAACGTAATAATTAAAAAATAAAAAAATTCTTGAGTATAAACATCTCCATTTACATGAAGTTTTGTCTTTGGCAATGCCGAGTATTCTAAACCAATACCAACGTTGTCATCATTTGCACTATTAGTGGACGGCGTAATTTTTAATGTTGTTGGATAATTACCCCCACTTAAACCACTAACACCGCCAATTGTGTAAGCATAATTGATCCTCAAAATCCTAAAAGATCATTAGAAGAAGTATTAGAAATTGCTAAAGAAAACCGAACATTTAATGAAAAATTAAGAGAAAAATATGGTAATTTAGATGGTATAGATTATATAGCAGAAACAATATTTATGCATGAACAGGGAAAAGATATTTTTGACAGACTAAAAATAGAACCAATCTGATCATCGAAATCTTTATAAAAAAGCTTAATTAACAATAGTTTAGAGGCACTATGAAATTTTTATTTTTAGCATGGAAGCATCCTGTAGAACCATTAGGTTTGTTATACATAAGTGCAATTCTAAAAAAAGACAATCATAAAACAAAAATAGCTGTTATAGGACAGGATGATTTAACAAAAGTTGTTCAGGATTTTAAGCCTAATGTTGTTGCAGGTTCTGTAATGACTGGTGGCCAGACAGAATTTCTAAGGATAACAAATGAACTAAAGCAGCATCATAATTTCTTGACATTAATGGGTGGTTCTCATCCAACTTTCCATCCGCAAGTATTGAAAGAAGAAGGAATGGATATTGTAGCTCAGGGTGAATGTGAAGAGGCAATTGTAGAATTTGCAAATAATTACGAACAAGGAAAAGATTATACAAAAATACAAAATCTTTGGATAAAAAAAGATGGAAAAATTTACAAAAATGAAATCAGAAATTTAAATGAAAATCTGGATACATTACCTTTTCCAGACAGAGATGTTGCATATGAACATAAAATCTGGAAAGATGAACCAATTAGACATTTCATTGCTTGCAGAGGTTGCTCGTATAAATGCCAATACTGTTTTAATAGCGCCATAGATAAAATATATGGTGGAAAAGGAAAATGGGTAAGATGGAGATCTGTAGATAATTTAATTGCTGAAATCAAAGAAGTATTTCAGAAGTATGGTGGAAAATTTGTTTATTTTCAAGATGATATTTTTGTTATGAATAAGCCATGGTTAAAAGAATTTGCAGAAAAATACAGAAAAGAAATTAATTTGCCATTTCATTGCCATGTAAGACCCAATAATATTGATGAAAATACGGCTCGCCTTTTAAGTGAAGCAGGGTGTTATTCAGTTCATATGGCATTAGAAGCAGCAGATGATTATATTAGAAATGTAATAATTAAAAGAGAAATGGATAAAGAAACAGTTTACAAAGCATCAGACTTGCTGCATAAATATGGGATTAAAATTATGTTGCAGAATATTTTGGGTTTGCCAGAATCTAGCTTGGAAACAGATTTGGAAACATTAAAGATGAATATTAAATGTAAGCCATTATATGCTTGGTGTTCAATATTCCAGCCATATCCTGGTTTGCCGTTGACAGAATATGCTATATCAAGAAACTTATTAGAGGGCGATTTTGATGATATTGGTCCAAAGTTCTTTGAAACAACTGTAGTTAAGTTAGAAAATAAAAAACAAATCGAATACTTGCAAAAATGGTTTGCAGTTGCATCAGCTTATCCATTTATTTATAAAACTGGATTGTTAAAATTAATATTAAATATGCCTGATAATAAGCATATAAAAAATCTTTACAAATTCATTTACAATAAATTTAGAAATCATAAAGACAATCAATTATATGGTATTAAATTGTCAAGTGCTGCTTAAAATCAATTTATTACTCTTCCACTTTCATATACAATCATTTTTCTTCTTCTCAATTCTTTGAAAAATGGTTCTGGTGGCACAATAGCTTCAGGAGCAAAACTTCCCTTTTCTTTTATAATCTCATTTTTTACCATTTGTGCCATAATGCTTGCAGGCATTCCAGTATCAATATTACAACCAGCATCATGCCACCCATTTATTGTTGGTACAATGCACTCCATCAAAATAGTTTTCTTTTCCCTGTTTTTTTCCCCACTAATCTTTACCCATAAATTCTCCTCTTCTTTGTATCCTTTGGGAACTTCAATTCTCTTCAAAACTTCTGTTAAAAAATCAACTGGAGCTATTTTTATACCATTAAAGAAAATTTCTTCTTTGCTTCCAAATCCCAGATCTATCATAGCTAATATTTTTTCAAAAGAATGTTGTGGGAATCCAGCATAAAATCTAATGTTCTTTACACCCTTGTCCTTGAAATATTTGTAAAAAGTATAGGTTTCTGGGTGTCTTACAAAAAACTCTTTTTGCTTTCCTATCTCTCTATGATGATCAACAATTACAGAATCCAAAGGAGTCTTTTTAATAAATTTTTTATTCTCAACTACTGGGGCTGGATCTGTAAATTCTTCAATAATGCTTTTTATTGAAAATGGGACTACAAACTTTTTAATATTAGAATCCCAGCTAAATCCTACCTCAATATCAATAACTTTGTCTAATTTGTTTGCAGCATGAGTTAACATTACATTTCCAATTCCAGGAACTGATCCGCATCCTGTAATAGATATTAATTCTTTTCTTTGCAATAAATCATTTAATTTAAACTGCTCTTTAGTCATCCAAATTTCTGACCCTAAATCTAAACAATTTGCTCCAGCTTTTATAGATAATTGTAAAGCAGTTAAATTAAAATCTCCCTCCATGCAGTTTACAACTACACTGGATCCAGATTTCTTAAGAACCTTTAATGCATTATGAATATCTCTTATGTCTACAAATTGAAAAGAAGTTTTGTCATACTTGTTTAAAATTTGTTCTACTCTAGGTTTATCTCTTCCGCACAATAAAACAGAATAACCATTCTCTAATAAATCTCTAGACACAATTCTGCCCTGCATACCAGTGGCACCCAAAACTACAAAATCGTACTTCATTTTACATAATATAAAGAAATCCTAATTTAAAAAGTTTTAGTTATTTTTTTTATGATATAATCAATTTTATCTAAATTAACTTTTCATGCTTTTGTCTTATGCCTTCATATACTCCTATAAAAAAAGCAGACATTAAATCAAAATGACCTCTTTTTATAAAAAGGCAAAACTGCATTGGCAGTATAAAAAATAAACTAATTAGCAAAAACAAACAATATCTTAATGAACTTACATGTTTTTTCATAAAAATAAACCTGTTTCTTGTCAAGAAATAAACAACTCTTCTGTTCTTTTTTCCACCGCTGCTTCCATATAGTTTATGCCAAACTTTTGCTCTAGGATTAATGAATATTTTATATCCCTTTTCCATAGCCTTAAATTGAAGATCCTCAGTTTCAAGATATAAAAAATATTTCTCATCATATCCACCAAGATTTTGAAATATCTCCTTATTAAAAATCATTACACACGCATCAGTATATTCTCCATAGTTTAACTCCCTAATCTCTTTTTCATCTTTTAAAGCATTGCCTATGCCAGTAAATAAATTTATTCTGCCTCCAAAAGCATTTACTTTCTCCTTATCATTAAAATTATAAATAGCACCTCCGACAAAAGCAATTTTTCTATCTTTTTCAATTAATTCTAAAAGTTCTTTGACTGCCTCCTTGTCAACCTCAATATCAGGGTTTAACAATAAAACATATTTGCTTTCTATATATTCTAAAGCCTTGTTAACTCCACCAGCTAACCCAAAATTTTTATTGCTCTTAATTAAAATAACCTCTCCACATTCCTCTAATTTTCTTAAATCTTCATTTGAATTATTATCAAAAATTAAAACATCAGAGTTTTTATAAGAAGAATCTTTTAAATTTTGAATTAAATTCAAAGTATCTCTTGTACTGTTGTAATTTACAATTAAAATGCAGAGTTTTTTCATGAATAAAAATAAAAAGCACAATATTTATAAACTACCTGTTTCTCTAAAAAAATTACCCTTACTGTATCGATAATTAGTCGCTGATTCTAGAAAGAAATATAAAGCAAGTTTAGTCGTTTTTGATTAAACTTTTACAAAAATGTCAAAATGGCATCATCCAAGACGGGGAAGTTTACAAGTCTGGCCTAGAAAGAGGTCTCAAAAACCATATTCAAGAATACATAATTGGGTGAAGAAAGAAGAATTAAAATTATTGGGCTTTATTGGCTATAAAGTGGGCATGTCTCATGCAATGGTCAAAGACAATACCCCAAATTCTATAACAAAAAATCAAATTATCTCAATCCCGATTACAATCCTTGAGTGCCCCCCTTTAAAAGCTCTTTCTTTAAGATTTTACAAACAAAATTTTGATGGCTTAAAAGTTCTCTCAGAAGTTTTTTCAAAAAATATTGATAAAGAATTAAAAAGAAAAACAAAATTTTCTAAAAAAACAACAGAAATACCAAGTGAATTTGATGATGTAAAGTTGGTAGTTTACACAAAGCCATCCTTGACTTCAGTAGAAAGAAAAAAGCCTGAAGTTTTGGAAATAGCAGCTGGCGGAAAAACACTAAAAGAAAAATTAGAATTTTTAAAGCAATTCCTAGACAAGGAAATTAAAATATCCGATGTTTTTAAAAATAACCAGTTAATAGATGTTCATGGCGTAACAAAAGGCAAGGGTTTCCAAGGCACAATTAAAAGATTCGGTGTAAAAAGATTAAGTCATAAATCAAAGAAAAAAGTAAGGGGTATTGGAACACCTGGCCCATGGAATCCTTCTAAAGTTAGATACTCTGTCCCAAATACAGGTAAAATGGGTTATCATAAAAGAACTGAATATAACAAATTAATATTAAAAATAAATAATAATGTCAAAGAAGTAAATCCAGTTTCTGGTTTTCTTAAATATGGTTTAATAAAAAATGATTATATTTTTGTAAAAGGCTCATTGCCAGGAGTAAGAAAGAGACCAATAGTATTGACAGAAGCAATAAGGCCGAGAAAAAGAACAGAATTATTTGAAATAACAAATGTAAATTTAAAGGTTAAAGAATGAAAGCAGATGTATATAATATAGACGGAAATAAGTCAGGATCAGTAGATTTGCCTAATCAGTTTAATGAGCCTTTAAGAAAAGATTTAATTCAAAGAGCTTTTTTGGCAATAAGATCAAATAAAAAACAGCCTTATGGTTCTTACCCAAAAGCTGGCCAGAGAGTTTCAGCAAAATTATCAAGAAGAAGACGTAAATTCAAAGGCGCTTATGGTAAAGGAATTTCCAGATCAGCAAGAAAAACAATATGGAGAAGAGGTAGTCAATTTGGTTGGGTAGGTGCATTTGCCCCAGGAACATATAAAGGTAGAAGAGCTCACCCCCCAAAAGCTTACAAAGACTATTCTGAGAAAATAAATAAAAAAGAAAATAAAAAAGCAATAAGATCAGCATTAGGCGCAGTTGCAAATGAAAATTTGGTAAAAGAAAGGGGCCATTTAATTAAAAATTTGCCTTTGATAATTGATAATAAAATATATGAAATTAAAAAAACAAAAGATCTTATAAAATTCTTGGAAAAAATTGGTTTAGAAAATGAGCTCCAGAGATTAAAAACAAGAAAAGTAAAAGCAGGACAAGGCTCTAAAAGAGGAAGAAAATACAAAAATAAAAAAGGCCCATTGTTTGTAATTGGTAAAAAAAATAATGTCTCAAAGATATTATCCTCAATAAGGGGGATTGATTGTGCTTTAATAAATAATATAAATGTAGAATTATTGGCCCCTGGTGGAGTTCCGGGTCGTTTAACACTTTTCACAAAAGATGCAATTGATGTTTTAAAAGAAAAAAAATTATTTGAAAATATAAAACAGGAAAAGAAGATAAAGTAAAATGGAAAGCTATGAAGTTATCAAATACCCTATAGCAACTGAAAAATGTTTCAAATTAATGGAAACAGAAAATAAAGTTGTTTTCATAGTAGATAGAAAAGCAAAAAAGCCAGAAATAAAAAAGGCAGTTGAAGAAATGTTTAATGTAAAAGTTCAAAAAATAAACACCTTAATCTGTGTAGAAGGAAAAAAAGCTTTTGTAAAGCTTCATAAAGATAATAATGCCATTGATGTTGCAACAAAATTAGGATTAATGTAAAATGATAGAATTTTTTAAAAAAACAGAATTGAAGAAAGGATCTACTTACAATACAGAGTTCTTTCCAGATAAAGTAATTTTAGAATCATTCAAATATTTAGGTCAATCAAATAGAACTCATGTCTTTGAAGGAAAAATAGAAATTAAAACTGGAGTTCCAATAGCTGAAGGTTTTATTTTACTTGATGATCATTGGATGATGGAAATAGATGGCGTTATAACTTATAAACCAATTTCGTCCTTTGCAATGGAATGGCATAGAAAAGAAGATATTGAAAAGGAAGCGCCAGAAGTAAAATCAAGATTAATAAAAATATTAGCAGAAGTAGGGACCCAAGTATAAAATGGGAAAGAGAATAATTATCAGAAGACGTGGACGCGGAACGCCAGTTTATAGAGCCCGCTCTAATCATTTCAAGGCAGAAGTAAGATACAGGAAATTTGATCAAGTAGAAAAATCAGGAAAAGTAATTGGCAGAGTAGTTGATTTAGTAAAATGCCCTGGTCATACAGCCCCATTAGCAAAAATAAAATTTCAAAATAATGAAGATGCATACATGTTGGCTCCTTTAAATTTAAAAGTTAATGATCTAATAGAATCAGGTTCTTTGTCTTCAGTAAATAATGGAAATATTTTGCCTTTAAAACAAATTCCAGAAGGAACTTTAGTATATAATATAGAAAGTTTTCCAGGTGATGGGGGAAAATTCTGCAGAGCAGCTGGAAATTTTGCAAAAATAATTTCATCAACAAAAGATTCAATTTTAATAGAGCTTCCTTCAAAAAAACAAAGAAAATTCATTCCAGACTGCAGGGCAACAATTGGAATTTTATCAGGGCATGGGCGTAAAGATAAACCATTTGTAAAAGCAGGAAAAAGATGGCATTATATGAGAGCAAGAGGAAAAGTTTATCCTCAAACTTCAGCAGTAGCTATGAATGCATTAAATCATCCTTATGGTTCTGGTAGAGGCAGAAAACATGCTAAGATTAAAGTAGTCTCAAGAAATGCTCCACCAGGAAGAAAAGTAGGTAAAGTAGCTGCAAGAAGAACTGGTAGAAAGTAAAATGGCAAAAGAAGCATTATACAAAGGTAAAAATGAAAAAGAATTGAAAGACATGTCAATGAATGACTTTATACTAATTACAACATCAAGACCAAGAAGAGCATTAAAGAGAGGTCTTCCAGAAGCACATAAAAGATTAGTTGAAAAAGTAAAAAAATTCAAACAAGGAAAAGTAAAAAAAATTGTGAAAACACATTGTAGGGATATGATAGTTATACCTGAATTTTTGGGAGTTACAATTCATGTTTATAGTGGAAGGGAATTTGTTCCTGTTCCAATTACAGTTGAAAAATTAGGCCATGCATTAGGCGAATTTGTTTTAACAAGACACAAAGTACAGCACTCCGCACCAGGAGTTGGAGCAACAAGATCAAGCGCAGGAGCTTCACCTAAGAAATAAAGAAAAATGGAAGAAAAAGATTTAGTAAAAGTATCTGGATTCAATTTGCCTATTTCAACAAAGCATGCAATTGAACTTTGTTCATATATAAAAGGCAAGGAAGTCTCAAAAATAAAAGATACTTTGAATAAAGTAATTCAGGAAAAAACAGTAATCAAATTAAGAAGATTTTACCATAAAAGAGGTCATAAAAAAGGACATTTAGGTCCTGGTTTTTACCCAAAGAAAGCATCAATGCATTTCCTTCAGTTGCTTCAGACTTTGGAAGGCAATGCAAAAAATAAGGGTCTCAACTCAGAATTATTGAAAATAGAAAAAGCAATTACAAATCAAGCCTCATTGTCTTGGCATTATAGTAGGCATAGGGGAAGGAGACAAAAAAGAACAAATGTGGAAATTTATGCATCAGAAAAATCAAAAAATAAAACTAAGGAAATTAAGAAATGATAGAAAAGCAATTTGTTAATCAGAAAATAAAGGAATTCCAGATCCAGGAATACATTAAAGAAGAATTTAGCGGAACTGGATTCTCTCATATAGATATTCAGAGAACTCCCTTGGGTGAAAAAGTAATTATTTACACAACTCGCCCAGGATTGGTTGTTGGTAAAAAAGGGGAAAACATCAGGAAATTAACAATTGTTCTTAAGAAAAAATTCAATATGGAGAATCCTCAAATTGAAATTGGTGAATTGCAAAATCCAATGCTTGATGCAAATTTTATTGCAGATAGAATTAGTTCAACTTTAGTAAGGTTTGGCTCCAAGAGATTTAAGTCAGTGGGATACAAAACATTGCAAGACATAATCAATGCAGGTGCTTTGGGAGCAGAAATAGTTATTTCAGGAAAAGTTCCAAGTGCAAGATCAAGAAGATGGAGATTCAAGGCAGGACACTTAAAAAAATCTGGTTATATTGCATCAGACAAAGTAAAAAAAGCAATAACTCAGGCAAAATTGAAGTCAGGAATAATCGGAATAAAAATAAGTATAATGACTCCAGATATAATATTGCCTGATAAAATTTTGGTTTTAAATAAAGAAATGGAATTAGTCGAGAAAAAACCCGAAGAAATTCCAAAAGAAACTCCAGAAAAAGAAATAAAAGAAGAGCCTAAGAAAAAAATGGTGAAAAAAACAAAAGAAAAAACTGAGGAAGAAAAAGTTCCTGAAGAAAAAATAGAAAATGAAAATAAATGAATTAAGAGAAATTGGCAAGGAAAATTTAAAATCCAAATTAGTTGAACTTAAAAAAGAATTAATTGTTTTAAATGCAAAAAGGGCGCGTGGAACAACATTGGAAAAGCCAGCCCTAATAAGAAATACAAGAAGAACAATTGCAAGGATATTAACATTAATGAATTCAAAAAATCAGACCCAGTCTGTGGAGGTTGTTAAAAAGAAATGAACGAAATTTGTTCAAAATGTGGTTTACCAAAGGACCTTTGTGTCTGTCAAACAATAGCTAAAGAAGGTCAGAGAATAAAAATCAAAACAGAAAAAAGAAAATTCGGAAAATTAATTACAGTTGTTTACGGAATCAACAAAAAGGAAATTGACCTTAAAGAATTGGCTAAAAAATTAAAATCAAAATTCGCATGTGGGGGAACAGTTAAAGGAGATACAATTGAATTACAAGGAGAACACGCAGAAAAGACAAAGGAAGAACTCGTTCGTTTGGGTTTTTCACCAGAGTCTATAGAAACAAATTAACATGAACTTAAAAGATTTTTTAAGGCATGAGCTGATAGGTTTGAAAATGGAAGTAATAGAATCAAAAAACAAGAACTTGATAGGAATTCAGGGAACAATAATAGATGAAACAAAAAACACTTTGATAGTTAAAACTCCTGAAAAAAATGTAACTCTATTAAAAGACCAGGTAACATTAAGAATTTTCAAGGATAATCACGAAATAAAGGTAAATGGAGAGCTTTTGGTTGGAAGACCAGAAGACAGGTTGAAAAAATGAAGAAGCAGGATATATCAAACACAGGAATTAATTTGAAATTACCTAGCAAAAGCTGTGATGACAATCATTGTCCTTTCCATAAAGGCCTAAAAATAAGAGGAAATTTTTTCACAGGAAAAGTTACAAAAATTAGTTCACAAAAAACAGCTCATGTTGAATTCCCTAGGTTATTTTACTTGCAGAAATATGAAAGATTTGAAAAAAGAAAATCAAGAATTCACGTTCACTCTACCCCATGCATTGACATCAAAGTTGGTGATGTGGTAAAAATCATGGAATGTAGACCAATATCAAAAATGAAAAATTTTGTAATTATAGAAAATGAAAGCACTTAAAGCAAGAATAACAAAAGGCCTTAATCATGGCTCAGTAGTGGAAACCTGTGATAATTCAGGCGCTAAAATAGTTAGAGTAGTATCAATTAAAGGATCAAAAACAGTAAGGAGAAGAAAACCTTCCTGTGGAATTTCAGATTTAATTTTAGTTTCAGTATTAAAAGGCCAGACAGAAATGAGAAAACAGGTTGTCCCAGCAATTGTTGTTAGGCAAAAAAAAGAATACAGAAGAAAAGATGGCACAAGAATAAAATTTGCAGATAATGCAGTCATTATATTAAAAGATGAAAAGGGAAATCCAAAAGGAACAATGTTCAAAGGACCTATTGCTAAGGAGGTAGCTGAAAGATGGCCTGCTGTTGCCAAAGTTGCCAGCATAGTTGTATAAAATGAGAAAAGCATTTTCAAAAAAATGGATTTCAAGTAAGCAGCCTAGAAAGCAGAGAAAATACAATGCTAATTCCCCATTTAATATAAGGCAGAAATTAATGTCAGCACATTTGTCTGAAGAATTGATTAAAAAATACAAGAGAAGAAATATCTCAGTAAAAAAAGGAGATAAAATAATTATAATGCGCGGTCAGTTTAAGGGAAAATTAGGATTAATCAATAAAGTAAACCTAAGAAAATTAAGAATCTATGTTGACGGAGCTGAAATAGCTAAGAAAGATGGAACTAAATCATTTTACCCAATTCATCCTTCAAATGTACTTATTAAAGAATTAAATTTAGAAGATAAAGAAAGGAAAAAATCAGTTGAAAGGTTAATAACAAAATGACACATCTAAAAAGAATTAATGTACCAAGTACATGGCCTGTTGAAAGGAAATCAACAAAATTTATTACAAAACCTTCACCAGGGCCTCATAGATTAGAAGAAAGTATGCCTTTGGGTGTAATACTTAGGGAAATATTAAAATTAGGTAAAGAAAAAAGAGAAATAAAAATAATTTTAAACGACAATAAAGTTCTTGTAAATAATAAAATAAGAAAAAAATTCGATTTTCCAGTTGGAATTCTTGATACATTGTCTATCCCAGATATAAGTAAGTTCTACAAATTAGTTTATTCAACAAAAGGAAGATTAATATTAAAAGAAATAAATAAAGAAGAAAGCAATTACAAAATATGCAAAATAATTGGAAAAACAATTCTAAAGAAGAAAAAAATACAGCTAAATTTCTATAATGGTGAAAATCTGGTTATAGATAAAGACATCTATAAAGTTCGTGATTCAGTTATTCTTAAGGATAATAAAATTGTAAAGCATTTGCAATTTGAAAAAAATGCCTTAATTTATTTAACAGGCGGCAAACATATTGGAAATAAAGGAATTTTAGTTGATATTAAAAAAGCTCCAGGATTTTCAAAGGATATTGTTGTATTTAAAATTGATAATAAACTGCATGAAACTTTAGCAGATTATTCATTCATATTGGAAAAATGAACAAGATGAAAGAAATTAGGATAGCGAAAGTAACCTTGAATATAGGTACTGGTGGACCAGGTGAAAGATTAGAAAAAGGTCTTAAATTATTAAATAAAATTTCAGATATGAAACCAGTTCCAACAACTACCCAAAAAAGAATTCCTACTTGGGATATACGTCCCGGATTGCAGATAGGTTGTAAAGTTACTATAAGAGGGAAAAAAGCTGAAGAATTATTAGGTAGACTATTAGCAGCAAATGAAGAAAAAATGTCTTCAGTAAAATTTGACAATCAAGGCAATTTCTCATTTGGAATTGAAGAATATATTGATATTCAAGGATTGCAATATGATGCTTCAATCGGAATTATTGGTTTTGATGTTTCAGTAACCCTGGAAAGACCAGGTTTCAGAATTAAAAAAAGGGCAATAATGAAAAGAAAAATCCCAATAAAGCATAGAATAACAAAGCAGGAAGCTATTGAATTCATAAATAAAAAATATTCATTAAAGGTTTCATAATGACAACAAGCAATTACAAAAAAGTATTTAAGCAATTGAAGAACAAGCCAGCAAAATTAAACAAGTTCATAAAGCACAATGCTCCTAAAAAAAGAACAGTTGGAGAAATGTTGCATAAATGTAGAAGATGTGGAAGAACTGGAGCTCATATCAGCAAATATGGATTGAATTTGTGCAGACAATGTTTCAGGGAAATAGCCCGGGATATAGGATTTAAAAAATACAGCTAAAATGTCAATGAACGATACATTATCAACTGCGCTGTCAAATATTTTAAACGCAGGAAAAGTTGGAAAACAATCTTGTATAGTTAAACCTATTTCAAAAATAATCAAAGTAGTTTTTGAAATTATGAAAAATAGTAATTTCTTGGGTAATATAGAATATACTGAAAACATTAAGGGCGGTTCTGCAAAAGTTCATCTTTTGGGTAATATTAATAAATGTGGTTCTATAAAGCCAAGGTATAATATCAAGAAAACAGATTATGAAAAATTCGAGAAAAGATATCTTCCTGCAAAGGATTTTGGTTTTTTAATAGTTTCAACTTCAAAAGGAGTAATGACTCATTTGGAAGCAAAGGAGAAGAAATTGGGCGGAAGATTATTGGCTTATTTTTATTAAAATGAAAGGAAAAAAACTTTTTGAAGAAATTGAAATTCCGCAGGGAATAGAAGTTTCAATAGATGATAATAATTTAAAATTAAAAGGTCCGAAAGGAGAAATTCAGAAAAACTTCACACCATTAAAAGTTGAATTAAAAAAAACAGAGAATAAATTAAATTTCTCAGTTCATGGAGTTTCAAGAAAATCTAAGGATTACCTAAATTCTGCAGTTTCTCACTTTGATAATATGATTAAAGGTGTAAAAGAAGGTTACACTTACAGATTAAAGATTTGTTCCGGCCATTTTCCTATGAATGTTGCTGTAGATAAAAATAAAATAATAATTAAAAATTTCTTGGGTGAAAAAGTTCCAAGAGTTGCAGATATAATTGAAAACGTAAATGTAAAAATCAATGGCGACATAATTGTTGTTGAAAGTCTTGATAAAGACAAAGCAGGGCAAGTTAGTGCAAATATAGAAATCGCAACAAAAATCTCAAATAAAGACAGACGCGTATTCCAGGACGGGATATTTATTACAGAAAAAGCAGGAGAGCCAATTAAATGAAATCAATGCAACAATTATTAGAATTAAGAAAAAAAATTAAGGAGAATAAACCGGAATTCATTAGGCAGGAATATCCTGCTAGAAAAAAATTGGAGAAAATTTGGAGAAAGCCTAAAGGCATCCATTCCAAGATGAGGGAAAAGAAATTAGGTAAAAGAAAACAGCCTAGTGTCGGTTATAAATCTCCAAGAATGGTTCGTGGTTTAAGCAGAGAAGGTCTAATCCCGATTTTAGTTTATACATTAAATGACTTGGTAAAAGTAACTAAAAATAATATTGTAATTATAGGAAAAAATGTCGGAAACAAAAAAAGAATTGAATTATTGAAAAAAATAAAGGAAAAAGGTTTCAAAATTCAGAACATAAAAAACATAGATGAAAAAATTAGATCATTAACTCAAGAATTTGAAAAGAGAATAAAAGAAAAGAAGGAAAGATTAAATGCAAAAGAAAAGAAGCCAGAGAAAAAACCAGAAGTAAAAGAAGAAAAAACAGAAACAGAAGAGGAAAAGAAGAAAAGAGAACAAGAAGAAAAAAGAAAAGTCTTGGAAGGTAAGAAATGAAATTAAATGTCCAGAAAAGGATTGCAGCAAGCTTGTTAAAAGCTGGTCAAAATAGGGTAGTTTTTGATAATACAAGATTAAATGATATTAAAGAAGCAATCACAAAAGCAGATATTAGAAGATTAATTAATGATGGAGCAATAAAAGCAAAACAGAAAAAAGGAATATCATCTTTCAGGACAAACAAATTAAGATTGCAGAAAAGAAAAGGCAAAAGAAAGGGTATTGGTTCAAGAAAAGGGACAAAAACAGCAAGAACACCAAGAAAGAGAGCATGGATTACAAAAGTAAGGGTTCAAAGAAGATTCATTAAATTATTAAAAATTAAAAAACTAGTTGCTCCAGAAACTTACACTAAAGTTTACAAGATGATAAAAGGAAACCAATTCAGAAGTAAAAGACACTTAAAATTATATTTAGATGAAAATAATTTGTTTGTAAAGAAAAAGTAAAATGCAATTCAACAGAAAAATTCACGGAAGAACAGATTACAGGAAAAGGTTAAGCTTAGTTAAATCTAGATTGCCTAGATTAGTAGTTAGAAAATCCTTAAAAAATACTTTGGCTCAGATAATTGAATTTCATGAAAACGGTGATAAAATTATTTTATCAGCTTCAACAAAAGAATTGGAAAAAAAATATGGTTTAAAAGCATCTAAAAAAAACATCCCTTCAGCATATTTGCTTGGAATTTTAGTTGGAAAAAAAGCATTGGCAAAAGGAATAAAAAAAGTTATTCTTGATATAGGTCTTTACAGAAACATAAAAGGCTCAAGATTATATGCAGTTTTAAAAGGATCAATAGATGCTGGTTTGGATATTCCTCATAGTAAAGAAGTGCTTCCTTCTCAAGACAGGTTAGAAGGAAAACATATCTTGGATTATTATCAAAAAGCAAAAAAAGAATACAATATTCCAGATTTAGGAAAGCATATAAACGAAATTAAGGCAAAAATAATAAAATAAAAAGCAGCCATTTTTTGGTGAAGCTTTTTCATAAAAAGATTCCAATGGAAAAGAAAAAACTTCCAGAACAAGAAGAAAGCAAGCTTGAAAGCACAGAAGTTGCTCTAGTTCTAGAATCAACTCCTGAAGCTTCAGAACTACCTGCAGGAGTAGTTATAAAAGAAGAAATATCTAATTGGACACCTAAAACAAGAATAGGAAATCTTGTTAAAGAAGGCAAAATAAATAATATTGATGAAATTTTGGGAAAAGGATTAAGAATTCTTGAATCCCAAATTGTTGATATTTTATTGCCTAATTTGGAAACAGATTTTATCATGGTAGGTCAAAGCAAAGGCAAATTTGGCGGTGGAAAAAGATCTATTTGGAGACAGACACAGAAAAAAACAGCAGAAGGTAACAAGCCTAAATTTTCAGCTTTGGCAATTATAGGAAATAAAGAAGGTTATATTGGCTTTGGCTATGGTAAAGCAAAAGAGACTGTGCCAGCCAAAGAAAAAGCAATAAGAAAAGGAAAACTAAATTTAATTAAAATTAGGAATGGATGTGGTTCATGGGAATGCAGCTGTTCAGGTTCTCATTCTATCCCATTCACAGTTAATGCAAAATGTGGTTCAGTTGAAATTGAACTTTTGCCAGCCCCAAAAGGCACTGGTTTATGTGTCGAAAAAGAATGTGCAAAATTATTGAATTTTGCAGGTATAAGGGATGTTTATTCTAGAACTTTTGGTCAGACAAGAACAAAATTTAATTTAATTTCAGCTTGCTTTGATGCTTTAAAAAAATTAAGCACAACGAAATCTCAGCATAAGGTAAGAGGGCAAATTCCAGAGGGTATATCATAAAAATGGAAAATAAAAAATTGGCAATTGTTAGGTTATCCGGGCAAGTTGGAGTAAAAAAAGAAATTAAAGATACATTCAAGTTATTAAGATTATATAATAAATATACTTGCACAATAATTCCTTCCTCTCAAAATTATGTTGGTATGATCCGGAAAATAAATGATTTTGTCACATGGGGTGAAATCAACAAAGAAACATTAAAATTATTATTGGCTAAAAGGGGAAAAATAACAAAAAAAGAAAAATTCTCAGAAAATTATATTAAGGAAAAAGCAAAATTATCTTTGGATGAATTTTCAGAGCAGTTCATAAATTCAAAAAAAGATTTTAAGGATGTTCCTGGATTAAAAAATTTTTTTAAATTATGTCCACCTAGGGGCGGTTTTGAAAAAAATGGAACTAAAAAACCATATTCTTTAGGTGGGGCATTAGGTTATAGAAAAGATAAAATAAATGATTTAATCCAAAAGATGTTATAAAATGCCGGTAAATAAAAGAAAGAAAAATTCAAGATTAAAAGGAAGCCATACATATGGTTGGGGTAGTAAAAAAAAGCACAGAAAAGCCGGTAATAGGGGCGGTCATGGGATGTCAGGCACTGGAAAAAGATCTGACCACAAAAAAACTATGATTTTGAAAAAATATGGTCATGATTATTTTGGTAAAACTGGATTTAAAAGACCCCAACAAGTACTATTAAAAATAAAAACAATCAATATCGAAGATCTAAACAAATTTAAAGAAGATAAAATAGATTTATTAAAACTAGGTTACAATAAATTATTGGGTAAAGGAAACATAAATAAAAAGGTAACTATAATAGTTCCTAAATTTAGCGAAAGTGCAAAAGAAAAAATTGAAAAAGCAGGTGGACAAATCTTAGAACAATGAGTATTCTAGATAATTTAACAAAAAAGCTTCCAGAAGTAAAAGGTCCAGAAGAAAAATACCTTTCTTTTAATACTAAATTAAAATGGACTTTAATAATCTTATCAGCATTTTACATATTAAGTGTTGTTCCTTTGTATGGTCTTGGCCAAAATGCCTTGTCGCAATTTGAATCCTTATCTATATTATTGGGAGCTAGTTTTGGCAGTATTTTATCTTTGGGTATTGGTCCAATAGTTACTGCATCCATAGTTTTGCAGTTATTAGTTGGTTCAGAAATATTAAAATTTGATACAACAACAAAAGAAGGAAGGGCAAAATTTCAGGGCGTTCAAAAAATAGCGGCAATTTTCTTTATTATTTTTGAGGCTGTTATTTATGTAATTTTAGGTGGTTTAGCTCCAGCATCAGATTTGTCTCAGTCAACATTTTTCACTATTCAATTAGTCTTGATTTTTCAGTTATTAGTCGGAGGAATGATAGTTTTATTTATGGATGAAGTTTTGAATAAATGGGGATTTGGTTCTGGTATTTCATTGTTCATAGCTGCAGGAGTTTCTTCACAAATTTTTGTAAGAATATTGTCGCCATTAACAAGAGCAGGAACTTTTGCATTTAGTTCAGGCGAAAGTCCAGTTGGGCAATTATGGGTATTTTTACTTTCATTAATAGGAAGAAATCCAAGAGAAGCATTCTTGGCTGCTCTGTTAATAATATTCACAATATTAATTTTCATAGTAGCAACATATGTCCAGTCTATGAAAGTTGAAATTCCTTTAAGTTTTGGGAGAATAAGGGGTCATGGAATAAGGTGGCCTTTGAAATTTATTTATACATCAAATATCCCTGTTATTTTAATAGCTGCTTTGTTTGCAAATATTCAGCTATGGGCAAGATTATTGGAAAGTCGGGGTTACCCTATTTTAGGAACTTTTGCAGGCAATGTGCCAGTTTCAGGAATTGTTGCTTGGTTATTTGCTCCTAATTTGCCAGCAGAAATTTTGGGTGGTAGTTTCAGGCCAATTTTAATACTTCAATCATTAGTTTATATATCTACATTTGTAATTGGTTCTATAATATTCTCTATTTTCTGGGTTCAGACATCTGGAATGAATGCTTCTTCCCAGGCAAAGCAGATAATTAATTCAGGCTTGCAAGTACCAGGATTTAGGCGAGATCCAAGAGTTGTTGAAAGATTACTAGAAAGATATATATCTCCTCTAACTGTAATGGGGGCTATAGTAGTTGGTTTTTTGGCATCAACAGCAGACTTGTTAGGGGCTTTGTCTAGCGGTACTGGAATTCTTCTTACAGTAATGATTATATATAGATTATATGAAGATATTAGTAAACAGCATATGGCTGACATTAATCCAGTATTCAGAAAAATGATAGAATAAAATGGCATTAGAAACTTTTTTTGATATAATATTTGGTCCTGTAATAGCTTTAGGTAATCCTTGGAATATTATTATAATTTCTTTTTTCTTGACATTAATAGTTAATTTAGCTATGAAATTCTTTACTAATCAAAAAATCATGAAATCTTTAAAAGAAGACACTGAATATTTTAAAAAAGAAATGCAAAAGTTTAAAAATGACCCGCAAAAACTAATAGAAATACAAAAGAAATCAATGGAAACAAGCTTAAAATATTTGAAGCATTCGCTTCCAGCAACATTAGTAACCTTGCTTCCCTTGTTGTTAATTTTTGGATGGTTAAGACAAACCTTCCCATCTGAACAGATATTATTAATCCTGCCTTTTGGCATTAATTTAGGATGGCTTGGTTCCTACATATTGTTTTCAATTATATTTAGTATAATTTTAAGAAAAATATTAAAGATACACTAAAATGCCAATACAACCACAAGCAACAAGAAGTTTAAGAAGAATTCAAGTAAGAACTCCTGGCAACAGGTTAGTTACTCATTTTGAAAAGAAAAAACCAACAATAGCTAAATGTGGAAATTGTGGTCAAGAATTAAAAGGTATTCCTAGAGAAAGACCGACAGCTTTCAGAAATTTGCCTTATTCTCAAAAAACAGTTTCTAGGCCTTTTGGCGGAAATCTATGTTCAAAATGTTCAAGAGAAAAAATAATTGAAAAATTCAAGGATATTAAAGAATTCCCCTTGGAAATTGGCCAGGTTTGTGTAAAAACAGCAGGAAAAGAAGCAGGTTCTGTATGTGTAATAGTGGAGAAATTAGATGAGAATTTTGTTTTAATTGATGGCCAGGTAAAAAGAAGAAAATGTAATGTCTTGCACTTAAAAACATTGGATAAAAAACTGGAAATTAAAAAAAATGAGTCTTCTGAAACTATAAAAAGGGAATTAAAAGCATTAGGTTTTGAAATAAAAGAAGGAAGAAAGAAAGAAAAGAAAGCTCTTCCTGAGAAAAAAGAAATTAAAAAGGAAGAAAAAGTCGCTGAGAAAAAAGAGGCTAAAAAAGAGCCTAAGAAAACTGAAAAATCTGAAATTAAAAAAAAGAAAGCTGAAAAACCAAAATCTAAAGGAGTCAAGAAATAGTCGTTTTTTCCGTAAACGCTTTTTCTCAAAAGGGTTTAAATGAAACAAGAGATTCAGCAAAAATATATTGAACTTCAATTTCTTAATCAGCAGATTAAAAAAGTTCAGGAGCAGTTCATGTTTTTTCAGCAGCAATTGGCTGAATTGATAAATTTAGAAACTTCATTATTAGATATGAAAAATATTAAAGAAGATTCTGAGCTATTTTCTTCATTAGGTTCTGGCATATTTGTTAATAGCAAACTTGTAGATCCTAAAAATGTTCTTGTAAATGTTGGTGCTAGTGTCTTGGTGACAAAAACTGTTGAAGAAGCTATTAAATTAATTAAGATTCAAATTGAAAATGTAAATAAATCTCAGGAAACTATTAAAGAAGAGCTGACAAAAGCAGCAACGTATTCAGGGCAATTAACTCAAGAATTAAATGAACTGGCTTCACAAGAACAAAAATAATTAAAATTCCTTTCTTCTTTTCAAATACTCAACTAATTCTTTTGAAATCAAAGGTTTATTTTTTATTAGTAAATATCTGTAAGGTAAAATAACAGAGTCATATTTTCCTAATTGAATCTCTATTTTTTCCTTGAATTTTAAATCTTTTAACTTCTTTCCTTTTAAAATTTCTTTTACAACAGCAACCGCATTATCAGTGCTAAATACAACAGCAACCGCATTATCAGTGCTAAATTGTTTTTTTCCAATGTTTCTAGCTGTGAAGTTTAGTTTTTTAGTTAATTCTTTTTTCGTTCTTTTTTTCGGAGGATAATCCCCCAAAATCCCGCCAAAAATAAAATATTTAAATTTTTTAGCCTCTTCCGGACTTAAAGTTTTCTTTGCATCTGGATCTAATATACAGGCATTTTTTAAATTTAATTCAGAAATAGATTTGCTATTTCTTTTGCCGTATTTCCCTAATTGCTTGTTTTTAATATTAGTAAATAACAGTTTCCCTTTTCCAACAATTTTAGAAATATGTTTATATTCAATTAAGCACCATTTCCATAATTTACAATCTAAATGTTCTATAATAAAAGTAGCCATAAGATTTATTAAGAATTTTTATTTTATAAAATAGTATGTTAAAAGTATTAGTCTCAGGAAAAAACCCAAAAAGTGTTTCTTTGGTCAATAAAAAAATCCAGAATTATAAAACTTTAAAACTAAGCAAAAAGCCGGAAGTTGTAATTAGTCTGGGTGGAGACGGTACTTATCTGTATAATGAAAGAAAATATCCCAAAATACCAAAAATTTTAGTAAGAGACAGCAGCATTTGTAAGTTGTGCTCAATTTACGATTTAAATAATATTAATCTAGTTCTTAAAAAATTAAATCAGAAAAAATTCACATTAAAAGAATGTATTAAATTAGAAGGCAGATATAAAAATAAAAAATTATTGGCAGTAAACGATATAGTAATTAGGAATAAAAATCAATATGAAGCAATAAGATTTAATGTAAAAATAAATAACAAAGACTTAAATTCCAAGTTTATAGGTGACGGTATTATCGTAAGCACCGTTTTCGGAAGCACCGGTTATTTTAATTCAATAACAAAGACAACTTTCACAAAGGGAATTGGCCTTGCTTTCAATAATATTCTTGCAAGAACTTACGAAATTTTAAAAGAAGATGATGTTATTGATCTTATTTTATTAAAAGGTCAAGCTTTAGTTTCAGCAGACAATAACAAAAAGCTAATTTCTTTAAAAGAAAATTCTAAAATAAGAATAAAAAAATCCAAGGAAAAAGCATTTATAGTTCTTCTTTGGTAAAAAAATCATGTTATACGAGCCAGCTGAAGATTCTTTTTTGCTCCAAAAACAAGTAAGAAAATATGCTAAAGGTAAAGTTCTTGATTTGGGTGCAGGAACTGGTATTCAGGCCTTAGCAGCATTAAAAAATACAAAAGATGTTCTTGCAGCAGATATAAATCCCAAAGCAGTAAAACATTGCAAAAAATTGGGCATTAACGTCATTAAATCTAATCTGTTTAGCAATATAAAAAGCAAATTTGATTTAATCATATTTAATTCTCCATATCTTCCAGATGACAATTTAAATCTAGAAGACGATAGAAACTATATTGGCGGAGAACAAGGAAATGAAATTTTGGAAAGATTCTTTTCTCAAGCGAAAAAACATCTTAATAAAAATGGAAAAATATTAATTGTCTTCAGTTCATTAACTTCAGATATAAATAAAATAATAAAAAAACACAAATTCAAATTTAAGAAATTAAGTGAACAAAAATTCTTTTTTGAGAAATTATTTGTTTATTTAATATATTAAGCTTGTTTTTTTCAGAGCCCTTGAACTACTTTTTGAGTGTCTTCTTTTTGCTCGTTTATTTGGTTTTCAATTTATTTTAATTTTTTCTTTTCCTTTTTTGCCAGTTCTTTCTCAACATCCTTTCTAACCACGTCATCTAGTTTCTCTGTAACAGGTATATTGTTTGGATCTAAAACCCTTGCTCCAATAGCTCTTCCGCTTACTTTCTTTTCAAAAAGCTCAAGCCTTCCTCTTATATCTTCTTGTTCTCTTCTTATAATCTCTCCCTCAGCTCTTGAAGCTAATAAAGTACCAGTATATTCTGCTACGCTAAATCCCCCATAAACAGCCCCGCCTAAAAGAACCCTCTTAATATCTGGATTTTCCTGAATTATATGATAAACACCATACATAAGAGAAATATATTGTCCTAATTTACCAAGTAAATGTAACCCTAATCCAGTCATCCTTAAATCAGCAGGTTCAATTGGTTTTTTCTTTCTCAGATATTTGTCCAGCTCAACCATTTTATCTTAGCTAATATTTAATTCCAATACTTAAATTTATATATCTTTCTTACCAAGTCCTTTCGTAAAGCTTATAAATATTTAATTTAATGAAAGTCTAACCCATTTGAACTACAAGGTTTATCATAGCTTTTTGGTGAGCGTTTTCCGTAAACGCTTTTCGCAAAAGGGTTTCGTAGGAGGGTCATAAATTGGACAAGAAAGAAGTTTTAGAAGCTATAAAATTAGCAAAGGAAGTTTCTAAGAAAAGAAATTTTAAACAAGGTTTTGATATAGTTATAAATCTAAAAAACATTAATCTAAAAAAACCTGAACAAAATGTTGATTTATTCTTGCAATTACCTCACTTTACAGGAAAAAAAGTTAAAATTTGTGCTTTAATTGATTATGATTTAGAAAAACAGGCAAAAGAAATAGCAGACAATATTATATTAAAAGAAAATTTCCCAAAATATGAAGGCAAGAAAAAAGAATTGAAGAAAATAGGAAGACAATATGATCTATTTATAGCCCAGGCAGATATAATGCCAAAAATAGCTACATTATTTGGTAGAATTTTAGGTCCTTTGGGAAAAATGCCAAATCCAAAAATAGGAGCAGTAGTTCCAAGCAATGTGCCTTCTTTAAAAGATTTGGCAGATAAACTAAGGAATTCAATAAGAATTCAAACAAAAAACGAGCTAACAGCCAAAGCATCAATAGGTTCTGAATTAATGAAAGATGAAGAAGTAGCAGATAATTTTTTGCATGTTTACAATTCAGTATTGCATTCTTTGCCCCAGGAAAAAGATAATATTAAAAGTGTTATAATTAAAATGTCGATGGGATCTCCAGTTCAATTAAACAAGGAATACAAGCAAGAAGAAATATCGCTATTAGTGCAAAAACCAAAAGTTAAGAAATCCAAAGAGGAGGAACAATAGCGTTTTCAGTTAGCGCTTTTTGAAAAATGTTATGCAGCAAGTCCAGGTAGCTCACGTAAGTGAAAAGAAAAAACAGGAAGTAGAAAAAATAAAAGATTTAGTTAAAAAGTTTAATGTTCTTGGAATCCTTAATTTGGAAAATCTTCCTGCTGATCAATACATAAAAATTAAGCACAAATTACAAGGAAAAGTTCTTATAAAAACTACCAAAAAAAGATTATTAAAAATAGCCTTTTCACAATTAGAAAAAGAAAAAACAGGAATCTCAAAATTAAATGAAATGATTAAGGGTTCTCCAGCATTATTATTGACAAATGAAGATGAATTCAAATTGCAAAAAACATTAAATAAAAACAAATCAAGCGCATTTGCAAAGCCAGGCCAGTTGGCAAATAAAGATATAGAAATATCTGCCGGCCCAACACAATTTACACCAGGGCCAATGATTGGTGAATTTGGACAATTAGGAATTAAAACCCATGTTCTTGAAGGCAAAATACATATAAAAGAAGATAAATTATTAATAAAAGAAGGAGAGGAAATAAATACAAAAATTGCCAGTATTCTAAGTAAATTAGGAATAGAACCAATGGAGATTGGTTTAAATCTCATATTCACTTTCAAGAATGGAGAAATTTTAACAAAAGATGTTTTGAATATAGACGAAAAAGAATTCCTTGACAGTTTAATGCTTGCACATCAAGAAGCATTTAATCTTGCAGTAAATATTTCATATCCAACTAAAGAAACTATAAATATCTTATTGAAAAAGGCACAGATTGAGGCTATGGCTTTAGAATCAAAAGTTCCAGATTTAGATTCTGTCTCACCTAAAGAATCAGAAGCTAAACCTTTTGAAGAAAGGAAAGAAATTGAAGCAAAACCAGAACCAATTCCAGAATCTAAAGAAACTCAAATAGAAACTAAAGAGCAAGAAGAAATTATTGAAAAAAATGAACATAAAGAACCATTAAAAGAAGAACTAAAACATCATGATAAAATTGAAGTGGAAAAAGTAGATGCCAGTAATGATGAAATGCGAAAAGCAGCAGACTTACTAAGACAACTTACTGATAAAAAAATAAGGGGAGAAATATAATCTCGGAGGTTAAATATGGAATATATATATTCAGCTTTGCTGATTCACAAACTAGGAGCAGAATTGACTACAGACAGAGTTAAAAAAGTTGTAGACGCAGCAGGTGGCCATGCAGATGATATGAAAGCTAGGGCTTTGTTGGCAGCTTTAGATGGTGTGAACATCGATGAAGTTGTTAAGCAGGCAGCAATACCAGTTGCAGCACCAACAGTAGAAGCAAAAACAGAAGCTAAGAAAGAAGAAAAGAAATCAGCAGAAGACGAAAAGAAATCTGAAGAAGCAGCAGCCGCTGGGCTCGGTGCACTCTTCGGATAAACCTTAAACTGATGAATTCAGTTTATTTATTTTTAATATGGAGAAAGCTGACATAATTAGATTAAAGAAGGACATTAATCTACTTAGAAGTAATCTCAACAATATAAACACAACAAAAAGAAAAAAGCTAAAAGAAATCCATGAAATAAAATCAGAAATTAGAAGCAATTTAAACAAAGTTAAAGAATTTAAAAATAAAAAATCTTTATTTCTAAATGAATTAGAAGAATTAAAAAAACAAAGAGACTTCCATAATAAAAATGTCCACGAGCATATTTCTTCCTTAAAAAATTTAAATGAAGGGAAAAAAGAGATAGAAAAAAAATTCAAAATTAAGTACAATCCTCTGGCTATTAAAGAAAAAATAGACCAGCTAGAAACCAAGATACAGACAGATGTAATTTCCTTTGACAAAGAAAAGAAAATAATGGGGGAAATAAAAAAATTAAAAGCTGATTTTAAAAACTCTGGCTCCCTGTTTGCTATTAAAGAAAAAGAAGAAAAAATATCTAAAAATATAAAAGAAGAAAGAGAGAAGGCAGATTTATTCCATAATAACATAAGGGAAATTCTAAATTCAAATAGGGAAGAAAATAAGGAATTTAAGGACTTGTTCAGGCAGTTGGATAAATTAAGGAAAGTTCAGGAAGAAAAACAAAAAGAACTGGATGAAATAAATAAAAATTTCGAGTTAATTGCTAATGATTTAAATCTAAAATTAATTGAAATAGGAAAAATAAATCCTTCTTTAATTGAAAATAATAAAAAAGAGGAAAGAAAAAGAAGAGATGAAAAAATCCTTGAAGAAAAATCCAGATTAGTTGAAGAAAAATTAAAAAATAAAGGCAAATTAACAACAGAAGACTTGATAATAATGCAGGGAAAATTAAAAGATGAATAAATTATTGATAGCAATTCTTCTTAGCTTAATGCCGATATCAGAAGTACGTGGTTCAATTCCATTTGCTTTAAAATACGGATTTAGCCCTGTTAAGGTATTTTTTATAATGAGTTTTTTTAATATTCTTGTGATTCCAATTGTTTTTTTCTTCCTAGATAATATTCATCATCATTGCTTAAAGATTTCACATTATGAGAGGTTCTTTAATTATTATATAGAAAAAATAAGAAAAAAAGCAGAAGAAAAAATAAAGTTAAGTGGTTATTTGGCATTATTTTTTTTCGTAGCTATTCCTATCCCAACAACAGGTGCATATACTGGGACATTATTAGCTTGGTTCTTTAAATTAAATAGAAAACATTCCTTCATAACAATATCTCTCGGTGTTTTATTCAGCAGTTTAATTGTTACCTTATTATCCCTAGGAATAATAAATTTACTTTAAAATAAATTATTCAAAGGGCTTTTAATCTTCTTTAAGTCAAGATTGTTTTGTAGTGTCAGGAGATTATTTCGCCTAAATTAGTTACATCAAATTTTCTTGCCCAGATATCAAGATATTTGAAACACTTAATCAATTCTTTTCCTTTATTAGTTAATGAATATTCAACTCTTGGTGGAATCTCGTTAAATCTTTTCCTTGAAACCAATTCTAATTTTTCCAATTCTTTTAATCGTTTTGATAAAGTTCTCGAACTGATATTTTTCATCTCTCTGATTAAATCATTAAATCTTTTTGTCCCGTTGTTGTGTAATTCTCTCAATATCAATAAAGTCCATTTTTTGCTAAGATAACTTAATATTTTCGTTATTGGACATATTTTTTCCATTTTATTCACCCAAAACTTTACTTTTAGTTACTACAACATTTATATATTTTTGATTAATACTATACATAATAAAGTATTAATAATATAAAAAGATTACTATTTGGAGGTGTAAAAATGGCAAGACTTGTAAAACATGAAGAAAAAATGCCGATAGAAGTAAAAGTTGGTGGAGAAAGTAAATGGATTTGTATGTGTGGATTAAGCAAAAACAAACCATTCTGTGATGGCGCGCATAAACAATGCAATGGCGAAGAAGAGAGAAAGCTGTACAAATATGAAAGTGGAAAAAGAATTGAAGTAAAACATTTTTAATTTTTGTGGTGCCCTCTGTTAGTGACTTCTCCGAATTGTTTCGCAATTCTCGATTTTTTCTTTCAGAAAAAGAAAATTAACAGCGACTATACTAAAAAATGCTCGGCTCGCATTTTTTCCAAATTTTACTCCGCTACGCTCCACAAAACTTAGTATAACCTAATGTTATGCAATAGGTTCTGGAGCGCTTATAAAAACATTTATATAAACTGTTCAATTTATAACATATAAAATATCAAACAATCCAAGCAATAAAAAATTAGAAAACGTGAAAAAAATTTATTCTTTTTGGGGAAGATTCCCCTCCCTTTATAGTGTACAGGATATAATCACATTTTTAGGAAGAGCAAAAACAATCAGAAGCCGAGCTGTTAGAAAGATTGGATTAAGAAAAGGAGATAAAGTCTTAGAAGTTGCTTGTGGTTCTGGCAGAAATTTTCCTCACTTAGTTAAAGCAGTAAGCAAAGATGGTTTTATACTCGGTTTTGATTACAGCCAAGAAATGCTTAATGCTGCAAAACAATTATCCAAACAAAATAACTGGAATAATATAAAATTAGTTCAGGGCGATGCAGCACAACTTAAAATAACAGAAAATAATTTTAATGGCGTTTTAAGTATACTCGGTATTAGTGCTATTCCTGGCTGGGAAAAAGCACTTCATAGAAGCTATAGTGTTCTTCGCCAAAGAGGGAAACTGGTTGTTTGTGATGCCCGCCTTTTTACTGGATTCCTAAAGCTTCTTAATCCTTTAGTCAAAGTAATCTATTCAAAATTTGCAGCATGGGATCCTTCCAAAAACATTCCAGAAAAAATGAAAGAGATCTTTGGGAATGTTGAAGTAGAAAATCTCAATTTGGGCACTTTTTTTATTGCTGTATCTGTTAAAAAAAGGAAGTAAATATGGGGATATTAATCAAAAAAATTGTTTTAGGCAATGAAATAAGGAACATTTGGAGATTTATAACTGAACCTGAAAATTTTCCTAAATATATTTATAGTTACAACAATGGAAAAATTACCAGCCCCAATAAGACAGGGATTGGTGCAAGCTATGAATGGTATGGTAAATTAGGCCCATTTAAGCTTAAATCAACAGAAGAGACTGTTGAATGGCAGGAAAGAAAACATGTCGCTTACACTGGAAAATTATTTGGAATCAAATTTAACTCTTCAATGAGTGTCAAAGAAATAAAAAAACAAACACAGCTGACTGTTTATATTAGATATGAAGTTCCTTTATATCTAGGTGGTGTAATTACAGATGACTGTTTATATTAGATATGAAGTTCCTTTATATCTCGGTGGTGTAATTACAGATCTGCTCATAATCAGAGGGATTATAAAAGAGTATATTAAAAAATCGCTTGATAATTTAAAAGAAATATATAATTAACAATTGATCATAGCTTTTCCTTTCAATTCAGTCTTCAATCACATTATATTCCCGCTTATTTTAAATTATTTTAGTTTAATAATTTTCTTCAAATACATAAAATCAGAATAAATAGGAATAGTATGAACTTTAAACTTCTTAGTCAGATAAATCCAAGTTATCACTACAAAAATTGTTGAAAAAATTTGCCAGAAAAACAGATGCAGAGTATCAAACCATCTTTTATTAAATTCAATCAAGGCAATAGCTAGAATAAATATCCTTAAAATATTAACAGTAAATAAAATCAAGCCCCCAACTAAAAACATTTTAATTCCTTTTCTTAATTTAATATCCTTAGTCAATAATATCAAAATAGCAAATAAAACATAAGCAGAGGCAGCTATGCATGCAGGAATAAACTCAAATTTTATATTATTTATAATAAGAAAATTTCCCAAAATTAATGGATTATAAAAAAATAGGATCAGATAAGAAGCAAGAAAAGTAGGCAAGGTCAATAAAAAATAAACAGCATAAGTTCCAAAAATTGCAATCAATAAAGCACTTAATAATCTTAATCCCAGATTATGCAGGTATTTCATTAAAAAGGTTAAATTTATATAAATTTATAATGGTTTCTAGAAAGATGAAAAAACCAGTTAAATTAATGTTGATTTTATTAGTAATTTTAATAATAAGTTTCTACATAGATAAATTTATTTTGGATTTAATAAAAATATTAAGAATTGATGTTTTAAATTCTTTTTTCATTTTTTTTGCAAAATATTTTGATTATTATATTTTGGCATTGGTGATTACAATAATATCAATGTTCAAAAATAATAAAATTAAAAATTTTTTAAAGCTGTGGTCATCCTTTTTGTCAGCTGGTTTATTAGTCTATATATTAAAAATATTAGTCCAGAGGCCAAGACCTCTAATAAATTTAATAGAAGCATCAAATTCATCCTTTCCATCAGGCCATACAACCATTATGTTTGCCTTATTTCCGATAATTTGCAAAAATTTTAAAGAAATCAGATATTTCTGGTTATTTATTTCAATCTTAGTTGCTTTTTCAAGAATTTATTTGGGTGTCCATCACTTGTCAGATATTATGGGGGGAATTATACTTGGTTTGTTGGTGGGAATAAACATTATAAATCTCTTTAATCACAAATTAATAAAATGATAGACAATTTGGAAGTCAAAAGAAAAATAGCTCATTTATGTACTGGCCTATTTATTGTAACCTCATACTATTACGGAATTTTAACTCAAAAATATATTTTCTTTTTGATAATATTCTTTGGAATATTATCAATAATAAGCATGAAATTTAAATTGCCAATAGCTAATTTCTTGTTGGAAAACTTTGAAAGAAAAAAATACATAAAAAAATTCCCATTTAAGGGGATGATTTTCTTTTTAGGAGGTTCTTTATTGGCAATAAAGTTATTTCCAGAAGATATAGCTCTTGCATCCATAATAATCTTAACTTTAGGTGATTCAGTCTCATTCTTAGTTGGGCAATTTTTAGGAAAAACAAAATTAGCCTTTAATGGCCTAAAAAAATTAGAAGGGATATTAGCTGGAATGCTTTGTGCTTTTTTAGGCTCAATTATCTTTGTAAATTTAACAGAGGGTTTTTTCGGAAGCTTGTTTGCAATGATTGTAGAAGGGGCTGGTTTAAAAATAGGAGTTTCAGATATAGACGATAATTTCATAGTTCCTTTAGTTGCAGGCACAGTTATCTATTTATTCAGGACAGGTTTTAAAGTTTTTTTGATATAAATATTTATAAATTATAAAAATTTAACAAAAATATGCTGAATGCAGAAGAAGAGGGAGAATTATTGGTTAATATTCTTGATAAGCCTATTAAAAAAATAAACAAAGCAGCTAATGAACTGATTGCCAGATATAGGGAATGCAAAAAAGAGAATAAAAAAGAACTTGCAATTTATGATGAAATATTTCTAAAAAATTTGCAGCAAGCTATATCTGAAAGTCTAAAAATAATTACAAGGTTGACAGGTATCAACAGAAAGAAATTAGGAGAGCCAGGAGCTAAAGGGCTGGGAATATTAGATTTACAACAATTACTTAACTCATGTAATGCTTATTTTGATGAATTAAAAAAAAGCAAAGATCTTGGAGATTCCTTAAATCTCTCAAAAATGTTATACAAAACATTATTGCAGATGGAATTTATTTATACTGCATTAGCCATTAGAAAAAAATGGTAATTTCTAAGATCTCTTAAAAAACCCATTTTTCAAAAACACAAAGTAAGGAACAATTATCACTAGTAAAAGTCCGCCCAAAACAAGATACTTCATAATTAGAACATCCCTTATTATTAAATCTGAAACATTGTTGAAATAATAGCCCAAGAAAATATAAAAAGGCACAAACACCAGTACAGCTAAAAAATTAAAAAAAGCAAAAGTTCTCCATCTAACTTTAAGCGTTCCAGCCATTAAAGGCCCTAAAAATCTTAAACCTAAAATAAATCTTAATAAAAAAATGCTTTTTCCAGTATGTTCTTTCATTGGTTTTTTCCATTTTTTTAGTCTTGTAGAAACTACTCTAGTATACATCCCGTGGAGATAATGCTTTTTTCTTATAAGGTAGTATAAAATATTGTCTCCTGTCAAAATACCCAAATAAGCAGCCAGAATAACTTTATCCAACTCAGCAAAACCTTTTCCAGAAAAATAACCAGCCAATAACAAAAACAATTCCTCAGGTAATGGTATTAAAGCAATAAAAGCAGTCAATAAAAATACCCCTATATATGAAAACTCATTAATATAGTTTAAAATAAATGATTGTATGTCTATCATCTGTGTAGAAAATAAAATATTAATTTATTTTTTTCTTTTTTATCTAATTTAGCAAAAAATTTCCTTTGAAATTGTACTATTTCATTTATTTTTACCTTGTTTAAGTCTTTCTCCCCTAATCCCTTTATAACAGAAGCATCATCCATTATAATTTCAATATTAACTAAATCTTTAGAAACAGGCAGCCAGTGAATTAATTTTGCATTCAGTGCTTTATTCAATTCAACAGAATGAAATTCATTGTCCTTGAAATTAAACAAGTGCATAATCCTGTAATATTTTCCTTTTTCAAAATTCTCTTCAATATAAAATTCATCTTTAGTTTCAAAATTCCTAAATCCTTTCTTTGGAAAATCAGGATGTAATTCAATTTTTGTCTTTAAAGTTGGGGCTTTTTTTATATTGATTTTTTTGGGATTTTCAACAAAAAAATACCTATTGCTATCTTTGTCTATAATCTCTCTGTTAAAAGCACCTAATGTATCTAAAGAAACATGAATATCGCTCTTTCCTAATCCAATCTCCCTGTGAAATCTCAAAATAGCTTCTGCTTTAAATCCTCTTTTTCTTAATGATTGAATTGTTCCTAATCTTGGATCATCCCATCCCAATAATTTTCCTTCTTTTATTAATTTTTTAGTTTGTGACGTGCTTTTAATTCCTTTAACTAATAATTTTCCATGATACATTGTCTTTGGATAAATCCAGTTAAAATATTTGTAAATATATCCTTGCCTGTCGTCAGAAACTCTTAAATCAATCCCTCTCAATATATGGGTAACTTCTAATTCATGATCATCAATAGCAGAAGCAAAATTCAATAAAGGCCACACTTTTGATTTCTTGTCTAATGGATGTTTTGATTTATCAACAATCCTGAAAGCAGGCCAGTCTCTTAATGCAGGATTTGGAGCATCAATATCAGTCTTAATTCTTAAAACAGCTTCTCCTTCTTTGTATTTTGTAAACATCCCTCTCCATCTTTCTAATTGCTCTTGTGCAGGTAAAGATCGGCATTTACAGGAAATAGACTTCCCTATTAATTTTCTCCATTCTTCAACATCGCACAAACATAAGCCTTGTCATCCTTAACTAATTTCTCAGCATATTTATAATAAATCTTCAGTCTTTTTGATTGTATAATTACTTTATCTGGTTTTATTCCTAAAAAATTTAAATCTTCTTGAATCCATTTGTAAGCCTCCTTCATCGGAACTTTTATTTTTGGATCAGTATCATCTGCTCGAAGCAAGAATTTACCTTTATATTTTTGAACAAGAGCATAGTTCCAATAAGCTGGCCTCGTTCTTCCAAGAGATAAAGGTCCATTCGGGTTTGGAGCAAAACGCATTACAACATTACCTATTTTTGCCTCTTCTAATTCAGGTAATTTATCTTTTTTTTTCTTTGGTTTTTCTATTTCAAAATCAAATTTATTCAATTCTTTTTTTTGCTCTTCTAAAGGCAAAGAATTAATTTCCTTAATTAATGAAGAAATCTTGAATGATAACTCCTTTATGTCTTTTTTCAAATCTGGGTCTTCTTGTAAAACTTTTCCTAAAATAGCACCTAAATTGGCTTTTCCTTGATATTTTACTGCGTTAGATAATATATAAAATCTTATTTTTTCATTAGTAATCATACATATCCCTTCAATATTTCACTTAATAAATATTTATCAAATTGATCCTTTATTTCTAATTTTCCTTTTCTTCCAATTTGGATTTGAATTATGTTTTCTTTTATAGCATTAAAAATCTTTTTATTTCCCAGAAATATATCTAAAAACAGTTTTAAAGGAATTTTGTTTTTTCCATATTTCCATGAAGAAACAGTCTCATAATTCAAATTTGTATTTTTACAAAATTCCTTTAAGTTATTTAAAATAGAGTATCTAAGCCGCTCATCTAAAACAATATATAATAAATTAAAATTTTTATGCACTCTTTCTAATATTTTATTAAAAGGTATTTTTATTATCTCTAAATTTGCAGATATTTTTAATATATCAATAATATTATATGCACTTAACATAAAACAATTTTCTGAATTTGTTTTTTGCTTACTTAAATTGATATTATAATGTTTTAAAATGAGAGAATTATCTCTTTCAGCAAGATTATTTTCATTAATGTCATATGAAATCGAGAAAACGTGGTATTTTAATTTTGAAAAATAAAAATGTCCATCACCCAAAAATTTGCCTTTTAAATAATAATTAAACATTTCTCTTGAAGAAGAAATTTCTATATTTTTTGTATTTTCTTTAATTATTAATTTAG